>Ga0068877_10004520_pt1 | contig 10854 bp, 3 predicted proteins | sample NOAtaG_FD_66437 | JGI IMG/M metagenome (GOLD analysis project Ga0068877, IMG submission 66437) | Freshwater lake microbial communities from Lake Erie, under a cyanobacterial bloom - NOAA_Erie_Diel6S_1000h metaG | ecosystem: Environmental > Aquatic > Freshwater > Lake | place: USA: Ohio, Lake... | reverse complement strand
ATTCTTTACTTTTTAATTCTTTACTTTTTAATTCTTTACTTTTTAATTCTTTACTTTTTAATTCTTTACTTTTTAATTCTTTACTTTTTAATTCTTTACTTTTTAATTCTTTACTTTTTAATTAATACGCAGGAAGCAACTTGACGCTTATGGAAAAACTTAAACACACTTTTTTCTTTTTTGGTTTTTTTTGTGGATTGTATTTGATCTCATCTGCACAGCTTCCTGATTTCATACCCCCTTCTCCTGAGGCGGCAGCCATTGGAAAATATGGTGAGTATCCTGTTAATCTTTACAACGGCACTACCAATATCTCCATACCCATTTATACTATCAAGGGCCGTGATATCACGTTCCCGATATCTCTATCGTATCACTCATCAGGAGTGAAAGTCGAGGAGGAAGCTAGTTGGGTGGGTTTGGGATGGTCACTGAGTTCGGGAGGAATGATTACACGGGTTATTAATGGTGTTGATGACTTTGCAAATGGAGAAATAGGTTGGTTTGCTAATTCAAGAGGATACCTGAACTCTCCAGAAGCCCCAGGCACAAGCGATCCTTCCGGCTTTGCTACTTTTTTAACTCAATTATGTAAGCAACACGAGGATTCGAGGCCTGATGTATTTTACTACAATTTCAATGGATACTCAGGAAAGTTTATTCTCAAAAAGAAGACTACCCCCTCATCCCCTGTCGAAGTACTAATGCTCTCTAATGATAAAATGAGAGTATCCTACAATACCACTACCAAAACCTGGACCTTTACAACCATCGATGGCACCCAATATTTTTTCGGGACGCATGAAGAAAGTCAGTCATGGATGGGAAATGGAAGTGACTATCAAACTGTATTCAACACCGCGGTGTTTCCCAATCAGATTTATAATTCCCGAACCATTACGGGCTGGCATTTGGATAAAATAGTTTCAACTAATGGCGAGGAATTATTGTTTACATATAAGACTGGTAGTCCCAGCTCAGAAACATATTCTTTTACAGAGTTAAGAAGTATATCCATCGCAAGAGATCCAGACTTTGCTTGCCAGCCTCCAAAATACGTACAAACAGGCACCAGAACAGGTACTTTTTTGAAATACCTTGATAAGATTGAAATTACTGGAGGGCAAGTGGGTCATGGGTTGCGGGTTCTTTTTAATACAACCGATCGAAATGATATTAAAGCCTATGATGCCAAAATACAGGGGGTTTATGGCAAGGCGCAGCGACTAGATAATATACGAGTTGAGTATCTGGATAACGGTTATAAGTTATACCGACAGATCAATTTTAATTCTCAAACCGATGGCCCGTTAGTTCAATCGATGTGGGATCCCTTTAAAGAAAGACTATGGCTAAATTCGATTGATTTTTTGAATGCGGAAAATGGAAAGGTCGAAAAGTATAAGTTTCATTACGACCCCACGAGTTTGCCCGTTAAAAATAGTACTTCTGTCGATTACTGGGGCTATTATAATAACGAGCCGAACATAGGAAATGCGCCTCTCGGAATACTGCCTACTAAAATACCGTCACTCATTTTGATTGATGGCACAAATCTCATTCCGATAGTTGGAGCAAACCGGAAACCTAGTGAGAAATATGCAAAAGCTGGAGTTTTGACTAAAATTGAGTACCCTACCGGTGGATTCACTGAGTTTGACTACGAACTCAATAGACATTATTCATCATCAGAAAAAGTATTTAAGCTGGAGCCTCAAAGGGCTGAAGGAAATGAATCAAAGACTTTTGAACTGCTTGTCCCCACACTGGTGAAATTAACTGCAGAACTAAGATACTTGGGAACAAACTGTTATCCAGATGCCGGTAACCAGCAAATTGCCTACTCAGCTGTACCTAATGTAGCACTGGCAGCCCATATTCACCCTGAAAACAATTCTACTACCACTCTCTTTTCCGTAGGATACCTCCATTACAAAGATTGTATGTTAACGTCCAGTAACAACCCCTCGTGCGGAGGTATTGAGTTTATGGGGCATCCCAATGCAAGATGTGGTGTAAGGAGAGTATCGGGAAACCCTGTTGACCAAACCATATTGTTGCAAGCAGGCCGCTATACCTTAGCTACAAACTCTTTACCCAATTGGAAAGCATCCATTACAGCTGAGTTTAGCGGAGAAGTACTGATGACCTCAGGTACCATTGACCAGTTTAATTTTGCAGGCGGAGGATTGAGAATAAAAGAGATCAGGAACTTTGAAAATACAGGAAAGTTAGCTGGGAAGAAAAAATATTCTTACTCGAAACCTGTTCGAATAGAAAATGGAAAGGCGGTAGATGACGAAACATCACCTTTAAAAATAAGCTCGGGTCTTAACATTACACCACTTTGGCATCATTATAACGATATGTCTAGTATAGCGTTAATGGGCCATATGGGATGGGGTACATTTGAGCTTTCATGGACTTGCTATCAGCTAATTTCTACTTCTTATTCAAACATGCCTTTGTCAAACGCAGCTCAGGGTGGGCTTGTGGGGTATAGTCGTGTGACAGAAGAAGTCGTAGGAGATGACTTTAATGGCACCGTTGAATATCAGTTCATTAATGAAGTGGATATTTATTCAGTTAACCATGCACCTCAGCCCGGGGCTCCGCTAAAAACCTTTGAATACAAGAATGGGTTACTGCTCTCCAGACGGACGTTTAGAAATGACGGGAAACTCATGCACGAAATGTTGAATAACTACAATCCATCATCATCGGTGGTGAATGCGACTTGCTTGTTTAGTAGAAATACTGGACCTTGTGAAGGTTCTGATTGTTTTATTGCTCCGGTTGAATCGCCATTACTCTACCTTAGCTGCGTAGCTGAAGTTCCTACATACTTCTCGACCTACTATGATATCCGTCATGAGTTTTGGCAATTGTTATCTGTAATAGACCGAAACTATGATTATCCAAACGGAGTTCAGGTGGCTAATCAACAAAAAAGAGAGTATGGGTACAATCCTGACCACAAAATGGTGATACTGGAAAATGCTATCATCAGCGATGCATCAAAATATATTTCTACAAAAACCACTTATCCACTAGATTTAACCACACCGCCAGCATTCTTTTTATCAAAGCATATACATAATAAACCATTAGAGGTAGAGAAATTTACGAAAGAGTATGTGGGTGGATCTTCCTTAAAAACCGAAGGTATAAAATACATTTATTCTGAGCACACAGATAAAAATGGAAGGGTCTTACTCGATCAAATTTTGATGTATAATACCACCACCAATGGATATGAGATAAGGTATAAGTTAACGTATGATTTAGCCGGAAACATAGTTGAAATTGAAAAGGATGGCCATTTTACTTCTTTCATATGGGGATATAATAATACACTACCCATCGTCAAAGCAGATAACGTCCAGTATTCAGATTTGATATTATCCTTTAACCTGGGACAGAATCTTCGGAATACTTTCCCCAAAGCCATCATTCAGGAATATACACATAAACCCTATGTAGGGGTATCAAGTATCCGGGATCCAAATGAAAAGGACACTCGATTTGAATTTGATTCCTATGGCCGGTTACAATCAATGAAAGATTTCAATGGCAATATTTTGTTTGCTTTCAATTATCACTTTCGTCAATAAAAATAGATATTTCCATGAGACCAAATTACATTATCCTATTAGGTTGGATTTGTCTACTAACGTTGATTTCGCAGAAGATAAGCGCGCAATGCTCGGGCTTTTCTTTTGGAGGGCCATCAAACGCGTGTACAAATGTTTCTACTACTTATTTTGTCTATGGAGGTAACACAAGCAATTGCAACCTGACATCTGTAGTGGGGACTGCCGCATCGCGGTCCGGGAACAGCGTCACCTATTTTGCAAATGGAACCTATACATTAACGTTTGGATGTTCTTGTGGAACCATCAATCAAACCGTAACGGTTGCCACAGCTACTGCCAATGGGGGGAGTCTAAATCGAACAAACTCAAGCGTCTGCTCAGGGGCTAGCCCGCTTGAAGTGACTGTGGCGGGCATGGTTAGTTATGTTAGTCAGTGGGAAAAAAGAATTATTGGTCAGAGTACCTGGACAAGTATTTCTCACGCAGGAAATACTTTGTTTTCCAGTCTTATCGACAATGTAAACAGTGCTGAGTATCGTGCTTTGATTCAGGGCACTTGTGGTGCTACCGCGTATTCACCGGTGTATACCGTCACCGTTCAAGGAACTATTGCACCCCCCGTATCTACTAGCGCGTCCTCTATTACAACGACAACAATCACGGCAAACTGGCAATCGGTAGCTGGAGCATCCGGTTATTTATTGGACGTTTCTTCAGATATTGGATTTGGATCATTTGTGTCAGGGTTTAATGGATTCAGTTCTGCATCGTCAGGCGTTGTCGTTACCGGATTACAAACAGGAGAAACTTATTATTACAGGGTTCGATCAACGAGTACCTGTGGTCCCTCTTACAGTTCAGGTACCATTTCAGTGATGATGCCTCCTGCAGCTCCCACCCCAGCACCTGCGACAAATATCAGCACCACTGGTTTTCAGGCAAATTGGAATGCGAGCTCCGGATCTACAAGTTATCTGCTTAGCGTCTCAACAGCCAGCGGATTTGTGTTACCTGGATATGATAATTTGCCAGTAAATGGATTAAATCAATTGGTTACAGGTCTAACCCCTGGTACATCCTACACTTATGTCATTCGGGGTGTGAATGCATCCGGTCAATCACCGATCGCTTATAGTGCTTCAGCTCTTACTTTACCAGTGGCTCCAACTGCCAACTCGGCTCACTCTATAAACTCCAGTTCGTTTGTTGCCTCCTGGAACACAGTAGCCGGTGCTACAACGTATCAGTTGGATGTAGCATCATCTGCCGATTTTACCACAATTTTACCTACCTATGGAAGTCTAAGTGTTGCCGGTACAAATCACACAGTTTCAGGACTCACTCCGGAAACAACCTACTATTATCGGGTCAGAGCGGTAAACGGAAGTGGAAGTTCAGCAAATTCAAATACAATAACAACCACCACCGCCCTACCGCCTCCAACGGCCGCTGCCGCTACGAATATCACAGGGACATCATTTACAGCAAATTGGAGTAATGTGAATGGCGCATCTGGCTATCGTTTAGATGTATCGGAAAATGGGTCATTTACCTCATACGTGGTAGGCTATCAAGATGCACCAATAACTACAACCTCAACTGTAGTTAGCGGTTTAACGGCCGGCATTGATTACTATTACCGATTGCGAGCCATAAATGCCACCGGGGTTTCTTCCAATTCTGCTACGATTTCGGTATTAACGTTGCCACTCGCACCAACGGCCACAGCCCCCACCTCAGTAACCACTTCTTCCTTTATCGCCAACTGGAATATTGTGAGCAACGTGAGCCAGTATCAGGTAGATGTATCAACCACAGATACCTTTACTAGTTTTGTTGGTGTTTACAATTCGCACGCGGTAACCACTAATAGTTTGTTGGTAAGCGGTTTATTACCCGGAGTAAATTATTACTATCGGATTCGTGCGCTCAATGCTTCCGGTGTTTCTGCCAATTCATTGGTTATTCTAGCCTTAACTCGTCCGGAAGCACCCGTTGCCACTGCCGCTACCTCTATTAACTCTACTTCCTTTACCGCTAATTGGGGAGCGGTGTCAAGTGCAACAAGCTATCTAATCGATGTTTCTACCATTTCTACTTTCAGTACTTATGTAGGCTCGTACAATGGTTACCCGGTAGTTGTGGGTAATAGTATTCAGATTGCCGGTCTGACGGCCGCTACAACTTATTATTTCAGGGTTCGTGCAATCAACTCTACTGGCTCGTCTGTGGTATCCAACACAGTAACAGTTACCACCTTGTCAGTGTCTGCATGTGCCGGATATACGTTTGGTGGCCCTTCAAATGCGTGTCTGAATTCGCCCACCAGTTATTTTATCTTCGGTGGTAATCCTTCCGGATGTTCCATATCCACTGTGACAGGCACTGCCGCCAGTTTTTCCGGAAGTGCTGTTACTTTTTTTGCTCCCGGCACTTACACTGTGTCCTTCAATTGTCTGTGTGGCACCATTAACCAGACGGTATCTGTACAGACAGGAACTGTTACTGCGGGTGTGTTAAGTCGCACCACAGCCACTTTTTGTTCTGGTTCAATACCACCCGAGACTACGCTTTCAAATTTTTCAAGTTTCGTAAGTGGTTGGCAAAAAAAAACAGAAGGACAATCTACCTGGCTGCCTATTGCCCATGCAGGTAATACATTGCTATCTTATTTGATTGACAATTCAGTGAGTGCGGAATATCGGGCGGTGGTTCAAGGCACATGCGGAGCAATTGCCTATTCTCCGGTGTATCAGGTAACCATCGAGCAGTTACCAGCCCCGGTGGCCTATCAATCTGCTGTGAATGACGCCACCTCAGTTTTACCAACCTGGAGTCAGACAACCGGAGAATATCGATTAGATGTCTCCACTTCTCCCACGTTTGCCAATAGTTTTTTTGTAGGGTCTTTTCAAGACTATCCATTTAGTTACAATCAGATTACCGTTAATAATCTCAATCCTAGCACCACGTATTATTTTAGGGTACGCGCCATTCAGGGCTCTTGTGTTTCTTCGAATTCGAACGTCATTTCCATGACCACATTACCTCAGACACCTTTCGCAACCCCGGCCACTCAGATTACTTCTTCCTCTTTTCGCGCAAATTGGAATAGCGTGCCTAACGTGACAGGATACAAACTTGTGGTGGCCCGAAATTTCTCTTTAACAGATATTGTGCAAGGTTACGATCATGTTACCGTAACTCAAACATTTTTGAACGTAACAGGATTAACAGCCAAAACTAGCTATTACTATGCTGTTGTGGCCATTAATGGTACCCTGACTTCGAAATATTCAAATGTGGTTTTGGCGGTTAATCTTGATCAGAATTATGTACAAAAAATACAGTTGTATAAACCAGGTTTTTTAAATGCTTCACAAGTCGCACTCAGTACTATTGGAGAGCGGTCTATTTCGACTGAATTTTATGATGGCTTAGGCAGGCTATCAGAGTCGGTTGGGCAACAACAATCCCCTCTCTCATTTGATATTGTTCAACCGCATGCATATGATGCTCTTAACAGAGAAAATATCTCTTATCTTCCCTATGTATCCGGTAACGATGGGTGGTTCAAACCCGATTTTTTACCAAAAACAGACTTGAACTATGCCACCAGTGCCCACTATCAATTTTATCAAAATACGGCAAAAGTGATGGCGGATCCCCGCCCTTACTCCGAAACCCTTTTCGAAGCTTCCCCCCTCAACCGCCCCTTACAAGAGTTCGGTGTTGGACAAAATTGGAAAGACAATAATAAATTTATCCAACATCAATATCTGATCAACGTACACGGAACACTTGCAGGACAAGAGCAGATTATTGCCTGGAAAGTAGACGCCACTGGGTTCCCCATTCGCGAGACAGCTGTGAACGCGGCCGTGAGCGATGGCTACTACACCAGTGGCCAGTTGAACATTAAATCCACCAAAGATGAGCAAGGCAACGAAGTGCGAGAATATGTTGACAAAGAAGGCCGCACAATCTTGAAAAAAGTTCAAGCTGTTAGCGGCATTGCGCAAACCAATAACGACACCCACTGGGCAATGACGTATTACATCTACGATGATTTTGGCAATTTGTCTGTGGTTTTACCGCCCGAGGCTGTTAAAGCTATCACCGCCCAATGAGTGCGTCCATGAACAAGACTATACCAAATCTACAAAAAGACAAAGTCATCAGGCACGACAATGCCAAGGTAGGTTCTCGAAAGAAATCATGTATTGAAAATAAGCCTGCCAGCCGGTAGGCAGGGCGGCAAAGATATTATTATTTCCGCATCGAATTGGCTGGTTCAGGTTCGAAAATTTTGCATTCAAATTGAAACTAGTTTTTTGGTTATCGAAACGGCTTACCTGTAAAATTTATGACAAAGTCAACCGTGGAAAACCACGTAAAAAATACGTGGTTTTCCACGTTGCGACAAAACGGATATTTTTTTAACATTGTAAATATCAAAATGAATTGAAGAAAGCGATAGAACGGCAGCTTAGTAACTGATTGTATTATATATCTCGAACATTTAATTAAAAATTTGTAAAAATTATGCAAAGGCTTCAAACTAAAGAATTCATTTTTCTAACCTATGCATTACTTTGTTTCCAAACTCAGATTTTTTCTCAAAATTACAATACTGCGCCCAACTTTAATCCAGTCCCACCAAGCTCCTTTCAGTTTATTAAATATGGGGAGATACCAGTGAGTGAATATACTGGCATACCTACTATTTCAATTCCAGTTTACACGATTAAAGATGGAGACATTGAGTTTCCCATCAATTTATCTTACCATGCTGGTGGAATCCGTGTTGCAGAAGAGGCGAGTTGGGTTGGTCTTGGTTGGAACTTAGACCTAGGTAATATAACTCAGATTATAAATGATCGTGACGATTTAGGAGGTTTTGAAAAAAAATTGATTGAATATTACGGATCTGGGGATCCAACAACCCAAGAATTCACATACAAATACAACTACCCGCGCTTACACGAACTGGGTCCAACCAATATTCCTTCAACAGGAATCACAAAGGAACAGCCATTTCATTCGTTTAAAATATTTACCGATTATTTTGCGCCTGTCGAAAACGCTTCAAATTCTAATAATTACTGTTGTCAGTTTCCATCAATATTCAACGGTCAGGGAATAAACCTTGATGCAGTTGACTCAGAACCTGACGTCTTCAAGGCAAACTTTAACGGTCATTATCTTGAGTTCATTTTTAACTTTAGAACGAACAATATAGTAGTGCTAAATAAGAAGAATTACATCGTTTCGTTCACAAAAAACCAGGTGGGAGTTACACAATGGAACATAACCTGCCCAGATGGAATGGTTTACCAATTTAATCAAGTAGATGAGGTTAAACTAGATTTTAGTGCATCAAGTACGGGAGTGGCAGAGGGTGGGCAGAGTACCGAGAGAAATGTTGTGAATAGAGTTTGGCATCTAACCAAAATCATAAGCCCGAATAACAGACAAATAAATTTTGAATGGGAAACTACGGGCTTAGTTAAAGACTTACCCAGCTATTCAAATACTGATTTTTACTCGACACCGACTGGTTTTTATCGAAGCAGTCTGTGCGGTGCTGCAGCTGGCTCGGCAACTATGGAAAAGTTAAATGGCCACATGTCTAATGGTCAGCCAACCACAGAGGCCATGCTTCACGGAGTTTCGTATAGCAGGCTACAGAACTCCGTAAAGTCTTATGTTTCGTCAATTGCTTTTTCAATGGGGTCGATTGATTTCAAAAAATCACTTAGGAAAGATCGAATAGCCGACCTTAGACTTGATTCAATCATAGTTAAGAGCACAACGAGGTTGATTAAAAAGTTAAATTTTAGCTACGATTATTTTGTGGCAACTGAAGATGATTTTAGCGTTGACAAAACGGTTTCAAGCGAACTCCAGAATCCTAACTCTGGAGTTTTCCCGTCACAATATCATCCAAATTACGGTCTGCTCTGTTCAGACTTCACATCAAATGAACTAAGATTTCGATTAAAGCTGGTTTCGGTTGGGGAAGAGGGTTTGCCAAGCCATCGATTTAAATACGATAACGGCAAACTGCCGAAAAAAACTAGCTACGCAACCGACTACTGGGGTTTTTACAATGGCAAAACTACCAATACTTCGTTTGTTCCTAATCCAATTCACATAGATGTTTTGCTTGCTGACAATGGAAATGATAGGCGCGCATCCTTACCATTTGCGAAGGCATGCACGTTAAATGAAATAGTTTATCCAACAGGGGGAATTACTAAATTAGAGTATCAGCTAAACAATTTCGTTATGTATAAATACGATAATTCTGTTTCCCCTGAATATCAAAACGCTATATCGCCAATATCAGAAGGCATGGGCCTAAGGGTTGGGTTTACAACAAATGAGGCAGAGGGCAAAACAACCTCTAGAACGAGGTATACTTATGAGGGTGGTAGGGTCATCCTTCCCATTAACTTTTATGGTAGCTATCGAAGGAGGTTCTTGAATTTTGGCTCTAGTATTGGCGATGTTTACTCATTTGATATGGAATACTTGTCTGGTTCTAACTCATATGCCTCATCTTTATTGGGCTCGGGCAATTTTATTGGATATGATAAAGTTACAAAGGAGTCACTCAATGCCCAAGGTTTGACGAATGGAAAAACGGAAACATCATTCTACAATAATCCAGATATAACCGCATTTGAAAGAAGTGCCAATATGGCTCTTCCTGCTAGGAAGAACCCACTTTTTCCAGACAATGGTTTAGTGAAAAAAATTGAGGTATTTAACTCAATTGGGCAACTATTGTCTTCTAAAGTTAACCAGTACATTTATCAGATAAGCGATCCTTATTACGGCATAAAGTTTATGAATGTTGGTGCTTTGTTTTGGGGTGAGCAAAGTACCGGAGGCTACGGATGTGAGTTGATAACATGGCCCCAAAATTTAGCTGGATACTATCCCCTTTACAGCGGAGAGAGTCTGTTGCAATGGTCAGAAAAAAGAGAATTCGGTGAAGGGGTTCCATTAACGATAAGAACTAACTTTTCTTATTTTAGTGACAACACACTTACGTCTTCATTTAGTCAAAATAGCGATGGCGAGAATTCGTCTATTTTCTACCAATATCCAAAAAACAATATCTATTTGCCGCCAAACATTGCTAATGCCCTGCTTTCCAGGAATATAGTAAGCGAGACAATAAGTGAGCGTACTTTTAAGGAAGGTAGTTTGGTTTTGGAAAAGAAGAAAAATTTTGATTTTTTCAATT
>Ga0068877_10004518_pt1 | contig 10855 bp, 8 predicted proteins | sample NOAtaG_FD_66437 | JGI IMG/M metagenome (GOLD analysis project Ga0068877, IMG submission 66437) | Freshwater lake microbial communities from Lake Erie, under a cyanobacterial bloom - NOAA_Erie_Diel6S_1000h metaG | ecosystem: Environmental > Aquatic > Freshwater > Lake | place: USA: Ohio, Lake... | reverse complement strand
GTCCATGAACACGTACATCGGGTCGGCGAAGTAGGAGTAGGTGCACTCCTTCTTGTCGAGGATGATCTGGTCCATCTTGTCGTCGGCCTTGAAGACGACCTCGGAACCGGCGCCGTTGAGCAGGTTCTTCATCTTCATCCGCACGGTGGCGGCGCCGCGGCCGCCGCGGCTGTACTCGGTCTTCAGCACGACCATCGGGTCCTTGCCCTGCATGATGACGTTGCCGGCGCGGATTTCCTGTGCGAGTTTCATGGCGCGATCCTGGGGACGTGTCGGGTTGGGGCGGGCCGGAGCGGTGCGGCGCAGCCGCTCGCGGCGCCGGGCGCCGGTCGAGACTGCACCGATCCGCGCGGCCGGTGCTGCCGGTGCGGCAGGCCGGCCCGGTGTTCGGGACGGGTGACGCCGCCGGCGGGGCATCGGCGCCGATGCATCGCCGGCGCCGGGACGCTGCGCGCGGGCCTCCTGTCGTCCCGCGTCCTGCGGCCCCGTGGCGCCCCGATCCGTCCTGCCGCCGGGTCGGCCGGGCGCACGGCCCGGAAAACCCTCGATTCTAGCCTGCGCCGCGGTCGACGGCGAACGCGCGCAGCGCCGCCGCAAGGTCGGGGCGGCCGGCGAGTTCGGCGCGCAGGCCCTGCACGGCCCTGCACCACGGCGCCGCGGCGGCGAGGTCGTCCGCGCCCAGCGGCGCCGGCCGGGGCCAGACCGCGCTGCCGTTCCAGGCCCGCCACAGCGCGGCCACTGGCGCTGGCGGCGCCAGCCGGCCGAGCAGGGCCTCGACCTTGGCGTGGTGCGCGCCGTCGTGCTGCGGGTAGGCCTGCCAGACGAAGGGCACGCCTGCCCACAGCGCGCGCACCAGCGAGTCCTCGCCGCGCACGAAGGCGAGGTCGCTGCCCCAGAGCAGGCGGTCGAAGTCCGGCTGCGCGAGCCAGTCGAGTCCGTGCAGCCGCACGCCGGGCGGCGCCTGCCGCACCTGGCGCTGTGCCGGGCCGGGCGTCAGCAGCAGCAGCGCCGGCGCATCGCCGGGCCGCGCCGGCGCCAGCGCCTGCGGCAGCGCCTGTGCAGCCGGGTTGTCGTAGCAGAACAGCGTGACGACGCGCTCGCGCGGCTGCAGCCGGATGCCGCGCGCGGACAGCCACGCGCTGCGGTCGAACGCGGCGCGCGCCTCGAGCAGCCCGTCCTCGCGCAGCAGGCCGCCGGTGCGGGCGCTGAAGCCCGGGAAGAAGAACCACTTGCGCAGCCCGTCGGGGCGCGGCGAGGGTAGCGCGTGCGCCCGCTCGACCCAGTCCTCGGCGCTCAGGTGCTCGAGGTTGATCCACACCGGCGCACGCGCCGCGCCCCGCATCGCCTCGACGAAGGCCGGGGGAGGGTCGCAGCCGAAGGCCTCGACGACGACGTCGCCGCAGCCGGCCTGCGGCGGCGGCCCGGGCCAGCGCATCACCTCGACGCCCGGCGCGCCGCCCGGGGCCATCCACGCCAGCGCGGACGGGTCGTCGAGCACGAGCCGCACGCGGTCGCCGCGCGCGGCCAGCAGCGCGGACAGACGCCAGCACACGCCCACGTCGCCGAAGTTGTCGATGACGCGGCCGAACACCGTCCACCACAGCGGCCGCGGCTCCATCGCGCGATTATCGAAGGCGGCAGAATGCGCGGCGATGTCCGCCGACGCCCCTGCCCGCCGCACCCGAGCCGCGCGCGCCGAACGTGACGAGCGCGCCGACGGCGCTGTTCGTGCCGACCCCGCCGAAGGCGCTGAGCGTGCCCTCGGCGCCGAAAGCGCCGAAAGCGCCGCGGGCGCCGCGGGCGCCGCGGGCGCCGAGCGTGCGGATCGCGCCGATCCCGCCGCCACCGCCGACCCCGGCCACCGCGCCGGGGCCGAGGGGCGCGAACGCCTGCTGGCCGAGGTGGCGGCGCTGCCCAACCTGCCCGGCGTCTATCGCTGGCTCGACGCCGCCGGGCAGGTGCTCTACGTGGGCAAGGCGCGCAGCCTGAAGAAGCGCGTCGCGAGCTACCTGCACCGCGACCACGACGGCACCCGGATCGGGCAGATGGTGGCGCGCATCGCGCGGCTGGAGACCACCGTCGTGCGCACCGAGGCCGAGGCGCTGCTGCTCGAGAACAACCTGATCAAGACGCTCGCGCCGCGCTTCAACATCCTGTTCCGCGACGACAAGAGCTACCCGTACCTGAAGCTGGTCAGCCACGAGTACCCGCGGGTGGCCTACTTCCGCGGCGCGGTCGACCGGCGCCACCGCTACTTCGGCCCGTACCCGAACGCCTGGGCCGTGAAGCAGACGATCCAGCTGGTGCAGAAGGTGTTCCGGCTGCGCACCTGCGAGGACACGGTGTTCGCCAACCGCAGCCGGCCCTGCCTGCTGTACCAGATCGACCGCTGCAGCGGCCCGTGCGCGGGGCGCATCGGGCCCGCCGAGTACGAGCGCGACGTGCGTGACGCCGAGCGCTTCCTGCTCGGCGACGCCGACGGCGTGATCGCCGACCTGCAGTCGACGATGATGACGCACGCCGAGGCGCTGCGCTTCGAGGAGGCGGCCGCGGTGCGCGACCGCATCGGCTCGCTGTCCCGGGTGCTGCAGCAGCAGGCCGTGGAGCAGAGCAGCCTGTCGGCGTCGGACCGCGATGCCGACATCCTGGCTGTCCGCGTGGCCGGGGGCCGGGCCTGCGTCAACCTCGCGATGGTGCGCGGCGGCCGCCACCTCGGCGACCGCGCGTGCTTCCCGAGCCATGTCGACGAAGGCGCGGCCCTCGGCGCGGTGGCCGAGTCGACGGCGGATGGATCGTCGGGGGCGGACGGCGCCGGCGGAGCGGCCCCGTCCGTGCCCGAGGTCGCGGTGCTGGAGGCCTTCGTCGCCCAGCACTACCTGGTCCAGCCGCTGCCGCCGCTGCTGGTGACGAGCCACCCGGTCGGCGCCGCGCTGATCGAGGCGCTGTCCGGGCACGCCGGCACGCGCGTGCGCTGCACCCACCAGCCGCGCGAGCAGCGACGGATCTGGCTCGAGATGGCGGCCAAGGGGGCCGAGCTGGCGCTGGCGCGGCTGCTCGCCGAGGAGGGCTCGCAGCAGCAGCGCACCCGTGCGCTGGTCGAGGCGCTGGACCTCGACGTCGCCGACCCGTCGGCGCTGCGCGTGGAGTGTTTCGACGTCAGCCACACCGCGGGCGAAGCCACGCAGGCCTCCTGCGTGGTGTACGAGGGCCACGCGATGCAGCCGTCGCAGTACCGGCGTTTCAACGTCGAGGGCGTGCAGGGCGGCGACGACTACGCGGCGATGCGCCAGGTGCTCACCCGGCGCTACGCCCGCCTCGCCGAGGCGGTGGCCGCCGGCCGCGCCGATGACGGCGGCGGGGAGGGCACCGTGCAGGGCGCTGCCGAACTCGCCGCAGTGGATGCGTCAGCGGGTGGTGCAGCGGGTGGTGCAGCGGGTGGTGCCGCGGGTGGTGCCGCGGGTGGTGCAAGCGGGCCCGCGGTCCCGCCCGCCCGGACCCGGCGCGCGCCGCGCACGGCGGCGCGGATGCCCGACCTCGTGCTGATCGACGGCGGCCGCGGCCAGGTCGGCGTCGCGCGCGAGGTGTTCGAGGAGCTCGGCCTGGACGTCGGCCTGATCGTCGGCGTCGAGAAGGGCGAAGGCCGCAAGGTCGGGCGCGAGGAGCTGGTGTTCGCCGACGGCCGGCCCAAGGTCGGTCTCGGGCATGATTCGGCTGCGCTGATGCTGGTGGCGCAGATCCGCGACGAGGCGCACAGGTTCGCGATCACCGGGATGCGCGCCCGGCGCGCCGGGGTCCGGACCGGAGGCAGCCGGCTGGAGGAGATCCCCGGCGTGGGGCCGCGCAAGCGGGCGCGCCTGCTGCAGCGCTTCGGCGGGCTGCGCGGGGTGGCCAGTGCCGGCGTCGACGACCTGGCCGGGGTGGAAGGCATCTCGCGCGAACTGGCCGAGGAGATCTACCGTGCACTGCACTGACGAATCCGCCGCGGCGCCCGGCTCCGACCCCGCGGCGCGTCGACACGCGCTGCTGGCCGTGGCCGCGGCGGTGGCGGCACTGGCCGGCTGCGGCGCGCCGCCGCGGCGCGAGCCCGGGTCCGACGCCGCCTCGTCGGCGACCGAGCGCGCCTGGCAGGAGTTCCAGCGCAGCGCCGGCCGGCGCCTGGTGGCCGCGCACCCGCAGGGCACCTACACCGGCCGGGTGCCCGACGTGCTGTTCGGTATCCCGGTGCTGGAGACCGAGCTCAACGCAGACGGCTCGGTGCGCAGCATCCGCGTGCTGCGCGAGCCGAGCAACCCCGCCGCCCGCGACACGGTGCAGCTGGCCATGGCTGCGGTGCGCCGTGCGGCGCCCTACGGCGACATGACGCACCTGGCGCGGCCCTGGAAGTGGGTCGAGGCCTTCCTGTTCGACGAGCAGCGCCGCTTCAAGCCGCGCGCGCTCGACTGACGCCGGCCGCGGCCGGCCCCTGACGATGTTCTTCACCATCCCGACCCTGCTGACCTGGGCCCGCATCGCGGCGATCCCGCTCGTCGTGGGCGTCTTCTACCTGCCCTGGCCCGGCCCGACGAAGAACCTGATCGCGACCTCGCTGTTCGTGCTGTTCGCGCTGACCGACTGGCTCGACGGCTGGCTCGCCCGCAAACTGAACCAGACCTCCTCGTTCGGGGCCTTCCTCGACCCGGTGGCCGACAAGTTCCTGGTCTGCGCGTCCGTGCTCGTGCTCGTGCACCTGGAGCGCGCCGACGTCTTCGTCGCGCTGATCATCATCGGCCGCGAGATCGCGATCTCGGCGCTGCGCGAGTGGATGGCGCAGATCGGCGCCAGCCGCAGCGTCGCGGTGCACGTGCTGGGCAAGGCCAAGACGATGGTGCAGATGGTGGCGATCCCCTTCCTGCTTTACGACGGCGCGCTGTTCGGGGTCGTCGACACGCGGATCTGGGGCACGGTGCTGATCTGGATCGCCGCGGTGCTGACGATCTGGTCGATGGCGTACTACCTGCGCAAGGCACTGCCCGAGATCCGGGCCAAGGCACGTTGAGCCCGGCCACGACGGACGGCGATGCCCGCCGCGACGCGCTGATCGCGGCGATGCCGGCGGTCTTCGTCGGCATCTGGAGCACCGGCTTCGTGGTCGCGCGGTTCGGCATGCCGCACGCCGGGCCGATGGACTTCCTCGCCTGGCGCTACGCGCTGTCGATCGCCTGCTTCCTGGTGTGGATCCGCTGGGCCGGCGCGGTCTGGCCGCAGGGGCGGGCGCAGTGGGGACATCTGGCGGTGGTGGGCGTGCTGATCCACGCCGGCTACCTCGGCGGCGTGTGGACCGCGGTGAAGGCCGGCATGGGCGCGGGCACCTCGGCGTTGATCGTCGGCCTGCAGCCGGTGTTGACCGCCCTGTGGGTCAGCTGGACCGGGCAGGAGCGGCGAGTGACGCCGCGCCAGTGGCTCGGCCTCGCGCTCGGGCTGGCCGGGCTGGTGCTGGTCGTCTGGCGCAAGCTCGGCGTCGGCGAGATCACGGCGTTCAACCTGGGCGCGGCGGTGCTGGCCCTGGTGGCCATCACCGCCGGCACGCTGTACCAGAAGCGCCACGTGGCGCCCTGCGACGTGCGCACAGCCAACTGCGTGCAGCTGACGGCGGCCCTGGCGGTGACGCTGCCGCTGGCCCTGCTCGAGACCGCGCCGTTCGACCTGCACCCGCAGCTGCTCGGCGCAATGGCGTGGTCGGTGCTGGCCCTCACGCTGGGCGGCAGCTCGCTGCTGTACCTGCTGATCCAGCGCGGCGCGGCCACCCGCGTGTCGAGCCTGATGTACCTCGTGCCGCCGTGCACGGCGCTGCTCGGCTGGCTGCTGTTCGACGAGACGCTGGGCGCGCTGGTGCTGATCGGGCTGGCGCTCACCGCCGTCGGCGTGGCCCTCGTCGTCCGTGAACGAACCTGAGACCCTGGAGACCCGCATGAGCAAGCACCGCATCGCCGTCATCGCCGGCGACGGCATCGGCAAGGAAGTGATGCCCGAGGGGCTGCGCGCGCTCGACGCCGCCGCCCGCCGGCACGGCATCGCGCTCGAGGTCGACGAGTTCGACTTCGCGAGCTGCGACTACCACGCGAAGCACGGCGAGATGATGCCGCCGGACTGGAAGGACCGCATCGGCGGCCACGAGGCGATCTTCTTCGGCGCCGTCGGCTGGCCCGCCGCGGTGCCCGACCACGTCTCGCTGTGGGGCAGCCTGCTGAAGTTCCGGCGCGAGTTCGACCAGTACGTCAACCTGCGCCCGGCGCGGCTGATGCCGGGCATCCGCAGCCCGCTGGTCGACCGGGCCGGCCAGCCGCTTGCCCCCGGCGCGATCGACATGTGGATCGTGCGCGAGAACACCGAGGGCGAGTACTCGAGCGTGGGCGGGCGAATGTACGCCGGCACCGAGCGCGAGATCGTGATCCAGGAGACGATCATGTCGCGCCACGGCGTGGACCGGGTCCTGAAGTTCGCCTTCGAGCTCGCCGCCTCGCGTCCGCGGCGCAAGCTGACCTCGGCCACCAAGAGCAACGGCATCTCGATCACGATGCCGTACTGGGACGAACGCGTGCAGGCGATGGCGGCGCAGTACCCGCAGGTCGCGCTCGACCAGTTCCACATCGACATCCTCACGGCGCACTTCGTGCAGCGGCCGCAGCAGTTCGACGTCGTCGTGGCGAGCAACCTGTTCGGCGACATCCTGTCCGACCTCGGACCGGCCTGCACCGGCACCATCGGCATCGCGCCCTCGGCGAACCTGAACCCGACGCGGGCCTGGCCGAGCCTGTTCGAGCCGGTGCACGGCTCGGCGCCCGACATCGCCGGCAAGGGCGTGGCCAACCCGATCGGGCAGGTCTGGAGCGCAGCCATGATGCTCGACTTCCTCGGCCACCGCGACGCGCACGACACCGTGCTCGGCGCGATCGAGCGCGTGCTTGCCGACCCGGCCGCGCCGCGCACGCCCGACCTCGGCGGCCGCGCCGGTACGGCCGACCTCGGCCGTGCCATCGCGCAGGTGATCGCGGGCTGAGGCGCGCTTCGTGGCCGGGCGGCGCCTGCGCAGACACCTAGAATCGCGCTCCCGCTTGACACCTCGCGAAGCGCGGCGATGTAATGGAAAGATCGCCCGGACTCGCGCAGCCGTGCCAGCCGGGGCAGCCCGCGGGCCGTAGCGCCGGGCAGGGGCGGCAGCCGCCGCGTCATCGCAGAGTCGGGACAGCTCCACAGGAGGCAGCGTCGTGAACAAGTCGGAACTGATCGAGCAGATCGCAAGCCGCGCCGACATCTCCAAGGCCGCGGCCACCCGCGCGATCGACGCGATGACCGACGCGGTCCGCACGACGCTGAAGAAGGGCGGCACGGTCACGATCACCGGTTTCGGCACCTTCGCCTCGGCCAAGCGGGCCGCCCGCACCGGCCGCAACCCGCGCACGGGCGCGCCGATCAAGATCAAGTCCGCCCGGGTGCCCAAGTTCAAGCCGGGAAAGGCGCTGCGCGAGTCGATCCGCTAGCGCGTTGCCGGCGCGGGCAGCCTGCCCGCGGCTCCGTCTCCACGGGGTGCTTAGCTCAGCCGGTAGAGCGGCGCCCTTACAAGGCGTAGGTCGGCGGTTCGATCCCGTCAGCACCCACCACCTCCGACTAGAATCCGCGCCGCTTGGGGCTGCCGGGCGGCAACCGGCGACGGTCGGCCCCGGCGGCGGCGAGCGGGCGATGCCCCGGGCATCGTTCCGTCGCCTCTCGCAAAGGCAGCCGCCGCTGTCTGTGCGCGCCCCTCTTCGTCACCGCCCAGACCTGCAGCGACCGCCCGATGTTCGACCTCATCCGCAACCACCAGCGCCTGACGCTCGGGCTTCTGCTGCTGCTGATCATCCCCTCGTTCATCTTCTTCGGCATCGAGGGCTACGCGCGCTTCACCGGGGCTGGCAACGAGACGGTCGCCCAGGTCGGCCGGGTCAAGGTGACCCGGGCCGAGTGGGACCAGGCGCACCAGCGCTTCGTCGATCGCGCCCGGCGCCAGCAGCCGGGCCTGGATGTCTCCACGCTCGAGACCCCTTCGGCGCGCCGCGACACTCTGGACGCGATCGTGCGCGAGCGCACGCTGCTGGCCGCCGCGGCCGACATGCACCTGACGCCCTCCGACGCGCGGCTGCAGCGGCTGTTCGTCAGCGACCCGCAGTACGTGGGGCTGCGCAACCCCGATGGCAGCGTCAACCGCGACCTGCTGGCGATCCAGGGCATGAACTCGCAGATGCTGGAGCAGTCGCTGCGCCAGGAATACGCGATGCGGCAGGTGCTGGCCGGCGTGGAGCAGAGCGGCTTCGCTCCGGTGGCGGTGGCCGCGCGCGGCCTGGACGCGCTGCTCGAGCGCCGCGAGGTGCAACTGCAGCGCTTCGACCCGGCCGCGTACCGCGCGCGCATCAACCCGGGCGACGCCGAGATCGAGGCTTACTACAAGGCCAACGAGCCGCAGTTCCGGGCCCCGGAGCAGGCGCAGATCGAGTACGTCCAGCTCGACCTCGACGCGCTGGGCAAGGGCCTCGAGGGCGGCGAGGACGAAGCCCGGCGCTTCTACGAGGCCAACGCCGCGCGCTACACCACGCCCCAGGAGCGCCGCGCCAGCCATATCCTCGTCAAGGCCGACTCCGGCGCGAGCGCCGCCGACCGCGCCAAGGCCAAGGCCCGGGCCACGCAGCTGCTCGAGCAGGCGCGCGCCAACCCCGCCGGCTTCGCCGAGTTGGCGCGCAAGAACTCCGACGACCCCGGCTCGGCCGCGCAGGGCGGCGACCTGGACTTCTTCGCCCGCGGCTCGATGGTCAAGCCTTTCGAGGACGCCACCTGGGCACTGAACCCTGGCCAGATCTCGGACGTCGTCGAGAGCGACTTCGGCTACCACGTGATCCTGCTGACCGCGGTGCGTGGCGGCGAACGCAAGCCGTTCGAGTCGGCGCGCGCGGAGATCCTGGCCGAACTGCGCAGCACCCAGCTCGCGCGCAAGTGGCCCGAGGCTGCCGAGCAGTTCACCAACGCCGCGTACGAGCAGCCCGACAGCCTGCAGCCGCTCGTGGACAAGTTCAAGCTCGTCCGGCAGACGGCCACCGTGCAGCGCCGCGCCGCGCCCGGCGTGACCGGCGCGCTCGCCTCGCAGAAGCTGCTCGACGCCGTGTTCTCCAACGACGCGGTGAAGAACAAGCGCAACACCGACGCCGTCGAGGTCGGTCCCAACCAGCTGGTGGCTGCGCGCGTCGTCAAGCACGAGCCGGCGCGCGCGCTGGCGCTGGCCGAGGTGCGCGATCGCGTGCGCGAGCGCGTGGTGGCTGCACAGGCGGCGGCCATGGCGCGCACCGAGGCTGCCGCGCGCCTGGCGGCGCTGCGGCAGGCGCCCGCGGAGGCGCTGCCGCAGACCATCGTGCTGTCGCGGATGCAAACCCTCGGCGCGCCGCGCGAGGTGATCGACACCGTGCTGCGCGCCGACCCCGCGAAGCTGCCGCACCTGGCGCAGGTGGACCTCGGCGACGCGGGCACCTTCCTGCTGCGCGTGACGCGGGTGCTGCCGCGCGAGGTGCCCGCCGATGCCGAGGAAGGCCTGCGGCGCCAGTTCGCCCAGACTTGGTCGGCGGCCGAAACCGAGGCCTACCTCGGGGCGCTGAAGAAGCGCCACCGGGCCGAGGTCAAGCCGGCCGCCGCGGCGGCGCGCGCGGCTTCGGCGCCGACCTGATCGCCCGCCCGGGCGTCGGGCCTGTGCCTGGCGGCGGCTCGCCCCGACGCCGCTGTCGTCCCCTTGGCCTGCCGCCCAGGCAGTGCGGCGGCTATACTGGAAAGCTCCCGTCGGTGGCTGTAGCTCAGTTGGTAGAGTCCCAGATTGTGATTCTGGTCGTCGTGGGTTCGAGTCCCATCAGCCACCCCATCCCTCTTCAAGTCCCCGCTAAGTTGTTGATTTCTCAAGAAAATAAATGACTTAGCGCAGCGTATGAGCTGCGGTTGTTACACGGTCTGTCACACAACTCTGTGGTACAGGACCATGAAACAAATCGCTGAACATCTATACGCACGCGGCAAAGCTGGCAAGCTCTGCTGCCACATCCGCATCCCTTCCAAGCTCCAGGCTGCCTACCCTCGCGGCAAGGCCCACATCACCAACGCCTTGGGCACGAGTGATGTGGATGAGGGCAAGAGGCTTCTCGCCACAGAACTGGCGTGCATCTACGACGAGTTCGCTCGCAAAGAGAGCGCCCTGGCGGTCAAGGCCGCTCAGCGTGCCGCTCGCTCGGCTCAACGTCTGACTGCGCTCACTGATGCTCAGGTCCACGCTATCGCGGCCAATCGGGTGCATCAGTAGTTGCTGACAGACGACCTGGTGCGCAGCAGAGGACTTGACGACGACGAGTTCGAGGCATTGGACACTCAACTGCAGCAGCAGCGTAAAGAGCTCGGTCGCCTGCTGTCGCAGGGCAAGGTTGAGCCCATCCTGCCTGCAATGCGCGGCTTCATTCACCTTTTGGGGGCCGACGTCGAGCTCCCGCCGGACCAAGAGCGCCAGGTCGGATACAAGTTCCTCGAAGCCGTCGTCCAGACACCGGGCATTCGACTTGAGGGCTGCTGCGAGGGGCAGGTCGGTGTAGCTGCGCAGGTTCATCACGCGCGACTTGCCGGCGAAGCGGTAGCGCAGTCGCCAGTGCGGCGCCGTGCGATCGGGCCGCCAGGTCAGCACCAGCCCGTCGCCATCAGTGCGCCCCTCGAAGCGTTCACCGGCCTTGATCCAGTACCGGATCGCGACGTCGGTCAGCTTGCCCATCGTCCACCCCGCGTGTGTACCCGGAAAGGGCCCCGGACCGTTCCGGGTACACGCTAG
>Ga0068877_10004517_pt1 | contig 10855 bp, 9 predicted proteins | sample NOAtaG_FD_66437 | JGI IMG/M metagenome (GOLD analysis project Ga0068877, IMG submission 66437) | Freshwater lake microbial communities from Lake Erie, under a cyanobacterial bloom - NOAA_Erie_Diel6S_1000h metaG | ecosystem: Environmental > Aquatic > Freshwater > Lake | place: USA: Ohio, Lake... | reverse complement strand
TCAAACAACTGCCCCTACAAGGTGCGTCGCTTCAACTATCTCCTTTACGGAGACTGGGAGACCCCCAGCCTGAAGAATGTGCGCAATCCGGAAGTGACGATTCGCTCGCGCGGTGTGATGGAGAAGTGCACCTTCTGCACCCAGCGCATTCAGGCGGCGAAGATCGAGGCTGAGAAGCAGAACCGCCCGGTCCGTGACGGAGAGATCCAGACGGCCTGTCAGACGGCCTGCCCGACCGAGGCGATCATCTTCGGCAACCTTAATGATCCCGAGAGCCGCGTGGCGAAATTGAAGAATGAGCCGCGGAACTATGATGTTCTGGCGGATCTTAACACCCGGCCGCGTGCCAGCTACCTTGGCGCGATCCGGAATACCAATTCGGAACTTGGCGGCGGGAAGGGCCACGGCAATTCGCACGGAGGCCAGCACGCAGGAGACGCAAATCATGGCTGATAACATCGAAAACAAGGGATATGTTGATCCGCGTCCGCCCGTCATTGGGCCGGGATACACCTTCGAGTCGCTGACATCCAAGATTGCCGATGTGGTGTTCATGCGCCGATTTCAGAAGGGCTGGCTCTTCGGCCTGGGCATCGCCTTCTTGCTCGCGTTGGTCCTCTTCAACTCGATTGCCTACCTCGTACTGAAAGGGGTCGGCATCTGGGGAAACAACGTTCCGGTCGGCTGGGCCTTCGATATCATCAACTTTGTCTGGTGGATCGGTATCGGTCACGCCGGAACACTGATCTCGGCGATCCTGCTCCTGCTTCGGCAGAGCTGGCGTAATTCGATCAACCGCTTTGCCGAGGCGATGACCCTCTTCGCGGTCGCCTGCGCAGGTCTCTACCCGGCGCTCCACACCGGTCGTCCGTGGGTCGACTACTGGCTCTTCCCCTATCCTAACACGATGGGCATGTGGCCAAACTTCCGCAGTCCGCTGATGTGGGACGTCTTCGCCGTCTCCACCTACGCGACTGTCTCGGCGATCTTCTGGTTCATCGGACTGATCCCTGACTTCGGCACCATGCGTGACACGGCGAAGCAGCCGTGGCAGCGCCGCATCTTCGGCATCCTGTCGATGGGCTGGCGCGGCGATGCGCGCCACTGGCACCGTTATGAGTCGGCCTACCTGCTCCTGGCGGGTCTTTCGACCCCGCTGGTGCTCTCGGTCCACTCGATCGTTTCGTTCGACTTCTCGGTTGGCATCATCCCCGGGTGGCACGCCACGATCTTCCCGCCCTACTTCGTCGCCGGAGCCGTCTACGCCGGATTCGCGATGGTGTTGACGATTGGGATTCCAGTCCGGAAGTTTTACAACCTCGAAGATTTCATTACCCTGCGCCACATTCGCAACATGTGCAAGGTGATGCTCGCCACCGGCCTGATCGTTGGCTACGGTTATTTGATGGAGCTCTTCTTTGCCTGGTACAGCGGCAATACCTATGAGCAGTTCATGATGAAGAACCGCATGTTCGGACCGTATGGTTACATGTACTGGTTGCTCATCCTCTGCAACATTCTGGTGCCGCAGCTGCTCTGGGTGAAGAAGTTTCGCGAAAATCTCCTGGTTATCTTTATTGTCTCGATGTTCATCAATGTCGGTATGTGGCTCGAGCGGTTCGTGATCATCGTCATGAGCCTCCATCGCGACTTCCTGCCCTCTTCGTGGCGGATGTACTCACCGACCGTCTTCGACTTCAGCATGTTCTTTGGAACGATCGGACTCTTCCTGACGCTGATGTTCCTCTTCCTGCGCTTCGTGCCGATCATCCCGATGTTTGAGATGAAGGTGATGCTGCCGCAGGCAAAGGTTGAAGAAGATGAGAAGGCGGCAGAGAAAGAGAAGGGGACGCTCGGCGGAGCAGTTCCACAGTTTGGCGACTAAGATCAAACCTTGGCAAAAGTGAGATATGAATAGACAGGAAGAACAAACAATCTACGGAGTAATGGCCCGGTTCGAGACGCCCACCGAGGTGGTTCGTGCGGCACGGGCGACTCACGAGGCCGGGTACCGGAAGGTCAACGCCTATAGTCCGTTCCCGATCGAAGAGTTGTCTGAGGCGATCGGTTTCCACAAGGACCACGTCTCCAAGACAGTGCTCCTCGGCGGATTGACGGGAGCGGCGGCCGGCTTCGCTCTGCAGTATTTCACCTCGGTCATTGACTATCCGATCAACGTCGGTGGTCGACCGCTGTTCAGCTTGCCGTCATTCGTGCCGATCATCTTCGAGACGGGGATTCTCCTCGCCGCTTTTGGGGCGGCGCTCGGAATGATCATCATGAACAATCTGCCGCAGCCGTACCACCCGGTTTTCAATGTGCCGAGTTTCAAGCGAGCGTCGCGGGATGCTTTCTTCATCTGCATCAAATCGAACGATCCGAAGTTTGATCAGGCCGGCACGCGCAATTTTCTGCTTGGCCTTGGAGCGAAAGAGGTGACCGATGTTGAAGCATAGAGGAAGAGAGTTGATGCTGACCATGATGGTCATCGGCGGCGCGATCTCCGGGGTTGGATGTCGGCAGGATATGCACGACAACCCACGTTACGAACCCTACGAGGTCGGCTCACACCGTGAGCTTCCGGAGGGCACTGTGGCGCGAGGCGCGATCGCCCTCAACCCGGAGGCGCCCAAGGTGTCGCAGGCTGCGGCAACGCCGTCGCCAATGGCGAGCCCGGCTCCGGGGGCGACGGCGGCTCCGACGCCGGCTCCGATGGCTGCCGTCCCGGTGGGCGAAGATGGACTGCCGTTCAAAATCACGAAGGCGATCCTCGACCGCGGGCAGAACCGTTACAACATCTCCTGTCTCCCGTGTCACGGGGCGCTTGGAGATGGGAACGGCATGATTGCGCTCCGCGGGATTCGCCGTCCTCCTTCATACCACGACGAGCGTCTGCGCAAGGCGCCGACGAGCTACTATTATGACGTAATCACCAATGGTTTCGGCGCGATGTCCAATTATGCCGACCAGCTGACCCCGGAAGATCGGTGGAAGGTGATTGCCTATATTCGGGTTCTCCAATTGAGCCAGCGTGCCGATGGAAATCTGCTCTCGGAGAGCGACCGGCGTAAGCTGGAAGAGGCAGAGCATGCCTCCAAGACAACGGAAGCGCATCAGACTGCCGGAGGTCAAAGCAACCAATGAACAAGAATTTTGCTGCACCGTCTGACCTGGGGCGGCTCCAGAGCCTGGTCTTCGGCGTCGGTCTGCTCGGGCTGATTGGATGGGTCGTTGGACTCTTCCTCTCCGGACACGCCCGTGAGATGTTCTTCCATACCTATCTGGTCGCTTACATCTTCTGGGTGGGCATCGCCCTTGGCTGCCTTGGCTGGTTGATGATCCAGTACCTTGGCGGCGCGACCTGGGGAATCGTCATTCGACGGATTCTCGAATCGGGCGCCCACACCCTGTTCCTGATGGCGGTCCTCTTTGTGCCGATCCTCGTCGGCCTGAAGGACATCTACCAGTGGGTAGAGATTGACCAGATCGCCAATGAAGAGTTGCGGACCCTCGTCGCCAAGAAGACGGCCTGGCTCAATCCGGGGTTCTTCACGGTGCGGGCGGTCATCTACTTCGCCATCCTGCTCCTTTTGACCATCGTCCTGCGCCGCTTCTCGCACAAGCTCGACGAGACTGGCGATCCCCGAAACATCGGCAGCGCCCAGAACTGGAGCGGACCGGGCTTCCTGATCTACGGTCTGGTCTGTACCTTCGCCTCGATCGACTGGGTCATGTCGCTCGATCCGGAGTGGTTTTCGTCGCTCTTTGGGTTGCTGATGATCGCCGGCCAGGGGGTGGCCTCGATGGCGCTGATCATCTCGGTCTGCGTGGTTCTTGGCAAACGTGAGCCGATGAGCCACATTCTCAAGCCGAAGCACTTCCACGATTTTGGCAAGCTGCTCATGGCGCTGGTCTGTGTCTGGGCCTACTTCTCCTTCTCGCAGCTTCTGATCATCTGGTCAGGAAACCTGCCCGAGGAGATTCCGTGGTACATCGAGCGGTTCAAGGGACCGTGGCGTTACATTGGGCTGGCTCTGATTGGCCTCCACTTTCTGCTGCCGTTCTTCCTGCTGCTCTCGCGAGATCTGAAGAAGAACAGCCGCCGTCTGGTCTTGGTGGCCTGGCTGATCATCGTTATGCGCTTTGTCGATCTCTTCTGGGTGATCGTCCCCTCGATGGAGAATGATCATCACCAGGCGGTGAAGCTGTCAAGCTACCCGATCTACATCCTGGCGACGGTCGGTCTCGGTGGCGTCTGGCTTGGCTGGTTCTTCTGGCAGCTCCGCCAGCGCGACCTTGTTCCTCACCGTGATCCCCAGTTTGAAGAGGCGATCAGCGGTGGTTCGCACCACTAGGTTCCATATCCAGGATATATTTTATGAGCGAACACAACGAGCATCATCATCACGATCATCAGGAGCCGGAGTCGAGTTCGATCAAGGCAAAGCCGATCCTAGCGTTTCTCGGCGTTCTGGCCGTCGCGACTGCGTTTGTCTTTGTGCTGATCTGGGGGCTACTCTGGGCTTTCGACCAGCGGCGGGAAGCGGACACTACTCCGCCCGCCTCGCGGGTTGAGCTGCCGGACGGGCAGCGGAAACTGCCCCCGGAGCCGCGCCTCCAGGGCGCCCCGGCACCCGAAGGTCCGTCACTTCTCCCCCTGGATGACTGGAAGGTCTACAAGGAGATGACCGATCGGCAGGTTGCCTCCTACGGCTGGGTCGACAAGACCACCGGGGTCGCGCGAATCCCGATCGAGCGGGCCAAGGAGCTGGTCGCTGAACAGGGCCTCCCGCTTCTTTCTGAGAAATCGATCGGTGACATCGAGCGCGCCGAGGCGACTCGACGCGAGGTCTACGCGGCCGACTCGAGTGCCGGGCGTCTGCTTCGTGCGGTCGCTTCGCCGGCAGCGCCGGCGGCGGCCGTGCCGGCCACTCCGGCGGCACCCGCTCCGGTGGCACCTGCTCCGGCGTCCGCGCCGCAGCATTGACCAGCGGCTGCGTCGTCGCATCAGGTCGATCTTTTGCGCCACGTGGCCAATTGGTAACGGATCGCGAAAGTTGGCTGGCAGAGCTGGTGGGGCCGAGACATTTCAACCTGACCCTGCAGGCAGACTCTACAGGTCGATGTGTCTGGGATCCCGCCACACTGTCAGCTTGAGAGGTGGTTATGTTCAAGCAGTACTCCAAGAGAACGTGCGAGATGGCTGGCGGTTTGGTGAGGGCGGTCGGGATGGCAATCTGCTCCCTGCTGCTGACCAGTCTGGTGGCCCTGGCTGTCTCCGGGCAGCCGGCCGGAATGCGTCCACCCGTCCTCAAGGATGTTGGCATCGATCAGCTCCTCAACAATCAGGTTCCGCCCGACCTCACCTTTCAGGATGAGGAGGGGCGAACGGTCAGGCTCTCTGACTACTTCGGCGATAAACCGATCGTTCTCTCACTGGTCTATTACGATTGTCCCCAGCTCTGCACCCAGGTGCTGACCGGGCTGCTGGGCACATTGAAGACACTCCCGATGGCGCCCGGGAAGGACTTTACCTCGATCACGGTCAGTTTTGACCCGAAAGAGAAGACGCCTCTCGCGGCTGCCAAGAAGCGAGAGTATATCGAGCGACTCGGCCGCCCCGAAGCGGCCGCCGGGTGGCACTTTCTGACAGGTGAAGAGTCACAGATCGTCGCGCTGACCCGCGCGGTCGGTTTCCGTTACGTGTGGGATCCGGTGACCAGTCAGTATGCCCACGCGAGTGGCATTATGGTGCTGACGCCTGAGGGAAAGGTCTCCCGATATTTTTACGGGATCGAATACGCACCGCGCGACCTTCGGTTTGGTCTGCTCGATGCTTCAGCAGGGAAGATCGGCTCGCTTGCTGATCAGATCATTCTCTACTGCTATCAGTACGATCCAACCAGGGGCACCTACAGCCTGGTTCTGATGAGGTTGCTCCGGATCTTCGCTGTCATTACACTGGTCTCCATCGTCGGACTGATCCTCTTTTTGCGATATCAGTCAAAAAAGAAGGATGGTCGTTCATCCGGTAACAATTCGGATTCCGGGGGCGCCAAACCGAAAATTGGATATTCACATATGAGCATTCTTCCTCTTTATCTGATCCCTTTTGCACCTGAGCAGGCGTCGACCTTTGCGCAGGAGGTCGATCTTTACTTTCTCTTCCTGGTCGGGCTGACCGTCTTCTTTACCGTGCTGGTCGGGGCTCTGGCGATCTTCTTTATGGTCCGTTATCGCCGGCGCCGCGAGGATGAAGTACCGGAACAGGTCGAGGGGGCAATGCTCCTCGAGATCACCTGGACGGTCATCCCCTTCCTGATCTCTATGTTCATCTTTGCGTGGGGCGCAAAGCTCTACTACGAGATGTACAAGGAACCGAAAGACGCGCTGGAGATCTTCGTCACGGGTAAACAATGGATGTGGCGCGCGCAGCACCCGGATGGGGTCCGCGAGATCAACGAGCTGCACGTTCCCGCCGGTCGACGGGTCAAGCTGACCATGACCAGCGAAGATGTCATCCATTCGTACTACATTCCGGCCTTCCGAACCAAAGCGGATGTTGTTCCCGGACGTTACACGATGACCTGGTTCGAGCCGACCAAACCTGGCACCTACCATCTCTTCTGCACGGAGTACTGTGGAACGCAGCACTCGGGGATGATTGGCAAGGTGGTCGTCCTGAGCCAGTCGGACTATCAGAATTGGCTCGCTGGTGGAACCTCTGAGGGGTCACCGGCCACCAATGGCGAAAAGCTCTTCGCCAGTCTGGCCTGCAGTACTTGTCACCAGGATCAGAACCGGGGCCGCGGCCCAACCCTTGCCGGCCTCTTTGGTACGCAGGTCAAGCTCGACAACGGCACCTCTGTTCTCGCAGATGATGCCTACATTCGTGAATCGATCCTCAATCCGCGGGCCAAGATGGTGGCCGGCTACCAGCCGATTATGCCAACCTTCCAGGGTCAGGTCAGTGAGGAACAGATTCTGCAGTTGATCGCCTACATCAAGTCTATTGGTGGAAAACAGGATGGCGCGGCCAATTCTGGTGGCATGGCGCCTGCAGCAGCTACACCGGCGCCCGTTGGGCAGGGAGCTGCTCCGCCGGCAACTAAATAGGCTTCAGCCCGACTGGATCAAGATCAATCCGTTTCGAGGCGGGAGAGTTGTCATACTACGAGGAACTCAAGGGTAATAACTATGGCTACCGAAGTAATTGAAAAAGTTGAAAGCCGCTCGACCTATCTCAACAATGGGCATACGGTCAAATCGTGGTTGCTGACCCTCGATCATAAGCGGATCGGCCTGCTCTATCTCTTTTCGATCTCGGCCTTCTTCCTGATCGGAGGGATCTATGCCGCGCTGATCCGGCTTGAACTGATCACTCCGGAAGGTGACCTGCTGACGCCGGACACCTACAACCGTGTCTTCACCATGCACGGGGTGATCATGATCTTCTTCTTCCTGATCCCGTCGATTCCGGCGGTGCTTGGGAACTTCCTCTTGCCGATTATGCTCGGGGCGAAGGACGTTGCTTTCCCCAAACTGAACCTGCTCAGCTGGTACGTCTTCATGCTCGGTGGGATACTGATGATGTACACCCTGATCAATGGGGGCATCGACACCGGCTGGACCTTCTATCCACCATACAGCTCGATCTATTCGAACAGTGAAGTGACGATGGCAGGTGTCTCGATCTTTATCACCGGTTTCTCCTCGATCCTCACTGGTCTCAATTTTATGGTGACGATCCACACGATGCGCGCCCCGGGGCTGACCTGGTTCCGGTTGCCGCTCTTCGTCTGGGCCCACTACGCGACCAGCCTGATCCAGATCCTCGGAACTCCGGTTATCGCGATCACCGTCCTTGCCCTGGCGCTCGAGCGGACCTTCCAGATCGGCATCTTCGATCCGAAGCTGGGTGGTGACCCGGTTCTTTTCCAGCACCTCTTCTGGTTCTATTCCCATCCGGCGGTCTACATCATGATTCTGCCGTCGATGGGGGTGGTCAGTGAGATCATCGCCAATTCGACCCGCAAGCGGGTCTTTGGATATCATTTTGTGGCCTTCTCGAGTCTGGCGATCGCCGTCTTTGGGTTCCTGGTCTGGGGCCACCACATGTTCACGACCAGCCAGTCGATGTACGCGGGAATGGTCTTCTCGATCATCAGCTACGCCGTGGCCATTCCCTCGGCGATCAAGACCTTCAACTGGCTGGCGACCATCTACAAGGGATCTGTCTCCTTCAGCACCCCGATGATCTATGCGCTGGCCTTCCTCGGTCTCTTCACGATTGGTGGAATGACCGGACTCTTTCTGTCGGCGCTCGGACTGGATATCCACCTCCACGATACCTACTTCGTCGTCGCCCACTTCCATTACGTGATGGTTGGCGGAGCGATCATTGGGTATCTCGGTGGTCTCCATTACTGGTGGCCGAAGGTGACGGGCAAGCTCTATCCGGAGACGCTCGGACGGATCTCGGCGGCGATCATCTTCATCGGGTTCAACTTCACCTTCATGCCCCAGTTCATTCTTGGCTACCTTGGAATGCCGCGGCGTTACTACGCGTACGTGCCGGAGTTCCAGGTACTCCACGTCCTCTCGAGCGGTGGCGCGTTGGTCCTGGGGGTAGGTTTCATCCTGCCACTCTTCTATCTCTCGTGGTCGATCAAGTATGGAAAGTCAGCGCCAAACAATCCCTGGAAGGCGTTTGGTCTCGAGTGGCAGACATCTTCACCGCCGCCAACCGAGAACTTCACCTTCAATCCTGTCGTGACGACGGAAGCTTACGAGTTTGAGCACGTCGAGGAGATCAGGAACGCGCGGAAAGCTGGCGCCGTCCAGACGGCCTAACACTGAGTTGAAGCCAGAGGGTCGGTGGAATGGTGGATCTTCTCCACATCTCACCGGCCTCACCCTGGCATAGTCCGGATTCAACGATCCGTAACGTTTCGTAATCCGAGGCAAAATTGGCAGACTGCTGGCTGACCCCGGGCCACTTGTCAGACTGGAGATCGCCAGACCAACACTGGCGATCTCGATGATGGCCGGAGCGGCAAAGGCTGAGCTGGTTCGTCTGGGCCAATCTGGTGGTCGCTGCCAATTAAGTAATGGGAGGATTCAATCTTGGCTGACAGTCACGCTTCACAATACGGATTAGCGCATCATTTCAGCTCGATGGAGCAGCAGCGAGAGGCCGGAACGATCGGCATGTGGATCTTTCTGCTGACCGAACTGATGTTCTTTGGCGGAATGTTTCTGGTCTATGCGATCTTTCGAACCACCTACCCGGCAGGATTTGAGCAGGGAAGCCACCTGCTCAGTGTCAAGCTTGGTGGTCTGAATACCATTGTGCTGATTGTCAGCAGCGTGACCATGGCCATGGCCGTCTACTACTCGCAGGTCGGTGAGAAGAAGAAGCTGGTCGGGATGCTCTCGGTCACTCTGGTACTGGGCCTGGTCTTCCTGGTCGTCAAGTACTTCGAGTACAGAGAGAAGTTCGAGCACCATCTCTTCCCGGCGATGGGCTTCTATGCCCCCGACGTCGAGCACCTCGCGCTGCAGTACCACCAGCAGGTCCGGGTCTTCCTCTGGATCTACTTTGCCATGACCGGGCTGCACGCTCTTCACATGATCATCGGAGCGGGAATGCTGCTGGTGCTGATCCTTATGGCTCAGAAAGGGCGCTTCACGACGACCTACAATTCACCCGTCGAGATCTGTGGTCTCTACTGGCACTTTGTCGATATCGTCTGGATCTTCCTCTTCCCACTGCTCTATTTGACGGGATACCATCTGACAGGCCACTAGGCCAGGCGATTTGCAAACAAGCCGGGCGATTAGCCAATCAGCCAGGCGATTAGATCGACGGACGGGGCGGGATTGGCTCCCGCCCCGTCGGCAAATTATTGAGAGAGGCTATCACAGTTATGTCGGATCATACCGAGCATCATATTGTTTCACCCAAGACCTACTTTGCGATCTTCGGCGCGCTGATGGTCTTCACTGCAATCACCGTTGCCGTGGCAAAGTTCGACCTTGCTTCGATCTGGGGCCCCTTGAACATCATTGTGGCGATGACCGTCGCGACAATCAAGGCGACGCTGGTTGTCCTCTACTTCATGCACGTTCGATACAGTTCGAAGCTGACCCAGATTATTGTTATTGCCGGTCTCTTCTGGCTGTTCATTATGCTGGTGCTGACGATTGCCGATTATATGGCCCGGAAGGGTTGGCCGACGCCGCTTGGGCAGGTCTGAGGCCGCCGGTCCGGACGCTGCAGCGTCACCACGAGACCCATAAGCTCATCGCCTCGTTGCGGGATTGCCCTGCCGGAGGAGGTGAGTTTATGGGTCTTACTTTTTCCGGGGCGGGTTTCAAGCTCCCGCCGCACTAAGAGAAGCCCCGACCTTTCACGCCTTTGCTGAATCTGTGGCTAATCTGTCACGAAATTTATTCTTTCCGGCCCAATTCTTCTTGCAATAATTGATTGACTGGCAGATAGTTGTCTTTCTTCTGACGACACCTGTACCTTTCTGCCTGTACCTTTCTGCCTTTACCTTTCTGGAAGACTTCAGGTCCAGACAGACAGGAGCCTTGTGACCTGTTGAACAGCCGTGATCGGGGAAGCCGTGATTGGGACAGCCAGGACAGCTCAGGAGTCGTGAAGCAATTCATCAAGCAACGATAGATTTTACCTGTCGACAGCACCAACAGGCCAGGTCTCTTTCAGAGGCAGCTGGGGTGCATATTCATAATCTGAAGTTACGGCGAAGATACGGTCGGCAGGACGTGCCGGGATCTCACGGTGTGGAGATCTGACCCGGGACCGTGCGCGGTGGCCGGGCCCAATTCA
>Ga0068877_10004511_pt1 | contig 10868 bp, 9 predicted proteins | sample NOAtaG_FD_66437 | JGI IMG/M metagenome (GOLD analysis project Ga0068877, IMG submission 66437) | Freshwater lake microbial communities from Lake Erie, under a cyanobacterial bloom - NOAA_Erie_Diel6S_1000h metaG | ecosystem: Environmental > Aquatic > Freshwater > Lake | place: USA: Ohio, Lake... | reverse complement strand
GGTGCAGCTCACCACAACGCGCATGCCGGGCTTCCGCAGCCGCAAGGCCGAAACGACCGTCGAATTGCCATCCGGTGGTGTTCTGGCCACGGCAGGCATCATCCAGCAGCAGACGCGCCAGCAGATCAACGGCCTGCCGGGCGCCATGAACATCCCGATCCTTGGCACGCTGTTCCGTTCGCGCGATTACCAGCGCTACGAAACCGAATTGCTCGTGCTGGTTCAACCCTTTATCGCGAAACCTTCCGCTCCGGGCCAGATCGCCCGTCCGAATGACGGCTTCGCGGATGCCACGGATCCCTCGACCATCTTCATGGGCCGCCTGAACCAGACCTTTGGCACGGCCGCCGCCGATCTGCGCCGCAAGGGCGGACTGGGTCCGGTCGGCTTCATCAACGATTGAGGGCGCTCGCGCCAAAGGAGTTTCATCATGCCCAGCGCTCACTTCCCCAGGTTCCGGTCGCTCGCCGGCGTCGCCCTGCTCGGGCTGGGCCTCGCGGCCTGCGCCTCGTCGATGAAGCCGAGCCAGAAGGCCTTTGCGCCCGACGAATACGACATGCGCCACCCGATCAAGCTGGCGCAGGGCGAACGGCATCTCGATGTCTTCCCCAATGGCCGCAGCCTCGATCGTCGCCAGCAGGAGGATGTCGTGGCTTTCGCCCGTGAACATGCCGCGCATGGTTCCGGCCCGATGGTCGCAGCCGTGCCGCAGGGTCCGGCCGGCCATCATGCCCTGTCCAACATCCGCCATGCGCTCGGCGCGTCCGGCACCCGCGCGGGGCTTCAGGTCGTGCCCTATCAGGCCGACCCCGCCATGGGTGCGGCACCGGTGCGCCTCTCCTTCCAGCGCCTCCAGGCCACCGTGGCCAGCAAATGCGGGCTCTGGCCGCAGGATCTTGCGAGCGGCAGCAGCACCGATACCTGGCAAAACCGGCCCTACCATAATCTCGGCTGTGCCTATCAGACGATGATGGCCGCGCAGGTCGCGAACCCCATCGATCTGGTCCGGCCGCGTGCCGAGGGCATGATCGACGTGAAGAAACGCACTTCGGACATCGAGGCGCTTCGCAAGAACGAGGATCCCTCGACCAAGTGGGCGAAGGACGATGCGACAATCAAGGAAGCGCAACAATAATCCCGGGCCGCCTCGCCTCGGTGGGGCAGCCCCATCCATCCGCCGCGCCCGCCGCGGCAGGTTGAAGGTAATGAGGTCGGAGGGCCCATGAACCCGGAGATCACGATCGCGCCGCTGCCACATGTGGCGGTGCAGGTCTTCTCGGAAACGAGCCAGGTTGTGGCCGTGATCGAGGAGGCGAGCCACGATCGGCGCATGGCGAAAGCCCATCTGCGCATTCAGGCCGGCGGAGCCGCCGCTGCCGTCGAAGCCTATCGCGACGCGCCGACGCCCAATGTCATCGTCATCGAGACCGTGAGCGACAGCCGCGGCCTTCTGGAGCAGCTCGATGAACTCGCGGGCTTCTGCGACGAGGGCACCCGCGTGATGGTGATCGGCCACGTGAATGACGTGCAACTCTACCGCGAATTGATGCGCCGCGGCGTGAGCGATTATCTCGTGGCACCGATCAATGTCGTCGGCTTCGTGCGCGCCCTGTCGGATATCTATGCGAACAATTCCTCGAAGCCGCTCGGCCGCGTGATCGCGATGATCGGCGCGAAGGGCGGCGTGGGGGCTTCCACCCTCGCGCACAACCTCGCCCACACGATTGCCCGGCAGATGAAGGTCGAGACGGTCATCACCGACATGGATCTGCCCTATGGCACGGCCGGGCTCGATTTCAACCAGGACCCGCCGCAGGGCATCATGGAAGCGGCCTTCGATCCGGCTCGCGTCGACAGCAACATGATCGAGCGCCTGCTCTCACGCTGCGGCGAACGGCTGCAGCTCATGGCGGCGCCTTCGAGCCTCGAAAGGCTGTATGATTTCCAGCCCGAAACCTTCGATCCGCTCTTCGATGCGCTGCGTTCGACGATTCCCGCCATCGTGCTCGATGTCCCCCATGTCTGGACCGGCTGGGCGCGCACCGCGCTCGTGCGGGCGGACGAGGTGGTGGTCGTGGCCGAACCCGATCTCGCCAATCTGCGCAATGCCAAGAACCTGATCGACACCCTGGCCGCCGCCCGCCCGAATGATCCGAGGCCCCGGCTGGTGATGAACAAGGTCGGCATTCCCAAGCGCCCGGAGATTGCGGCGTCGGAATTCGCCCGCGCGCTGGATTGCGTGCCGCTCTGCACCATCGCCTTCGATCCCGGCCATTTCGGTACCGCGACCAATAACGGGCAGATGCTCGTGGAGGTGCAGCCGAAATCGAAGGTGAACGACGCGATGCTCGAGATGGCCAAGGCGCTGATGGGCCGCGAGGCCGCCAAGGCCACCAGGAAATCGCTGCTTTCACCGCTGATCGACCGCATTTCGAGCTTGCGAGGCGGCAAGGCAGCCTGAACGCCCATGCCTCCTGCAGGAGGCGAGGGCCCGATATGAGACCAGGATGAGGCAGGCATGTTCGGCAAACGCACGACAATCGGACAGGGGACGACGCCCGCGCGGCCTGCCATTCCGGCGCCCGCGCCCGCTTCCGCACCACCTTCGCAGCCGATGTCCAGTGCCACGCCGGCGAGCCGCACGCCGGCTCCCCCGCCGCCGCTGGAGGCAGCACGCCAGAAATCCGATCAGTATTTTCAAACGAAGAGCCTCATCTTCGGTGCGATGATCGAAGCCATCGATCTGTCGCAGCTCTCGAAGCTCGATGCTGCTTCCGCGCGTGACGAACTGCGCGATGTGATCACGGAAATCCTGACGCTCAAGAGCGTCGCGATGTCGATCTCCGAGCAGGAAGAACTGCTCGAGGATATCTGCAACGACGTGCTCGGCTACGGTCCGCTGGAGCCGTTGCTCGCCCGCGACGACATCGCGGACATCATGGTCAACGGCGCCGACAAGACCTATATCGAAGTCAGCGGCAAGATCCAGCTCACGAATGTGCGCTTCCGTGACAATGCGCAGCTGATGAACATCTGCCAGCGCATCGTGAGCCAGGTCGGCCGACGCGTTGACGAAGCCTCGCCGATCTGCGACGCGCGCCTGCCCGACGGCTCCCGCGTGAACGTCATCGCCCCGCCGCTCGCCATCGACGGCGCCGCGCTTACCATCCGCAAATTCAAGAAGGACAAGCTGACCCTCGAGCAGCTGGTGAAGTTCGGTTCCATCTCGGTCGAGGGCGCCGAGGTCCTCAAGATTATCGGTCGCGTGCGCTGCAACGTCGTCATCTCGGGCGGTACGGGTTCGGGCAAGACGACCCTGCTCAACTGCCTCACGCGCCATATCGACAACGACGAGCGGATCATCACTTGCGAGGACGCGGCCGAATTGCAGCTCCAGCAGCCGCATGTGGTACGCCTCGAAACCCGCCCGCCGAACCTCGAAGGCACCGGGCAGGTGACCATGCGCGACCTCGTGAAGAACTGCCTGCGCATGCGCCCCGAACGCATCATCGTCGGCGAAGTCCGCGGCCCCGAAGTGTTCGATCTGCTGCAGGCGATGAACACGGGCCATGACGGCTCCATGGGCACCATCCACGCCAACTCCCCGCGTGAATGCCTGGCCCGCATGGAAGCGATGATCGCGATGGGCGGCTATACCCTGCTGCCGAAGACCGTGCGCGAGATGATCTGCTCTTCGGTCGATGTCATCGTGCAGGCTCAGCGCCTCCGCGATGGTTCCCGCCGCATCACGCATGTCACCGAGGTGATGGGAATGGAAGGCGACGTGATCGTGACGCAGGATGTCTTCATCTATGACATGACCGGCGAAGATGCGAATGGCCGCATCATCGGCAAGCATCGCTCCACCGGCATCGGCAAGCCTCGTTTCTGGGATCGCGCGCGCTATTACGGCGAGGAAAAGCGCCTCGCCGCCGCGCTCGATGCCGCGGAGCTGCGCGAGGAACGGGTGGCCTGACGCATGGATACGCAATCCATCCTCGTTGCCCTGCTCACCACCTTCTCGGTGGTGACCATCGGAATCGTGCTGATCGAGCCGCTGATGACCGGGGGGGCCCGCGCCGAAAAGCGGCATGAGGCCGTGGTCGGCGGCACGATCCGCAAGCGCGCGATCGAGGAATCGGGCAACCGCCGCAGGCAGGTTGCCGATGCGCTGAAGGAACTCGAGGAGCGCCAGAAAGCCAGGAAGCGCGTGACGCTGGAACAGCGCTTTCTGCAGGCCGGCGTCAACTGGTCGCGCAAGACCTACTGGTTGATCAGCATCGGTTGCGGCCTCGGCGTGGGCTTCCTGATGCTGGTCCTGCTGGGCCAGCCAATTCTGGCCCTCGGGGGCATGTTCGTGGGTGTCTTCGGCATCCCGAACTTTCTGCTCAATCGCTGGGCCAAGAAGCGCCAGAAAAAATTCCTCGAAGAATTTCCAAACGCCATCGAAGCCATCGTGCGCGGCATCAAGTCCGGCCTGCCGCTGAATGATTGCCTCCGGCTCATCGCGAACGAGGCGAAGGAGCCGCTGAAGGCGGAATTCCGTTACATCGTTGAAGCACAGCAGATGGGCGTGTCCATCGCGGACAGCATCATGAAGATCTACGAGCGCATTCCGCTCTCGGAAGTGAACTTCTTCGCGATCGTCATCCAGATCCAGGTGAAATCAGGCGGAAACCTCGGCGAAATCCTTCTGAACCTGTCGAAGGTCATCCGTGACCGCAAGCGGCTGCGCGACAAGGTGGATGCGATGAGCCAGGAGGCGAAATCCTCCGCTGGCATCATCGGCGCGCTGCCCGCGCTGGTGGGGGGCCTCACCTGGCTGGGTTCGCCCGAATATATCCAGCTCATGTGGACCACCAAAGCCGGCCTCGTCGGCCTCGGCATCTGCGTCACCATCATGGCATTCGGTGTCTTCGTCATGAAGAAGATGATCAACTTCGAGATCTGAGGAGAAGCACATGGCCTCGATCATCGAACGCCTGACCGATGTCTCCTTCCTGGCCGCCTGCGCCACGGCCATTGCGGTGGCTGCGACGGTGATCGCCATCGGCATACCCATTCTGGAGCGCAACGAGATCAAGAGGAAGATGAAATCCGTCGCGCTGGAGCGCGACCGCATCCGTGCCCGCGAGCGCGAGCGCCTGCAACAGAGCGGGCGCGGTGGCGCGAAGCCGACCCTGCGCTCCACCCCCGGTGAATTTGCCAAGCGCGTCGTGGACCGCTTCAGCCTGCGCTCCTGGCTCTCGACGGAAGTCGCGGCGGAGCGCCTGATGCGCGCGGGCTTCCGTGGCCCCAAGGCCGAAACGACCTTCCTTGTCGCCCGCCTCTTCGCGCCGCTCGGCACGCTCGCCTTCGCGTCGTTCTACATGCTGATCAACAAGGGCTTCGGCCTGCCTTTCGGAGCGCAGGCGATGATCGTACTGGCCGCGCTCTATTTCGGCGTCAAGCTGCCGGAGCTTTATCTCTCGAACATCACGGCGAAGCGTCAGGCCTCGATGCGAAAGGCCTTCCCGGATTCGCTCGACCTGCTACTGATCTGCGTCGAATCGGGCATGTCGATCGAGATGGCCTTCAGGAAGGTCGCGAGCGAGATCGGCTCGGCCTCCGTGCCCATGGCCGAGGAACTGGCGCTGACCAATGCCGAGCTATCCTACCTGCCGGATCGCCGCATGGCCTATGATAACCTCGCCAAGCGCACCAATCTCGATTCGGTGAGGTCGGTCACGACCGTGCTGATCCAGGCCGAACGCTATGGCACTCCGCTTGGCCATGCCCTGCGCGTTCTTGCGCAGGAAAGCCGCGACCAGCGCATGATTGCGGCCGAGAAGAAGGCCGCCGGGCTGCCGCCGAAGCTCACGGTGCCGATGATCGTGTTCTTCATGCCGGCCCTCTTCATCGTCATTCTCACCCCGGCGCTGATCCAGATCTTCAAGTGGAAGTGAATATCGGCAGTCGAAACGCCCGCCTCCTGCTCACGCAACACGGCGATGATCTGCTCCTCGCTGAACCTCGATCGCTTCATGGTCCGGTCCTTCCTTCGGTCCGGAATCTACCCTCATCTGGAGGACATAGCAGGGGGCACTGCATCAACTTCCCTGATAGCCGAACTGGCGGGGCAGCCAGAGCACGGTTTCGGGGAACACGATCATCACCAGCAGCGTGGCGATGAGCATGATCAGCCATGGCCAAATCGATTCGATGATGGTCTTCAGCGGAATGCCGGTGATGGCATTGAGCACGAAGAGCACCACGCCATAGGGCGGCGTGATGAGCCCGATCATGCAGTTCACCACCGCGACGATTCCGAAATGCACGAGATCGATGCCGAGCGCCTTCACCGTGGGGATGAAGACCGGGAGGATGACGAGGATGATCGTCGCGGCATCGAGAAAACAGCCGAGAACCAGGAACAGCACGTTGAGCATCAGGAGGAACATGAGCGGGGAAACTTCCACGCCCCTCATCAACTCCGAAACTTGCGCCGGAATGTTCTCGCTCGCGACGATGTAGTTGAAGATCAGGGCAGAGCCGATGATGAGGCCGACGGAGGCGCTGGAACGCACGCTGTCATGCATCACCGCGCGCACCGTCGCGAAATTGAGCGCGCGGTAGAAGACGGCCGCCACCAGGAAGGCATAGGCCGCCGCGATTGCCGCGGCCTCGGTGGGCGTGGTGGCACCGCCATAAATTCCGCCCAGCAGGATGATCGGCATCAGCAGCGCGGGGAAGGCCCGGAAGGTGATCCGGGGAATTTCCCGCAAGGGCACCGGCTCTTCGAGCGGCACGTTGAGCCGATGCGCCATATAGGAATTCAGCGCCATCATCACCGCCGTCATCATCAAGCCGGGGATGACGCCGCCGAGAAAGAGATAGCCGATCGAGGCGTCGGAAACGATGGAATAAAGCACCATCGGGATCGAGGGCGGGATGATCGGGCCGATCACCGAGGTCGCCGCCGTGATCGCCGCCGCATAGCCCAAGGGGTAGCGGTTGTCCTTGATCATCATGGCGATCTGCATCTTGCCTGTGCCGACGATATCGGCGACCGCCGAGCCGGACATGCCCGCGAAGATGAGGCTCAGCACCACATTCACGTGGCCGAGGCCGCCGCGCAGGCGCCCGACCAGAGCCAGGCAGAAGGCGGTGAGGCGATCCGAGATCGAGCCGGCATTCATGAAGTTCGCCGCCACGATGAAAAGCGGGATCGCGAGGATCACGAAGCTGTCATAGAGGCCCTGGATGATCTGCTCCGCGGCAAGACCCAGATCCTGCCCCTTCACCGCGAGATAGACGATGGCCGAGATGATCATCGCATAGGGGATCGGCGCGCCGATCGTCGCGAGCAAGATCAGGACGGAAAGGCAGCTGAGAAGCGGGAAGCTCATTGAACGTGATGCCCGTCCTGCGCCTCACGGCCATCAAGCACATGGGGATCTGCCCCGCGCAGGAGCAGGGCACTGCGCCAGAAATAGCGCAGCACCATCATCACTGCGAAGAGGCCGTAGATCGAGAACACGATATCAAGGCGGATGCCCAGAACCGCGCTGCGCTTGATCTGGTAGAAATCGATATAGCTCCAGGTCGCCGGCAGGGCCGCGAGGAAGCCGCCACCGATCGCCACGGCCGAGACGATCGCGAAAACCCGGCGCGTGCGGGCGCGCACGGAATCATAGAGGATGTCGAACCGGACATGATCCTTCTCGGTCAGCACGAAGGCGCCGCCCCAGAAGACCAGCCAGAGCCAGAGCGTGAGACACGCCTCGAGTGTCCAGGATACCGGCGCGTTGAAGATGTAGCGTGCGACGATCTGGATGAGGAAGACCACGAAAAGCCCGCCCAGCATGAGGGCCGCGATATCCATCGCGGCCGTCCGGGCGAATTTCACCAGTCGGGACATCCTGCCTCCCCCCAAGAAAGGCGGTTGGCCGGTCAAAGCCGGCCTCCCGTTGTCACCTGACGGCGTTGATCTTGTCGATCATGCCCGGTGGCCAATCCTTGGCGAATTTGGATGCGAGGTAATCGGCCTGCACCTTCTTGCGGAAGGCGTCGATATCCGGCGTGTAGACCTTGAGACCCCGCTCCTTGAAGAAGCCCTCGAGTTCAGCCTCGAGCGCGAGCTGCTTCCTGCGGCCGCTTTCAGCAGCATCATCCGCTGCCTTCTGGACAATGGCCTGCTGCGCCGGGGTGAAGCGATCCCAGACACGCTTTGAAAGTGCGATGTAGTTCTGGTCCACGAGGTGGCTCGTGAGCACGATCTGCTTCGTCACCTCGAAGAACTTGGAATCGCGCACGGTCGGCAGGGGGTTGTCCTGCCCATCCACCGCGCCACTCTGCAAGGCCGTGTAGATTTCGGTGAAGGCCACCGGAACCGGGTTTGCGCCCAGCGCCTGGCCAAGGAAGAGCCACGCTTCCGTATTCGGCATGCGCAGCTTGATGCCGGCCATGTCAGCCGGGGTCTTGATCTCCTTGTCGGTGCGCAGGTTCACCTGGCGACGACCGAGATACATGACCGAGAGAAGCTTCACGCCGAGACGATCCTCGGTGGTCTTCTTCAGGTCGTTCATCAGGGGATCGGCGAAAACCTTCTTCTGGTGCTCGGCATCGCGCAGCAGGTAGCCGGCGGTGAAGATCGACCAGGCGGGGATCAAAGTCGCCAGTTCCTGCGGCGAGGTGATCGACATTTCGAGGTTGCCGCGGGCAATCGCCTCAAGCTCGGTGCCCTGCTTGAAGAGCGTGGCGTTCCAGTGCGGCTGCAGCGTCGCGAAATCCTTCACGGCCGGGCCGAAGATTTCGGTCATCGCCACGGCGCGCTGGTCCGTCGGTGTCATGGGTGCCGAAAGGCGCAGGGTCACGCCTTGCGCCAGTGCCGGCGTCATGCCGGCCCCGAAGGCGGCACCGGCCGCGCCAGCCAGCGCGGCATTCCGCAACAGGGTGCGGCGATCGAGTTTCATCGTCATGCGTTCCTCCCGGTTCGAATTCCCGACGGCCGCTCTCGCCGGCGGCTCATCTTTATCCTGACAGCCCAGCCTTGAAGCGCAAGGCCTGCCTTTGGGATGATCAGAATTGTACGATGTGGTTAGTTTGTCAAATGCCCATTGTCATTCTGCGACGGAACGGCGCGAAACCGCATCGGGCCGGCGCGCGACATCCGACAGGAGCGCGATTCCATGCCCAGGTCTGGTGAAATCGACCGTCACTTTCCCGTCCCTGACGATCGGCAGCCCGGTCGCGAGTTCGTTGTACCAGCCCGTGTAGAAAGCGCGCACGCTTTCCTGGATGAGCGCGTTGCGGGCATGAAGCGAGAAATGGCAGGAGGCCGCATAGACCACCGGGCCCGTGCAATCATGCGGGGCCACGGGCGTATGCCATGCTTCGGCCATGCCGGCGATCTTCCTTGCCTCCGAAACACCGCCGCACCAGGAGAGATCGAGCATCACCACCCCGGCCGCGCCAGTCTCGAGATATTCGCGGAAGGCATGGGTGTAGGACAGGGTCTCCGAGGCGCAGACCCATGCCTTGGAATGGGCGGCATATTCGCCAAGGTCGCGGATATTGTCGAGCCGGAAGGGGTCTTCGTGCCAGTAGGTGTCGAATTCCGCGAGGCGCTCCGCGAGCTTCTTCGCCATCGGCAAGGACCAGAGCGAGTGGAATTCCACCATGATATCCATCCGGTCGCCCACGGCGTTGCGGATGAGGCGGAAGGGTTCGAGCGCGCGGTTCAGCTCCTCTGCGGTGATGTCCCACCCGCCGGTCCGCTCGGCCGCGATGTCGAATGGCCAGATCTTCATGCCGGTAATGCCCTGCTCCAGCAGGGAATGCGCAAGCTCATCTGCCCGGTTCAGGAAGGCGTCGAGATCCTCATAGGGCCCGCCCTGCGCGCCAACATGCCAGTTCGCCACGGATTGGGCGCGCGCATCACGGATGTACCTGTAGCCGGCACAGGTGTTGTAGACGCGGATGGAATCGCGGCATCGCCCGCCGAGCATGTCGCAGAGCGGCTTGCCATGCGCCTTGCCGAAAAGATCCCAAAGGGCAATGTCGATCGCGGAATTGCCGCGCGTCTCGGCACCGGCGGAGCGCCAGCCGAGATAGTAGCCCGCGAGTTCGGCATTGATGCGCTCGATCTGGAGCGGGTCCTTGCCGAGGATCTTCGGCGCGACCGTCTCGTGCAGATAGGCCTCGACGGCCTTGGGCCCGAGGAAGGTCTCGCCGAGGCCGACAAGCCCTTCATCGGTGTGCAGCAGCACGAAGATGATGTTGCCGAATTCCTCGATGCGCAAGGTTTCAAGCGCGGTGATCCTCATGAATTCAATCCGAAAGCGGGCGGGAGTAATGGCGGAAGGCTTCCGCCGAGGGCTCGCTGGAGGCGCCGGGCTGTTGCGGCTTGAGGAAATGCCCGTCCTTCACGTCAGCGGGTTCGAGGAAGGCATTCTTGATCCACGGGATGTATTCGAGCACCGGGATCGCCTCGTGCCAGTAGGCGAGGTGGACATGCACCTGGCTCATCTCGCCGGCATGCGGCGCCACCGGCAGGCGATGCGCGAGGGCGAGATCGGCGACCTGAATGGTCTCCGTGATTCCGGCGAGGCGGGTCACATCCGGCTGCACCCAATGCAGGGCCTTGGCCTGCACGAAAGCGCGGAAGGCATCGAGCGTGTAGAGCTGCTCGCCCAAGGCCACGGGAATGGAAGTGGCACGCGCGAGTTCGGTATGGGAGCCGACATCATCATACCAGAGCGGCTCCTCGAACCAGAAGATGTCGAGCGGCTCGGCCTTGGCGCAGAAACGCTTGCAGGTGGGCAGGTCCCATTTGCCATTGCCGTCGATGGCAAGCGTGATGTTCGGGCCGATGGCCGCGCGGATCG
>Ga0068877_10004508_pt1 | contig 10870 bp, 6 predicted proteins | sample NOAtaG_FD_66437 | JGI IMG/M metagenome (GOLD analysis project Ga0068877, IMG submission 66437) | Freshwater lake microbial communities from Lake Erie, under a cyanobacterial bloom - NOAA_Erie_Diel6S_1000h metaG | ecosystem: Environmental > Aquatic > Freshwater > Lake | place: USA: Ohio, Lake... | reverse complement strand
CGTCGCGCCGCCGACGGCGCTCCCCGTGCCCGGGCTCTGCGGCCGCGGAGAGGCCTGGGTCGACGACGTGCCGCTCCCCGCCGCCGGCGACCGCGCCGTCATGCGCAGCGCGAGCGCGCTGGTCGAGCGCACCGGCCCGCGCGCCATCGTCGCCACGCTGATGCGCGCGGCTGATGCGCGCGACGCCGTCGCCGAGGATCGCATGCGCCTCGTGCGCCGGTTGCCGGTGCTGCGTGCGCTCTGGCGCTCGCACCAGCGCGGCCTTGGCGTCGAATGCGAGCGCAACGCGGTCTTCGAGGCGCTGGGCCAGCGCGGATACGGCACGCTGCTCCTCGACAGGTTCGGCGTGGCGATATCGCTCAACCGTCGCGCGGCCGAGCTGATGCGCGACGGCGGTGCGCTGCGCCTCGGCGCCGGGCGCGTGCGCGCCGCGGACACGACGCAGGCGGCCGGGCTGGAGGAGGCGATGCTCGGCGCCGTCGCGGCCCTGGAGCGCGGCCGCAGGCCGCCGCCGCGCGCGCTCGTGCTGCGCGGCGCCGACGGTGACGGGCGCCTGCGCCTGCATCTCTGCGCGATTGGCCTGCCCGCGGCCGGCGAGGGTCCGCGCGTGCCGGCGCTCGCGCTGCTGCTCGACGACCCTGCCCGCGACATCGCGCCCGAGATCCGCGACAACGCGCGCCAGCACGGGCTCACGGCGGTGGAGACGGAACTGGCCTGCCGCCTCGCCGATGGCCGTACCGTCGACGAGGCAGCGAGCGACCAGCGGATCAGCGTCCACACGGCGCGCAAGTACCTCCAGCAGATCTTCGCCAAGACCAGCACCAGCCGGCAGGCCGAGCTGGTCCGCGTGCTCATCAGCGGCGCCGCGCCGCGCGGGGCAGGGGCCACGCGCCGCGCCGAGCGGATGGGGGCCTGAGATGACGGCGGAAGAACCCGGCGGGCCGGCGCGTGGCGCCGCCTCGCGTGCCGCAGCGCCGCCCGCCTCGTCGGGCGGCCGCGTCGACCTCGTCGCGCTGCTCGCCTTCGCGCTGGCCGCGAGCCGCCAGGCGCAGCCCACCCACGAGCACCGTGCGCGCGCCCAGGCGATGCTCGCGGAGCACGCGATGCGGCACTTCTCGACCCAGGTGGAGGTGCTGCGCCGCGACGCGGTGCTCGACCACCTGGCGCGGCACGGCCGGGACCGGACGGGTGCGATGCGCCTCGCGGCGATCGGCTGCCTTGCCACGCTGGTCGCGCTCGGGCTCGCGCGCGGCGCCGAGGCCATGGCCGGGCGGCTGGGCTGGGATCCCGCGGCGGCGCTCGCCCTCGTCGAGTCCATCCTCGCCAGGCTGTGGCCCGGCGGATGAGCGCCCCGCGCCCGCGCGATCCCCTCGCCACGACCCTGCGCGCGTGCCTGCGCGCCTTCGCCTTCGTCGCGGCCTTCGGCGCCGCGATCAACCTGCTCTTCCTCACCATCCCGCTCTACATGATGCAGATCTTCGACCGCGTCGTGGCGAGCCGCAGCTTCGACACGCTGCTCTACCTCACGCTGATGGCCCTCGCCGGCATCAGCCTGCTGGCCTTCCTCGACTACCAGCGCACGCGGGTCGTCGCGCGCGTCGTCGCGCATCTCGACCGCGCGCTCGGCGCCGAGGCCTTCGAGCGCGCGGTCGCCGGCGCGCTGCGCGGCCGCAGCTACACGACCGAGGCGCTGCGCGACCTTGGCGCGATTCGCTCCTTCCTCGGCGGGACGGGCGTGCACGCGATCCTCGACGCGCCCTGGACCCCGATCTACCTCGCTGTCGTCTTCCTCATCCATCCAGGCCTCGGCGCGATCGCGACGGGTGGCGCGCTTCTCCTGGTCGTGCTCGCCGTGGCGAACGAGTTCGCCACGCGCGCGCCGCTGCGCGAGGCGGGCATGGCGCAGATGCGCGCGATGCGCCGCGCCGAGGCCTCGGGCCGCAACGCCGAGGCGGTCGTCGCCATGGGCATGATGCCGGGACTGCTCGGCATCTGGTCCGAGGAGAACGCCGAGATGGCGCGCCAGCAGGACAGCGCCGCGCGGCGGGCCAACGCGCTGCTCGCGCTCTCGAGGTTCCTGCGCATGCTGCTGCAGCTCGCCTTCCTCGCGGCGGGTGGCTGGCTGGTGGTCCAGCAGGAACTGACCGCCGGCGCGATGGTCGCCGGCTCGCTGCTCTACGGCCGCGCGCTGGCGCCCCTCGAGCAGGCACTCGGCGCATGGCGCGGCTTCCTCGTGGCGCGCGCGGCGAACGAGCGGCTCGGGCGCTTCTTCGCGGATGGCGGGACGGCCCACGCGCCGATGCGCCTGCCCGATCCCGTCGGCCACCTGGAGGTCGACCGCCTCAGCTACGCGCCGCCGGGCAGCGACAGCCTTCTCCTCAAGGGCGTCTCCTTCGACCTCGAGCCGGGCGAGGCGCTCGGCCTGCTCGGGCCGTCGGGCGCGGGCAAGTCGACGCTCGCGCGCCTTCTCGTCGGGCTGCTCAGGCCGAGCGCGGGACAGGTGCGCCTCGACGGCGCGGATGTCTGGCTGTGGGACCGCGTGGCGCTCGGCCCGCGCATCGGCTTCGTGCCGCAGGACGTCGAGCTCTTCTCCGGCACGATCGCGCGCAACATCGCGCGCATGGGCGAGGTCGACGCCGACGCGGTCGTGAGCGCGGCGAAGCTCGCCGACATGCACGAGGCGATCCTGCGGATGCCGCGCGGCTACGACACGGAGATCGGCGAGGGCGGCGCATTGCTGTCCGCGGGGCAGCGCCAGCGCATCGCGCTCGCCCGCGCCGTCTACGGCGACCCGCGCGTGCTCGTCCTCGACGAGCCGAACTCCAACCTCGACCGCGAGGGCGAGCAGGCGCTCGCCGCGGCGGTCGAGAAGCTGAAGGCGCGCGGCTGCACGATCGTGCTGGTCACGCATCGGCAGGGCCTGCTGGCCTGCGTCGACCGCGTCGTGGTGCTGCGCGACGGGGCGGTCCTGCTTTCGGGCCCGCGCGACGTCGTGCTCGAGCGGCTGCGCAACCCGCAGGCGCCCGCCTCGCTGCCCGGCGCGCGCGCGCCGCGCGCCGCGCTCGCGGGCTGAGCCATGAAGCACCGCGACGCCGGGGCGGACGTGCCGTCCATCGCGCTCAACGCGCTGCTCGGCAGCATCGCGATCGCGCTCTTCCTGCTGGGCTTCGGCGCATGGGCCGCGCTGGCGCCGCTCGCCTCCGCCGCCGTGGCGCAGGGCCAGCTCAAGTTCGAGGGCAACCGCCGCGTCGTGCAGAACCTCGAGGGCGGCGTCATCCGCGAGATCCTCGTGCAGGACGGCAGCCTCGTCGAGGCGGGCCAGGTGCTCCTGCGACTGCATGACGAGCAGACAGGGGCCTCGGCGGAGCTGCTCTCCGCGCTGCTCGACTCCCAGCGCGCCCTGCGCGCGCGGTTGCTGGCGGAGGCGCTTGGCGCCGAGGCCATCGACTTCCCGCCCGAGCTGCGCGCGCGGCGCGGGCAGCCGCGCGTCGCCGAGATGCTCGATGGACAGGAGGCTATCTTCCGCCAGCGCCGCAGGACGCTCGACGCGCAGTCGGGGATCCTGCGCAGGCGCATCGGCCAGCTCGGCGAGGAGATCGGATCCTACGAGGCGATCGCGCGCTCGCAGGAGGACCAGCTGGTCCTGATCCGCGAGGAGGCGAGCGTCGTCGAGGCGCTGCTGCGCCAGGGCTTCGAGAGGAAGCCGCGGCTGCTCGCGCTGCAGCGGCAGGCGGCGGCGCTGCAGGGCAGCCGCGACCAGCAGCGCAGCCTGGTCGCGCGCGCCGAGCAGGGCATCGGCGAGACCGAGATGCAGCTGCGCCAGCTGGTGGAGGCCTTCCAGCGCGACGTGATCACCGAGCTGCGCGACGTCGAGGCGCGGATCGTCGACGCGGGCGAGCGCCAGCGCGCGGCAAGCGACATCCAGGCCCGGCGCGAGATAGCCGCGCCGGCGGGCGGGATGGTGATGAACCTGCGCTTCACCACCGTCGGCGGCGTGGTGCGCCCGGGCGAGCCGATCCTCGAGATCGCGCCGGCGGAGGACCGCCTCGTGGTCGAGATCTCCATCCAGCCGCAGGACATCGACGTCGTCGGCCTCGGCCAGCGCGCCGAGGTCCGCCTCACGGCGTTCCGCCAGCGCGTCGTCCCGCAGCTCCAGGGCCATGTCGTCTATGTCGCGGGCGACGCGGTCGCGGGCGAGCGCAACGCCCCGCCCGCGTACCGGGTCCATGTCGCGATCGACCCCGAGCAGCTCGACAAGCTGCGCCGCGCGACCGGCGTCGCCCCGACGCCGGGCATGCCGGCGGAGGTCCTGATCTTCGCCGGCGAGCGCACCTTCCTCGACTACATGGTGCGGCCGCTGCTCGACAGCTTCCGCCGCGCCTTCCGCGAGCAGTGACCATGGGCGCGCGCAAGGGCAGGGTGCTGCTGGCCTGGGAGCTCGGCGACGGGCTCGGCCATGTCGGCCGGCTCATGCCGCTCGCCACGCGCCTCGAGCGCGACGGCTACGTCCCCGTGCTCGCGGTGCGCGACCCGGCGCAGGCGCTGCGCGTCTCCGGCGCGCGGCACCTGCCCGTCCTGCAGGCGCCCTACGCGACGCCGCGCGGCGCGCGCGCGTCGGGATTCCACGCCCGCAGCTTCGCGGACATCCTCTGCGTGATCGGCTACGAGGACGAGGAGCGGCTGCGCGCGATGCTGCGGGCGTGGCGCGACCTCGCGCGCCTTGTCCGCCCGGTGCTGGCGATCGGCGACTTCAGCCCGACGCTGGCCCTGGCGCTGCGTGGCTCCGGCGTGCCGGTGATGCTCGTGGGCAGCGGCTTCGCGCTGCCGCCCGCGCAGGACGGCTTCTTCCCGGAGGTGAACGCGGAGGGGCGCGCGATCGCGGATCGCGAGCACCTCGCCGCGTCGATGCGCAGGGCCAGCGGCGCGCCGCGGGACGCGACGCCGGCCGCGCTGGTCGCGGGCGACTGGCAGGGCGCCTGCACCTGGCCGCTCCTGGATCCCTATCGCGCGTCGCGCGCGCGGCCGGCGATCGGCCCCCTCGGTCCCACGCAGGCGGCGGGTCCCGACCCGCGGGCGCGCGGGTGGTTCGCGTATCTCTCCGCCGAGGCGCCGATGGCACCCGCGGCGATCGCGGCGCTGGAGGCGATGCCCGTGCGTGGCGGCGTCTTCCTGCGCGATGGCAGCGCGTCGCAGCGCGCGCGCCTCGCCGCGGCTGGCCACGAGGTCCATGCGACGCCGCCAGACCTGGCCGCGCGGCTGCGCCTCGCGCGCCTTGCCATCCACCATGGCGGCATCGGCACGGCGGAGACCGCGCTCGCCATCGGCGTGCCGCAGCTCGTGCTTCCGCGCCACCTCGAGCAGCGCCTGACCGGCGAGGCCCTGTCCGCCGCCGGCATCGGCGAGGTGGTGCGCCGCGCGGCGGTGGGACGCGACCTCGCGCCGCGCGCGCTCGCGATGATGGCGGACGAGGGTCTCGCGACACGCGCGCTCGAGGTCGCGCGCGCGGTGCCGCGTGCCGACGATCCATGCGCGCTGGCCATGGCGGCCGCGCGACGGCTCGTGGCTGGACGAAGGGAGGCCCACGCATGAGGATGCTCCATGCCGAGGATACGGCCGAGGCAGGCGGCGAGGCGACGCCGGCCAACGGGGCTCCGCGCCGCCGCTCGCGCCAGCGGCGCTTCCTTGCCTGGGCGGGCGCCGGCGCGCTCGCGCTGATCGCCGGCGGCGTGCTGCATCTCGCGCGCGCGGGCGCGCCGCAGCCCGATGGCACGGATCCCTTGGCGGCGCGCGACGACCACGCCCTCGTCCCGTCGTCGCTCGCACGCACAGATGTCCCGGCCCAGGTGCAGGGCAGGGGCGCCATGGCGCCCTCCGCGCGCCTTCATGGATCCGACGAAGAGCCAGCGGCGCCACGTGGCTGGGACGGCGGCGAGGACGAAGCCCCCGGCGTTCCGCGCGCCATGGCGTACGAGGATCCAGAGGGGAGCGGCCCGTTGCGCGAGCGGGGGCCGACCGGGGCACATCCGCCGGGCGCGGGCGTGGCGCCGCTCGCTGCGGGCACGGGTGGCGCGGAGGCCCGGGGCCAGGGTGCCACGCCATCGCGCCCAGGCGATGGGGATGACGGTGGAGACGGCGAAGACGGCGGCGATGACGACGGCGATGACGACGACGGCGATGACGGCGACGACGACGATGGCGGTGGCGGTGGTGGTGGTGGTGATGGCGGCGACGACGGGGATGATGGTGGCGACGACGGCGACCCGTCCGATCCCGGAGCCTGGGACCTCCTGCTGCGCGGCGATGCGTTCGGCGAGGCGCTGGTCGCGGACGAGGGCAATGATCGTGCCTTCGGCCTCGCCGGCGACGATCGCATCGAGGGCTTCGGCGGGGACGACCTCCTCTTCGGGGGCGCCGGCGCCGACGCGATCGATGGTGGCGAGGGCAGCGACAGGATCCTCGCCGAGGAGGGCGACGACGTCGTCGCCGGCGGCGGCGGCGACGACAGGATCGACGGCGGCGCCGGGGCCGACTCGATCTCGGCCGGCGAGGGCGCGGACAGCATCGAAGGCGGGTCCGGCGATGATTCGATCTCGGGCGCGGACGGCGACGATGCCATCTCCGGCGGCGACGGCGCGGATCGCGTCTCCGGCGGCTCGGGCGATGATCGCATCGACGGGGGAGCGGGAGACGACGCGCTTGCGGGCGACGAGGGCGCGGATGCCATCCTCGGCGGCGAGGGCGCGGACAGCATCGACGGCGGGGCCGGCGACGACATCGTCGAAGCAGGCCCCGGGGACGACATCCTCGATGGCGGGGACGGGCAGGACATCCTCGTCGGCGGAGATGGAGCCGATTCCATCGAGGGCGGCGCGGGAGCGGACCGCGTCGACGGAGGCACCGGGGAAGACTCCCTGTCCGGCGGCGACGGCGCGGACCTCGTCCTGGCCGGAGCCGGCGACGACCTCGCGCGCGGCGGCTGGGGCGACGACACGCTCCTCGGAGGAAGCGGCGACGACGGTCTCCATGGCGACTGGGACCGCGACACGCTCGATGGCGGCGATGGCGACGACCTCCTCGATGGCGGAACCGAGGAGGACCTGCTCCTCGGCGGCGCGGGGGACGACCGGATCCTCGGCCGCGATGGCGACGACACGATGCTTGGCGGCGACGGCGACGACGTCATGCTGGCGAGCGACGGCGCGGACAGCGTCCTCGGCGAGGCGGGCAGCGACAGGATCGATGGTGGCCGGGGCGACGACGTCCTGGAGGGTGGAGACGGCGACGACGTGATGGTCGGCGGCCCCGCGGATCCCGTCGAGGAGGCGCGGGAAGCCGACGCCGGCAACGGGGACGAAGCCGATGCCGGGGCTGGTGCGATCGATGACGCGCAGGGCGACGTCGTCCTGGATTCCGTTCCCGCGTCCCCATCTTCCGCGCCGCAGCAGGCTCCTGCTCCTGCTCCCGCGCCCCCGGCTCCGGCGATCGTCGCGTTCGCGCCGGCGGGCACCGCGGAGATGGCCTGGTCGTCGCACGGCACGTCCGACGACGACCGCATCTCGGGCGGCGCGGGCGACGATTCCATCGATGGCGGCTCCGGCGACGACCTGGTCCTCGGCGGCGCGGGTCGCGATCGCATCCTCGGCGGCTCCGGCCGCGACACGATCGCCGGCGAGGCGGGCGCCGACTGGATCGAGGGCGGCCTCGGCGACGACATGCTCGATGGCGGCGCCGACCGCGATCGCCTGTTCGGCAATGGCGGCGCGGACACGCTGCTGGGCGGCTCCGGCGACGACGATCTGCGTGGCGGCGAGGGGCGCGACATCCTCGACGGCGGGGACGGGAACGACATCCTCTCCGGCGGCCCGGGGCGCGACCGCTTCGTCGTCGATGCAACGACGACTGGCCTCGATGTCGTGCCCGACTTCGATCCGGGCGAGCGCGACCTGCTGGTCATCGAGGGATACGGGTCCTTCGCCGAGGCCGATGCCGCCGCGCGCATCCGCGTCATAGCGACGCCCTCGGGCCTCGCGGTCGGCATCGAGCTCGGGGACGGGTTGGCCGTGGAACTGCGCGGCTTCCCGGGCGACGCCGACGCGGCGCGCGTGGCGGAGCTCGCCGCCGAGGTCTCGACGCTCGGCGCGCTGCAGGACTTCGCGCTCGCGCACTGGGGCCGCGAGATCGCGCAGGTCGAGTCATGAGCCGCGGCGATGGGAGCGCATTCGTAGCGATCTGGAGGGGGCGGGGCATGGGTCCCGCCTGTCTACTCCGCGCCAACGCCGCGACGCGTCCTGCGTCGGCCGGCGGAACCGAGAGCCAGGGGATTTCCCGATGGCGCTTCTCATCGGCCTGCCCGAACCAGGCCAGTTCCCAGATGGAGTTCAGACCATGGCCGAATACGGCAACGACTCCGACAACCTGATCAACCTCGACCAGCAGTACGGCACCGGGCCGCACACGTTCCACGCGCTGGCCGGCAACGACCGCATCTATGGCGGGACCGAGGAGGACCGGATCTACGGCGGCGACGACGACGACACGCTCATGGGCCGCGGCGGCGCCGACCAGCTCTATGGCGGCGACGGCAACGACGTCCTCGAGGGTGGCGACGACGACGACGAGCTCGACGGCGGCGACGGCGACGACGTGCTGCGCGGCGAGGACGGCGACGACAGCATGTCCGGCGGCGATGGCGACGACACCATGGAAGGCGGCGAGGGCGACGACGAGATGTCGGGCGACGCCGGCGCCGACTCCATGTCCGGCGGCAATGGCAACGACTCGATGTCGGGCGGCACCGGCGACGACGCGATGTACGGCGGCGCGGGCAACGACCGCATGGAGGGCGACGACGGCGAGGACTACGTCGACGGCGGCGACGGCAACGACCAGCTCTACGGCGGCGCCGGGAACGACCAGGTGCATGGCGGCAACGGCGCCGACACGCTCTGGGGCGGCGACGACGAGGACGCCCTCTATGGCGGCGACGGCAACGATCGCCTCTATGGCGGCAGCGGGGCCGACGCGCTCTACGGCGGCAACGGCAACGACCGCATGTTCGGCAACGCCGGGGCCGACGCGATGAACGGCGGCGAGGGCAACGACGAGATGCGCGGCGGCGACGGCGTCGACGTCCTGCGTGGCGAGGGTGGCAACGACGGCATCTACGGCGATGCCGACGAGGACACGCTCTACGGCGGCAACGGCAACGACACGCTCGACGGCGGCACCGAGGACGACGAGCTCCACGGCGAGGACGGCAACGACCGCCTGCTCGGCCGTGACGGGAACGACGCCCTCCATGGCGGCGCGGGCAACGACTCGCTCTTCGGCAACACGGGCGACGACGTGCTGCACGGCGAGGACGGCAACGACCGGCTCGACGGCGGCAACGGCAACGACTCGCTCGATGGCGGGGACGGCAACGACAACGCGATCGGCGGCAACGGCGACGACGCGATCATGACCGGCGACGGCGACGACACGGCCGACGGCGGCAACGGCAACGACGCGATCGAGACGGATGGCGGCAACGACCTCGCCAATGGCGGCAATGGCAACGACACGATCGACACCGGCGACGGGAACGATCGCGCCAATGGCGGCAACGGCAACGACTCGATCTCCGCCGGCGCCGGCGAGGACACGGTCAGCGGCGGCGCGGGCGACGACAGCATCTCCGGCGGCGACGACCGCGACGTCCTGGGCGGCGATGCCGGCAACGACACCATGGGCGGCGACGGCGGCAACGACACGATGTCGGGTGGCGACGGCGACGACTCGATGTCGGGTGGCGACGACGCCGACGTCATGTCGGGCGGCAACGGGGCCGACCGCATCCATGGCGACGACGGCGACGACTCCGTCGATGGAGGCGCCGGCAACGACGCGCTCTATGGCGGCGCCGGCGACGACTCGCTCTCCGGTGGCACCAACGGTCGCGACTGGCTGGACGGCGGGGAGGGAGACGACGAGCTCTCCGGCGGCAACCAGAGCGACACCTTCGCCTTCGACTTCTCGAATGGCGGCGACGACACGGTCACCGACTTCAGCATCGACGACGACCGCGACGTGCTGGTGCTCACGGGCGTCGGCGACCTCGGGGACATCGCCGTCCACGAGGAGGAGATCGGCGGCGTCTGGAGCACGGTGCTCGAGGCGAATGGCAACAGCCTGACCCTGGTCGGCTTCTCGTTCTCGAACGGCGAGTTCGGCGAGCAGTTCGACTCGGCCGGGGAGATCAACGAGTACAGCGGCACCTACAGCTACGACGCGGTGCAGCTGGCCTGACGCGCGCTGGCGCGTCCGACGGGGCCGGGGCGTGGCGCGCAGCCACGCCCCGGTCTTTTCCATGAACGCGGGAGGGGCGGGTGGCCGGGGAGATCGAGGGTCTTGAGCGCGCGACCTGGGCGCGCGACCACGGCCGGGCGCTCGGCGAGCTGCGCCGGGTCCTGCGTCGCCTCGCGGGCGCCGGCGATGGCGGCGACGCCGCGCCGGGCCGGGTCGAGGTGCGCGCCGCGCGTCGCCAGCGCATGGCGCAGCGCGTCGCCTCGGCGATGGCCGGGCTCTTCGCCGATCCGGGCTTCGTCCTGCCGGAGGACGAGTTCTCGGCGCTCGTGCCGCATGCGCGCCTGGCCGGCAACCTCTTCGCGCTGTCGGCCTTCGGTTCGTCCGACCCGGTGCTGGAGGCGATCGCCGCGGCGCATGGCGCGGGCGACGGCATCCCCGAGGGCGCGGCGCGCCTCAAGTACCTCTTCCTGTGGTCGCTCGACAGCGCGCGCGAGCACGCGCCGCGCCAGCTCTTCGCGCTCGAGCACAGGCTGCGGCTGCCCCTGCTCGTGAAGCTGCTCGACACGAAGCCCGTCTCCACGCC
>Ga0068877_10004507_pt1 | contig 10870 bp, 8 predicted proteins | sample NOAtaG_FD_66437 | JGI IMG/M metagenome (GOLD analysis project Ga0068877, IMG submission 66437) | Freshwater lake microbial communities from Lake Erie, under a cyanobacterial bloom - NOAA_Erie_Diel6S_1000h metaG | ecosystem: Environmental > Aquatic > Freshwater > Lake | place: USA: Ohio, Lake... | reverse complement strand
GACCTACCCGCTGACCTACCCGATCGCATCTACCCTGCACCATGCACAACGCCCAGGCGGAGGGGAACGCGTTCTTTGTCTGTGATTTTTGCCACAACCACTTTGCCGACGACCGCCCGATGGTCGAGGGGCACAAGGGGGCGTTGATCTGCGGGCAGTGCCTGACGCCGGCGTACACATCGCTAATCCACCTGGGCCAGGGCAGCGAGCACGCCGGGGCACACTGCACGATGTGCCTAGAGGACCGTGCCGAGGCGCAGTGGGCCAGCCCGGCGTATCCCGACGCGCACATCTGCGTGCGCTGCGTCAAGCAGGGCGCTGGCGTGCTGAGCAAGGACCCGGACTTCAACTGGTCCAAGCCCCTAGCACCGGCGGAGGGGAGCCGGGTTGTTGATGATGAGGACCTCGACCCGGATGTTGTTTAGCGGCGGGCCGTCGTGCGGGTTTCAAACTGTGCTCTAAGGAAGTTCACCACAGAGACGCCGAGGCACAGAGAATGCATTGATTAGAATGAAGCAAAAGAGCATCTGGCCGCTTCTCGGTGCCTCTGTGCCTCGGTGGTGGAATATGTTTGCTTTATAGGTTGGAAGCCTGCACCTCCGACAATAAACCCAACCCCTGCCCCTCCCCTCGGGGGAGGGGTTCTCATCTCAGTGCTGCTCGCGCTTTTTGATGTCTTCGCTCATCGGCGGGCTGGGTGGCACGCCGAGGTATGCCAAGGCCCGTTCCATCGTTCGGCGGACGACCGGCCCGGCCACCGCTGCGCCGCGGTGGTTTTTCTGCCGGACGAGTTCAGGACCCGGATCATCGATCACCACGATCATTACCACGCGGGGTTCATCGACAGGCCCGCCGGCGATGAAACTGGAGTTGTACTGCCCGCTGAAGTACCCGTCGCTGCCCTTGGGGCGGCGCATCCCTTTGGGCGGTTGGCCCAGCGGGATCTCGGCGGTGCCCGACTTGCCGAAGAGTTCGTACTGCCAGCCCGTCTCTGGGTCCTCGCGTGCGGCGAGCTTGCGGTCGAGCGATGCCGTTACGCCGCGGAGGGTTTCGCGTGTCAGATCGGCCACTTCCCTGGGCAGGACGCGGTTGGTGATGTCGAGTGCCGAGGCTTCGAGGGCAGGGTCCCAGGCCGTCATGCGAACTTTGGGGAGCGTGCCGTTGGCGGGACCGCGTCGGGCCAGGCTGCTGAAGGCTCGCACGACCTGCACGGGCGTAACAGCGACTTCATACCCGCTGGCGCAGGAGGTTTGTGTGTAGTTGCTCCAGCGGCTCATGGGCGTGACGAGGCCGGGCGTCTCGCCGGGCAGGCCGGTGCCGGGGCGCGAGCCGAAGCCAAACTTGACGACCGCATCGTGCATCTGCTGGAAGGTCATGCGTGCGGTGCCTTGGGTCATGCCGATGTTTGAGGAGTTGATGAGCACCTCCTGCCACGTCAGGCTGGGGCGGCGGAGCACGTCGGTTACGATGCGCCCGTAGGGTGTGCGGTAGATGCCGTTGTGCGTGTTGAATATCTCGGTGGGCTGGGCGAAGCCGAGCTCGACGACGCTGGACCACATGAAGGGCTTGAATGTTGAGCCGGGTTCGTAGATGTCCTCGACGCAGCGGTTGCGCCCAAGGGCGGCGTGCTGTGCGCGTGCCGGGTCTTTGCGGATGGTGCGGTAGCGTGTGCCGCCGGATTGGTTGTCCTTGGCGATGACGGTCTTCCAGTCGTAATCGACGAGGTGGGGCAGATCGCGGACGATGTCGGCCAGGGCGAGGATCTCGCCGGTGTTGGGGTCCATCATCACGGCACGGCCACCCGCGGCGTCGGCCTCGGCGACGCCACGCTCGAGCTCTTCAAGGACGATGCGTTGCAGTTCCAAATCCAGCGAGAGTTTGATATCCTGCCCGTCTTGTGCGGGGACGTAACTGTTGGGACTGGTCCAGAGGGGCCGGCCGCGCGAGTCGCGGACATAGGCGAGCGAGCCGGCCCTGGGCTGGAGTTTGTCGTCGAGCTTCATCTCGGTGCCCATGAGGCCGTGGTCCTCGGTGCCGACGGTGCCGAGGAGGGATGCGGTGAGGTCCTCTGCAACGACCTCGCGGACCTGCTTGGTTTCGAGGTTGACGCCCGGGATTTTGAGTTTGCGCACGATGTCCACCCGGCGGTCGTCGAGCACGCCGGTGATGGGGAGGTAGCGGACGGGATTGGGGAGTTTGGGGTCCTCGGCAGCAGCCGACACGACCTCGGCCAGTTCGGGGGCAATGGGTGATGGCGCATCAGCCTGCTCGACGGGTGAGCCGATGGCAGGGTCGGCGGCGGCGTTCGTCTGGGTATCTGCTTGGGTTGGTGCCGGGGGGGATGTGCCCGCCGAGGCGAGTTTTTTACGCTCGGCTATCACCTTGGCCTTGCGTGCGGCCTCTTGGGCGTCGATCGCGGCCTGACGCTGGTCACCCTGGATCATCGTTGCGATGAGTTTGGGTGCAAACTCGCTGGCGCTGACGCCCGTTGCGGCGGCGAGCTGCACGATTGCCTCGTCGGTCTTCTGACGGGGGAAGAGCGTCGGATCGATGAAGACGCGCATGCCGAAGCGCGTTGCGGCCAGCGGACGCCCACGCCGATCGGTCAGGTCGCCACGGCGGGCGACCTCGGTCACTCGGCTGAGGCGCTCACCCATGTGCGATTGGAGATCAAGGCTGGGGTTGGCTTGTAAACTCCAGACGCGCCAGAGCATCACGCCAAGGCCGAGCGTGATGGTGAAGGAGGTTATGAAGGCGACGGTGTTGGTGCGGTCAAGGGAGTTGTACCAGGTGAATAGGGAGGCCCAGGGTGTGCGGGTCGCGGGCGGGGACGCCCGCGCCACCGGGGACGTGCGGGTCGCGGGCGGGGACGCCCGCGCCACCAGGGACGCCCGCGCCACCGGGGACGTGCCCGCCACCGGGGACGCGCCCGCCGCCTGGGGTTGGGGGGGCGCCGAGGCTTCCTGCGGCCCATCACTGAAGGGCAGGGTCTGTTGTTCTGGAGTGTGCATGGTTCGCGGCCCCTCCTTGGGCTGCTGTTTGTCTGCTGCCCGGCCCTCCGTCCGGGGTTTGGATCGGGGCCGCTGGGGTTCTTAGCGGGCCTGTGCAGGCTTGGTGATGCTCTTGGCCTGGACGATCGTTGTCCCGTTGGGCGCGATCGGCGAGGCGGGTGAATCAGTTTGCACGTTGATGGCCATGAGGGGGCCAAAGCGTGTAGCGGCGGCGAGTTCGATCTTCTCCGGCGTGCTCATGGCGGCGATGTCAGTGCGGAGTTTGGCCAGGTCCCGGCTGTGCAGCAAGATGTTGCGCTGCGCGACCGTCGCCTGATGGACCGCCTCGAGCCGCTGCTGCCGCAGCCCGAGCATGCAGCAGCCGATGACCCCGAACGTAATGACCAGCAGGCAGAGTTTGTAGAACACGGCGTGAGGCTCCGGGGTTGAAGCAGATTGGGTTGGCCAGTAGGAACAGGCCAATCGGATTAGTTGCGTGGTGTAGCGTCGGTAATGGGCTTGGAGGGGAGCTTGATCTTCATGCCGATTTTGAGATTGTCTTCCCGGAGGCCGGGGTTGAGCTTCATGATGTCCTTCCAACGCTTGGTGGTGCCGAAGGCTTCGCGGCTGATGCCCATGGGGGTGTCGCCGGCTTTGATGGTGTAGATGCGGGGCTGGGCGGGGTCGCCTGCGGTGCCCGTTGAGGGTGTGCTCGTCTTGGTGCCCGTGGCTGTCGCCGGGATGGTGGGCGTGGTCGGTTCGGGGGTGTTGATCTGCCCGGCATTGGCGAAGGCGGCGAGTTCCTCCCGGCGTGGGATGCGGATGGTTACGCCCTCGCGGAGTTTGCCGTTGGCGGGGGCCATCTTGATGTTGTACTGCTGGAGTGCGGCTGCGAGTTTGTCGTTGCCGTAGTGCTTGGTGGCGATGGAGCGGAAGGTCTCGCTGCGCTGCACCGGGTGCATGGCATCGTCGGACCGGCTGATGCCCGGCGGTGTGGGCACCGGTGCCGGCTCGGGCACGATGACCAGGGTTGGGGCTTCGACGACATCCCCGGCGGTCAATGGCGGAACACCCTGGCCGCCCAGCACGGGCGGCGCACCGCCAGCGAGGTTGAGTTGTGGCGGGGCGACGGGTGGGACGTTGGCGGGTGTGTTGGGGTCGGTGCGGAAGCGGTTGGGGAGCGTGTCGTCCCCAAGCCGGGAGACGGTTACACCCTGGCCGATGGTCCCGATGGTCTGATCGGGCTGCTCCATGCGGGCCTTGGAGCGGTGGTCGCCCCACAAAAGCCCGAGAACCAGGATGACGACGAAGGAGATCAGGACGGCGACTTTGACTTCACTTTTCACGTTTTTGTCTTCCTTGACTGGCTTTAACGCGGACATCGCTGTGGCCCCGCGAGGTCCCTGGGCTGATGCCGGGGGTGTGCTGGTGGGGCTGCCCGAATCCGTGGGCAGCACGTCAACACTCTCGATGGAATCCTGGGACATGCGGATGATATCGGCAGACTTGAGCAGAACCCCGCAACGGAGTTGAAAACGCTGTAAATCAAGCGCGGCACCTGCGCCCGGTGCCGGTCGGGTGGGCAAGTTTTCGGTTATCTGGAATCAGGGCAATCCCCCGCAGGGGGACGAGGGGCTTGAAAAGTGCCAACCGAGGCCCGCCGGTTGGCGTATGGTGTGAGTCATGGGCACGCTGCCGACGATTCCGAACTTGGTGGATACTGGCCGGGGGTACCTGGGTCGGCTTCGGCTGCGGGCGCTCGGGTGGTCGCTCGGGTTTGGATTGGCGGCGTTTGCGGTGATCGCGTGGACGCCGATCGGGTGGGTGCCGGTGGTTTCGGTCGCGGTGGCCGCGGCGGTGATGACGATGTCGCGGATGGCCACGTCGCTGGATAAGCCGCTCTGTTATTCGTGCGGCGCGGACCTGGCCGGGGTGAGTGATAGCCCGCAGGGTATTGCGTGCCCGTCGTGCGGGGCGGTGTATCAGGGCCGCCGGCGGATGGCCAGTGGACAGGTTGATCCGCGGGCAATGATCCAGGGGGAGTTGGGGGATGAGGCAGGGGCTGACAAGGCCTAGGGATGGCGGGCTGGAAGCCCGCCCCACCATGATTCAGCCCGCCCCACCTCAATACCGCCCGCCCCATCAATGTTGCGCCCGCCCCACTGGGGTTAGGGTTTGGGGGCCTCGGCCGGTGGCGGTGCGGGGATCGGTGCCGAGGGGACTGTTGGGGGGTTTAACTGAATGGATGGGGTTGCCAGCGATGGCTCGGTGGGCATTGGAGGAACGACCACCGGCGGGGGTGGGGCGAACGACTGCACTGCACTTTCGGGGACCAGGGCTGGCAGGGTTTTGAGTTCATCGACAGACGCCCCGCGCGATTTGGCGAAGGCCTCGATGGCGGGGAAGCCGGTGGAGGCGGCGAGTTGGCCGCTTTGTTCGTAGAGGGCCTTGGCCTGGTCCCATTGGGCATTGCTCTCGGCGACAGCGGCGAGGCCGAAGATGGCGCGGAGGGAGAAGATCGCTTGCCTTCTGATGCCCTGGGTCTGGTCAAGGACCAGTTGGTATTGCTCTTTGGCCTTGGTGAGCAGTTGGGTTCTTTGCTCGGGTGTGAGGATGTCGTCCTTGTTTTTTACGGCGTTGGTGGCCGGGTCGCGCTCGGCGCCGGGGGCGAGGCCGAGGGAGGCGGAGAGCACCCACTGGTCGGCGGCGGTGAGGCGGGCGATGAGGGGGGCGGCACCTTGGCCGGCGGCGTCCTCGGCGATGCGGAGGAGGACATCGGGGCTGACCTGTCCACCCTGGCCGGCGGTGCGGAGTTGGGCCTCTAACTCGGTGAAGGCGGAGGCACGGGCCGTATCGCGCGCGGCCTTCCAGCGGCCGAAGCCCCAGTACCCGGCGACGATGGCGGCGACGATCAGGAGGACGGGTGTGGAGTATTTGCGCAGCGCCTCGATGAACTCGACGTTGTAGCGCGACTCTTCCAGCCCGGCCCCGGTGCGGATTTCGCCGGCGCGGACATCGACGGGCCGTTTGGGTTCGGGGGGGGGAGTAGGGGTGGGGGTTTGGTCGGACATGAGGGGGAAGTATAGATCGGGGGTGGGGATGCACGCCGAGGGGTCTGGGGGCGTGCAAAGTCAATCGGGCATGTGTGCGGCACCGATAGGATTGTGCATGGAGATGACCACGATCAATCGCGCGTTGCGTCTGCTGTGCTTGGTGGGCTTGGTGGGCCTGTTGGGCCTGGTGCTGGTGGTGCCGGCCGGTGCGCAGCCGATCACAATCCCGAAGAACACGCGCCCGCCGGGGGAGAGCCCGGGGTCGTCGGCCAACGACCCGCGTTTGCCCCCGACGCTGGTGGCGACGAATCTCTCGAGGGAGCAGTTGCGGATCGAGACGGTGGGGCTGTCGATGTCGGTGCCTGAGGGGAGCGTTGTGGTGCAGGCCTCGACGGGGGACGGGACGCTGAGTTTCAACGTGGTGCCTGGGGAGAACGAGTGGGCGATGGCCGTCTCGACGAGGCGGACCAAGATCGACCAGACGAGCGTGCAGCAGATGGCCGAGGGGATTACCAAGCAGATGCTTGCGCTGGCGCCGCTGCTGGACGCGAAGACCCGGGAGATGACGTATTCGCGTGTGGAGGTGCTGCACCGCGACATGGACTTCCGCGTGGCGGGGTGCGCGACGCCGGGCGCGAGGCTGTACTTTGCGATCCCCAATGAGAACGGTCCGCGTGGGATCAAGGGGTACACGGTCTTCAAGCCGTTGCCGGGGTTGTTTGTGCTCTTTGAGTTATCTACGGCCGAGCCGCAGTTTGACAAAGCGCGTGCGGCGTATGAGCTGGCGGTGGCAACGGCGGCGTTCGTGGACCCGACGGTGGCGCTCAAGGCCCGTGCCGATGCGTTGGCCAACGGGCTGGCGTTTGCGGGTCAGCTGGACATGGCGGCGTTGCAGCGTGCGTTGCCGGAGGGGCAGCAGGCGTTCCGGCTGTACCAGCCCGGGACGCCGCCGCAGCCGGATACTGAGAAGGGGTACCGGATCATCACCTACGAGCGTGGCAAGCGCAGCGACCTTGGGCGCGATGTAGCGATGAGCAGTACGCGCGACGACCCCGAGGGGATCATCATGACGATCCAGGCCCGCATCCTGGCCCCGAACGGCATGGTGATCGATTCAGAGAGCAACGCATTTAGCGCGTATGACCGCAGCAGCGAGGCGTGGGTATCGCGGACGTCTGTGCGCGAGAAGGACGCCGCAAGGAAGCAGCCGCAGGTCTTTACAGAGACGGGCGTGCGCCAGGGCAAGAGCCTGTCGGTGCTCGTGCGCCAGCCGGGCAAGCCCGACCGTTCTGCTCAGCACGAACTGCAGGGAAGGGAGTATCTGAGCCAGGTGGAGGTGCAACTGCTGCCGATGCTTCTGGACCGGGCGAGTGCCGAGGGTGAACTGGGGTTCTACGCCTACCGGTCCGACACCGGCACAGTAAGCCTTCGGCGGGAGCGCGTCCAAGGTCAGAAGGACGGCAGCAAGATCACCACCACGCTGCGCGACAGCGAGGAAACACAGACGACGCTGGTCAGGGACTCATCTCGCTACGTGCGGACAGAACTGCCCGACGGGTCGCTCTGGGAGCCGATCGAGCCCGAGGCCCTGCTGCGCCTGTGGCGGAGCAAGAGCCTGCCGACGGGCAAGTAGAGCTGGTAGACTCAGCGCATGCTGACAGCACACCCGGCGTACAAGGCCCTGCAAGAGCACCACAGGCAGCTGCGCGACACGCACATGCGCGACCTCTTTGCGCAGGACCCGCAGCGCTTTGCACGGTTGAGCATCGAGCACGACGGGGTGCTGCTGGACTACAGCAAGAACCGTGTAACAACCCATACGATGGACCTGCTGATGCAGCTGGCACGCCAGGCGGGCGTCGAGGGGCTGCGCGACGCGATGTTCGCGGGGGAGAAGATCAACTTTACCGAGGGGCGTGCGGTGCTGCACACGGCACTGCGCAACCGCCCCCCCACTGCCGGGGGCGTGGCGCGGCCGGTGTATGTTGATGGGCAGAACGTGATGCCGGAGGTGGAGGGTGTGCTGGCAAGGGTCGGGGCCTTTGCCGAGAGCGTGCGCGATGGGAGGCACCGTGGGTATACGGGTAAACGGATTACAACTTGTGTGAACATCGGGATCGGCGGGAGTGATCTGGGGCCGGTGATGGTGGCCGAGGCGCTCAAGCCGTATTGCAAGCGCGACCTGACGATGCACTTTGTCAGCAACATCGACGGGACGCACCTGGCCGAGGCGTTGCGGGGTTGCGACCCGGAGGCGACGCTGTTTATCGTCGCCAGCAAGACGTTCACGACGCAAGAGACGATCACCAACGCTCGCTCGGCCCGGGCGTGGCTGCTGGACGCGCTGGGGGATGAGAAGGCCGTGGCGAACCACTTCTGTGCCGTGTCTACCAATGCCAAGGAGGTCTCAGCGTTCGGGATCGACACGGCCAATATGTTCACTTTCTGGGATTGGGTCGGGGGGCGGTATTCGCTCTGGTCGGCCATCGGGCTGCCGATTGCGTTGTCGTTGGGGTATGAGAACTTTCTGGCCCTGCTCAGCGGTGCGCACGCGATGGACGAGCACTTCCGTACGGCCCCGCTGGAGAAGAACCTGCCGGTGATCTTGGGGATGCTGGGGGTGTGGTACAACAACTTCTTTGACGCGCAGAGCCACGCGATCTTGCCGTATGACCAGTACCTGCACCGGTTCGCGGCGTACTTCCAGCAGGGGGATATGGAGTCCAACGGGAAGTTTGTCACCCGTGAGGGCAAGGTGGTTTCGTGGCAGACAGGGCCTGTGATCTGGGGTGAGCCGGGGACGAACGGGCAGCACGCGTTTTATCAGTTGATCCACCAGGGTACCAAACTGATCCCGTGCGATTTCATTGCACCGGCGAACTCTCACAACCCGATCAGCCCGCCGGGCACGCCGCCGGGGGAGCACCACCGGATTTTGCTGTCCAACTTCTTCGCCCAGACCGAGGCGTTGATGATGGGCAAGACCGAGGAGCTGGTTCGTGGGGAGTTGATGAAGGATGGGGTGCACGGGGAGGCGCTCGGGCGGCTGGTGCCGCACAAGGTGTTTGCGGGCAACCGCCCGAGCAACTCGATCATGGTCAACCGGGTTACGCCGAGGAGTTTGGGGCAGTTGCTCGCGATGTACGAGCACAAGATCTTTGTGCAAGGTGCGGTGTGGGAGATCAATAGCTTTGATCAGTGGGGTGTGGAGCTGGGCAAGCAGCTGGCGAAGGTGATCCTGCCGGAGTTGACCGGACCAGGTCCGATCAGTGCGCACGACTCGAGCACAAACGGACTCATTAATTGGTGGAAGGGCCACACGACCAGGTGATGGGTGGGGGCGTGGTGCGCTTGCCCTGGGCTGGGTGAACGGCCCCCCCACCGCTGCGAGGAAACCGCAGACCCGCCGCGTGGGTGGCCTTTTTATGGCAGACCGGCAAGGGTTGCGCGGCAGGTCCGGTGTAAAACAGCCAATAACACCACCAAAACAGGGCCTGAAGGTATACCGGCTGTAGTGGCTGTGCGTTTTCTTCTGATCCTGCACGTTATTGTGCCTGTGCGGCTCAACCGGCCCCCGACGTGCTCCGATAGCCACTTCAGACCCGGTAAGTTCCGGGTCGCGGGCTTCAAAGAAGAAAGACCTAGCCCGCTACCCGGTCGCACCAGAAGTCATTCGCACGGAGGCCAATATGAGTCGCATCAACACCAACGTCCCGTCCCAGATCGCACGCCGCAACCTCAGCGAGAACAACAAGGGCCTGAACACGACCCTTGAACGGCTCTCGACGGGTCTGCGCATCAACCGCGGCAAGGACGACCCCGCAGGCCTGATCGCCAGCGAGAACCTGCGTGCCGAGAAATCGGCCCTCACGGCCGCGATCGCCAACGCCGAGCGCGCCGACCAGTTCTCGAACATCGCCGAGGGTGGCCTCAGCGAGATCAGCAGCCTGCTGACGGAGCTGCGCGGGTTGGTAACGGCCTCGGCGAGCACGTCGAGCACCTCCGCCGAGGAGAAGAGCGCCAACCAGCTGCAGATCGACTCGATCTTGCAGACCATCGACCGCCTCAGCGAGGCGACCAACTTCCAGGGGATCAAGCTCCTCAACGGGAACCAGGACTTCACAGCCGGGAACATCGACGCCGGGGTGAGCGACTACCGCATCAACGCCGCCAAGCTCAACTTCGGGGCAAGCCAGTCCGTCACCACCACGGTCACCACCAGCGCCCAGCGTGCCACGCTGCAGCTGGACCTGAACAGAGCCACCATCTCCACGACCGGCAACGCCCTGTTCACCATCGAGCTCGCCGGTGCCGGCGGCTCACGTGAGTTCTCCTTCGGTAACGGGACCACTGTTGCACAGGCCGTCAGCGCCATCAACGCCTTCAAGGACGTCATCGGTCTCTCGGCCACGGCCAACAGTAACTCGGGCATCAACCTCAAGAGCACCGATTTCGGCTCTGACCAGTTTGTCTCCTTCCGTGTTGTCAACCTCGCGGGTGTCTCAGGGGCCAACATCATCCCGGCGGCGGACACGAACGAGAATAGCTACACCGGCACAGCGGTCGCCGTCGCTGCCTCGGCCCTCGTCCGCGATGATGGCCAGGACATCGCCGGGTCGGTCAACGGTCTTGTCGCCACCGGCCGTGGTCGTACGCTCAAGGTCGCCACCGACTTCCTGGACACCGAGATCACGCTGACGGCCACGAAGGCTCAGGATGCTGACACCTTCACCGCCTTCAACATCACCGGCGGCGGGGCGAGCTTCCAGCTCGACTCGAAGATCAACCTGGGCACCAAGACCACCCTGGGAATCCAGAACGTCGCTG
>Ga0068877_10004506_pt1 | contig 10871 bp, 4 predicted proteins | sample NOAtaG_FD_66437 | JGI IMG/M metagenome (GOLD analysis project Ga0068877, IMG submission 66437) | Freshwater lake microbial communities from Lake Erie, under a cyanobacterial bloom - NOAA_Erie_Diel6S_1000h metaG | ecosystem: Environmental > Aquatic > Freshwater > Lake | place: USA: Ohio, Lake... | reverse complement strand
CTGTGGCTCTTCTACATCCCCATCGACTTCGGCCACGCGGCGCCGGCAGCGGCGGGCGAGCGAACCACCCTGCCTCCGCCCCGCGACTGAACCGTGCGCCCGCGAGCGGCGCAGCAGGGCGCGGGCGGCTCACTGCGGGGCTGAATCGCGGTTCAGGGACGCGGGCCGCGGGCCGGGGGAGGCCGCTCGTCGTCGAGTGCGCGCATCGAGGGGTCCTCCGCCGCCGGAGCGCTGGCCGCGTCCGCCGCGCTCGGCGCGCGCTCCGGCTCGGACCGCACCACGCCCACCGAGCCGCGGGGCGCGATCGGCGCGGGCGGTGCGTCCGGCAGGTAGTGGCCCGCGGCGAACTCGACGTACGTGAAGAAGTAGCCGCCCTCCCCGGTGCCCGAGGTGATCGCCGGCATCACCTCGGCGCGCATCATCAGGACGAGGACCATGTCGCGGCCGCGGCGCTCGAGGCGCGCGCGCGTCACCGGGGTCTCGAAGTACTGCGTCTCGAGCCACAGGCGGGAGTTGCCGAGGTGCGTGCCGGTCGCGGGAAAGACGATCTCGACCCGCCCCTCGCCCCGCACCACCGACGCCGTGACCGGCCCGGTCGTCTGCACGAAGAAGCGCGAGGTCCCGTCGGGACTGGCCTGAAAGCCGGGCCAGGTGAGGATCTGGTTGGCCGCCCGGCGACCGCGTCCCCGGGCGCGCCCGATGCGGGCCTCCCCGGGAGGCCGGTGGTCGGTGCCGGGCGTGACGCCCTCGTAGGGCGCAGAGGCGCGCGGCGCTTCCTGCGCGAGGACGACACCGGGGGAGGAACCGATCAGCAGCGCGACGGCGGCCGACGACCAGGGACGAGCTTGGCGCACGTGCGAATGGTACGGGCTCCCAGGTGGGGGAAGCAAAAGAGCCGTCCGCCCACCCGTCGCTGGCCTTCGACGACCCATCTGCTAGCGTCCGCGCCCCCGGACTCGGGGCCAAGGCCGCATGTACATCTTCCTCTCGATCGTCTACGTCCTCGTCTGCGTCTTCTTGATCTTCGTCGTGCTGCTGCAGCAGGGCCGCGGGGGCGGCATGGGCGGGGCGTTCGGCGGCAGCAGCCAGACGGTGTTCGGCGGCTCGGGCGCGGGCAACGTGCTGACGCGCGCCACCACCGCGAGCGCCGCGCTGTTCATGATCCTGTCGGCCGTGCTGGCGTGGATGTCGTCGAGCCGGGACTCGAACCTCGAGGACGTTCTGCGCGAGGTCGAGGAGAGCAACCGGAGCGCCCTGCTCGAGGCCGCGGAAGATTCTTCGACGGACGACGGGGCGGCGGACGACGGGGCGGCGGGCGACGGGGCGGCGGGCGAGCCGGCTCCCTCGGACGAGCCGACGGCGGTCCCCGACGAGGGCGGCGCGCCGAGCGACCCCACTGCCGCAGACCTCGCCGCCGATCCGACGGCCGAGCCCGCTCCCGAAGGAACGGACCTGCCCGCGCTCGAGCCCGTCGAGCCGGGCGTGCCCGCGCTCGCGGACCCGACCGCGGCGCCCGCCGCCGACGAGCCCGCTCCGGAGTGAGGTCGACTCAGGTGGCGAGCGGGATCGGCTCGCCCACGTCCAGCGCCGCGAGCGCGACTTCGCAGGACGTGACGTAGCTCGCGTAGCCGTGCTCCGAGGCCAGACGAAGGGCATCGCGCAGGGAGCCGCGCGCGCCCTCGGGATCCCCCGACTGCTGCTGCACCATCGCGAAGAGGAACCTCGCCTGCACGAGATCCCACACGTGCCCTCGGCGCTCTGACTTGCGAAGCGCATCGAGCAGCATCGTCCGCCCCTCTTCGGAGCCGAACCGCATCGCGTCGATGAACCCGAGCATGCGGAGGTTGCCCTCCTGCATGTACTCGATGCCGTTCGCGCGCGAGATCTCGTAGCTGTAACGCAGCGCCGCGAACGCCGCCTTGTAGTCCCCGAGGCGCACGTAGCAGTCGCCCATGTTGTGGGCGGCGACCGCGGCTTCGTACGGGAAGTCGTACTCCTTGGCGAGCTCGAGGCCGCGGCGCGCCGCCTCGATGGCCTGCTGGTAGCTTCGACCGAAGTAGTGCACGAGCGACTCCATCTTGTGGAGTTCGCACTCGGTGAGCCGGTCCGGACGCTGGACCAGAAGGGCCCGGGCACGCTCGACCGAACGCAGGCCGGCCGTCGGCTCGCCCCCCGTCGCCTGCGTCAGCGCGAGGTTGGTGAGGCAGCGGATCTGCAGCTCGAGGTCGCCATCCTCCTCGCTGAGTTGGAAGGCCTGCTCGAGGTACTGGATCGCCACGCGGTGCTGCCCGAGCCGCACGATGGACTCCGCGGTCCCGAGCAGCACGTCACGGAAGAGCGCGCGGTCGGAGAGGACACGCGCGATCTCGGCGGCGCGATCGAGCCACTGCCGCGCCTCGTCGACCCGGTAGGCGGCGACGAGGAAACGCCCGTGCAGGAGCGAGAAGCGCGCGAGGTAGTCCTGCCGTCCCAGGCCGTCCGCGAGCTCGAGGGCAGCGAGCATGTGCTGATCGCCCTCGGCCTTGCGGGCCTTCCAGCACACCTCGCCGATGCGGAGATAGAGGGCGAGCATCCGATCGCGGTCGGGGACGGCCGCCTGTCCGAGCTTCTGGACCGCGCGCAGGTAGCACTGCGCAGCGGCAGAAGCCGACTGCTCCGCGGCGTGTCGATCTCCGCCCTTCACCCACCACTCGATCGCCCGCTCGCGCTCGCCCGCTTCCCGCCAGTGTCCTGCGAGCTGCTCGGCGATCTCGTCGGCGCGCCCCGGGTGGATCGCCTCGAGCGCCTCGGCCACCGCGCGGTGCAGGGCCCGGCGCGCCTCGATCGTGAGGGCATCGCGGAGCACCGCGCCGAGGAGCTCGTGGGCGAAGACGCGCTCTCCGCTCTCCGTTCGGGCGAGCAGGCCACGGCGCTCGAGCTGCGCGAGCGCCTGGAGCACGCCCTCGACCGGCTCGGCGGTGACGGCGGCGAGCAACTCCGGCGAGATGCGCCCTCCTTCGACGGCGGCGACCTGCAGGAGATGCCGCTCGTTCGGCATGAGGCGGGCGAGGCGGGCGGTCGCGAGACCACGCAAGGTCCTCGGGATCTCGATGGCGACCTCGGGTCGGTAGATCGCCCGCCCCTCCTGCACCTCGACCGCGCCAGCGTCGGCGAAGGCCTTGATCAGTTCCTCGACGAAGAGCGGGTTGCCGCTGCTTTTCTGCGTCACTTCGCGGAGCAGCTCCGCGGGGACCTCTTCCACGGCGAGGCTCGCCGCGGTGAGTCGCGCGACGTCCTCGTCCGGCATCGGTGCGAGATGGATCTCGTGGTAGCTCGCGAGCTCCTTCCAGCCATGCACGAGGCCCGGTCGGAACACGACGACGACCGCCACGGGCGAGTTCTGGAGCTCCTTCGCGATGCCTGCGACGAGGGCGATCGTCTCGTCGTCCATCGACTCGGCGGCATCGAAGACCAGCACGGTCAGGCGGTCGGCCGCGAGCCCCGTGAGGATGCGCAGGAGCGCGGGCCGCACCAGCCCTGCGAGCTGCTCGGCGTGACCGTCGTACGCCCCGAGCAGCACGCTCATCGCGTCGATCTCCGCGGCGGAGAGGCCCAACTCGCGGAGCCGGCGCACCCGCTCCTGCACCGTCGGCTCGTCATCGAGTTCCTCGAGCCCGAGGATCGTGCGGAGCATCTCCTGCGCGCCACCGAGCGGCGTCGTGCGGTCCTTCGCGGCGCAGGTCGCGACGAAGAACCCGACGTCGTGCCCTCCGAGGCGCAGGCGCCGTCGGATCTCGCCCACGAGCCGAGTCTTGCCGAGCCCCGGCTCCCCGGTGAGGCCGATGAGCTTGCCGCGGCCGCGGTTGGAGAGGGCCAAGAGCTCACCCACGAGCCGCAGCTCGTCGCGGCGACCGACGAAGCGTGAGGTCGCGGCGCCGGTCTCCCCCTCGAGGAGGAAGGGCGCCGGCGCCTCCCCGGTGGGAAGCACCGAGAAGCCGGTGCTGAGCAGCCGCGCGAGCGCTCCGGAGACGAAGGCCTGCCCGGCGCCCGCAGCTCCGGCCAGCGCGACCGCGCCGCGCGCGAGCTCGCCGAGTTGCTCGTCGGACACGGGCACGCCGGAGCGGTCGGCGAGCACCCGGCCGACGTCGAGGCCGGCGCGAAGCGGGCGGCCCGCCATCGACGCGAGGCGGAGGAGCCGGAGCGCCGCGCGGGCCGCCGACTCGCCGTCGCGCCCGTCCGGCGAGCGAAGGCCGAAGAGCAGCAGCGCGCCCGCCGGCAGGCTGCTCGCCTCCGCGGGCACGGTGACCGCCCCGAGCCGCTCGAGGAGGCGCTGCACGGAAGGCTCCGTGAGAAACGAGGCGGGCACATCGAGCAGCGCGAGCGCGCTCGCCTCGAACCGCTCGATGGACGTCCGGATCGGGGTACTCAGAAGCCGGGACGGAGTTGGCTTCGGAGCGCTCGGTCGCCGCGACCGGGGCAGCTCGACCGGGGTGCGATCGCGGCTCTCGTCGTCGCTGTCGAACACCGCGGCCAGACGCGCGCCCTCGTCGCTCGCTCCTTCGGAGGCAGCCTCGCGCTGCTCGATGAGGAAACGGCTCAGGTCGTGCGCTCCGACGCGCCGTCCGCTCGAGTACAGGAACTGCACGAGCTCCTCGTAGAGACGACCTGCGTTCGCGTGCCGGTCCTCCGGTCGCGGGCGCATCGCCCTCTCCACGATCGCCGCGAGTTCCTCCGGGATGTCGGGGTTCACGTTCCGGAGCGCGGGCGGACGCGGCGCGCGCACGCGCTGCAGCGTCTCGTACGCCGACTCGTGCTCGAACGGGTTCAGACCGCCGAGGGCCTCGTAGAGCACCACCCCAAGCGCGTAGATGTCGGTCCGCGCATCGACGGGCCGACCATCCGCCTGCTCCGGGGACATGTAGGCGTATTTGCCCCGGAGCTCGCCGGGCTCGCCTTCGACCATGATGGTCCGGGCCTTCGCGATGCCGAAGTCCGTCAGCTTCACCTCGCCCTCGAGCGAACAGAGAACGTTCTGCGGGCTCACGTCGCGGTGCACGATGCCCAGCGGGCGCATGTTCTGATCGCGACGCCGGTGGGCGTAGTCGAGCCCCTTGGCGATCTCGCTCACCACGAATACCGCGAGCTCCTGCGAGATCGGCTTGCGGCGCTGCCGTGCGAACCGGAGGACCGTCGCGAGGTCCTGACCAGCGACGTACTCCATCGCGATGAAATACGTCTCGCCCTGCCGGCCGAGGTCGAAGACCTGCACGATGTTCGCGTGCGAGAGCGTGACGGCGATCTTCGCCTCGGCGATGAACATCTCCACGAAGCGCGGGTTCTTGCCGAGCTCCGGCAGGATGCGCTTGATGACGAGGATCTTCTCGAAGCCCTCGACGCCGTGCGCCTTCGCCTTGAACACCTCGGCCATGCCGCCCTCGGCGAGGCGATCGAGGAGCTGGTATTTTCCGTAGACGACGGGCGCGGACATCGGCGAAGCCGACCGGCGCAGGCGAGCGGGCCCCCGCCTTCACCGGTGACCCCGGAGGATACACGGCCCCACGGCCGCGCGCGATGGGCGCGAACGCGGCTGGCGCGCGCCATCCGCGTTGAACCGCGGGGCGCGCGAGGGCACCATCGCCGCTCCCATGGGGTCCGAGTTCGTCCACCTCCACGTCCACTCCGAGTACTCGATGCTGGACGGTTCGATCCGGCTGAAGAAGCTCGCCAAGCGGGTGAAGGAGCTGGGCCAGAAGGCGGTCGCGCTCACCGACCACGGCAACATGCACGGCACCCTTCAGTTCGTCTCGGCCTGCAAGGACCAGGGCGTGGAGCCGATCGTCGGCTGCGAGGTGAACCTCGTGTCCGGCAGCCGCACCGACCGCAGCGGAAGGCCGCACGGCCACCTCGTGCTGCTCGCCGACTCCATGGAGGGCTACGCGAACCTCTCCCGCATCGTCAGCCTCGGCTGGGTCGACGGCATGCACCACGGCGTGCCGCGGGTCGACCTCGCTGCGCTCGAGGCGAACAAGGCCGGTCTCGTCGCCCTCACCGCCTGCATGGGCGGCTGGGTGGCACAGGAGGCCCTGCTGCGCGGCGACGACGGCGCACGCACGCACCTCGCGGCGCTCCGCGACGTGATGGGCACGGGCAACCTCTACTGCGAGCTTCAGGACCACGGCTTCGTCGAGAACCGACCGCTCAACGAGCTGCTGACCGGCGTGGCCACCGACCTCGGCATCCCACTGGTCGCGACGAACGACTGCCACTTCCTCGAAGAGAGCGACGCGCGCGCGCAGCTCGTCCTCACCTGCATCGGGGCCGGCCGCGGCCTCGCCGAGATGGAGCGGGCCCACCACGGCTCGAGTGCGATGTTCCTGCGCAGCTCGGACGAGATGGTGGAGCTCTTCCGCGATCTGCCCGACGCGGTGAAGAGCACCCTCGCCATCGCCGAGCGCTGCGCCGGCAGGGTGAACCCGAAGTCCAAGCCCAAGCTGCCCCGCTTCGCCGTCCCCGACGGCGTGAGCGAGGGCGAGTGGCTCAAGCGCCTGGCCCACGAAGGCCTCGGAGCGCGCTTCGACGAGATCCGCCGGACCGGTCGCTCGGTCGACGAGGCGAGCTACCGCGCGCGCCTCGAATTCGAGCTCGGGACCATCCTGCAGATGGGCTTCCCTGGCTACTTCCTCATCGTTCAGGACTTCATCAACTGGGCCAAGCGGCACGACATCCCGGTGGGCCCGGGCCGCGGCTCGGGCGCCGGCTCGCTCGTCGCCTACTCGCTTCGCATCACCGATCTCGACCCCATCCACAACGGCCTGCTCTTCGAGCGCTTCCTCAACCCCGAGCGCGTCTCGATGCCCGACTTCGACGTCGACTTCTGCATGGACCGGCGCGACCGGGTCATCGACTACGTGAAGCAGAAGTACGGCGCGAGCTCGGTCGGTCAGATCGCGACGTTCCACCAGCTCAAGAGCCGCAGCGTCGTAAAGGACGTCGGCCGCGTGCTCGGGATGCAGCCCGCCGACACGGCGCGCATCGCCTCGATGGTCCCCGAGCCGGTGCAGGGCAAGACCGTCTCCATCGCGGACGCGATGGAGCAGGAGGCCAAGCTCAAGGCGAGCTACGACGAGGACCCGGCGATCCGCGAACTGCTCGACCTCGGCATGTCGCTCGAGGATCTGAACCGCCACGCCGGCATGCATGCCGCGGGCATCGTGATCAGCGAGGGCGACCTCTGGAACCACGTACCGGTCTTCTGCCCCGAGGACGGCGTCTACGTCACGCAGTACCACAAGGATGACGTCGAGTACGCGGGCCTCGTGAAGTTCGACTTCCTCGGCCTCAAGACCCTCACCGTCATCGACATCGCGGTGCGGCTCATCGAGAAACGTCCCGACCGTGACGGCTCGCCCTTCGATCTGAACGGCCTGCCGCTCGACGACGCCGCGACCTACGCCCTGCTCTCCTCCGGCGAGACGACGAACGTCTTTCAGCTCGAGAGCTCGGGCATGCAGGGCCTCTTCAAGAAGCTTCGCCCCGACAACTTCGAGGACATCGTCGCCGCCGTCGCGCTCTACCGGCCCGGGCCGCTCGGCACCGGGATGGTCGACGACTTCGTGCAGCGCAAGCACGGGCGGGTGAAGGTCGCCTACCCCGACGCGTGCCTCGAGCCGGTCCTCAAGGACACCTACGGCGTCATCGTCTACCAGGAGCAGGTGATGGAGATCGCCCGCACGATGGCGGGCTACACGCTCGGCGGCGCCGATCTGCTGCGCCGCGCGATGGGCAAGAAGAAAGCGGAGGAGATGGCCAAGCAGCGGGCCACCTTCATCGAAGGTGCCGAAAAGAACGGCCACACCGCGGAGAAGGCGGAGAAGATCTTCGACCTCGTCGACTACTTCGCCGGCTACGGCTTCAACAAGTCGCACTCGGCCGCGTACGCGCTCATCACCTACCAGACCGCGTACCTCAAGGCGCATTTCCCGGTGGAGTTCGTCTGCGCGACGCTGTCCGCGGACAAGGACAAGATCGAGAAGGTCGTCCGGACCGTCGCCGAGGCGCGCTCGATGGGCATCACCGTGCTGCCCCCCGACGTGAACGAGTCGGACATCGACTTCGCCGTCGTCTACGACCCGAAGGAGCACGCCCCCGGTGCGCGACCGGGCCGGCCCGTGTCGCTCGGCGGCACGCTGCGGGACAAGACCCAGCCGAAGATCCGCTTCGGCCTCGGCGGCGTGAAGGGCATCGGCACGAACGCGCTCGAGGCGATTTTCGAGGCGCGCAGCACCGAGGGCCGCAAGGATCCCTTCCGCGACCTCTTCGACTTCACCGCGCGGGTCGATCTGCGACGCGTGAACAAGGGCGTGATCGAGGCCCTCGTGCAGTCGGGTGCGTTCGACGCCGCGCACGAGGCCGCCGGAGTGAGCCGCGCGCAAGCCTTCGCGGCCATCGAGGGCGCCATCGAGCGGGGCAAGCGCGTCGCCGCCGAGAAGGCGAGCGGGCAGACGTCCCTCTTCGGCCTGCTCGACGCCTCGAGCCGCTCGAGCGTGGAAAAGGTGGGCGGCGGCGCCTTTCCGGCGGCGATCCCCTGGGACCTCAAGGAGCTGCTCGGCCGCGAGCGCAGCGCGCTCGGCTTCTACGTCTCGGGCCACCCGCTCGATCGCTACAAGGACGAGCTCGCGCGCTTCTGCAACGCCACCACCGCCTCGCTCGAGGGGATGACGGACGGCGCCGACATCCGCATCGGCGGCACCGTCGAAGGCTTCCGCCAGCGCCCCACCAAATCGGGGGGGCGGATCGGCTTCTTCTCGCTCGAGGACGCGCTCGGACGGGTCGAGGTCGTGGTGCGCGACCGGCAGCTCGACGCCGCGCTGCCGGCGCTCGAGAGCGGCGAGCCGGTGTACCTCGAGGCGACGCTGCGCTTCGAGGAGGATGCGAACCGCGACCCCGACAGCGACGGAGCCCCGGAGCCGAAGCTGATCCTCGACACGGTCCGCCCCCTCACCGCGGCGCTCCGCGAGCGGACCCGGTCGGTGCGGCTGCGGGTGACGGTCGAGAAGGTGGACGGCAGGAAGCTCCGGGCGCTCCGCGACGCGATCGCGCTTCACCCCGGCCCTTGTCCGGTCTCGCTCGAGCTCCGCTCCACCGAGCGCTGGACGGTGGCGCTGCCCGACACGGGCCTTCAGGTCGAGCCGAGCGAGGCGCTGCTCGCGCAGCTCGAGCGGATCTTCGGCGAGAAGATCGTCGAGCTCCGCTGACGCCGCTCAGTGCGCGTCCATCCAGGTCGCGCCGGCGCCGTGCTCCACGACGAGCGGCACTTCGAGCGGAAAGACCTGCTCCATCGCCGTCTTCACCTGCGGCACGAGCGCGGCCTCTTCGGCTTCGTGCACCTCGAGCACGAGCTCGTCGTGCACCGTGAGGATCGTCCGCGAGCGCGTCCCCCGCAGCAGCGCGTCGACCCTCAGCATCGCGAGCTTCATCAGATCCGCCGCGCTGCCCTGGATCGGCGTGTTGCGGGCCACGCGCTCGGCCGCCCAGCGCTCGGTCCGTCCACGCGCGTTCAGGCCCGGCACATCCCGCTTGCGCCCGAGCAGCGTGCGCACGCTCCCGGTGCGGCGCGCGTCCTCGACGACCTCGTCGAGCCACCGTGCGACCCCGGCGTAGCGGGCGAAGAACGCCCGGATGTAGCGGGCCGCCTCGTCGAGCGGGATCTTCAGGTTCCGCGCGAGCGCGTGCTCGGTCTGTCCGTAGATGACGGCGAAGTTCACCGTCTTGGCCCGCCCCCGCATCTCCCGCGTGACGCCGGCGTCGTCGACGTCGAAGAGCGCCTTCGCCGTCCGGACGTGCACGTCGGCATTCGTGCGGTACGCATCGAGCAGCTCCGGATCCCGGCTCACGTGCGCGAGGACCCGCAGCTCGATCTGCGAGTAGTCGAGCGAGACGACGCGGAAGCCCTCGGGCGCGACGAACGCCCCGCGCACGAGCCGTCCCTCCTCGGTGCGGATCGGGATGTTCTGCAGGTTCGGCTCCGACGAGCTGAGCCGACCGGTCGCCGCGACCGCCTGGTTGAAGCGTGGATGGACGCGGCCATCGCGCGGATCGCGCTTCTGGGCGAGCGCGTCGAGGTACGTGCCCTTCAGCTTCTCGAGCATCCGCAGCTCGAGGATGAGGCCGGGCAGCGGATGCAGTGCGGAGAGTTCCTCGAGGACTTCGTGGTCGGTCGAGCGAGCGGTCTTCGTGTGCTTGAGCGCCGGCAGGTGCAGCTCGTCGAAGAGCACCACCTCGAGCGCCCGCGGCGAGCGCACCGCGAAGGCATGGCCCGCCGCCTCGTGACAGCGCGCCTCGAGCGAGGCCATGCGCTGCTCGAACTCGGCCGAGAGCGCGGCGAGGCGCTCCGCGTCGACGAGCGCGCCCGCGCGTTCGAGGCCGAAGAGGACCTCCGAGAGCGGCAGCTCGACGTCCCGGTACAGCCGCTCGACCCTCTCGGCGACGAGCCGCGCGCGCTGCACCTCGCTCGCACGGAGCAGCCCTTCGGCCCGCACCGCCGCCCACGGCATCACGCGCTCGACCTCGAGCTCGCCGAGCCGCAGTCGCGAGCGACCCTTGCCGAGGTCGATGGCTGGCAGGACCGCCTCGGGACAGCTCGACGCGATGGCCTCGTCGATCCGGTGCTGATGCGCCTCGGGCTCGATGAGGTAGCTCGCGAGCATGGCGTCCTCGCGAGGACCGTCCGATGCGGAGGCATCGTCCACGCTCCACAGGTGCCGCTCGCGCTTGTGGTCGTGCTCGACGCGCCGCGCCGGCAAGGCCGCCGCGAGCAAGCGCCGAACGGCCGCGAGCGGAAGCTGCTCCGGCCGGCCGAGGTAGACGTGACCGAGCGGCACGTACGCGGCCGC
>Ga0068877_10004505_pt1 | contig 10872 bp, 13 predicted proteins | sample NOAtaG_FD_66437 | JGI IMG/M metagenome (GOLD analysis project Ga0068877, IMG submission 66437) | Freshwater lake microbial communities from Lake Erie, under a cyanobacterial bloom - NOAA_Erie_Diel6S_1000h metaG | ecosystem: Environmental > Aquatic > Freshwater > Lake | place: USA: Ohio, Lake... | reverse complement strand
TACATTCGAAAATCATCCGGCACTTTTACTTTCTTATGTTAGTAAAGATGGAGAAGAAGGATATCCGGGAGAGTTAAAAACAGAAGTAATCTACCAACTTAAAGAAAACACGCTAAGGGTAATCTTTAAAGCAAGAACTAACCTAACAACAGCCGTTAATTTAACCCAACATAGTTATTTCAACCTATCAGAAGTAAAAACAAGTATCACACAAAATTTATTGCAGATACTATCGGATCGTTTTGCACCGGTAGATGAAACTCAAATTCCTAATAACGGATTGATACCTGTTACTCAAACACCTTTCGATTGTAGAACCGCGAAACGCATACACGATATTCTGTCGCAAAATCATGCACAATTGGTAATCGGAGAAGGTATTGATCATAGTTGGGAGACGAGTAAAAATCTTGAAACCCCAATTGCAATACTCATAAATGAAGAACAGAAACGTGCGATGTCTGTTTACACCAATCAACCAGCTTTACACGTTTACACAGGAAACCATCTAAAAGATATGGGTTTACCTAAACATGCAGCAATTTGTTTTGAGACACAGCACTTTCCGGATACCATTAATCAACCAACATTAGGAAATTCTATCCTTACACCTACTGAAGAATATTACCACGAAACCATCTTTACATTTTTTGATGCTTAATTTCTATATCCATCGAACATTTCTATAATTTTATCGGTTGTATCTATATGCGTGATAAAATATTCATCTTCATCTTGCTTATTTTAAGTTCTTGTATAGAAAGTACTGAAGTTAAAGTGCAACGATTTTTGATAAAAGGTAATGAGGCGTTGCAAAAGCAAGATATTCAACAGGCACAATACTATTTTTCTGAAGCAGTAAAGCTCGACTCTTGTTTTGCAGATGCCTTAAACAATCTGGGTACTTTGTTTTACAACCAACAACGCTATAGCAAAGCCTTAGATTATTACAACCAAACGCTTAGTTGTAAACCCAAGTGGCAAAGGGCTTTGTTCAACAGAGCAAATACATATTATGAGCTAAAGGAGTACTATAATGCTTTGCAAGATTTAAATGAAGTAGCAAAAGTTAATCCTGATACGTTTGCTTTGCATTTTACCAGAGGTTTAGTATATGCCAAGGTAAAAGACTTTCGAAAAGCAGAACAAGCATTTATTTTAAGTTTAAAGAAAAACAATAAAAGTGCAGAGGCTAAAGTAAACCTGGCATCAGTTTATTATTATCAAAATAAACTTAATGAAGCAGACCAATTAATTGAAGAAGGTATACTAATTGATGATAGTTTAGCCAACGCCTACAATACAAAGGCTTTAATTTTGATAAAGAGAAATAAATTAAATGAAGCCTTGCTAGCTGTTAACAAAGCATTAAACATTTCGCCTAAAGATGCTTTTGCCTTAAATAATCGAGGACTAATCTATTTACTTCAACAAAAAGAAACTGAAGCTTTAGATGATTTTAATCAAAGTATTTTACTAGATCCTTATAATGCCTGGGTGTATCGCAACAAAGGAATTTATTATTTAAGAAAAAAGGATAAACCCAATGCCACACGTTTATTCGAGCAAGCAAAAAAACTTGATGACTTTGTAGAAGGTTTAGATTCACTACTAGCAGTTGCAAAACAATAATGAAAAACCAACTTTCTATATCTCACATAAAGGAATTTTTATCTGAACGATTAAGGCAACCCTTACCGGGCCACGATGCACACGAACACATGCGCGCAAGGCCAAATGGAAGCACGATACCAAATTTTAATCATACGTTACCCCCCAAACCCGGAAGCGTATTAATTCTGTTAACACCACAAAAAGATGAGATCACTTTTCCGTTGATTAAGCGGCCACACTATTTAGGTGCACACAGCGGACAAATAAGTTTACCCGGAGGTAAAGCTGAAGATGGTGAGAGTGACATTGAAACTGCTTTGAGAGAAGGCTTTGAAGAAATTGGTGTGCCACAAGATAAAATAGAAGTAATTGGCAAACTCTCTGAATTCTTTGTTGTACCTAGTAATTTTATGGTACGACCTGTAATTGGTGTACTACAGCAACCAGTTGAATTTGTTAAGGATAATAGGGAAGTAGAAAAAATTATTTTCGGCTCGCTTGCGTATTTGTTACAAAATGATGCTCCAAAAGAAAAGGAAATTATAGCGGCAGGAAGATTTAAAATGTGGGCACCTCATTTCGAAATTGAAAATGAAATAGTGTGGGGTGCAACTGCTATGATGCTCAATGAACTAAGAATGATTTTAAAAGAAAAATTTTAGAGTTTGTAAGGCAAAAATTGCGACACATCGCCACCGTAACGGTGCACTTCTCTTATAATGGAAGAACTAATCCACGCTAGCTGTGGTGTGGTAATCAAAAAAACAGATTCTAAATCGGCATGAAGTTTTCTGTTTACTTGAGATATACTGTTTTCGTATTCGAAGTCGGTAGTATTTCGTAAACCACGCAATAAATAATTAGCGTTGTGCTTTTGTGCATAGGTAGCGGTTAGCTCAGCGTAGGTATCTACATGTATGTTGTTGTAGTCTTTAAAAGTTTCTTTGATTTTCTCAATCATAGTATTGATTTCGAAATAACGAACACTTTTATTGCTGTTATAACCAATTGCAATAATAATCTCATCAAACAACTGCAATCCACGTAGAACAATATCTTCATGTCCCTTTGTAAAAGGATCAAAAGAGCCTGGAAAAATGGCAATTCTTTTTTGCATTAGCTTAATTGATGTACGCTATACAAATCGAAGAAATGGTGCTCCTGAACTTCATCAAACATATACCCGAATTTAAGTGAGGCAGGTTTGGTTCCGAACACAACGTTTTTAATGTATTTATAAAACTCGTGATAGTGTGGAGAATTTCTACCGATGTATCCCCATAAAATTACTTCGCTGCTTTGTTGGTTCATAGCCAGCGATTTCATCACCAACATAATATAGCGAATGTAATCTTCGAAATGCTTTATAATAAACTGATTGTAAAAAATAAGCTTACCGTTTTTACACACAGCAATGTGAAGCCTGAATCTGTCTATGTAAATGTATAGAGGTGTTGTTTTGCCTGTGTAAGAATTTGCTAAAAATCCTTCGATCAGCGCTGTACTTTGGTGGCCGAAATGCAAATTGGTTTTTGCGTATACCTGTGTTAACCAGGCATGAAAAACTGTAGGTATGGCAAAAATGGTTACCGCTTCTTGAAGTCTGTGTTCTTGCTTTAAGATCGTTTCTTTTGTTCTGTCAAAACTGGCATTAAACTGTAGGTATTCTTCTTTGCCTTCTTCTAAAAAAAGCGAAAGTGGAACTTGTACAAATTTTTGAGTTTTAAAAACGGCTGTTACGTTTTTCCAGAAACCGGCACTTAGTACTTCGTGTGCTTCAAAGATTGCACTCATTACCAGATGTAGTTCTTCCTGAGTTGTTACCTCAGGAAGAACATAATCTTCTAGTTGTAGTACGCGTTTATCTTCTCCTACTATCAGAAGTTGAAAATCGCGCGTGCCAAAATTTAAGAATAAATGATATTCGTGTAAACTTTCTTCATCAAAGCGGTCGTCTTTGATTTTTTTTATTAACCTGAAAGATGAAGTTGCAGCTTGCACAATTACTCCCAATTACCAGCTGTACTTACATCGGTGCGAGAGCCGAAGCGAAGTGGCTTTCTGTTCTTTGCTTCGTTGCTTTCTTTTCTATCAGGGTTAATAGGGGCAGGGTCTTTTACTTCAATTACCGATACCTTAATACCATTTCTTTCGATAACATTGGTAAATATGTCGAATGTTTTATCAGAATCTGGTAGTTGTCCGAGTGTTTTGATATCGATCTTATCATTGAATTGCACTTTTGTAAAGGAAACAAGCAACTGACCTTTAGAAACGCGTGTGCCTGGTTCAATACGGGCTACTTGGTTTACAGTTCCCGGCTCCAAGAAGGTAAACTCATCTACCTTAGTTGAACCGTCTTTTTTCATGCGGTAAGATTTAGAACCCTTTACTACACTTTCTCCCGGCTTTACGAGTATTTCGGTTATTACACCATTTTCTGCTGCAGTTATATTGTAGATCTTGTTAAAGATTTTCTCTTTAGCGGTGATTTTACCGATTGTATCTACCAATTGATAGGCCTTTTCCTGTCCATAACCTAAAGAAACAATACTATCTCTTTTTACTATGATGGGTACAATGCCGTTTTCAATAAAACTAGTTAGGGTATCCCAACTGCTGGTGTATTTGCCGTGTTGCTCTAAATACACTTTCTCAGCTTCGCGGATAATGGATAGCTTATCAATAATAATGGCCTCAGTTGCTGCAATTGCTTTTCGCTCTTCAATAGTAGAGTCTATAGAGTTGTAGAGGTAATAAGCCAGAGATAAGCTGATTATCAGTAAAATAAATGAAACAATTTTGGTAAGGTTCATTGGTAAACAGTTTAAGCTACAAGTATAGGAATTTTCGTGTTTAAATTACAATAAATGCGTGTAACCTCTCATATTTATACAATCTGCGGGGCCTTTTCCGTTAGCAAATAGTTTGTGTTTGTAGGTATCGGGTATTTGGCTGATTTCTTTGTTGGTTAGCCAGGCTACATCCTCTACTACTTTTAATTGTGTTTCGGGGTCGTAGCCAATTTTCAGATTCCCTCCTGTTATTTCCACCGAAAAGTATATTTCAACAGCATGCAATGGCTTGTTTATATGTTCAGTAACAAATAGTAGCTGGCCTACGGTTATTTCAATTCCGGTTTCTTCCAGAAATTCTTTGCGTAGCGTTTGCTCCAGACTTTCGCCAAACTCTACACCCCCGCCCGGTAATGCCCAAAAATCGTTGTTTGTTAAACCTTTGTGGTTTACCATAAGCCATTTTTCTTCCTTTATGCAAAAGCCACAAACCCTAATGCGTGTTCTATTGCCGTATTTTTCTATAATTTCCGGATGCATATGGCGTAGTTTCTTTCTATTATACCCCTGTAGTTAAATTTTGATTGTTAAAATTCGTTATTCTGGCAGAATAGTTGATTGTAAATTTTAACTTTGTTTAAAATTGAGCATTATGAAAAAGTTTCTTTCATGTATTATTCTAGTATTGGTAAGCACAATTGTGTTTGCTCAAACTGTATCGAAACAAAATGGTCCGGTAATTACCTGGGATAAAATAACTCACGACTTCGGTAAAATTACACAAGGCGAAGTTGTAGAACATACATTTTATTTTACCAACACCGGAAACGAGCCTCTAATAATCACCGATGTAAAAGTAAGTTGTGGCTGCACTACGCCTAAAGGCTGGCCAAAAGATCCGGTAATGCCAGGTGGTAAAGGTGAGTTAACAGTAGCTTTTAACAGCACTGGTAAAATAGGTATGCAGAATAAACCAATCACAATAGTATCTAATTCGGTAAATGATGCCCGCGTAACTTTCTTAACAGAAGTGCTGGAAAGAAAGCCTCAATAAGAAAAGCGATAATTGAGTATAAAGAGTAAGCCTGTTTAAGCAGGCTTATTTTTTTTATAAGCCAGTACCATAAGAGTTAACCAGCCGGCTAACAAAAACAAACCGCCAATTGGTGTAATGAGTGCTACAGAAGTAGCATTAAAAATAGCTAACACATATAAACTACCCGAAAACAATAAAATACCAATTAGCCAAAGTAAACCAACAATTCTGGCTCGCATCTGATTTTGAAATCCCAAAGCCAGTAACGCAATGGCATGAAAAAAATGATACCGAACTGCAAGTTCAAAAGTCTGCGATCTTCCATTTGCTTCTAATAAATCTTTTAGAGCGTGTGCGCCAAATGCGCCAAATGCCACTGCTAGAAATCCCAAAGCGCCCGCAATCAGTATAAATTTTTTATTCATGCTGTAGTATAATTCCGGTTTCCAAAAATGGCTGAGCCAACGCGTATATAGGTACTTCCTTGTTCTATGGCAATAGGATAGTCGCTGCTCATACCCATCGATAACTCTTGCAATGAAAACTGCGGTGGTAGAGTTTTGTTTAGTAATGTATCGAACAGATTTTTCAGATGAGCAAATTCTTTTCTTATTTGTTCTGTGCTGGCTGTTAAACTGGCCATGCCCATCAGTCCTTTAATGGAGATGTTCTCTAATGCAGGTAAAGCAGGATTATCAAGTAAAGCAAACAATTCGCTGTCGCTCAATCCAAACTTTGTGTCTTCCGCGGCAATATAAACCTGCAACAAGCAAGAGATAGTTCGGTTATTCTTTTTTCCTTGTTTGTTTATTTCTTCTAAAAGTTTGAAACTATCTACCGAGTGTATTAAATGCACAAACGGTGCTATATATTTTACTTTATTGGTTTGCAAATGTCCTATCAAATGCCACTCAATATCTTTAGGTAATTGTTCGTATTTTGGTACCAGTTCCTGTACTTTATTTTCGCCAAAGATACGGTGGCCCAATGCATAGGCTTCTGCTATTGCAGAAGCAGGGTGCGTTTTACTTACAGCAATTAAGCGGCAACCAGTTGGTAATCCGTTTTTAATTCTTGCTAGGTTTTCCTGTAGAATCATGTATTTTTATCGGCACAAAATTACACCGTTAATTTAATTTCAAAGATGGCAATATTGGGTACCTTATTAAAAAAAGGAATACGCTTACGCGAAATGCTAGAAGAAGAATTTACTTCTCCGGCCGATTTACAAAAAAAGGAATTAAAAGAGCTGTTAATTTCAGCCAGTGCAACTGAGTTTGGTAAGTATTATAATTTCCCCGGAATTTTAAAAAGTTTTCGCTCAGGCGGAAACGACTTTTACCAACAATTTAAAAAGTCGGTTCCACTTCATACCTATAATAAAATATATGCTGATTGGTGGAAGTTGGCTTTGCGTGGTGTTAAAAATGTTACGTGGCCCGGAAGAGTAAAATACTTTGCTCTAAGTTCCGGTACTTCAGAGGCATCCTCTAAATATATTCCGGTTACAAAAGATATGACAAAGGCCATACAAAAAACAAGTGTGCGCCAAATCCTTTCTCTTTCTAAATACGATTTACCTCCCGATGTATTCACATCCGGCATCTTAATGTTGGGTGGCTCTACACATTTAAACAAACGCGGAAGTTATTTCGAAGGCGATTTAAGTGGCATACAAGCCGCCTGCTTACCATTTTGGTTTCAGCATTTTTATAAACCCGGAAAAAAAATTGCGAAAAACAGAAATTGGGATGTTAAGCTCGATGAAATTGCCACCAAAGCACCCGAGTGGAACATTGGTATAATTGTGGGTGTTCCGGCCTGGTTGCAAATTTTAATGGAGAAGATAATTGAAAAACACAGGGTGAAAAATATACACGAAATTTGGCCTAACCTTCAGGTATATGTGCATGGCGGTGTTTCATTCGATCCGTATAAAAAAGGATTTGAAAAACTTTTAGGAAAACCAATTTATTATATCGAAACATACCTGGCATCTGAGGGATTCATTGCGTTTCAGGCCGTGCCAAACCGAAAATCCATGCGGCTGGTGTTAAACAATGGTATCTTTTACGAATTTGTACCGTTCGAATCTAAAAATTTTGATGCAAACGGAGATGTTTTGCCCGATGCCGAAACATTAATGATTGATGACGTTGAAGAAGGAAAAGAGTATGCTATTTTACTTTCTACCTGTGCAGGAGCATGGCGCTATTTAATTGGCGATACCATTAAGTTTGTATCAAAAGAAGAAGCTGAGATAATTATTACCGGCCGCACAAAACATTTTTTAAGTTTATGTGGTGAGCACCTATCGGTAGATAACATGAACAAAGCCATAGAAACAGTTGCCGATGAATTAAACATTGCTATCCCGGAGTTTACTGTTGCCGGCATACCGCATGGAAGTTTATTTGCACACCATTGGTATGTAGGTACCGACAGCCCGGCCAAAGCAGAGGTTATCCGACAAAAATTAGATGAAAAGTTAAAAGAGTTAAATGATGATTACGCGGTAGAACGAAGTGCCGCTTTAAAAGAAGTGATTGTAGATGTTTTGCCTGTAAAAACATTTTATAAGTGGATGGAATCCAAAGGTAAAGTTGGAGGGCAAAATAAATTTCCGCGTGTTTTAAAAAACACCCAACTCGATGATTGGAAAACATTCATTCAACCTTATCAGAATGGAGATCGTTCGTAATGGCATTCTATCGGGGCTTGTATTGGCGCTTTTAATAGGCCCGGTATTTTTTACGCTCATTCAAACTAGTATAGAGCGTGGGTTCAGATCTGGTGCATGGGTTGCCCTTGGTATTTCAGTAAGTGATACGGTATACATACTAATTTCTTACTTGGGTTTATATCAATTTTTCGAGAGTCCGGTGGCGCGCGAACGATTATCTTACGTTGGTGGTGGTATACTAATTTTGTTCGGGGCTTACTATCTGTTTGTGAAAAGCCGTAACATGTTAAATTTTCACCCCGAACATATAAAGGTACGTAGTGCTTTGCGGTTGGTGGCCAAAGGATTTTTAATTAATGGTCTTAGCCCAATGGTATTGTTGTTTTGGATAGGTACCGTTGGTTTTGCATCTACCGAGTTTGGTTATACTAAGCCATGGCAGGCTTTTCTTTATTTCTCTGCTATTATACTAACTGTTTTCGCTACTGATTTACTTAAAGCTAAACTTGCAGATAAACTTCGTTTACTAATTACACCAAAAGCAATTCAGCGATTAAACATTTTAATGGGATCGGCTCTCATTTTTTTCGGTTTCCGCCTAATTTTTTATGCCGATACCTTAAGCCTGCATTAATCTTGCAGGATGTTACTCATAAACGTAGATTTAAGGGCTAGCCAAATCAGCATTAATACAAGTGCCCACCGTAAATAATGGAAGTAATAGTCGGATGTATCTTTATATCGTGTTTCCTTTATTTCTGCTTTTTCAAACTCGTTAATCTGATTAAACACTTTTTGTAATGCTTCTTCATCTTGTACCCTGAAAAACATACCCTTTGCTATTTCGGCAATTTTGCGCATAGTGGTTTCGTTCACTGTATTCTCCACCATATTAGGCCGGCCAAAGAAATCGGTTTTAAAAGGAACCATTCCTTCTCGGCCTACAATTATGGTATATACTTTTATGCCATATGCATCGGCTAATTCTGCAGCGGTTATGGGGTCTATGTTTCCTGCATTGCTATCACCATCGCTTAGTAAAATACACACTTTAGATTTTGCTTTCGATTCACTCATGCGGTTGATAACCACTCCCAACGCACTACCAATTGCTGTGCCTTTGTTGTCGATCATATCAAAATTTATTTCTTCAAAATATTTTTTTAACAGATCATAATCGGTGGTGAGCGGAGCAAGCGAAAAGGCATCGCCAGAAAATACTACGATGCCTATCCTGTCTTGTTTACGTTCCATCACAAATTGGCGGGCTACAGTTTTTGCAACTTCAAGTCTGTTAGGTTCAAAGTCTGAAATCTCCATTGATTTAGAAACATCTAGTGCTAACATTATGTCGATACCTTCTGTAAATTGTTCTACTTTTTCGTTAGTACGTTGCGGGCGTGCAAGAGCAATAACCAATAACGCTAACATCAGCATAAAAATAAATTCAGGAATTAACCTAACCCAAGCCCATTTCGTACTATGCACATCTTTTTGCTGCAGAGCAACCGGAAGTTTTTGATTGAACCGATAACGCATAAACCAACGCACAACAAACAAAATAAGTATACCTAGCAAGCACCACAGTATCCAATTGCGTTCCCAAGTGTAAGAAGCAAACGTGGATGGCAGAAACCATTCTGCACTAAACCAGCTATCGGATAGTATATTATTTTCCATGCGTTAACAAGTTTAGTTTTTTCCGGAATACATCTTCGGCATACGATTTCAAAAATGTAAGAGAATCATGTAAATCAACGTTATTTCCGTACACTGCAGCATCTAGTTTTTTTAAGGCTGCAATCAGGTCGTTGTTTGGTATTAACTTGCTAAGTTCCTTAACTGTAAATTTTGTGTAGGGGTTGGTATCTAAATTTTCCAGATAATATTTCCATTTGGATGCGGCCTGCTCTGCCAGTTTATTCGAGAACTGTTGCTGTAGAGTAAGTTCAATTGCCGTAAATTGTTGTAGAAATTCCTGGTGTGCTTTCAGTAACTTTTTAACCCTGTATTTCTTTCTGATTTTTTCCCCGAATACCAGCCATCCAATAGCGGCTACCAGCAATAGTACCCCACAAACAATTAGTAAAACAGGGTAGTTAAACAACCAGTGCACAGGTTGGTAATCTGTGTTGGTTTTAAGTGGAAGATTTTGCGCTTGCAGCGTATCGGGCAAAGGCTGGGTTACTAGTTCTTTTAAATGAAGTGTATCGGTATCGGAGTAGTAAAAGGTGGTATCGAACGGGTTGATCTGAAAAACAGGTAAGCGCAAAAGTTGCGCAGAATCTATTTCGAATGACGTAAGTTCGTAAATGGCGCTGTCGTAGCTAACAGAATCTTTTGTTTCTGTAGAAAAATAACGTTTAGCTATATATTCATAAGGGGCATATTGCCAGGTAGAATCCGGAAATAAAATAACTTTATTTTGCGGATATCGGGCCGTTAGATAAAAAAATACTTTATCGCCAATAACAAGGCTGTCTTGTACAAATGCGCCTTTTACCGCTACTTGTGCTTTAGTGGTTTTAGCCAAAAGCAATGCACCAAAAAGAAAAAAGATTAAGAGAAGTTTTTTCATACTACACTTTCATGGCGCGATTTCTAATTTTAAAAAGCTTTAATAATTTGGGTATGTAGTCTTCCTGCGTATCCAACGAAATAAAATTTATCTGATGTTTTCGGCTAAAATCTGCTAACTCTTTGGTTTTGGTTTGCACTTGAGTAGAGATTTTTTCGCGGAAATC
>Ga0068877_10004504_pt1 | contig 10872 bp, 7 predicted proteins | sample NOAtaG_FD_66437 | JGI IMG/M metagenome (GOLD analysis project Ga0068877, IMG submission 66437) | Freshwater lake microbial communities from Lake Erie, under a cyanobacterial bloom - NOAA_Erie_Diel6S_1000h metaG | ecosystem: Environmental > Aquatic > Freshwater > Lake | place: USA: Ohio, Lake... | reverse complement strand
TGGGGACCGTGATGGCCGCAAGAATGCCGATCATGGCCATGACCAGCATCACCTCGATCAGGCTGAACGCACGACGCCGTGCTTGTCTTCGACGCACTGGACCAGTCTCCACCCGGGGTTCACGGCGGAGACGCCACATGCCCAACGACGTCACATTTGTCTCACCTGCGCCGCGACCCGCGTCAGCACGTGACAGGGGAGGGCATGGGTGGAACCGTGGGGAGAGGGGACGGCCAACTCAGGAATGCACGGCGGTCTGTCGGACGAGGTGACCGAAGACGCCGTAGACGCCACCGCCGTGCTTCGTCACGGCACCGGGATGGAGGGGCGCGGCGCGCGTACATCGCGGCTCGACGAGTGGCCGACACCGAATTGCGCGTCCGCCGCACCGTAGTGCGCCACGAGCATCGCATGCCCTTCCCCAATGACCAGTGCACGCATGGCGGCGGGCGCTTGAGCGGCGAGATTGACAACCGTGCGCACGATGGAGACGGAGACCATCGCCGAGGCGAGGCGCTGCGGCTCGGGCATGCGGGGATAGCGGAGCGCAAGGAACTGTCCGACGTGGCCGACCAGCGCCTGGTTCAGCGCGTCGTAGATCGCCGGACAGTGTCGCGCGACGGCCGCATGGACGGCCTCGAACGCCGGGGTCTCCTCGATGAACGCCATCTGCGCACAGAGCACTGCGTCGAAGAGGGCGTTCGGCTCGAGATGGGCGAGCGAGAGCGGCATCGCCTCTTCATTGCGTCGACGGATCCGATCGGCATACCGCGCACCGAGTGTCTCGAGGACGGCGTCCTTGTTTGGAAAGAAGTGGTACAGCGATCCCATGGACGCGCCGGCGCGCTCAGCGATGAGCTGCATCGTGGCCCCGCCCACGCCATGCTCGCGGAAGACCTCCGCCGCCGCCTCGAGGATCTGCGCGACACGCCGTTGCCCCCGCTCCTGCTGCGGGGCACGCGTCATGCGGTCAGCCGAGGCGTCAGCTTCCATGCTGCAAAATAGTAACCATTCTCTACTATTGACAACTAATACAGTTTCTCCATTTTACCATCATAAACTAGCCGTTGCTCTCTAGTACTAGTCGGGATGTCGCCCTGGCCAGTCGGCACGCGCCCCCCCGAGCCCGCGTCCACCTTTCACGTCCCTCGATCATGCAGACCACGTGCAGGCTGTCCCTCCTCCTTGCGGCCGCTGCCACTCTGGTGACGTCCGTGGCCGCGCAGGCGCAGAACGCGCCCGCACCCACCACACCCACCGGCCACAAGAACGGACTCGAGGTCGATGCGCTCTGGCCCATCTTCCCCGGTTCCCTCCGGGTGCACGTCACCAGACAGCTCTGGCAGCGCGGCCATCTGAGGGGCGATGCGTACGTGGGCGCCAATGTGGACTTCCCCCGGAACCGGGACACCGAAGGGCGGTTTGCCGACTACAGCGTGGCGAGTGGCTACCGCCAGTACTTCTGGCGCGGACTCCACGCCGAGTTCTCGCAAACCCTCGGGATGGGCGCACTGGACAATCACGTCACCACCGGGAAGGACTATCGGAGCTTCGACTGGCTGATCACCGGCTACGCCGGGTATCGGTTCAACCTCGGCCGCTCGCGCTACTACCTGATTCCGCAGGTCGGGGTGGCAAATGTCGCGTACAAGTCGAACCCCTGGCCGATCTTCGAGGATAAGACCCTGACCCGGGAAGTGGGGGAGCAACCCTTCGTGCTCGGCGCCTTGCGGTTCGGGTTCAGCTTCTAGGCGGCGCTGGGCGCACAAGGGCGGGGCGCGTGGTCCACGGCTTTCCGCCACCGAACCCGACGTCGAACGGGCCACCGTTCCGGTCGCAGCCCAACGCCATGCGCGCCAGAACCGGCGTGTGCGACGGGCGCCGTGCAATCATGGCCCCAGCACCGGACGGTGCGGGTCGTGGTTGGGGGAGCGCTACGCGCCGGCCTCGATCTCGGCCAACACCTGCTGCATCAGCCCACGGCGATCGGCGGCCTCCTGCTGCAGCGCCGCGCCGCGCGGCGTGGCCAGCAGGCGGGCCAGGTTCCGGTTCCGCGAGGAGAGCAGGCGGTCGTTCGTGACCCCGAGCCGCACCGCGTCGGTCAGGCAGTCCAGCGCCGCGTCGTCGAAGCCAGCCACCGCATAGCCCACGGCCATCATGTGCCGCCAGTCGAGGTCGTGCGCGATGGACTCGATGGCGCGCAGCCGGTCGAGCCCTTCCCGTGCGCGCGCCGCGTCGCCGTCGAGCGCGGCGAGGTACGCCCGCCGCAGCTGGGCCGCGAAGTCGTCGGCGGTCGGGTCGCCCCCCTCGAGCAGCGGGCGCGCCTTGGCCCACTCTCCGTCCATCCCCCAGGCCAGCATCGCCACCACCCCGCTGAACCCCTCCCCCAGTACCACCACCCGTTGCACGGTCGTGTCGCGGTCGGGGTCCCCATCGAGCACCGCCAGCATGGCCTGCTGGTAGGTCAGCCAGGCGTTCCAGGGATCGATGGCCTCCAGCCGCCGCACTCCGGCCCGGAACGCCTCGTCAAGCCCGGCCCACATGGTGATGAAGTTGAAGAGCGCCTGCGCGCCCACCGCGTTGGGATCGCTGCGCAGCGCGCGTACGCAGTCCCGCAGCCCGTCGGCCAGCCGCCCCTGCGCGCCATGCATCCACGCCCGGGTGAACAGGGCATCCGGCTGGCCGGGGTCGAGGGTCAGCGCCTCGTCGATGAGTGCGGCGCTGCGCGCCAGCCGCCGCGTGGCGGCGGCGGGATCGGTTTCGATGGCCAGGTTCACGTACTGGAACTCCGTCGCCGCGGCCATTCCCAACAGCTGGGCGTTGGGCCCCACGATCGCCTGCCCCTGGCGAATGAGATGTTCGGCCGTGGTGAGCCCCTCGGGGGTCATGCTTGTCAGCGCGTTCAGCGCCCGCCGCGCGCACTCCGCTGCGCGCGGATCACCGATGGGCCGTTCGGCCAGCCGCGCTTCGTCGGCGGCGGTCACCTGTACCTGCAGCGCCTCGGCGATACCGCGCGCCACGGTCTCCTGCAGGGCGAACGGGTCGTCCACGGTCCCGTCGAACTTCCCCGACCAGCTCGTCACGTCGCGGGTGGTGTCGGCCACCTCGCAGCTCACCCGCACCCGGGCCCCGCCCCGGCGCACACTCCCCGTGACCACGTAGCGCACGCGCGCCTCGGCCGCGATTTCGCGCGCCGTGGCCGCGCTCCCTCGGAAGCGCGCCACCGCCGAGCGCGAGATCACCCGCAGCGCCCGGATCTTGGCCAGGTCGCCGATGACCTCCTCGGTGAGCCCTTCGGCAATGTCCTGCACGTCAGCGTCCTCGCCGATGGGGTCGAATGGCTTCACGATGAGCGACACGTCATCGGCCGGCGGCGGGGGCGCCGTGGCGATCGCGTCCCGCAGCGCGTCGGCCAGCGCCGCCGCCCCGGGGGGGCGCAGCGCCGGGTCGGTCGCCATGGCCCGCGACAGCGTCTCGTCGAGCGCCGTGGGCACCTCCGGGCGCGCGGCCCGCACGCGCGGCGCTGCGGCCGTGAGCCGGCGCGCCAGCGTGGCCTGCGCATTGGCCCCCCGAAAGGGCGGGGTGCCGGCCAGCAGTTCGTACAGCACGCACCCCAGCGCGTAGATGTCGGCCGCCGGGCCCACCGGCGCGTCGCCGAAGATCTGCTCCGGGCTCACGTAGTCGGCGGTGCCCAGGAACATGCCAGTGCCGGTCAGCGGCGAGGGCTCGGCCTCGGCGGTGCGGGCAATGCCGAAGTCGGCCACCAGCGCATGCCCATGCGCCAGCATGATGTTCTCCGGCTTGATGTCCCGGTGGACGATCCCCTGCCGGTGCGCGTAGTCGAGCGCGTCGGCCACCTCGCGGGCAATGCGCACGGCGTCCGGCACCGGAAGCCGCCCCTCCCGATCGAGCCGCGCCCGCAGCGTCTCCCCCTCCACCAGCGGCATGACGAAATACAGCTGGTCGCCCGCGTGCCCCGAGTCGTACAGCGGCACGATATGGGGGTGCGACAATCGGGCCGAGACCCGCACCTCGCGCTCGAAGCGCTCCACGCTGCGCAGCGCCGATTCCTCCGCCGAGAGCACCTTGAGGGCCACGCGCCGCTGGTGGCGCCGGTCGTCGGCCGCGTACACCACGGCCATGCCGCCCCGGCCCAGCTCGTGGAGGAGCACGAAGCGGTCAGCCAGAGCCGTGGCAAGGCGCTCGGGAACAGTCACGGGCGGGGGCACTCGATGAGGAGACGGAACCGTCGGCGGAACCTCCGGTGGTCTGGGTCCGGTGTCAAGGCAGAGGCAGCGCGCTCGAGGAGCTCCGCGGCCACCCAGCTGTCGAATAGCGCCCCACGCAAGGGATGGACGCGCAACGGCTCCGGCTCACGATAGCGACGTCGGCGGCGAGCCAGAGGTGCGGCGGGATCGCGCGATCGAAGATGCGCGGACAGGCGCCGGTCCATCGGACCTCGCACAGCTCGCTGGGCGCTGAGGGGAACCGCTTCAGCTCCGCCCAACTGGGCGGGTACAGCTCGAGCAGTCCGGTGCATCGGGCCAGGGATTGGATGACCGACGCCATGAGCCCGCGCTGATGGGAGCCGGTGAGGATGAACCGCCCCGGCGCCGGGTTCTGGTCGACCTTCGTCTGCAGATTGCTGAAGAGGTCGGGGGCGCGCTGCACCTCGTCGATGAGCGCGCCGTTGGGGAGCGCGCCGAGGCATCCGAGTGGGTCGGCGGTCGCGAACTCGCGCACATCGAGCGGTTCCAGGCTGACGTACGGCAGGTCAGGAAATGTGGCCCGGCACAGCGTGGTCTTGCCCGACGGCCGCGGGCCGGTCATGGAGACGACGGGGTGGAGCCGCGCGAGGTGGGCGAGCTGGAGGGCGGCGTCGCGGGCGATCATACGCGAAGCCCAGAGCCCCGTCAACATGTTGTCAATTCAATTCCCAGAGTGGTGTTGCCCTCGTAAGTATATCGGAACCATACGCTTACGCTGTTCGTCCGCGGCTTCTGCGGAGCACCGCTGACGAGCGTCCTCTACTGCCGCACCGTGGCCAGCAGGTGGTCACCGAACGCGGGCGGCGGAGTTCACGACTCGCCGTGCGGCGCGTGGGAATGCCGCCCTATTTCCCGCGCATCCTCGCGCGCACCTCGGCGGCCCAGTTGAGCACCAGGACCCCCTGACCACTCCCCTGATTGGCGCGCAGCATCAGCAGCTGCCGCCCGTCGGGGGCCACGTCGTAGTTGGCGTGGGGCCCCGACAGGTCGTAGGGGCCGGTGAACAGCGTGCGGCGCTCCTGCACCGCAAACGCGGGCGCCAGCGTCACGCGGGCGGCCACCAGGGCCTCCCCCTCCCGGTAGTACAGCGTGCGCCCGTCGCGCGCCCACACCGGTTCGCTCCCCCCGTTGTTGGACACCTGCACGCGCCCTCCCGCGCCAGTGAAGGGGCGCACGTACACCTGCGCGGTGCCCGACTCGTCGGAGCTGTAGGCCACCCACTGCCCGTTGGGGGAGAAGCGCGGTGACCAATTGACCCCCTTGGTGAGCAGCGGCACGGGCGGGGCCGACTTGTCCATGGGGGCGGTGATGACCTGCTGGTCGCCGACCCCCTCGTCGGTGCGGTACATCAGCGTACGGCCATCGGGGGAGATGACCCCCTCGTTGGGGCCGCCCGGCACCTCCACCAGCAGCTCGGGGGTCCCGCTCCCGTCGGCGGGTTGCCACCAGATCCCCTTGCGCGGCCCCACCTGCCGGTAGAGCACGCGCGTGCCGTCGGGGCTCCACTCGGGGCGCACGTTGCTCCCCGTGGTGGTGAGGCGGGTGAGCGTGGCCGACGCCAGCTCGTAGATCCAGATGGCGCGCCCCTGCGCGCCGCCGATGTCGAAGGCCACGCGCCGTCCGTCGGGGGAGAAGCGGGGGTTGCCGAACTGGCGCGCCTCCGGCAGGAGCGGCACGGCCGCCCCGCGCTCGTCCACCAGCACGGCGGTGGTGGCGGGCTGCCCCGGCGAATACAGGAGCGATCCGGACGCCGAGAGCACCGGGGAGGACACCGCCTCCAGGAGCGCCACGGGGGGGCCGGTGAGGGCGCGCGCGCGCAGGTCGATGGGCGCCGCCATGATGGTGCCATCCGCGCGGAGGAAGATCAGGTGCTGGTCCACGAACCCCAGCGGACGCTCGGCCCCCACGTCGAGCTTGGTGATGCGCCCGTCAGGGTCGATGAGGCACAGGGGGGTGACGGATCCCGACCGGATGCGGGACGTGACCCAGATGCCCACGACCGCGCGGCCGTCGGGGGCCAGGATGGGGCTGGACACCTCCCCCAGATCACCGGGGTCGCGGCGCCCGAACACCCCGATGGTCCCGCCGGCCGCCGGCACCCGCAGCAGCGCCGCCCCCGTGAAGGCGGTGTCGTTGGTGCGGGAGAAGAGGATGTCACCGTCAGGTGTCCAGACCGCCCCGGAGTTGTCGGGAATCACGCTGCCGTCGGTGAGCTCCACCACCGGCCCGCCGTCCACGGGCACCTTGCGCAGCCGCCCGCGCGCCACGAAGCCGATCCACTTGCCGTCGGGGGAGAAGAACGGCGCGCGCGCGCCCTCGGTGCCGGGGAGCAGGCGCGCCGTGAGCTCGTCGAGGCGGCGCACATACAGCACGCCGTTGGTGGCGGTGGCCGCCACGAAGGCCACGGTGCCGCCGTCGGGGGTGATGGCCAGCTTTTCCCCCACTCCCAGCACGGTGCCGAACTGCGCGTCGGCAATGGGGAGCGTGAAGCGCACCACCGGCCGCTCCGCCGGCGGGCGCCGGCGGGCCAGCGCGGCCACCGCCCCCAGCGCCAGCAGGCACCCGACGGCCCACAGCGGTGAGGTGACCAGCCGGCGCAGGCGGTGCGGCGGGCGGCCGCCGTCGGAGGCGGCCAGAGGAGCGGCGGGCGGCCGTTCGAGCGCCTCGGCCAGCGCCCGCACCGACGCGAAGCGGTCGGCCGGCAGTTTCTCGAGCGCGCGACGGAGCGCCGCGTCCACATGGGCGGGCACGGCGGGGCGCCGTACGGTCGCCGGGCGTACCGCCTCGGTGAGCACCTTGGCCACGATGGCCTGCGGGTTGGTGCCGGTGTGCGGCGGCTCGCTGGTGAGCATCTCGTAGGTCACCGCGGCCAGCGCGTACTGGTCGGCGCGATGGTCCACGCCCTTGTCGCCCATGGCCTGCTCGGGGGCCATGTATTGCGGCGTGCCGAGGGACAGGCCGGTCTGCGTCATGCGGGCGCCGCCGGCGTGCTGCACGGCCAGCGCGATACCGAAGTCGGCCACCAGCGCGTGCTGGTTTCCCGCGCCCCCCTGCAGGAGGATGTTTTCCGGCTTGATGTCGCGGTGGATGATCCCCCGGCTGTGCGCCTCGTCGAGGGCATCGGCCACCTGGCGGGCGATGCGGAGCGCGTCGTCCAGCGGCAGCTGCGTCTCGCGCTCCAGGCGCGCCCGCAGCGTCTCGCCGCGCACGAAGGGCATGACGTAGTACAGCAGGCCGTCGGCGGCCCCGCTGTCCAGCAGCGGCAGGATGTGCGGATGCTGGAGGCGGGCGGTGGTCTTGATCTCGGTGAGGAACCGCTCGCCGCCGAGGGCCGCGCCCAGGTCGGGGTGCAGCACCTTCACGGCCACCTCGCGCTCATGGCGCAGGTCGTGGGCGAGGTACACGGTGGCCATGCCGCCGGCGCCGAGCTCACGCTCCACGCGGTAGCGGGTGGCCAGGGCGGCGGTGAGGCGGGCGGGCACGTCGTTCATGTCTCGCTCGGCGGCAGGAGCGCCTCATCGAGCGCGCGTCGATAGGTGTCCGGGTCCACGGCGGGATACCGGTACAGCCCCGGCGCCGCGCGGTCGAAGGCCTCGCGCAGCCCGGCGGGGGTGACGAGCCCCGCCGCCAGCATGGCCCGCACGTCGGCCAGGTCGCGCGTGTGCCCGCGTTCAATCTTGGCGAGGGCCTGGGCCGTCGGGTCGTAGTGGCGCACCGTGACCGGCCCCAGTTGTGCGACCACCGGGCTGCGCGCCTCCCACCCGGGAGCCACCGGGATGAACTGATCGGGCGCGGCCAGCTCGATGTTCAAACGCAGCTGCTCCTTCAGCGATGGAATGGCGCGCAGCATCGCGTCGTCCTCCGGTCGGATCACCAGGTCCACGTCGCGCGTGGCGTCACGCCAGCCGACGAGGACGGCGGTGGTACCACCCACCAGGTACACGGCGGCCCCTGGGCCGCGTTGGCGAGCGCGCGCAGCAGCGTCTCGATGCGCGCCCGGGTCGCTATCTCGCGCACAGCGCCGCGGCCCGGGCGAAGCTCACGATGCGCCGCACGAGCGCATTGAATCGGCCGTGCGCCGCGTCGCCATGGCGCGCGGCCAGCCGGTCGAACAAGTGCGCCTCGGGGTCATCGAAGGGTGCCGCCACCGGAATCCCCAGCAGCCGCAGGCGGGGTGCGGCCATCGAGACCAGCAGCGCCGCGTCACTCTCGCGACGTGCCTGGAGATCGGCCAACCCCTCGGCAACGAGTTCGGCGCCCGGGAGATCAGGGCAGCGCGCGAGGAGCGACACCTCGCCCGCCGCACGTCGTGCCGGCGCCTCGCTCACCGCGCCGCCTGGCGCTGGCGGTACAGCGCTTCCAGCTCGTGCACCAGCACGATCCGGCTGATCTCGCCGGCCTCGACGAACACGAAGCGGTTGCCGTCGGGGGCCACGTCGAAGTTCGTGTGCGGGGTGGCGGGGGAGTAGCGATCGATCGGAAAGCGCGTGGTCGCGGGGGTAATGCGAAGCGCCGCCCCGGGCTCGACCCGCGCGAAACCCATGCGCTCGCCGCGTCCGTCGATCATGCGGAAGTACAGCGTACGGCCGTCGCGCGACCAGAGCGGCTCGCTGCCACCAGTGGGGGTGACGGACACGGCGGGCTCGGCGCCATCGGCCGGGCGAATGTAGACGCGCGAGCGACCGCCCACGTCGGACGCGTAGGCCAGCCAGCGGCCGTCGGGGGAGATGGCGCCGGAGACCTCGTCCGCGGTGGCCTCACCGTACAGGGTGGAGACGGGGCCGCGCCCCGCCGCGCCGATCCGCAGCACGTCCATGTTGCTGCGCCCGGCAGGGACGGCCGACACCAGCAGGTCGCCGCTTCCCGGGTGCCAGCCGGTGGGCGCCCCGGCGAGTGGGCCGGTGTACAGCGACTCGGGGCGCGCGGCGGCGTCGAGGGTGCCGCGACGCAAGCCCAGCGGTCCCGACTCGTCGGACAGGAATACGAAGCTCCGGCCGTCGGGCGCCCAGATGGCGTCGTGGCCGTTGCGAGCGGTGGTGACGCGGGTGGGGACCCCGCTCGCCACGTCAATGGCCCACACATTTCGCCCATCCTCGCCGGAGAGGTCGGCGAGCAGGCGACGGCCGTCGGGGGAGAAGGCGGGGCGGTGCCATTCGCCGGAGCGCGAGGTCACTGGCGTGGCGACCCCGTCGTTGTCCACCAGTACCAGGCGGGTCAGGTTTCGGCCGCCGTACACCACCAGCGGATACCGCCGCGCCGCGGCCAGCTGGGTGGAGCCGTTGCCGCCCACCTGAAAGACCCCACGCGCCACGGTGACGGGCGCCCCGGTCACCGTGCCGCGCTCCTCGTCGAACGGCACCAGCTGCACGTCGCCGCCGGCCACCTGGAGGGCGAGAAACCCGGCGGTAATGCGCGCGGCCGCGACCTGCGCGTCGAGCAGCGTGGTCATGGCCCCGCTGGCCAGGTCGAGCACGGCCAACGTGCCGGTCTTGGCCGAGTTCCCGCCGCGCACGACCAGCGCGCGGCGCCCGCCGGCCAGCACCGCCTGCACCCAGACGCCGGGATCGGGGACCTTGACCAGCGTGGTGAGCGTGCGGGTGGCGGGGTCGAGCCGCTCGACGGTGAGGAAATCGCCGCGCGAGAGCACCAGCGTGCCGTCGTCGGACCAGGCCAGGAAGTTGAAGGTCCCGTCCACCAGGGGACGCAGGTCGGCGGCGCCGCCGCGCAACGGGATGACCACCAGCCGGCCGCTGGCATTGTTGGCCGCCAGCCACCGGCCATCGGGCGACGGGGTGGGCGCGGTCAGGTCTTCCGTGCCGGGGATGAGGGTCGCGCTGTCTTCGTCGATGCGCTGGATATAGAGGCGAGAGACGGGATCATCGCTGCCGGCACGGGCGCTGAAGATCACTTCCCGTCCATCATTGGTGACACCGAGGGCGCGGTCACCGAGCGAGCGGGCGAAGCTCAGGCGGGGTGGCACGAGCAGCGCCCCCTGCACTGGCACCCGCATGCCATCATCGCGGGGGCCGTGGCGCCCCATCCACCAGGCGCCGGCGGCCAGGAGGGCGGCGGCGGCGATGCCCGCGACCGGCCGCCCCCGGCTGCGAGCGCTCGCCGGTGCGGCAACCGCATCAGCCCGCGCGGTGTGGGCGTCGCCCAGCGCCCGCGCGAACTCGGCGCAGCTGGCAAACCGGTCGGCCGGGAGCTTCTCGAGCGCGCGGCCCACCGCCGCCGAGACGGCAGGCGGCACCGACGCCCGCTGCTCATGCACCGGTCTCGGTCGCTCGGTCATGAGCCGTGCCATTACTGCCGCCACCGACGGGCCGGTGAAGGGCGGCGCCCCGGCGAGCATCTCGTAGAACACCGCGGCCAGCGCGTATTGGTCGCTGCGCCCATCCAGCGCCTTCTCGGCCCCGGCCTGCTCGGGGCTCATGTAGGCGGGGGTGCCCAGCGACAGCCCTGTCTGCGTGATGCGCTGCCCGCCGGCCTGCTGCACGGCCAGCGCGATGCCGAAATCGGCCACCAGGGCGTGCCCATCCTGCAGCAGGATGTTCTCGGGCTTGATGTCGCGGTGCACGATGCCGAGGGCATGCGCCGCCTGCAG
>Ga0068877_10004499_pt1 | contig 10877 bp, 9 predicted proteins | sample NOAtaG_FD_66437 | JGI IMG/M metagenome (GOLD analysis project Ga0068877, IMG submission 66437) | Freshwater lake microbial communities from Lake Erie, under a cyanobacterial bloom - NOAA_Erie_Diel6S_1000h metaG | ecosystem: Environmental > Aquatic > Freshwater > Lake | place: USA: Ohio, Lake... | reverse complement strand
GCTCCTGCTCTAGGTAACGCAAGGCTAGCGTATGCGCATGAGCTAAATCACAAACATGGATATAGTCCCGAATGCAAGAACCATCCCGGGTGGGATAATCATTACCATGAACCCATAATTTATCCAGTTTTCCAATGGCTGTTTGTGTAATAGCTGGAACCAGGTTCTGTGGCTTACCCAGAGGGAGTTCTCCAATCAGCGCGGAAGGGTGGGCGCCTGCTGGATTAAAATAACGAAGCAGGATATGCTCTGCTGCAGCATTTTTTGCATAGTCCTGGATGATCTGTTCGCTGATTTGTTTGGTAGATCCGTAAGGGGATTCCGCAGTTTTGATGGGTGTTTGTTCTGTTACTGGTATTTTATCTGGATTACCATACACCGTGCAGGAGGAAGAAAATACAAAGTGGGAAACCCCATACTCGTCTACACACTTTAAAAGATTTATTAGTGAGAATAGATTATTCTCAAAATAAAGCAAGGGTTGTTCAACCGATTCTCCCACTGCCTTGTAGGCTGCAAAATGAATAACGCCGCTGATATCTGTGTGCTCTTCAAATACAGCACAGGTATCCTCGTAATTACAGAGATCAATTTTATAGTGCTGTACATTTTTACCGGTAATTTTTTGTACCGCATCTAATGCAGCAGCATGAGAACGAGAATTATTATCAATACAAATTACTTCATAGCCGTTTTCCAGCAGATCAATAATGGTATGTGATCCAATATATCCACAACCACCTGTTACAACAATTTTTGCCATAGGATTAGTTACCCGGCAAAACTCTGTAATTCTGGCGCTGTTTGCAAGAAAAGATTAAAAGAAACGAAGAATCCAGTAAATAAAAGCAGCTAACAGTGCACTTACCGGGATGGTAAGTATCCAAGCCCATAATAAGTTAATAGTTACCCCCCAGCGAACGGCGGATAGACGTTTTGTGGCGCCCACTCCCATGATTGCTCCTGTAATAGTATGTGTGGTGCTAACTGGAATTTTTAATGCTTCTGTGAGAAAGAGGGTCAGGGCTCCAGCAGTTTCTGCCGCTACGCCTTCAAAGGGAGTTACTTTAGTGATACGCGTACCCATTGTTTTTACAATTTTCCAGCCACCACTCATGGTACCTAATCCAATAGCAGCGTAGCAGGCAATAGGAACCCAGTTAGGCATTTCTTCAAAAGAACCAATTTGCCCTCCAGCAATTAATGCTGCGGTGATAATTCCCATTACTTTTTGTGCATCATTTCCACCGTGTCCGATACTGAAAGCTGCTGAAGAGACCAGCTGTAATTTTTTAAACCATAAATTGGAACGGTGTGCATTTAGCTTATTCAGGTATAACGCGAAAAAAGCCATGGTCAGTAGGATGAACGCCAGTAAAATCCATTTGAAATTCTTGGAGTAAAAAATTACTTGCATCAAATAACTCTCATAGTCTGTTTTGCCAGCTAATTTCGCAGGATCTGTCAGAAGATTTGATTGTAAGAAATAAATTACATAGGCAATCACTAGAATGGAGATAATTCTGGATTTCCAGCCTTTCCCAAACGAGCTTAGAAACCAGATTGACATGATAAATGCCATTAGCATTCCAATCATCGGCGCTAGTATAATAAAACTGGCTGTTTTGAGAATAACGGTTGTATTCACTGCATCAATACCTGCAGCCGCAATGCCAGCTCCGGCAAAGCCACCAATCAAAGTGTGTGAGGAAGAGGAAGGAATGCCAAACCACCAAGTCAATAAATTCCAAGCAATTGCAGCAATCAGCCCTGCGAAAATTACATTCATCATAGTGCCCCCGTTCACCGCATCTGCATTTACAGTTTTAGCAACTGTGTTAGCAACACCATGATCTTTAAAAATAAAATAGGCTACCGAGTTAAAAATAGCTGCCCAAAGTACGGCCTGAAATGGGGTTAGTACTTTAGTTGAAACAACAGTGGCAATTGAGTTGGCAGCATCATGGAATCCATTGATGTAGTCAAATACAAGTGCTAATACTATAATCGAAATTAGAAAGGTAGTCATGTGCAGCTTAGGCGTATTTGAGTACAATCGATTCGATTACATTGCTGGCGTCTTCACATTTGTCTGTGGCTAGTTCCATCACTTGATAGATTTCACGAATCTTAATCACCTCTTTAGCGTCAGTCTCCATGGCAAATAAGCGCTCGATACTCATATCAAATACATCATCGGCCTGGTTCTCTATACTGTTGATTTTTATCATTGCTTCAGTAATAGCTTTGATATTTTTCATATCCCGAAGCTGTGTAACGGCAATCTTAACCTGCTGACATCCTTGCTCAATCAGTTCAGCAAATTTTTGCATCCCCATATCATTGGTGTTGACACGATAAAAATTCATTTTTTTAGCAGAACCATAGATATAGTCGGCTATATCATCCAATGAAGTAGCCAAATAATGGATATCCTCTCGGTCAAAAGGGGTAATAAAATTTCTGCCCAGCTCTGTAAACAGGCTGTGAGTTAGGTCATCGTTTTGGTGCTCTAGGTCTTCAATTACGGCAATTAGCTTTGCCCTTTTGTCAAAGTCGGGTTCTGCCACCACAGCTTTGAGCTGGGTACCCATCACAGTCAGATTTTCAGCCACTTTTTCGAATAATTCAAAGAATACCGCATTCTTTGGAATAAAAATTTTGAGGAATGAATTGAAGCCTGACATAGATTCTTTTTAATGTAAACAAACAGTTTGTGAAAGTACTGTTTTTTGAGCTGTCCGCGGAACCTCCGAAAGGCGTAACATTTTGGTAACATTGAGGTAATAATTGCTTAACAATGCGGTGACTTACCGTTAACATGCACCGACCACCTTTGCGTCAAACAAAGGAATTATGCAGGCTCGGATCAACATACTTTTTGTTACTCTCCTTTTGATAACTACCCAGGTTTCAGCTCAATTGCTGCCATTTGTAGGCAAGGTTATAAATGTTAAAAATGAACCTTTAGTTGGCGCCTATGTAACTATTGAAGGCGGTACGACTACTACTTTGTCTACCGATGTTGAGGGAAAATTTTACACTAAGCTGGAAGGTGGAAAAAAATACACCTTCAAGGTTACCAACACAGGGTATGAGGCGAAGCAAATAGCTGACATATTCGCAACTCCTAATCAAGAAAATATACTTGAAATTGTATTACAGGAAAGTTCCAAATCAAATCTTCAGAGCATTACTTTAACAAGTTCTTCTCGCCGTCAAGAGAACACCAGTGCGTTGTTAAGTTTTCAGCGCAATAATATTTCCTTGTCAAGTGGTTTAGCTGCTGATTTTATTCGTCGTACTCCTGACAAGAATACGGGTGAAGTATTAAAACGTGTGAGTGGAACCAGTATCCAGGATAATAAGTTTGTGGTTGTTCGAGGGCTGAGTGATCGATATAATGCCGCATTACTTAACAACGCGCAGCTTCTTAGCTCTGAGCCTGATAAAAAAGCTTTTTCATTTGATCTGATTCCTTCGTTAATGGTAGATAATATTATCATTAACAAAACAGCTACACCTGACCTAACAGGAGAATTTGCAGGAGGTCTTGTTCAGATTAATACAAAAGATGTCCCTGCACGTAGCATACTGACTGTAGGAGTAAGTTGGGGATTGAACAACCAATCAACCGGAAAAGATTTTACAAGCAATACGCGTAACAGCACAGATTGGTTAGGTTTTGATGATGGTACCCGCTCTATGCCTGCCGGATTCCCAACTTCACCGCAGGCTTACCGTATTTTAAGTGGTAGCAATACAGGAGTTGCGCAGCAAATTGAATTGAGTAAATTGTTCAATAATGAGGTTAGCAAGGAAGTGGCTACAACCGCAGCTCCCATTCAAACCTATAATCTCACTTGGGGAGTTAATAAAAAATTCAAAAAAGGCGGCGTATTCGGCTCAATTATTTCTGCTCAATATCGTAGCAGCATGCTAAATTTTGCTGTGGAAAGAAAACTACACCAGGATGATGGTGATTTACTGGTTCAGTTATTTGATGAGCAGAATAAATATTCTATCAACTCGGGGTTGATTGCCAACTTTACCTATGTAAAAGGGAAGCATAAGATTTCTTTTAAAAATCTTTTCAATCAACTTTTTGAGGATAATTATTATACGCGTACCGGTGTGAGCTTTGATCGTATTCAGGATATTGATTTCCGTTCTTCCGTATTAAATCAACGTAGTTTATATACCAGTCAATTAGAGGGCAGCCATCAATTGACAAAGAGCGGAGTGAAATTAAATTGGAACGGAAATGTGGGGTATAACTGGAAAACTCAACCTGATTTACGTACTTATGCCTACTTCCGTCCAAAAGGAACCAGTGCGCCCTTTGAATTTAATGACGATGATACGCGTAGGTTTTTTAGTGATTTGAAGGATTACAGTTATGGGGCTAATGGATCTATTTTGATCCCTTTCAAAATGGGGAAATTCAAACAAAGTTTCAAGGCAGGTGGATCGACTTTAATACGTATTCGTGATTTCAGAAGCCGAATTTTCCGTTATGAGCCTGCCAATATTACTCAATTCAATAGCCAGCTAGTCTACCTTCCCTATGATCAATTATTATCACCGAACAATATGTTCACGCGTGGCTTTAAGATTTTAGATTTTACGAACAATCAGGATAAATACTTCGGTGTGTCCGTTTTAAATGGAGCATTCGCCATGTTTGACAATAAGCTGGCCGAAGAATGGCGTTTAGTATGGGGCGTTCGTGCTGAAAATTTTCAACAGTTTTTGACCACTAAAGATGTAACGGCTAAGCGGGTAATTGTCAACACAGAAAAATGGGATATTCTTCCTTCTTTTAACCTTACTTTCTCTCCTTCTCCAAAACATAATATTCGTTTAGCCGGCAGCCAGACAGTGGCCCGTCCTGAGTTTCGTGAAATTGCTCCTTTTTCCTTCTTTGACTACGAGGTTAATTATGCGGTGGATGGAAATCCTGATTTGAAACGCAGTTCTATATTAAATGGGGATGTTCGGTATGAATTTTATCCTAAAGCAGGGGAGGGAATTACCTTGGGTGCTTTTTACAAATCATTTACTAACCCAATCGAATTACGGTTGAATCCCTCCAGTGTACTGGACAGAAGAAACTATAAGTTTTATAATGCGCAGGATGCTACCACTATTGGTGCAGAGTTAGAGATCAGAAAGAATTTAGTTTCTCTTCAAGATGGGGATGCACAGTTAAGCACTTTTGTTAACCTGACTTACATCAGTTCTACAGTTACGCTTGCCTCTACTTCAGGAGGAGGTCAGGCTGTTTCCAGCAGCCGTCCTTTACAAGGACAATCCCCTTATTTGATGAATATGGGTCTGCAGTATGATAACAGCAAAAAAGGAATCAGTAGTTCATTATTATATAATCGTATTGGTCAACGCTTGAGTCTGGTTGGTCTAAATGATCTTGGATTCCCTGATGTGTATGAGCGCCCTCGTGATCAGGTAGATTTTCAGTTAACTAAGAAAATATTTGCTGGCAAGGGTGAATTAAGACTTACTTGGTCAGATATATTGAATCCTTACTACTATTTCTATGAAAACGTAAACGAGCAAACATCTTTCCAGGATGGAACTGATCGGTTGTTCTATGCTTTCAAGCCCGGTTCAACAATTACGTTTGGTTTTACCTATGATTTTTCATTCTCAAAAAAATAAACTTAAAACTCAAAACCCTGTATATGAAGTCGATTCTCACAAAAGTGCTTGCTGCAGTATTACTGTTAAGCACATCTGCTTGTGTAAAAGTAACATTTGATGAAGGAAATGGAGGTACGGTTACACCGCCTGTTGATCCTACTAGCAATGTTATTACTGGTGTTATTTCCTCCAGCAAATTTTATGCAAAAGGTAAATGGATTTTAAAAGGTTATGTCTATGTAATTGATGGCGCCACTGTTACATTTGAGGCGGGTTGTGTTGTGCAAAGTGATGTAACTGAAAAGGGAGCCCTGATTATTGAGCGTGGTGCTAAAATCATTGCTTCTGGAACCAAGGATAATCCAATCGTCTTTACAAGTGGAAAGGCAATTGGCGCTCGCGCTCCTGGTGACTGGGGTGGTATCATTCTATTAGGTAAAGCACCCACCAACCGTCCTTTAGATCCTGCTCCGGTAATTGAAGGTGGAGTAGGCCGTCAATATGGTGGAACAATTCCTACCGACGAGAGCGGAATTCTACGTTTTGTACGTATCGAATATGCTGGAATCGCTGCTGAACCCGGATCAGAGATCAATGGATTGACTTGCGGTGGTGTAGGTTCTGGTACTATTATCGAGAATGTAATGGTTTCCTATGGAAACGATGATGCGTTTGAGTTTTTTGGCGGTACTGTTAATGCTAAAAATCTAATTGCATTTGCTACTGCTGATGATGATTTTGATTTTGACTTTGGATATAGTGGTAAAATCCAGTATGCTATCTCTATGCGCAAGCCTGATTTTGTGGATGCAGGTGATGCCGGTAACGGAATTGAGTGTGATAATGATGCGAGTGGTACAAACGCAACTCCAATCACACGCCCTCAATTAAGCAATTTTACTATGGTTGGTCCTAATGACGCAACAGGAACGGCTGCAAATCATAACTACTCCATGCGTTGGAGAAGAAGAACTCAGTTTGTAATTCGCAATTCCATTATGATTGGACATCCGGATGCAGGGTTTTCCATGGAGTCTGATGGCACGTTGAACGATTACTATGTTAATGGGCTTTCAGAGTTTCGTAACAACTTATTACAGGCCACAACTAGTATCTATCGCAGCAGTAATAACAATATTTGTACAGCTGCTCAAATCCAGGCAAAAGCTGAAAGTGAAGGTTGTGTGACATTAGCAACTAGTGCAGCTGCACAGCTGACCAGTCCTTTCTTTTCTATTACTCCTAACTTTTTACCTGCTACAGGTTCTCCCGCTTTAACTGGGGCTAGCTTTACAGGTATGAACCCATTCTTTACGTCAACTACTTTCCGTGGTGCCATGGGTGCTACTGATTGGACTACAGGCTGGGCAGTGTGGGATCCTCAGAATAAATCTTATTAATACATCGTTTAATTTTGGCGCTCTGTCTGAAAAGGCAGAGCGCTTTTTTATTTCTAAAAGGTTCTACTTATGAGTGGCATTCGGATTTTATTTGGCTTTATGCTAGTGCTTCTTTTAACCTATTGTACCCCTCAGGGGACTCCCAATCTTTTACCAGAATTAGCAACTTGTGATAGTGCGGTGATTATGTATTACAACACACCTGGTAATCCCCGATTTTTTAAAATGGTAAAGGTTTATGATAAGGCTAGCTTGTCTTCCCTTGCGGAGGCTGCTAATCAACCTGCACATATCGCTGAACGTGATTGTAATACGCAGGGCAAAATTTACTACTATGGGGATAATGGAGAGGTATTTGTGTTGTACTTTACCTACGATGCTGCTTGTAAGTCTTTGACCTTCATTAAGACCGGAGAAAAGTATGAAGTTATTCTCCCAGCGGCTGAACATAACATGCTTGAAAAGTTGAAGGAGAAAGCCTACGAGCCTGGTAATCGCTAATGTTAAGTTTTAGACTTCTTGCAAAACTTAACATTGAATTTCTATGCTTGCTTGTTCAACTAATTATTTTTGGGCCGGCTACTTTTTACACAAGCCATCCCTGATTTATGAATACCATCACCGAAGCAATTCGACGTGCACCCTCTGTGCAAGAAGTTTCCAATGTATTGGAAGCATGTTGGCGGGAAAAAAAGAAGAATGGTTCGGAAGAAGGACTCTTTTTTTTAAGTGAATTGCGTGCTATTCTTAATCAAATTGATCCAATTGATGTTGCTGAGGCAGCGGAGTGGACTAATATTCAACACGCGAGAGTTTATTTACATCGGCTTACTGCAAAGCAATCCTCCTCGGTAAAATAAGATCCATTTTGTTAGGGGTAGACCAGATTTCCTGCATGCGCCCTAACGATTGTTCGATGGAGAGTCTATAATCCTTTTGGAGAGCTTTACCCTGATTGAGCCAATCTTCAATCATAACTGATTCCATTGCTTGGTAAGGATCCAGGACCGTTATTCCCATATTTTTTAATGCTGCTGCATTGCAATATTGCTCATATTGACCCCAGATTGGCATGGCAAGTATTTTCTTGCCCAATTGCATGGCCTCTGCAGGTGTCTCAAAACCTGCTCCGCAAATAATACCAGCACAACTAATCAGGCTTTTATTGAAGGATTCCTGTCCGATGGGTTTAAAAGTGATATTTTTTTCTCTGGTAGTATTTTTTACCGCTTTGCTAAAAACTTCAAATTTTTGATGGGGGATACCTCTAAGTAGGATTTGTAAGAATCTGTCATGTAATGCTGGTAGGTAGACGGTGATATGTCCATGATTGGTTGGTGTTGCATCCAGTATTTCTTTCTTGATAATTGCCCCGAATACATCAGTATGATATTTTTCAAAATGTAATCCAATGTGATAGCTAGCCTGGACATATTTTTTTAATAATAACTCACCATGCCAACTTTTGAATACGGGCCTTGGTGTTTCTGGATATTGAAAACTGGCCTGGTGTCCAAAATGTATCGAGGGGACTTTTTTCAAACTACAAGCCAGCGAAGTCAAACAATCAAAGTCGTTCAATACTAAATCGTATTTCTCAACTGGTAAAGCCATCACTTCTTTAAAAAGGCCAACCGGATTTCGCTGAAAAGCAATTTTTGAATAATCCAACCCCCCGGTATTGTTGTAGTAGAGGCTGATCCCCTTGCTTCTGAATTTTACAGGTAAATTAGCTTCAAGGTGACTATTGTTTCCACTTAAGAAGCAGTCTACCTCGCCCCATTTTTGCAAATGAGGTAATAGGGTAATGGCTCTGCTGATATGGCCATTTCCAGTAGCCTGAACCGCATAAAATATTTTCATGATTGTCGAGGATTAAAAGGGGAGTTGGTGAATGTGAAGTCCAATCTCGTCCGTTACTACATTCAACTCAGGTAATTGCTTTTGCATATTAACTACAGGGGCCAATTCATAATCCTCTTCTTTGTAATGATAGATTTCCCAGGATTGATTAGTGTATTCTAATGCGGTTAAATTTTCAATCCAATCCCCACTATTCAAGTAAGTTACCTGGCCTTCCTCTGTCGATACTATACGTTGTTGTGGCTGGTGAATATGTCCGCATATGACATAATCATACCCTTTGCTGATGGCCAACTCAGCCGCAGTTTGTTCAAAATCTGCAATCCAGCTTACTGCCTTTTTCACTCCATTTTTTACTTTCTTACTCAAGCTCATTTTAGGCTGCCCGAATTGAGTCAGAATCCAATTGATTAGTCGATTAAGCAGAATGAGCCAGTCGTATCCCCAGCCTCCCAGTTTTGCAATGATTTTTGCACTTCCTTTTGTAGTCGCATCAAATACATCACCATGGAAAATCCAAGTACGTTTCCCGTTCATCTCTATTACTAACTTGTCTGATAACTGAAAATTTCCCAGGTGTAATTCACTGTAACGGCGTAACATTTCATCGTGATTTCCGGTTACATATACAACCCGGGTTCCTTGGCTAAGCAGGTTTAAAATCTCTTTAATGACCTGCATATGGGCAGGGGGGAAGTAGCTTTTGCTAAATTGCCAGCCATCAATGATATCCCCATTCAAAATCAGTAATTGGGGGGATATACTTTTGAGGTAATGCACTAACTCTCTTGCATGACAACCATAAGTACCCAGGTGAATGTCACTAAGCACCACTACGTCCGGATTTCTTTTGTGCATCAACTGTTGTTTTCCGAAGTAAAGCTCTTAACGTTAACAGGGTATTAAGCCGATGTTATGAAACCGTGAATCCTTTTTTTATTTTTTATTTACTGCATTGTGTAAATTTGACCTCGAAGTGAAACTGGCTGCAATAGATATAGGAAGTAATGCGGTTCGACTCTTAATATCAGAGGTAGTGGAACAGGCGGAAGAGAATCCGGACTTTATAAAAACAGTACTGGTTAGGGTGCCCCTTCGATTAGGTTTTGATGTTTTTGAGAGGGGTTCCATCTCTGGCAAAAAAGCAGAGCAGCTTGTAAAAACTATGCAAGCCTATAAGTTGTTGCTTGATGTATACGGGGTTCGTCATTTGAAAGCTTGTGCAACCTCTGCGATGCGTGATGCTGCCAATACGCAAGAGGTATTACAGCGTATTAAAACTGAATCAGGAATTACAGTTAGGGTTATCAGTGGGGAGGAGGAAGCAACACTTATTTATGAAAATCACATTGCCGATTATATGGATGCTGCAGAATCCTATCTCTACATTGATGTGGGCGGGGGCAGCACCGAGTTGACATTTTTTAGTGATGGGAAGCTGGTATTTAAAAAATCTTTCAATATTGGTACTATTCGTTTATTAAAGGACCAGGTTTCTGCGGATAATTGGGAAGAAATGAAAACCTATATACGTCAGAAAATTAAAGGGCATCATCATGTTACGGCTATCGGTTCTGGCGGAAACATTAATAAGATTTTTAATTTATCCAAGCGAAAAGAGGGGAAGCCCATCGATCTCGAACTTCTCAAGCAGTATTACAAGGAGTTGAGTGAACTAAGCATTTCTGAACGTATGCAACGATTTCGTATGCGTGAGGATCGGGCCGATGTGATTGTACCCGCACTTCAGATTTATATAAATGCCATGCGATGGGCTGATGCCGAGAATATGTTTGTACCTAAAATTGGGCTTGCTGATGGCCTCATTCACACGCTCTATGAAGAGGCAATAGCCAAGAAAGCTGTAGCCAAATGATAATCAGCTTATTGCATTAATGTGAAACTATTATTAATTCGTTCTACATTTTCCAACCTTCCTTCTTGATCAGTTAG
>Ga0068877_10004495_pt1 | contig 10881 bp, 24 predicted proteins | sample NOAtaG_FD_66437 | JGI IMG/M metagenome (GOLD analysis project Ga0068877, IMG submission 66437) | Freshwater lake microbial communities from Lake Erie, under a cyanobacterial bloom - NOAA_Erie_Diel6S_1000h metaG | ecosystem: Environmental > Aquatic > Freshwater > Lake | place: USA: Ohio, Lake... | reverse complement strand
GGCAACGGACACTGGAGCCTGGTGATCGGCTGGGAGCCCGGGCGCAACGGTGGCACGCTGATCATCCACGATCCGTTTGGCGAGGCCTGGCTTGCGGCGGGGGGATATCAGGTGCTCAACAGCGCCGCCAACGATCACCAGGCAGGAAGGGCGCAGCGCTACTCCTGGACGGGCTGGTCTCCCAGGTGGATGGTTGACGGGCCCGGCTCAGGCTGGTTCATCGCGTTCAGCTGAGCCCGTAGCAGGGCTTCGACCCTGGTGTGCGCGGCGGCGCAGGCCGGGCCGCAACAGCACCGCCATAGGACGCCATCAGTGACATCCCCGACGGCTTCCCAGGTGATGGATTGAGAGATGTCGTTGTCTACGCCCCGCGCAAATTCCTTGAGTGCGTGGATGCACTGAGCCCCATCCATATCAGGGCCAAGCAGCGCCGCCAACCAAAGTGCTGTATTCTTGATGATTTGTTTTTCTCTAAGTTCTTGTGAATTAGACATAGAGTTCCTTGGGTGTTTGAATGAGTTAAGGGCAACAATCTCAGGCTACTTGATCATGGCTCGATCAAGAAGTCACACTCCCAAAGGATTATGGGCGGTGGCTCAATCCACCGCTGCTGCGATGGATCAGGATGTGGCGGCGCGGTGCGCCTAAGGCAGGTTTCGCAGCCTTCGCGCCAGTCAATCACGCCATCTTCTTCGTTGCCATCGCCACGGCAGCGCGGTTCGTCGTAGGGGAGGGATGGGGTGGTCACGGCAACACCTCCAGCGACACCAGTTCCATGATTCTCTCCCGCCCCCGGCGACGCGGTGGCAGGTGGCCCGTGGCACGGACCCTGGCGCCGTCGGAAATCCCTTCCACCCAGCCGGGGCTGGCGTTGGCGCCGTCTTGGTCGGCCTGGGCAGTGATCGTTCCGTCGTTGGTGGCCAGGGCCATGGAGACGCTCCACCGTGGGAGGGATTCGAGCCGCCACACACGGATGTTGTAGGCACGGCCGGTGAGGGTGACGATGGGGTGGGGGTTGGGCTTGCTCACCAGTCACCTCCCCGCTCGCAGCGGATGACATGGTGGCCAGTGCCGGTCAGTTCAAGGGCTGAGCTGATGGCGTGGGCGGTGTCGCGGGCCATTACGGGGATGGGGCCGGCGGTGGTGTGGACGGTGAAGGGTTTCATTTGATTTACCTCAGTGCTGCGTAAATCGCGGCAAACACAATGGCAAGAAATACAACGCAAACAGTCCCAAGAACTAAAAACTCAAGCATTTGAATTGATGCAAGTTGGATAATTATTACCGGCCCAACCGGCGATGGCGGCTTATTCAGGCCTGTTGATCTCGATTGGTTACCCGGTCGTGTGATCTGTTGCCGGGGGCTCGCTCCTCGTGTTTCCTGGGTGCGTGCCGTCCGCCCATGTGATCATTGTGGCGGAGGAGGTGCCGCCATGGGTGGGGTTAGTTGTAATTCTTTAATTTTGTCATATTGGGCGATTCCCCAGGGGATGGCGTGACAGCACCATTCATAGTGGAAAGTATATTCCTTGCAGTCAGCTTCCCAGAAGTCGGCAAACACTGAAAACTGTGCAGCCGCTTCTCTTGCGGCGTATTCTCCGTCGTCGGCGGCAGAAAGAACCCGTTCTTTCACCCGAAGCCAAATAGCTTTCTTTTTATTTTCGCTCCAATCATAAGTGCGGCCTTCAAAATACTCTTTAATCTGAGCGCGAAACGCATCAGCAGAATATCGCGATATACCACCATGCTTGTCAGCTGCTAAAACCTTTTCCGCCCAATAAGACAGGTTGGGAGAGTGACCGCGAAAGAAATTAAACATATCTGGCAAGCGGCTAAACACAAAGGTTCCCATATCGCCGGTATAGCACAAGTGGCCGGGCCATGTGATCAGGTCAAATCGCATGACGCCCGTGCCAGGCTGGGCTAGTCTGATGTGTCGATGCAGACCGTCATCTTTGATGATCTCAATCTGATGGCTTGCAACGTCGCGGGAGAACCTTTCGGTGACGGTTGGGTCTTTAATTGGCATGGCAATTAGGCCTCGCAGTTGGAATTGTCGCGGGGCGGCAGGCTTACCACGCGGAACGGCGGCAGCCAGCCCCACATCATTAGCCAGCGCAGAAACGCGCTGCGGACTGTTTCATCTGCGGCGCGGCTGGCCAGCAGTTGCCAGGCAATATCGCCCATGGCTTGGACCTCCAGGCCTTGCGCCCATTCGCCAGGGGATGGGCCAATGGTCTGGGTGTTGGGCACGTCAAACTGCGCAAACATCAGGCAGGGGCGGCCGTCCGTGTGCAGGTGCCACTCAGCTCGATAGACCTCGGCGGAGAACCGGGTAGGCCGGCCTTCATCAGGAATCGGCATCCCCAGCGCAGCCACCAGGGCGGCGGTTTCAAGGGTCCAGGGCACGCGGGCGACGGCGAGCCAGTTGGGCACAAACCTCACTGGCTCTCCTCCACGGCGGGGACAGGCGGCAGGGACTGCAGACCCTCGGTCACCCTGAGAGCGGCCAGAATTCCCAGGAGGGCCAGCAGGACGCCCAGGACGGCCCAGCTCAGCAGGCTGGGGGGCTGGGGGCGGCGCGGGCGTGGGCGGGGTCGTGTGGGCATGGGGCGTGGGCGAGTGGGTGCGGGAAGGGGTGCGGTGATCACTGGCAGGCATCCAGGTGGGTGGGTAGACGGTGGCCTTGGGGCAGGGCGGGGAGCGCGTCGGATTCGGCCCAGGTCGTAGCGGTCATCAGCTGACACCCGATGCGGTTTATGGCGGCCCCAGCCAAGGAAGATGCCTGATTGGGAATCGCCTTGCCGGACTCAATCGCGTTGTCGGCGATCGCCTCGGCCAGGCTGCCAGCGGAATCCAGCAGCGTCAGCAGGGCGAGCACGAGAGGGCGGTTGCGCTCGTCTACCGGCCCCATGGCGGCCTCAAGCAAGGCCAGCTCATCGGGGTCAGTGGCGGCGACCACAGCAGCAGCCAGTCGTTCGGCCGGAGTGAGTTCCGGCGCGGTGGTGGGGGTGGGGAATGCGGTCATTCGCGGGGGAGGGTGTCGGGATGGGGCGGGGACGCGGGCGGCGCTGGCTTGCACCCGGTCGGCGGCGGGTTCGACCCACGGCGGCGCTGGAGGTACTCGGTCCAGCAGGCGCGGCGCTGGCGACTGCTCAGGCAGTAGAGACAGGCCAGCCAGCCGGTCAGAGCTCCAGTCAGGGCGCCGACCAGGGCGGCCCAGGTGATCAGCGCGGTGCAGACGTCCGGGCTCATCTGCGGCGGCCTCGCGGGGACGGGTTGCGCTGCTCGGGGGTGAGGGCTTCGGTGTTGCCATTGCTGGCGGCGTCGTCCAGGTTGTCCAGGATCGACTCGATCAGGTCCGGTTTGCTCAGTCCGGAAGGATCCACTCCGCGCGCGGTTGCCAGGCTGCGGAGCTGTGTGAGCGGGGTGGCCTGCAGGATGGTGCGCTTCGGGGTGGTGGTGTCGAGCCAGCTGTTTGGCACGAGTGGCACTGGCTTGGGGGCGGGGATGGACGGGAACCGGCGGGGCTCAAGTGTTGCCAGCCGACACCTGGCGACTTCAGTCACCTCCTTGATCTGTTCCCATGTCATCGGCTCGTCTTCCCATGTCACACCCAACGAAGGATCGGCGAAGGCGTCAAGGCCGGCCGACTGCCTCGGCCTCCACCCCAGCAGGGTGAGCGCCAGGGCCACCAGGGGAACGATCAGCTCCCTGGCAATGGTGACCAGTGCCCAGCCGACGGCCAGGCAGGAGACGATAACCACCTCTTCGGTGGTGAGTGATTTGTTCATGGTGGGGAAACTTCGGTCAGCGGGGCGTCAGGCCTCGCCGCTGATGCCCCCATTGTGGCGGGGGATGCGGCGGCGTGGGCGGATGGTTCACGATCTGTAGGAATTGACAGCGGCCACCGATCAAAGGCGGCGGAGACCAAGCCGACCAGCTCAGAGAGAGGCGTCGCGAGCCACCCATCTGGCCACGACGGGAGCGACTCAATCCATTCGCCAATCTCAAAGTCTCCCGGCACTTCCACCGGTGCTGGCCGCCGGATCAGATCAGAAGCCTGGGCGACAGTGGCGTCATCATCGTCCCAGCCAATACCGCCGAGCCGTGCAGCAATCCAGCCCAATCTGTCTGCCAATTCATTCAGTCTTGCTGACTCCATCGCGGGCGTGGCTTGCTGCTGGAGTAGGGCGGCGGCGCGGCGCATGGCAGTAGCTTCTTCAAGTTCGAGACAGGTCGCTACCGAAGGGTCCGGGGGCTTGACGCCTCGGACATGGCCACCACGCTGGAGACAGGCAAGAGTTCTACATTCTCCGTTAATGATCTTATTACATAGTGAATCAAGGACGACTGCTTCTTGGATTAACATGGCTGCTAATTGCGCTGCCTCTGTCGGCTGCGGCGCGGGCGTGATCGGCTCAGGCATCAGAATCTCCAGTAGTTGTGTGCATCCGCGCCTTGCAGCGCTCAATCTCAGCGGTCAGGCGTTGCCAGATCCCGTACTCAGCAATTGCCCACGGTTGCGGCGGGATGCCACCAGGAAACAACCAGCCCCGGATGGCCCTGATCCTCGCCTCGTCGCAGACGGCATCCACCTGATCCAGGTCGGCGGACTCCATGCCCTCCAAGGCCGCATCCTCGGCCTCCCTCCAGATCCGCCACAGGGGGTCACTCATGGGGCAGGGCTCTCACGATGGTCACCAGACCAGGCTGCAGGATCTTGAGCTGGGCCTGTCGGGCAATGGCGGTTTCCAGGTCGGTGGTGGTCCAGGCTTGATCGGCGGCGCCTAGTTTCGTTCCGGGCAGCCAGGTCGCGTCACCAGCGGGGGAAAGCAGGGGTGAGCCGGGGGGCAGTTGGGTGAGCTTGCGGCGCTCGGCGGGGCAGGTGACCCACCGGCGGCCACGGGTCAGTCCGTAGAGGGGTGCCATCAGAAAGGGAGCTCCTCGTCGCTGGCAGGGGCGGCCTCGCTGTCGCGGCGGCTGCCCAGCAGATCCAGCCGGCCCACGCGAACTACCAGCTTGCTGCGCTCCTCGCCGCTGGTGCGGTCGGTCCAGCGCTCCTCGGCGAGGGATCCGGTGATGCCCAGCAGGGAGCCCTTGCGCACGTAGTCGGCGGCCACATTGGCCTGTTTGCCCCAGATCACCAGGTTGAACCAGTCGGGGCCGTCGTCTCTGCGGACGCGGTTCACGGCGAGAGAGAGGTTGGCCACGCTGCTCCCAGACTCGAAGAAGCGCAGCTCGGGATCCCGACCGGCGCGGCCGACCAAGGCGATGGTATTGACGCCTGGAAGCTCCAGGGTGATCACGGCATCAGGCGTGGGGGGCGCCGCAACAACATGGAACTCGCTGAGCTGCAGCTCTGGCGGGCGCTCCTTCTCCAGCCGCAATCGGCCGGTGATGGTCAGGTAGGCACCTTGTTGGATGCTTCTCTCGGCGTCATCGGCAGCCTTGCCCCATGCGGTCACCTGCAGGGTCCAGGAGGGGTCGTCTTCTTTGTAGGCGGCGATCTCCACCGGGAACGTGGCCAGCCTCGAATCGCTGGCGGTGGTTTTGATTGTGGGCGCGCTGACCACGCGGGCCAGGATGGTGAGCTGATTCATGTTGTGGGGGTGGTGGGCAGGGTGAGGGGGATGGCGGCCAGCTCCTCGCGGAGCCAGTCAAGGCGTTGAGATATGGCGGCGACCGCTTCGGCAGCGGCTTGTTCGGCGGTGGTGGCGGACAAGATTCGGCCAGTGCCAAAATAAGAATCAAGATGCCAGTATTGACCCTTTTTGTAAATAAGTAACCTTTCTCCGCCAAAATACAATTGGTATCGAACATTTACAGTGGTTCCGTGCATCCATCTGAGCACTGTCCACTGCTTGGGCTGGGGTGTTGCTGGTGTGGCGGTCATGGCGTAACACGGCGGCGAACCGGGGCGGCAGGAGCGGCAACCGTCGGCGCGGGTGCGGCGCGGCGCTCGGGCTCGGGCTCGGGGTCTGGTGGCTCAGCGGCAGCGGACTGCGGCTGCTGGGGCGGATTGGGGGCCACGGCGGACGGTGGTGGCGTGGTGGGCTGACCGTCGGGCGGATCCATGCGGGCCAATTTATAGAGCGACCGCTTTCCTTTGGTGGTGATCAGGCTGATCACCATCTCAGCCTGAGAGAGCGGGTAGGCGTGGCTGATGCGGATCCCGCCAACCTCAGCGCCGCCCATTTTGATTTTTGGGTTTCGGAATAATCGCAGCCACTTGCCAACCCATTGGCGGCTGTCGGTTCCCCAGGCTTCCGCAATGACGCGGCGCATGGAAACGTTGGGCAGGTAAGGCCTGCCGCCGTCTCCCTCGAAGTGAATGGCAAGCGGTCGTTTTTCGTCCGCAATGCGCTCAACCTTGGTGATCTTGATATTTCGATGACCAGTCCTAAGGTCATCGGCAACAAGCTGATCTGTGTTTGGGATCAGTGTGTCGCTAACGTCAAAGCTTTCAGGCATTAAATAATGTCCTCATCAGTGAAAGATGATTGAATGATTGGGTCAGTCGGCGGCATGTCTTCCGCCATGGAGAGGTAGCGCTCCATCATTTCCTGCAACCGCTCCTCAGCTTGTGCGGCGGCGGCTTCGATGGTTTTGATCAGCGGCTCATGCCTGTAGGCGCGGATGGTCAGCAGGGGCAGCCCAGGCGAGAACGAGACGTAGTCGTGCCACTCACGGCCGGAAACGGCCAAGCCGGTCTGCACCTGGATCAGGTGCTGGGCGGGGATCTTTTGGTCGAAGATATTCGCAAGGTGAAGTTTTGCAAGTCGAGACTTGATCTCGATTAAGCCATCATTGCCCACCAGTCCGTCAGGACTGTAGCCTATACAAAATGCGCCATAGTCTCTTTTGATAAAGCCGCACTCGACAACAGGCGCCTTATGCTGAGAGTAGTAGTCCCTGGCGAGCGGTTCAAATATATGGCCGTTTGCCATGTTGTCATCGTAATAGCCTGATTCGCTTACACCTAAGATGCGCTGCGCAAGAAGTTCGCGCAGATAGTTACGGCTGGTGTCGTTATCTGCAAGCTTGCCGGTTGGGGTGATTAAGACTTTGATGGCTGAGGCTGTAACAACGCCTCGCCGAATGTCGCCCCATGCGGGCGTGCCCTGCTCAATCTCGCGGTAGTAAGTGATCCCTGGCGGATCCATGTGCCTCCGGTGTTTGCCCGTGCATCCTAGCAGACTGTTAGCACTTCGCTAGGATGGGCCTGTCGCAAACCGTAATAGGGCGGCGGCCTCCTCAGGGCTGTGCGCCACTCCAGCGATGCCCCCCGCGTCAACCACCTGGCGGATGAAGGCTTGCTGCTCGGGGGTCGGCTTGCCCAAATCCTTAACTTCCACGGCCGTAAATACCGCCACATGGCGGCCCACCATCTCCGGGGTTATCTCGATGGTTTTCCAGCCGATGAGATCGCTCGTGCCCTTGTTGACGCGGCTACCACTGGAGCCCAGGCCATAGGCCACGGGGCGGCCGTTCTGATCAGGCAGGGCGCCCACGTTGTTGCGGAACAGGCGGGCGGTGCCTCGGCTGTGCGCTCGCTGAATCTCGGCCTGAACCGCCAGCTCTCGGGACGATCGGCGGGGCATGGCGGCGGGGGTGCGGGTGGCCCACCATTTTCGTCCCGCCACGAAGATGCTGTGGCGTCGTGGCGGCCAGAAAAAAGCCCCCAGTCCTTCGGCTGGGGGCCGGTGTTCACCCGACGGGGGCAGTTTAGGCGGGGGTGGTGTCGATCAACTTTGCCCGGTCCAGCGCCTTGATCATCTGCCACCACTGGCGATCGGAATGCTCCTCCCAGTGGTCCTGGCACAGCAACCCGTCGGGGGTGCCGTCTGGCCAGTTGTCGTGGGGCTGGGTGCAGCCTGGGTGGGAGCAGGTCATCCGTCCCACTCCAGATCCCAGAAATCCCCCGCACGATGGCGCAGGTCCGGGGGGAGGTCTCCGGGGCCGATCCAGACCGTGCCAGAAGGTGCGAGGCCGTCAGCAACTGGGAACCGACGGGCTCGCATGTGGAGGAACCCGGTCTCGCCCGGATCCTCGCGGCAGGCTAGGTAGCGGGCTTGATTGCGGGTGTCCGCGAAGACCACCAGGTGATAGGGGTCGCCATCGGAGGGGAAGCAATCCCAGGCGTTCGTCATCCCTCCACCCCCTCGCCGGCGCGATACTCCAGCAGGGCATCCCAGGCGGCTTGGGCTGAGGGCCAGCGGGCGCGAGCTAGGTAGCCGGCGTCGCGGCTGGAAGCAAAGGCCTCAGGCTCCCATCTCCCTCTGGAGGTCAAGCACCAATTGCCATCCCGAACCGCCCAACTGGTCCGCTCGTGGTTCGTGGCCTCGATCCGCACGCCATCGCCACACTCATAGGCGATGGCAGGCGGCAGGGCTGGCGCGGAGGCGGGAGGCTCCAGCCCCTCGCGGCAAGCGATGTGCGGCGGCAGGGGCGGCAGGGGGCCGGTCATCCCGTCGGCGAACCAGTCCGCCACGCCCAGCACGACGTCAGCGCTGTAGCCGGTGGATGGACTACGGAACCCACCCCACACCACAAGCCGGCGCAGGGCCTCCTGTGCCGTGGCCTGCTCGGTCCGCAGTTCCCGCAGGCACTCGGGGCAGCCCCAAACTTCTGGCCCCTGCTGGCCATGGGTTGGGCAGTGGCGCAGGCGGGCGGGGGTGGGCACCGGCACGCCATACAGAGCCATGTCGCAATCGGGGTGATACTGCCGCCAGCCGTTGAACGACTGGTGTTTTGTGGCGGCGTCGGAGAACTCGCTGGAGCGGCACCAGGCGATGGGCTGGGGGATGGCCTCGATCGCGGCGCGGACGGCATCTGCGGGGGTGGGGGTGGTCATGATTCAGTGGCCTGCAATGGTGATACGAATTGAATGCAGTCTTCTGTAACAGCTTCTACTTTTCCGTCTGGCCATTCAATGATGGCCACTGTGTAGTTTCCGGGGCCGGTCTCAAATTCTTCATATTTACAGCCCCACGTGTGGAACTGGGCCTGGCCGCGTGGCACAAGCTCGCGGGTGGGTTTGAGCGGATTTGTGTAATCTATCTCGCAGCGCTTCCATTCGCTGACAATAACGGTGCGGGTGGGGGTGGGGGTGGTCATTGCAAAACAGAATCAGGAACGTCAAAAAAGCCAAGCTGACCCCGATAGGGAATCGGCCTAGCAAAAGTCACGGGATTACGCAGAACAAAACCAAATTCGCCAACAAACCATGGCGACTCGCTTTGCTCTACGCAATCAACAAGGTCTACATGGCCGACAATGCAACCAAAAGGAATAACGGCCGGATCAATTGTTGGGCTAACTCCCACGACTTGCTTGCACCATTGCAAGGCGTCGGAGATCTGTGTTTTGCTGTTGGTTTTTGCCGCATGAAGGAGAATTTTTCCGCGCACGTTTGTGCGCCAATCTCGATTTTCAATGTCTTTGCCGTGGTTGAGAATTAACTCAACCCATGGCTGGCGAATGCTGATACAAAAAGCCATGATCGTTAAGAGTTGGTGTGGTTGACCTGCCGCGCCCGCCCCCTGGCCCTGCGTGCGCGGCGTTTGCGGCCGATGGTGGGGCCGCGCTGAACCTCCTCCAGCAGGGCCGCCAGGGGGGCACATCGTGCGCTGGCTTGGCGGGCTGCCAGCGCAATTGAACGGAAACCATTCACCAACGGCTCAGCCATGGCGTGGATGACTCGCCGCCCTTCCGGGGTCAGCACGCCGGTTGGCGTGAAATACGCGGAGCGAGACCTTGGCGACCGCAGTGGATCGGATGCGGTGGGGGTGGTGTGTTCCATTGGCGGGTGTGGCGTGGTGTGTCTGAGGGGCGTGTGGGGCGCTCCAGCGGCGCCCCGTGGGACGGGACCTCAGTCCCGCTCCAGGACGTCCTCCAGCTCGACGCAGGCGCACCAGAGCGCCTCCACGAGGGGGTGAGCGGTGATGATCTCCTCCCACTCGTCATCTGGGATGCCGTCGCGGATGGCGACGACGGCATCCTTGACGTCATCGGCTGCGGTGATGACGCGGGCGAGGGAAAGGAACGATTGAACTGCGGACATGGGTGGTGGTGCGGGTGGCTCACTCAGTCTCCTGTAATCCGTGGGATCTGGCCGGTGATACGGGTGAACTGCTCTGCTGAGAACTGTTGCGGCGCAAGGGGTTTCGGCGAAGTGTGACAGTTGAAAAGTGTCACTATAAGGAGAAAGTGGCACACTACTGGCACACCGAAACCGCGAAAAGTGGCACAAGGCGAGCGAGAAACGGTAGCAGTTGATACTGTTTCTTGTCGGTTGGTTCAGTCGTACTACGGCTGAGAAACATTGCGGCGCAAGGGATCTTAGGGTTGTGTATCACGGTGAACTGTGGAAAACGAGTTTTCCGCAGGGGTGTGACAGTTGCCGTTACGTTCAGTCACAATTACATCAAAGCGGATGTACTAGCGGGGCAGATCCACTGCGGCGCAATGGGTTTGGGTGATAAGTAGTACGGGTGTTCACTTTGCCCGCCGCTCCCTCGCCAAGGCCGCCAGATGGTCGCGGCCTTCTTGCGTCTTCCTCCAGCAGACGGAACAGGCCGCGCCATAGGTGCCCCGGTGCATCCGGGCGCAGCCGTCGGTGGCACAGGTGAGCCACTCGACGGGGGGCAGCTCACCGGTCAGGCGCTGGCGGTAGGTGGCGGTGCGGGCGGCGGAGGTTTCAGGCATGGGCGATCAGATGCGGCAGAAGTCGAGATTGCCAACTGCCCGATAACCTTCTTTGCTGGTGTTAGCGGGCAAAGAGAAGGTTATTCCCCAAAAGCCTTGATTGTAGGCTGACTTTGCTACTACAAATGCTTCAATTTTATCGTCAGTAAGATCGGGAAAATCTCGCTTAGC
>Ga0068877_10004493_pt1 | contig 10882 bp, 9 predicted proteins | sample NOAtaG_FD_66437 | JGI IMG/M metagenome (GOLD analysis project Ga0068877, IMG submission 66437) | Freshwater lake microbial communities from Lake Erie, under a cyanobacterial bloom - NOAA_Erie_Diel6S_1000h metaG | ecosystem: Environmental > Aquatic > Freshwater > Lake | place: USA: Ohio, Lake... | reverse complement strand
CGAATGGATCACCCGGGAGCGCATCCTGTCCTGCCAGATAGCTCACCGGCTGCGAAGCGATAATCAGTCGGCGGCCATCATTGACGATGGTCGGGCTGAGCACCATCATAGGAATGACACCTTCGAATTCCGGCTTGCTGTAGTCGCGCAGTCGTTTATCAAATACACCACCGGTATTCGTCACCAATTGCTTCTCGAAGGCCCAGGCGCGGTCCTTCCGGTAGGTATAGCGACCATCGCGCAGCGTCTGGTAACGGATAAACCAGTCATTGACTGCCGTGGACAAGATCACTGGATTGAGGAGGTCGCGGCCCATGCGATCTGCGTATTCCCTGCTTCGGGGATTGATCTGTTCACCTGATCGCTGGCGGAGATAAAGTTCGCGGAGGTAGGCCGCACCCACCATACCGCCGGAAGCTCCGGTGACCAGCGTGGCGTGATGCATCAGACGTCCGCCGCTCAGGCTATCCGCTGCGGAGAGCGCCTTCATAGTCCAGAAGGCCGATCTGGAGCCACCGCCGCTGCAGTCAATGATGACCAGCCTCGGGCGCCGGGTGTCCTCGGGATAGACCGAACGTACCCGACGTTCCCAGTTGTTCAGTATGGTCCATCCATGCGCGATATCCTGATGCCGGTGAGACAAATCAGGCAGCAGTGCACCAGTGTGATAGGGAGCGCGCACCGTGTCATAGTTCATGCCGTACCCTCTGCTCTCAAGCCGGAAGAGATGGAGATCAGCGTAGAAATAATTAAGCACAGTCAGGAAAACCAGAAAAACCGTTAGCGTCCAGCCCCTGATCCAACTGTGCAGCGCGCTGATGAGCATGAGCAGCATAGTGAAGAAGAGCACCGAGCTTGCCGCAGCCGGAATGACGAAGAACGGGTGTTCGCGAAGTGATCCGATGACGAGGAAGGACAATACGAGCACCACCTCAAAGCGAGAGGCATTGATGTGGTTCTGGCTGAATACCTGCACAAGCACCTCACGGTCGTAATGCGCGCTGTCGCGGGCCAGTGCAATGCGCCTGAGTGAATAGAAGTACGTTTCCACATGCCAGCCCTTTCTTCCGGGCAGATCCCAGCGATGCGGATGTTGGAGCGGAGTGTCCACCGGGGCGCGTGTCTCCGACTGTCCAAATGCCTGAGCATCCTTGTTCGTGTAGTGAAAATAGAAGTAGGAAAGAGACTGAAACAGGATGATGCCGAGGAGAAAACTGAGCAGATTGAATGCCACCCGCATCGGTGGAATGAGCTCCTGAATCATCTGGAAGCGGGCGCTGCAGAGCAGATAGGTGATCACGAATACAAAAGGAAGCAGCGAATTATTGAGGGCAAACTTGTGAAACGGCCGGCTCAGTGTAGCGATGAACGGAAAACGGAACCCGTGCATGATGTATGTGTACAGGTTGAACGCCGTGATGAAGCCACCCACTGCAAAGCCAACGATGCCGAAGGCAATCATTCCAGTGGCACCGCGGTATTCCGGCACGAGAAACTGCTGAGGCACCCCGATGTTATCGGCGAATATGCCGAGCGTGAAGCCAAAGAGCAGCAGCCAGAAGAACAGCAGGAAGTGATTCTTCTTGAAGTGCAGGATAAGCAAGCGGAACGGAAAGAAATACAACACTCTGGTGATGCGCTCGCGATGACGGTGCAAGGTTGAAGTCAGCATAAGTTGTATTCCCGCAAAAGATACAACACGAGGGAGCAAAGCCCCTACGTGATCGTGCAGGTTATCCGGCGGTGCGGGTGTACTTTTGCCCTCCTGCTGCAATTCGCATGGCTACAGATATCCGAAATAAGAAAGCCCTTTACCGCTACTTCCTCCTGGAAGAATTCACGGCGGGTATGGTACTTTCCGGATCGGAGATCAAGAGCATCCGGGCTGGCAAGGCCAACATTGCCGAGTCATACTGCCGCTTCCGTGGCCAAGAACTGATGGTGGTGAATATGAGCATTTCACCATACTCCAACGCCGGATATGCGCAGCATGAGGAGCGTCGGGAGCGCAAACTCCTGCTTCATCAGACTGAGCTCGCCAAGATCCGCCGCAAGCTGAAGGATACCGGCATGACCATTGTTCCGGTGCGGCTTTTCATCAGTGAAAAGGGATGGGCCAAGCTGACCATTGCCCTGGCCCGGGGCAAACATGCCGGTGATAAGCGCGATGATGTAAAGCAGAAGGATCTCAGGAGGGAAGCCGAGCGCGGGCAGCGCGACTAAGACCCGCTTTTCTGGAAGACCAGCCGCTCGGCATCATCGTCCAGTTTCATCTGATTCTGCTCCAGCATAACAAGAAGAGATTCGCGCATGTCCACCATGGCTTGCCAGTGGTCGTGCGCGGGCACAAAGAAGCTTATGGTGATGATGATATCACCCGGGCCCACATGAGTGACAGAGCAAGCCGGAGCTGGTGAATCCAGGACCCGGGCATCACTGCGCACGTGATCCAGAACAAGTCTGCGTATCACAGAAACGTCTGCCTCGGATGGAAAAGGAAGATCAATGTCTGCTCTTCGAAAACCATTGCGTGTGAAGTTTACGATCACATGATTGGAAGCCTGTCCGTTGGGGATGGTGATGAGCTTGCCATCCGGGGTGAGCAGCACTGTATTGAATATCTGAATTTCCTTCACTACTCCTGTATGCCCTTCCAGCTCCACCACCTCACCTACCTCGTAGGGCTTGAACAGGATGATAAGAAAACCACCTGCAAAGTTGGAGAGAGAGCCCTGCAGGGCAAGGCCAATAGCCAGCCCCATAGCACCAATCACCGCCACGAATGAGGAGGTCTGCACTCCGAGCATACCTGCTACGGCGATCACGAGCATGATCTTGAGCCCGATACTCACAGCACTCTTGATGAAGGTGCGCAGAGTAAGGTCGATTTTGCGACGCTCGAGCGAGCGCCTCACAAACCGGGAAAACCAGCCAATGATCCAGAAGCCGACGACCAGCGTTATAACCGCCAGCGCAAGACGCGGAAGAAAGCGGATACAGGTATCCAGCAACTCATCGGCATAAGCGTGAAGTTTATCAGCAGCGATCATGGCCAATGGAAGAGACGTCAGGCGGCTGATTGCGGTACCACCTTATAGCGTTCATTGAACGCCTCCCAATCCCAGAGAAAATTGCGCATCAACTCATCCAGATTCTTCAGGAAGATTGGATTCGGCGTCTTCATCTGGCGGAAATACTCATCCTGACACTCATTCAGGTCGTACTTGAAGAATACAGCCTTCGACATCGCGTACAGCGTGTTCTTCGAGGGAGCGTTGACACGGGACATGAATTCCTTGTAGTCCTTGACCACGGAAGAAAACTCATGCACCGTCATCTCAAACACGGGAGCCATCTTCTGCACACAGTGCTCGATGATTTCCCGATCCTGGCCGTCCTGATAGTGTTGGGGGATATAGGAAAAATTGCCTGCAATCACCACCATGAGAAAGCGGCCAAAGTCAGAATCTTCAATATCAGGGCTGCGAACAAATTCAGGGCTGTCGCGAATGAAGCCAGCGATTTCAGGGAACCCGCTCTCCGCTGTCTCCAGTATATGATGTGAGAACATGTGAGCCACACGTTCTGTACTGATCTTCTTCCTCCCAAAAATCGTGAGCATAGTGGTCTGTAAAGTGTTTACGATTTCGGCTATTCAAAAGTAGAAGGGGCATAAACCACATGAAGGGCGCATGAATTTTCATATATCAACAGAGTTATTCACTGATTGCGGCTTTCCGTCGGGGCGCAGCGCGCAGCTGTGGCCATTACCTTTGCATGGTGTACAGGATCATCATCAAGCCCTTGTTCTTCTTGCTTCCACCCGAGCGGGCGCATTATCTCGCCATGGATCTTTTGCAGACGCTGTGCGCGATCCCGGGCATGAAGCAGGTTTTGCGAAGCATCTTTTCGCCGCGTGCGCACGTTCAACCTGTGAACGTTGCAGGCCTCACTTTTCCCAATCTTGTAGGGCTCGCGGCCGGCTTCGACAAGGATGCGCGCTGGGTGGATGCGCTGGAATGTCTCGGCTTCGGATTCATTGAAATCGGCACTGTAACACCTCTCGCGCAGCCGGGCAACAGCCGTCCGCGATTATTCCGGCTGCCTGCTGATCAAGCTCTCATCAACCGGATGGGCTTCAACAATGCTGGTGCGCAGGCCGCTGCCCGGCGACTTCGCAAGCGATCAGGTCAGATTCTTGTGGGCGGAAATATTGGTAAAAACAAGAATACCCCGAATGAAGATGCCGTCCAGGATTATGTGAAATGCTTCCATGCCCTGAGGGATGTGGTGGACTACTTTGTGGTGAACGTGAGCTCACCGAATACGCCGGGTCTTCGCGATCTTCAGGAAAAAGAGCCCCTGCTCGCGTTGCTCCGTACGTTGCAGGATCTCAATACATCCGGTGGAGTGATGCGCCCGATCTTTCTCAAGATCGCGCCTGATCTGACCAGCAGCCAGTTGGATGACATCGTGGAAATCGTGCACACGAGCGGCATAGCAGGTATCATCGCCACGAATACCACCATATCACGCGAAGGACTTTCGACGGCCCGCAAGGAGCTGGATGAGATTGGAGCCGGCGGACTGAGCGGCCGACCCGTAAGGAAGCGATCCACGGAAGTGCTCCGCTACCTGCATGAAAAAAGCCACGGGGCTTTTCCCATTATAGGTGCCGGAGGAATTGCAACCGGAGAAGATGCAGATGAAAAACTCCGGGCGGGCGCCGCTCTCGTGCAGGTTTATACGGGCTTTATCTACGAAGGTCCCGGGATCGTGAAACGTATTCTCGAGCACCTCAGCGGCAGTGCTCGCTGACTAGCTCATTCTTCCTCGGCCCTTGGTTTCCATCGTTCAGTGAGCCATGTTCTGATCTGATTCTCGCGGGTATTGTCTCCGGGCTGGTAGAATATTTCTCCGGATAGTGCATCAGGCAGATATTCCTGATTCACAAAGTTGCCTTCATAATTGTGCGCATAGTGATAGCCCACGCCATATCCGAGGTCTTTCATCAGTCCGGTGGGGGCGTTGCGCAGATGCATCGGTACGGGCAGATCACCTCGTTCCTTCACCACCCGGATGGCGTCTTCGATAGCCATGTAAGCACTGTTGCTTTTCGGAGAAGTAGCGAGGTAGATGGCGCACTGGGAAAGGATGATCCGGCTCTCGGGCCAGCCGATCACCTGCACGGCCTGGAAGGTAGCTTCTGCCATGAGCAATGCATTGGGGTTGGCCAGACCCACATCTTCTGCAGCGAGGATGAGTAACCGCCGGGCGATGAAGCGGGGGTCTTCACCACCTTCCACCATGCGCGCGAGGTAGTACACAGCAGCGTCAGGATCACTTCCCCGTATGCTCTTGATGAATGCGGAGATGATGTCGTAGTGCATCTCCCCAGTCTTGTCATACCTCGCCATGTTCTGCTGAATGGCTTCCGTTACGGCGGCATTGGTGACCACAGCCGGCCGGCCCTGAAGGGTATTCACAACGAGTTCGAGCACGTTGAGCAGCCGTCGGGCATCTCCTCCGCTCATGCGGAGCAGGGCCTCGTACTCATCTATCCTCACCTGCCTCTGCTGCATGTCATGATCGCGCTCCAAAGCGCGCTCTGCCAGATTGCGCAAATGCTCCGCAGTGAGTGGTTTCAGCACATACACCTGGCATCGCGAGAGCAGGGCACTGTTAACTTCGAAGGAAGGGTTCTCGGTTGTGGCACCTACAAGCGTGATGGTTCCGCGCTCCACTGCAGCGAGCAGAGAGTCTTGCTGACTCTTCGAAAAGCGGTGGATCTCGTCAATGAACAGAATGGCGCTCTGGGCAAACAAGCCACCACCGCGCACACTTTCAATCACCTCCCGCACTTCCTTCACGCCACTGTGAATGGCTGAAAGCGCATGGAACGGTCGCTTCAGTCCTTGCGACAGGATATGCGCCAGCGTGGTCTTACCCACACCGGGAGGGCCCCACAGAATCATGCTCGGCACATTGCCGGTATCCATGGCTCTGCGCAGCACACCACCCTCTCCGGTGAGATGTTCCTGTCCGATGTAATCGTCCAGCGTGCGCGGCCGCATACGTTCGGCGAGAGGAGCTGACATAGGTAGTGGCTGGGAGGTCTGCTAGGTATTGCTCAGGAGGTCAGGACGCCTTTCCTGTGTTTTGAGGATCGCCTGCTCCATTCGCCACTCTTCGATGCGACGGGCATTTCCGCTGGTGAGCACTTCCGGAACTTTCCAGCCCTTGTAATCAGCGGGACGTGTATATACCGGAGGAGCGAGCAGATCATCCTGGAATGAATCGGTGAGCGCACTGGTTTCGTCGTTCATAACACCCGGAATCAGGCGTACAATGGAATCCGTCAGCACCGCTGCCGCCAGTTCACCGCCGCTGAGCACGTAATCTCCTATAGAGATTTCACGGGTCACGTAATGATCTCGCAGCCGCTGATCAATGCCTTTGTAATGCCCGCAAACCAAAATCAGGTTGGCCTTGAGCGAAAGCTCATTGCACATGTGCTGGCCGAGCCGGCTGCCATCAGGGGTGAGGTAGATGACTTCATCATAGTTACGCTGGCCGCGCAACGTATCGATACAATCAGCTATAGGCTGGATCATCATCACCATACCAGCTCCGCCGCCAAACTGATAATCATCTACCCCCTTGTGCTTGTCCGTGCTATAGTCGCGGATATTGTGGAGGTGGATCTCACACAATCCGCGTTGCTGTGCACGTTCCAGGATAGAATCTGCAAACGGTCCGTCGAGGAGTCGGGGCAGGATGGTGAGTATATCAATGCGCATGGTTCAGTACTGAGGATGTGCGGGCTTATTTCCGAGAATTTCTTCGATGCGTGCCATGACGTCAACAGTAAGCACTGGCACCACCTCTGCTGAGGTAATGGTCTCTTCCAGTTGATGCGGATGGCTTGCACCCAGAATGACGGTGCTCACGTTTGGATTCATCAGACACCAGGCAATGGCCATGCGGGGCAAACTAGCTCCCAGTTCATCGGCAAGTGCCTGTAAATCTTTTACCCTGCGGTAGTTGTCATCAGTGAACAGGCGTGCAGCCATCCAATCGAGTTCCTTTCTGCCCAACCGGGTATCGGCGGGCATTCCGCTGCTGTATTTGCCGGTGAGGAATCCGGAAGCGAGCGGACTCCAGATGGTGGTACCCAATCCAACTGTTTTGTATATCTGCGCAAACTCCACTTCCACCTTGCGGCGCTCGAGCATATTGTACTGAGGCTGTTCCACTACGGGGCCGATGAGGTTGTGATCACGGGCGACCATGTGCGCCTCCATGATTTCCTGAGCGCTCCATTCGCTGGTGCCCCAATACAGGATCTTGCCTTGTGCAATCAGGTGGTGCATCGCCCACACGGTTTCTTCCATGGGCGTTTGCTTATCCGGACGATGGCAGAAGAACAGGTCGAGGTAATCGGTGCGCAGCCTGTGCAGCGCGGCATCACATGCTTCGCGCAGATGCTTGCGGTTCAACCCACGCTGTGTGGGTAGCTTTCCTCCGGCACCGAAAAAGGCCTTGCTGCTCACGGTGTAGGTATCACGCGGCCACTTCTTCCTGCTCAGAATATCGCCCATCACCTCTTCGCTTCTGCCGGACGCATAGACCTCCGCATTGTCAAAAAAATTGACACCATGATCGTAAGCGATATCCATCAGTCGCTCGCTCGTTGACTGGTCAATCTGATTGCCAAAAGTGATCCACGAACCGAAAGACAACTCGCTGAGTTGAAGCCCGGATTTTCCGATTCTGCGGTAATTCATGGCACAAAGAAACGATGGCAGCGCATATATCGGGGCAACTGGCTCACACCGAGATGGGCTATCTTCAAAGTCCGGAACGCTTCATGCATGGGGTTTGACCATTGTTCTCCTAACATTGCAGACTGAGATGAATCGACTGATTATCCTGATATCCGCTCTGGTGCTCACAGCCAAGGGCATGATCTGTGCGCAGGACCCCTGTATCTACACACCCGAGGCGCGCATTGAAAAGTTACTTGCCCAAAGCCGCGACAGCAAGAAGTATGAGCCCGATGAGCGCATGGGCTTTCTGGAAAAGAGTGTGGAGGAAGCTCCCGACTGCCTGCCGTGTCTGCTCAGAATGGGTGAGCTCCAGTTCCTTCGGGCCAAGCGGAGCGGAGCGCCATTTTCCCCGGCCATAGCCACGTTGGAGAAGATCACCGTCGCGTGTGAATGGTACCACTCGGACGTTTACTACATGCTGGGTAGCATGTGCTACGCCGACAAGGAGTATGAGAAAGCAGCCGGCTATCTCGGCAAATTTCTTCGCTTCCCGGATGATGATCCGGCCCGGTTGGACAAAAAGTATCCCGAGCAATATGAAGAGGTGAAGGTGGCGCTGGCCAGTGTGGAGGAATATGTGGAGATTTATAAGAATCAGCCTGAATTCAAGCCCCGCAAGGTGGCCGGTGTTTCCTCCGATTCCGATGACTATTTGCCTCTCATTTCACCCGATGGTGAAATCATGTTCTACACCCGACAGAGCTACACCAAGGCCCTCGGCGACTTTGAGCCTCGGCTTCAGGAACTGTTCACCTGGTCGAGGAGGCCGGATATCAATCAGTCGTTTGATCCGGGTGAAGCACTGCCGCCGCCCTTCAACCGCGGCGACAACTACGGAGGAGCGACGGTTTCCGTGGACAACAAAGAGCTCATCATCGCCCGGAAGAATCCCCAGCCCAAGAATCCCCAGAACATCGATCTCTTTTCTACGCGATACACCCGCACCACCGATGCATCGGGCAAGACCGTTTACCTCTGGGAAGAGTTGAAGCAACTTGGACCGGATATCAACACCCCGGATGGCTGGGAAGGACAACCCAGTCTGAGCGGTGATGGCCAGTTGCTCTTCTTCGCTACGGTGCGTCCGACCTGCCTCAAGGATGTGAACGGCAATTTTACCCACGACATCTTCGTCAGCCGCCGCCAGACCGATGGCTCATGGGGACCGGCCAATCCGGTGGGCGGATCCATCAATACCCGGATGCATGAGAAGGCCCCCTTCATGCACAGCGACAGCCGCACCTTGTACTTCTCCTCCAACGGCCATACAGGTGTAGGTGGAATGGATTTATTCTACTGCACGATGAATGAGGATGGCACCTTCAGCAAGCCGAAGAATATGGGCTTTCCGATCAATGATGAAAAAGACCAGCTCGGCATTGTGGTGAGCAGTGACGGAGAGATCGCCTATTTCGGTGCCAATAAGCTGAATGGTGAAAAGGGATGGGACGTCTATGAATTCCGTCTGCCCGAGCGGGCGCGGCCTGAACGCGTAGCCATCATCAAAGGAGAAGTGCGCAATGAAGAGGGCACTGCCGCTCAGAATGCCGAGGTGGAAATCAAGTATGTGCAGAGCGGTGCTGCAGATAAGGTGCGGGTCAACGGAGACGATGGTACCTACGCCGCCGTGGTGCGCATGGATAAGAAGGAGGATGTGGTCCTGCAGGTCAAGGGAGAGGATATTGCCTTCAACTCACGAGTGATAGCGAGGAAGGAAGATGAGCTGCCGCCTGTGGTCATGAAGCTTTCCATGGAAACCCAGGCCCTTGCTGAAGACAAGCCCTTTGTCATCAATGACATTTACTACGCCACGGGAAGGGCAGAGCTAGACCCCTCCTCCATGCTCATCCTCGATCTCTTCGCTGAATACCTCACGGAGCATCCTGCCATGGAGATCGAAATCCAGGGGCATACCGACAATGTGGGCAGTGAAAAAGCGAACCTCGCGCTGTCCAAGGAGCGCGCGTTTGAGGTGCTCAGCTACCTGGCATCCCGGGGCGTTGAAGGCTCCCGACTAAGCTACCAGGGATACGGGCCTCTCCGGCCCGTGGCCGACAATGCAACGGAAGAAGGCAGAGCCCGCAACAGACGCACTGAATTCGTTGTGAGGAAGAAATGATACACTACCTTTGCGGCCTTATTCCACAACCCATGAAATATCTCTTCTTTGCATGCACGGCAGTGCTCGCCCTGGTGGCTTGCGGACCATCCACACCCGCTGAAAAAACAGATGACTACACGCGGTATGGCGCCGAGTTTGACTCCACCGGAGCCATAGCCATGACTGATCTCATCGCTTCGATGTCAGGCCAGGACAGTATCGATGCCGTGGTCAAGTGTACCATTGTGCAAACCTGCACCAAAGCAGGCTGCTGGATGGATGTAGAAAATCCCTCCGGCGATGGTTCCATCAAGGTTTTCATGAAGGACCACGCCTTTGGTGTACCCCTGAGTGAATGTGCCGGACTCATGGCCATCGTGAAGGGTAAGGCCTACTTCGACACCCTGAGTGTAGCCGACCTGCAGCACCTGGCGGAAGATGCAAAAAAGACACCGGAAGAAATCGCGCTCATTACCGAACCTCGCCCTGTACTAGCCCTCGAAGCAGCAGGTGTGATGATCAAAGGTTACAAGGGCGCACCGGCAGGAGAAGCCGGTCATGAAGGACATGACCATGAGGGGCATGACCACGGATCAGAGGCCGGACACTCCCACTAATCATCCCTCGAAACAAACAGGAAGCCCGGTTGATCCGGGCTTCTTCATTGCATCACATCCAATCAATCCATGGAGCAGATCGAAGTATTCCAGTTGTCCAACGGGATTCGCGTGGTACATCAGCACCTGCCGCGGGAAGTCATCCACTGCGGACTCCTGATCGGTGCCGGAAGCCGCGATGAGCTCCGCGACGAACATGGCCTGGCCCATTTTCTGGAGCACTGCCTCTTCAAGGGAACACGCAGGAGGAAGACCTTCCACATCCTGAGCCGGCTCGATGCTGTGGGCGGCGAACTCAATGCCTTCACCGCCAAAGAAGAAACGTGGGTCCACGC
>Ga0068877_10004492_pt1 | contig 10882 bp, 7 predicted proteins | sample NOAtaG_FD_66437 | JGI IMG/M metagenome (GOLD analysis project Ga0068877, IMG submission 66437) | Freshwater lake microbial communities from Lake Erie, under a cyanobacterial bloom - NOAA_Erie_Diel6S_1000h metaG | ecosystem: Environmental > Aquatic > Freshwater > Lake | place: USA: Ohio, Lake... | reverse complement strand
CCTTCTCCGCCCACGGAATAATCCGCGCCATAGCTGTTACACCCGCCGCGCCCGCTGACCCGGCGCTCTGCTGGATCAAACGCCAGGAAGATCCGCGCGCCCTCGATCACACCGGCGCCGTTGATCTCGCTCACCACCCAGTCGCCCTCCGCCAGCAGCGCGTCCGGCTCGCCGCCGCAGCCCTGATAGACCTCGCCGCCCATTGATACGGTCACAGTGTCCGGGTACGGAACACCCGTCGCGGAATCCGCACACACCTTCGACAGCGCTGTAATGGCCAGACCGCCCGGCCCGTCCGCATACTCGAAGCCGCCCTCGATCGCCTCCGGCTGCGGCAGCAGCGCCGAATAGGTCTGCGCGCCGTAGTCATATGTAAAGTCCGCCGTGCCTTCCTTGATCGTCAGCAGCCAGCCCGGCTCCTGCCCGCGCGCCGTCCAGTTCGCCGGCACGGAAACCTGCGGCTCGGCTGCTTCCTGCTGCACGGGTTCTGGCACCTCCTGCGGTTCTGTCGCCAGCGGCGCGCCGCAAGCCGCAAGGCTCATCGCTGCAGCCAGCAGGAGGCTGGATCGTGTCATCATGGCAGGGCTCCTCACCAGGTTTCAACTCGCAGCAAAGCGCTACTGCGCCTTCGCGTCAAATCCGGGGCGGTGAACGCAGCCGCGCGTTTGAAGTGCGCCGCAAGCGGCCTAGGTCGTGCGTGGCTCAAACAGACCGGAAAGCCGCGATGACCTTCCTCCCCGCGACCCGCACCGAAGCCGAAGCGCGCCTTGAGGCCTTCATCCCGCGCATGGGCCGGCGCTATGCGGCGGAGCGCAACTATGACAACGGTCCCGGCAAGCATGCCAGCGTCTCAGCCCTGTCGCCCTGGCTGCGCCGCCGCCTTCTGCTGGAAAGCGATGTGGCCGCCGCCGCCCTTGCGGCGCACGGCCCCGAAGCCGCCGAGAAGTTCGTCCAGGAGGTGCTCTGGCGCGGCTATTTCAAAGGCTGGCTCGAACGCCGCCCCGGCATCTGGGCAAGCTACCTCTCCGGCCTTGAGGCAGACCTCGCCGGCACCGCATCCAACTCAGGCCTGCGCCGCGCGCTCGAAGCCGCCGAGACCGGCACAACCGGCCTCAAATGTTTCGATGCCTGGACCCGCGAACTGATCGAGACCGGCTACCTGCACAACCATGCCCGCATGTGGTTCGCCTCGATCTGGATCTTCACGCTGAAACTCCCCTGGCGGCTCGGCGCGGACTTTTTCTACCGCCACCTCCTCGACGGCGATCCCGCCTCCAACACGCTCAGCTGGCGCTGGGTCGCGGGGCTCCACACCCGCGGCAAGCCCTACGAGGCCAAGGCCTGGAACATCGCCAAATTCACCCGCGAGCGCTTCATGCCCGCCGAAGCGGACTTTACCGCGGTTGTGCAAGGCCTCGAGGCAACCGAGCCTGAAGGCCTGCCTGCCGCCACGCCCCTGCGCACGCTCGCGCCGCCTTCCGCCGCCGCGCCGTCCGTCCTTCTGATCACGGAAGAAGACTGCCGCCCGGAAGACTTCCCCCTCGCCGCCTTTGACATCCGCGCCGCCGCAACCCTCGCCGCCGGCCACCTGCGCTCGCCCCGCCCCGTCTCGCCCCTCGTCACCGCTTTCGAGGACGAAGCCCTCGCCGATGCCGCTGCACGGTCCGGCCACGCCGCAACGCCGCTCCGCGCCGACGATCCGGAAACTCTCATCGCCTGGGCGGTGCAATCCGGCGCACGCCAGATCCTCACGCCCTACATCCCTGAAGGCCCGCTGCGGGACTGGCTGCGCGGCGCCGGGCCCCTGCTCGCCCGCGAAGGGCTCACGGTCTGCGAATGGCGCCGCGACTGGGACAGCGCCATCTGGCCCCACGCCACTGCCGGCTTCTTCAAGGTCAAGGAAAAGATGCCCCGTATCCTGCAGGAAGCAGGCCTCAGCTGATCGCGCGGCGGGGGGATGGTGGGCGATAACGGGCTCGAACCGCTGACATCCTGCGTGTAAAGCAGGCGCTCTACCAACTGAGCTAATCGCCCCCAGAATTGGCATGCCGCCTCTTTGCCGGGCGACGCGCGGAAAGGCAAGAGCAGCCCTCACAGCTTCCCCTTCCTCGCGTTGGCGGCGCCAGAAGTCAGCGCGCGATAGCGCTCTTCCAAGACTGGCAAACGATCACCGCGTTTACCGCTCTCAGCGCGTCGAACTGACGTGAACCCCCAACTTGTTGACGCCGTTCGCAGAGATAGCTTTATTGAGGAGGGAGGCACGATCCATGGGAAAGCAAAGCGCCGCGATCGATCTTGAGACATTTGACCGGGCAGCCTCGCTGTTTGTGCACAAGCGCCGGGTATTGCCTGAGAACACATTGGAGCTGCTTGCCAGCGATGTCGTTCGCCGCCTTGCGAGAACTTCGAAACCGGACACAAGGCAACCAGCGCTCGAGATCACGCCCGAGTCGATTGCCGCATTTTGCGATACGCTGGTGAAGGACGGCCCTGAGGCTGCCTTGCAGTTCGTTGATGCCCGCCGGGCTGAAGGCGCAACCCGGAAGGACATCTATCTTGGCTATATAGGGGCGGCCGCCAGCGAGCTGGGAAAGCGCTGGGATGAGGATTGGCTCACCTTTGCAGATGTCACGATTGCGACAGGCCAGCTCTATGCCCTGATGCGCGCGCTGCGAGATGAACAAGCAGAAGGAAGCCCCGATTTTGATATGCGCGGACGCGCGCTCTTCGCGACCGTGCCGGGCGAAGATCACGGGATCGGAATCACGATCGCCGCCGATATGTTCCGCAGCGCAGGGTGGGAGATCGATCTCCAGATCGGCGCGGACCATGAGGCCCTGATGGCGCTTATCGAGCAGACAAGGCCCAAGGTTGTCGGCTTGTCGCTGAGCACTGAAAGCCGGCTTGCTGAGCTGCTGCATCTTGTCCTGTCGATCCGCATTGCCCTGCCCCGCACCATTGTGGGGGTGGCGCCCGGCGCTGGGCTCGATCCCAACCTCATCAGCGATACTGCCGATATCGATCTGCTCTTTACCGATGCAGCATCCGCAATGTCGGACCTCGACCGCCTTATCCAGATGCCGAGCTGATTTAAAAAACTCCGCTCACGGATCACAAGGGTGCCAAGACAGTCCAGAACTTTCCCGGGTTTCAGCGTGTATCGGCAGAGCGGCCCATGCCGCGCAGCGGCATGAAGAAGCCTATCAGTTCTGCCGGGGTTGTCCGCTCGATTGCGCCTGCATCGATCTCTGCCTGAGGCCAGATCCAGGTCACGGCCGGATCATGCAGCATGGCCCAATCTGCAAACATGCGTTCCGAGACAGGGTCGTCGACGTGTAAACGCACTTCAAGGTGACGGTCATCCTGCTGAATCCGCGCGAGCGTCGCCCTGACCGCTGCCTCAGGCCCTTCGAGCCATTGCATGTAGATGTCCGCGCGGCAGATCAGGGCGCCTGTAATGTCATCCCGTTCATTCGCGAGGCGGGCGTGCATCAGGATGCCGCTCAGGATGCTGGTATCAAAGCCGAAGGGCCGCGACGTGTAGATGACCCGCAGAAGTTGGGTGATGGTGCAGTTTCCTTGTCAAGCTGTTCCAGTCGTTCGACCGGGCCGCGTTTGCGGACACGTCCAAGCTTTGACCCGTCCCACGGCCTTATAACGCACTGAAGGTATTCCCGCCATCATGACGTTTTTGGGCGACGGGTGAGCGGCCATCTGACGAAAGTGATTGCGAGCCAGTCTGAAGTTCGCCGACAGCCGCCGTTGGTTTGTAACGGTGGGAATAAAGTACGAAAGCATCTGGGTTGGTCAGGTCCGGGCAAATCGGGCTCGGTGCATTCGACGGCGGTCCGCTACTGTCCGGTCGACGGTTTCGCTCTGGCACGCAAGGCATCGAGGTCTTCTGCGCCAAGGAAGGCACCGGCCGCCACGACGCCTGTTATCTCGTCGAGCGCTGCGAGGCTTTCCAAAGGATCAGTCTTGGTCAGGACCAAATCGGCGAAATATCCCTCGGCGACGCGCCCCGACTTTTCAGAGCCGGCGATCATGGCAGAGATGCGCGTCGCCGCATCGAGAACCTGCGGGACCGTAAGTCCCGAATCCCTGAGCTCTTTCAATTCGTCGTGAAGGATCAGGCCGGGTATCGCGCATGTTTCTGGAGAGCCATCTGTTCCCGTGCCAATCAAGACGCCGGAGGCGCTAAGTTGCTGCACAACTTCGGACGTCATCCGTGAGTAAGATCGACGGCCCTCTCCTGGCGAACTCATAGAAGACGTCCGCAGCTGCTGGCAGGAAACGAGCCGGTCAGCCGGCAAAAATTGCTCCGCAGCTTGAAACATCCGGTCGCTCACAGGCGAGCGAACACTCAAAGTCGGCGTAACACTTGCGCCTGCCTGAGCCATCTTCTGGAACAACACAGCGCAGCCCTCTGGTTGGTAAAGTTCAGCCATGGCGCGTTCGTAGTATCCTGGACCACCCGTGTACCAGCCAGCATAGAAATTCTCGGCGTCCTTTTCTCCATCAGACCCGCAATACGAAAGCAGCTCGGGAGGAAGGTGATCAAAATCGCGCTGACCGCTTGCAATCGATTCAAGCGGTCCAGAATAAGGTCTCAGATGTCCCACCACCTGGAAGTCCTGCGCGCCCGCGGCACGCGTAATGGCTGCATAGATGTCTGGCGCGATGAAATCATGCGTCTTGATGAAATCAACGCCTTTCGAAACTTGCGCGTTGACCATCGCCTCCGCCTCGGCCGGGGTCGCTGGCAATAGGGTGTGGTCAACATAACCCCACGGCTGCTGGCCAGAAAATGACTGGCCTGCGACCTTGAGGAGGGGGGCCGCTTCCAATCTGTCCCTTTGGGAATTGAGTGTTTGCCGAAGTTCGAGAATGTCATCGGTTCGCGATCCGAGATCGCGCAGGCCGAGCACGCCGTAAGACATCGACAAGGGAATGTCCCAGTCTAACGGCTCAAGCTTCTCGACACCTTCCGGAGTCGTGGATTCCAAGTGGACATGCAGGTCCCAGAGCCCGGCCAACAGGTAATGGCCGGTCAAGTCGACCTCTCTGGATGCCTGCCAGTCGGCGAGGTCGCCAATGCGGATAATCAAGCCCTCATTCACCGCAACATCAACAGGTTCGGTTGACGCGCCTGCTTGAGTGTCCACAACCCGCACGTCGCGAAGAATGAGGTCAACCGTCTCCGGCGTTCCGGGAGCGGTGGTGCACCCCGTAAGACCGGCCAACCAGAACGCTGTCATCAATGCGGGCAACGATCTGTATCGCGGGAGTAGTACTGGCCGCATTGAGTTATCCTTTATGATGGGGAGAGCGGTGAATCTTGATCAACCCGGATTCTCTTCACCTCTGCCGGTAACCTTGAACAAGATTATCGACGAAATAACTCAATTCAGCGTCGTGTCGTCGGCCCCAGCCGACGAACAGCCCGGCTTTGGAGGCCACCTTATGCAAGCAAGCTCGAATACGGCGCTCGCCCGCATGGCGCCGATCCAGTTGGCCCTCTGTGCTTCAGGGGCCCTCACCTTTCTGTACGCGACCGTTTTCTTCATCACACGCGAGGGCAGCCTTGTAAGCGCCATCGTCCCGGGGATCGCCAACGGCCTGTCGCTCGGTTTTCTCGGATATGCGGTGCTGCGGCTTGCGGGCTATGCTCCGGCAGGATCTCCGTGGGCTATCATCTGGCACGGATTGTTTTCGACTGGCTTCGTGTTCGGGTGGATGATGGCCATCTCGTTCTTCGACGCCTGCCTCAATTGGGCAGTGTCGGGTACCTGGACTTATTGGTGGTTCAGCGGTCCAGGACTGACATGGCAGATGCTGCAGGGCTATTTCATCTATGCCCTTATCTCAATAACGTCTGCCCATCGCCGCTTGCTTGAGCTTCACGATCTGGCTCGGGCGGCGGCTGACTCCAGCCCGGCACCGTCGATGGAAGCGCGGCTATTGGTTGTTCAAACGGAGCAGGGACTTGTTCCGGTTGATCCGGCGAGCATTGTAGCGGTTGAAGCGACCGGGGACTATGTCCGGCTGATCCGCACCCGCGACAGCCTGCTTGTAAAAATGACGATGACCGATGCGGAGCACCGATTTTGCGCGCGGGGCTTTATAAGGGTTCATCGGTCATGGCTCGTGAAGCTTGAAGCCGTGAGCCTGTTTGAGAACGTCGGCCAAGGCCGTTGGCGGGCCCTCGTCGGCGGGCAAGAGGTCCCGGTCAGCCGGTCGGGAATCAAGCTTCTCAAAGATTTGATGCTCTGAGAATTCAAGCCTTCGCGCCTTCGCCAAGGTCTTTGCCGTTTCAGTGGAATTCTGACCGGGCGTATGCAGGTAAAAAATGCTGGTGATCGGCCGGAATGGGCCAACAACTGACCCTGTCAGACCAACCCGCCTCCCCTGAATAAGAAAGCCCCTCCTCCGGCCGGAGAAGGGGCTTCCCGTATCGTCAGTCTACGAACCGCTCAGTGCGCGCGGATCGTGTCCGTGTCGTCGGCAGGCTTCGCCGGTCCGCCCGACAGCGTCTGCTGCAGCGCCGCCTCGTCGGCTTCCGACCATTCAATCGGCACCAGCGGACCCGCCAGCGCCAGCTTCAGTACTTCCTGGATGTCGGAGACGGGGATGATCTTCATCTGCGTCTTCACATTCTCCGGGATCTCGTCGAGGTCCTTCTCGTTATCCTTGGGGATCAGCACCGTCTTGATGCCGCCGCGCAGGGCCGCGAGCAGTTTCTCCTTGAGGCCGCCAATCGGCAGCACCCGGCCACGCAGGCTGATTTCGCCCGTCATCGCCACTTCGCGGTTCACCGGAACGCCGGTGAGCAGCGACACGATGGCCGTCGTCATTGCAGCGCCGGCACTCGGGCCATCCTTGGGCGTCGCGCCATCGGGCACGTGCACGTGGATGTCCGTCGTATTGAACGCCGTCGGTCGGATGCCGAGGGAGACAGAGCGTGCCCGCACCAGCGAGCTCGCCGCCTGGATCGACTCCTTCATGACGTCGCGCAGGTTGCCGGTCACCTTCATGTTGCCACGGCCCGGCATCTTCACCGCCTCGATGGTAAGGAGGTCGCCGCCGACTTCCGTCCAGGCAAGGCCGGTGACGGCGCCCACCTGATCGGTTTCATCGGCAAGGCCGAACCGGTACTTCCGCACGCCCGCGAACTCCGCGAGATTGGCTTCCGTGATCGTCAGGCTGCCGCCTTCGTTCAGCGCGAGCTGGCGCACCGCCTTGCGGGCAAGGCGCGCGATCTCACGCTTCAGCGAACGCACACCCGCTTCCCGCGTATAGTAACGGATCAGGTCGCTGATCGCGCCATCGGTGACGATCCACTCTTCGGCCTTGAGGCCATGATCGGTGCGCACCTGAGGGATCAGGTGGCGCTTGGTGATCTCGAGTTTCTCATCCTCCGTGTACCCCGCAATCCGGATGATCTCCATCCGGTCGAGCAAGGGCTGCGGCATGTTCAGCGAGTTCGCCGTCGTCACGAACATCACGTCCGAAAGGTCATAATCGACCTCGAGGTAGTGATCGTTGAACGTCGAGTTCTGCTCAGGGTCGAGCACTTCAAGCAGGGCAGAGGCCGGGTCGCCCCGGTGGTCCATGCCCATCTTGTCGATCTCGTCGAGCAGGAACAGCGGGTTGCCGCTCTTCACCTTCTTCAGGCTCTGGATCACCCGTCCCGGCATCGAGCCGATATAGGTGCGCCGGTGCCCGCGGATCTCGCTCTCGTCGCGCACGCCGCCGAGCGACACGCGCACGAAATCACGCCCCGTCGCTTCCGCGATGGACTTGCCGAGCGACGTCTTGCCGACGCCGGGCGGGCCGACGAGGCAGAGGATCGGGCCTTTCAGCTTGCCGGTGCGTTTCTGCACGGCGAGATATTCCAGGATCCGCTCTTTCACCTTGTCGAGACCGTAATGGTCATCGTCGAGCTGTTTCTCGGCCTTGCGAAGATCCGTGACGATCTCCTTGCGCTTGGCCCAGGGCAGCGACAGGATCCAGTCGAGATAATTGCGAACGACCGTCGACTCTGCCGACATCGGGCTCATCTGGCGCAGCTTCTTCAGCTCCGCCTCGGCCTTCGTGCGCGCTTCCTGGCTCAGCGGGGCATCGGCAATCTTCTGCTCGAGCTCGGCCATCTCGTCGCGCTCGCCGCCATCGCCGCCCTGCTCGCCCAGCTCGCGCTGGATCGCCTTCATCTGCTCGTTCAGATAATACTCGCGCTGGGTCTTCTCCATCTGCCGCTTCACGCGGTTTTTGATCTTACGCTCCATCTGGAGCATGCCCATCTCGCCTTCCATCAGCGCGAAGACCTTCTCGAGCCGGTCCTTGGCATCCGGCATCTCAAGCAGGTCCTGCTTGTCGGACAGTTTCACCGACAGGTTCGAAGCCACCTGATCGGCCAGCCGGCCCGGCTCGGTCAGCTGCGAGATCGAAGACACCGCTTCCGGCGGGATCTTGCGGTTCAGCTTCACATAGTTCTCGAACTGCTCCTGCACGGCGCGCGTCAGGGCCTGGATGTCCGTCCCGGAGCTTGGCGCCTCGGCAATCGGCTCGATCTCGGCCTCGAAATACTCGCCCCGGTCATGCAGTTCGACCAGCCGTGCACGCGATTTGCCCTCGACCAGCACCTTCACGGTGCCGTCGGGCAGTTTCAGCAGCTGCAGGATGGTCGCCAGCGTACCCACCTGATGCAGGTCGCCGGAATTGGGGTTGTCGATCGCGGCATCCTTCTGCGCGACCAGCATGATCTCGTTCTCGGACTCCTCAATCATTTCAAGGGCCCGCACGGACTTGTCCCGGCCGACGAACAGCGGCGCGACCATGTCCGGGAAAACAACGATGTCCCGAAGCGGCAACACCGGTACTGTCTTCGATCTTGGCATAAGAATGCCTCCTTTACGTGGGCCCCGCGTGGCAGCGACCCGGATACCCTAGATCGCCAACTAGGGCGATTGTCAGGCGATACGAGTGATTTGGAAACCTCGCCTCACACCTTCAACGGCACAGCTGCTCAACAAAGGTGTGAATTGCGCTCACCTCACCCCCCTCGACACGCGCCTCCGATCCGGCGCAAACTCCCCCGGCCCACGGGAGACACGACCATGCACCGCCTTGCCATGACTGCCCTTTTCCTCGCCCTGGCCGCCGCCGCACCCGCCAGCGCCCAGCTGGCCGGCCGCCCGGCGCTGGACCTGACCGAAACCGGCAGCGCCTTCGGAACAGGCACTGATACCGCCTTCGCCCGGTCCGTGGCCGCCCGGTATGCCGGCGGCGTCTCCGCCGATGCCATCCGCGCCGATCTGATGGCCCAGGGCTTCAAATGCTACGCAGATGGCACCTATTGCACCCGCTCCGTGATGATCGAGCCCTGCGTCGATGGCTGGAGCGTGTATCTGGAGGAAGACGGCTCGGTCGAAGGCGTCCTGCGGCGCGTCTGCATGGGCGCAGAGGAGGAATAGGGCCCACAGCGCCCCGCCCCTTGCCCCAACCGCCCGAGTCAGCTTGATACCCATTCCCGGCAGAAAGCCTGAGGGTTAAGGCGTCTTTAACGCTTTCGGAACCGTTTCAGCCTCATCTGCGCGGGTACTTCGCCGGCCTGTCCGGCACCCCAGCGACGGAGAATCGGCCCCATGTCCTCAGCCCGGCAACTCAAGCCAGTCGATGACCTTCTGGCCGGCACATCCGGCTATTCCGCCAAGGATATCGAGGTCCTGGAAGGCCTCGAGCCCGTCCGCAAGCGCCCCGGCATGTATATCGGCGGCACCGACGAGCGCGCCTACCACCACCTCTTCGCCGAAGTCCTCGACAACGCCATGGACGAGGCCGTCGCCGGCCATGCCAGCCGCATCGAGATCAAGCTCACCGCCGATGGCTACCTCACCGTGACCGATAACGGCCGCGGCATCCCGGTCGATCCTCACCCGAAATTCCCCAAGAAATCCGCCCTCGAAGTCATCATGACCACGCTGCACTCGGGCGGCAAATTCTCCGACAAGGCCTACTCCACCGCCGGCGGCCTGCACGGCGTCGGCATCTCGGTCGTCAACGCCCTCTCCGAACATGTCGAAGTCGAAGTCGCCCGCGACCGCACCGTCTACCGCCAGGAATTCTCGCGCGGCAATCCGATGGGCAAGCTCGCCAAGGTCGGCACCACGCCGAACCGCCGCGGCACGTCCGTCCGCTTCAAGCCGGACCACCAGATCTTCGGCGACAAGCTGCGCTGGCGCCCTGCGCGCCTGTTCGGCATGGCCCGCTCCAAGGCCTACCTCTTCCGCGGCGTCGAAGTGCGCTGGTCGTGCGATGCCGAGCTGCTACCGGAAGACTCGAAAATCCCCGCCGACGCGGTCCTGTCCTACCCCAACGGTCTCGCTGACCAGCTCGGCGAGGTCTTCGCTGACAAGGCCACCATCACCGAGTCCCCCTTCACTGGCCTGGTTGACCTTGGCCACGATGGCAAATGCGAATGGGCCATCGCCTGGACGCAGGCCGGCTTCGGCGAGCAGGACGGCTTCTCCCGTTCCTACTGTAACACCATCCCGACCCCCGAAGGCGGCACCCACGAGGCCGGCTTCCGCTCGGCCATCACCAAGGGCCTGCGCAATTTCGGCGAGCTGACCGGCAACAAGAAAGCCGCCGAGATAACGGCCGAAGACGTCATGGGCCATTCCGGCTTCCTGCTGTCGGTCTTTATCCGCGGCCCGGAATTCGTCGGCCAGACGAAAGACAAGCTCTCCTCCACCCACGCCTTCCGTCTCGTAGAGGCCGCCGTGCGTGACCACTTTGACCACTGGCTCGCCCAGTCCCCGAAGGAAGCGAATAAGCTCCTCTCCTGGGCCATCGACCGCGCCGACGAGCGCGCCAAGCGCCG
>Ga0068877_10004490_pt1 | contig 10884 bp, 5 predicted proteins | sample NOAtaG_FD_66437 | JGI IMG/M metagenome (GOLD analysis project Ga0068877, IMG submission 66437) | Freshwater lake microbial communities from Lake Erie, under a cyanobacterial bloom - NOAA_Erie_Diel6S_1000h metaG | ecosystem: Environmental > Aquatic > Freshwater > Lake | place: USA: Ohio, Lake... | reverse complement strand
TTTTTGCCAAAGAACAAGTGATATGAAGAAGAATTTACTTTTTACAGTTTATTGTGTGCTGGTTGCCTGGACAATGGCGTTTGCAGGAATGCGTCAGGGAGATTATCAGGGCCGCCTAACAGCCAATGACAGCATACAAATACCGGTACGCATGTCATTTCTACAAGCCTCAAAGTCCGGTGTTCCGATGATTGCATTTATCAACGGTGATGAACGAATCGTTGTGGATCCGAATGATATCAAGGAGAGCAAAGACTCTTTGAACTGGTTGATGCCGGTTTTTGATTCGGAGTTTAAGTGTAAAAAAGTAGGAGATTCCATCTTATCCGGTGTTTGGATTAACAGATCACGAACAACAAAAAACAAATTAGCATTTCGTGCAGTTCTGACTAGGAATACTGTGGAAACTGCGGCACCATTGCCAACTTCTTTTGCGGGTGATTTTTTTGCCGGCCATTGGGAAACAACCTTCAGTCCGAATTCTAAAGATTCCAGCAAAGCAATCGGGTTATTTCGGCGCGGTAAAAATCCGTATCAATTAGTAGGCACTTTTTTAACCGAAACGGGAGACTATCGTTTTCTTGAAGGCACTTATAATCCAACAACAAAAAGATTTTGGTTGTCGTGCTTCGATGGTTCACATGCATTTTATTTTGAAGCAGTGAAGGGAAGTGACGGAATATTGCGAGGAAACTTTTGGTCGGGCGCACACTGGCAGGAATCGTGGGTGGCCAAAAACAATCCCTCATTTGCATTGCGTGATCCGGAGCAGTTAACTTTTATTACAGACAGTTCGAAGATTGGGTTCACCTTCCGCGATTTGCAAGGCAAGGAAGTTTCTTTGTCCGACGAACGTTACAAAGGCAAAGTTGTCATCATTCAGATCATGGGCAGTTGGTGCCCGAATTGCATGGATGAAACCGAGTGGCTAAGCAAATTACATAAACAATACAAGCACAAAGGACTGGAGGTTGTGGCTTTGTGTTATGAAAAATCGAAAGACACGGCCGTTGCGAATCGTAATATTCGTAGGGTGCGTGACCGTTATCAGGCAGAATATACTTTTTTGAATACCGGTAAGTCGGGAAACAAAGAAGCTTCGGAGTCATTGCCGTTCATCAATGGAGTGAGCGCATTTCCAACAACGATATTTATTGATCGCGAAGGAAAAGTTCGGAAAATACATACCGGTTTTACAGGACCCGGTACCGGAAAAGCTTACGAAACGTACACATTCGAAACGATGCGATTCGTGTTAGGCCTACTTCGTTAGCGCCATTTTCGGTTTAATCGATCGAATTCCACCTTTTGTCGACGCGTTTCTGGTTATTGGAAATATTCCTCTTCATAATTTGATTATTGTTATAATCCTGTTACCTTAGATTCTACTCTAAACCAGGAGATTAACCTTCCAACTTATCAGATGAAAAAACTTTTACTTACAGCAATGGTTGCCTGCAGCGCCTTAATGGTTTCCGCTCAGTGTACAACTACCAACGCAACAACGTGTCAGTGCGACAGCGTTGGCGACACGGATTGTGATTTGCTTCCGGACATTACAATTTCATGGCAAGGCATTTCCAATGGAGGATACACCGAGTATTCTCAAACTTCTACGGATGTTACGTACAACCAAGGCCCCAATGCCGGACGCTTGCGTGTAACCGGCTCTACTCCAAATATTGGTCATGGTCCGTTAACAGCGCGTGGCGTTGATGCACAAGGTTATCGTTGGTTTATTTGCGGAACGGATACATTTAATGTGTACGATCCAAACTCCAGCCAACAATTTACTTGTCCTAATGGTAATCCGAATGCGCATCAGATTATTTTCCAGCGTATTTATCATAAGACAGGAAACCAAATGTCTTATTACGAGCGCATGGCCGGAACGATGACGTATCACCCATCTCACGGACATAACCACGTGGATCAGTGGGACGTTCATACATTGCGTATCGATAACGGTGATCCGAATCCTTTGAACTGGCCGATTGTTGGTACAGGACAAAAAATGGGATTCTGCTTAATGGATTATGGTCAGTGTGGAGCAAGTTCTTATGTCGGACATTGTCGTGATGACAATACCGTTTACAATCAAGGAAACATTTTAATTAATAACAGCTTCCCGAATTTCAATTTGGGTGGTGGTCAATATAACTGTTCTCAGGTTGAGCAGGGTATTTCTTCCGGTTGGACAGATGTTTATGGGAAGCATTTGGATGGAATGTGGATTGATATTCCTCCGGGAACGTGCAATGGTAACTACTATATCGTATTTGAAGTAGATCCTCGAAACAACTTTGTGGAAGAAAACGAAGGCAACAACTACACTGCAGTTCCTGTTACACTAACACAGCAAGTTTCCGGAAACCCAATCATTACTATTGCAGCAGATCGTAATCCCGTAATTTGCCCGGGAGAAAACATCACGCTCACAGCAACTGCCGGAACAGCGTTCTTATGGAGCACCGGAGCTACAACTCAAAATATTACTGTCAATCAGCCGGGCACTTATACATGTCAGGTAACTACATATTGCGGATCGAACACTGCTACATTTAATGTGTATGGTGCTTCATCTAACGTTCCGGTTGCGCAGGGTGATACTGCTTGTATCAACACAGCTGCGTATTTGACTGCAACAGGTTCCGGAACTATTCGTTGGAGAGATGGACAAGGAAACATTGTAGGGACAGGAACTACTTATATGACACCTAACCTTACTGCAACTACTACATATTACGCAGAGAATGTTCAGATGCATTCTGATACGACCAGCGCAGGAGCAGGAAGTCCAAGTTTAGGTCAAGGCGGGTTTATTACATCTGCTCAGTACTTGATCTTCACATCGTATTCATCGTTTAACTTGTTGTCTGTGTTGGTTGATGCACAAGCAGCGGGAAGCAAGACTATTCAGTTGCAAGATTCTGTTGGCAACGTATTGCAAACAGCAACAGTTACTCTTCCTGCAGGTAAGAGCCGTGTTACATTGAACTGGAGCGTGCCTACAGGCAGCTTGCGTTTAGCGGCTACAGGTTCCGGCGTTGGATTATATCGTAACAATGGCGGTGTAAGTTATCCTTACGATTTGCCGGGTGTATTGCGTATCACAAATTCTTCAGCAGGTTTAGCGAATTACTATTACTTCTACGATTGGCACATTGCAACAACTAACGAATCTTGTGTTAGTTCTCAGGTTCCTGTTATTGCACATGTTGATGCCTGCACAGGAGTTGGTGAGAATTTGGTGTTCAGAAATTCAATCAATGTAATGCCAAACCCTAACGATGGTATGTTCACACTTGCATTTGATGCTGTTAATGGTGGTAACGTATTAATGCATGTAACTGATTTATCCGGTCGTGTAGTAGTAAGTGAAACCATGAATAACGTTTCCGGCAAAGTGAACAAAGAGATGAACTTCTCTTCATTGTCAAAAGGCGTTTATTTGATCAACTTGTTTTACGAAGGCAATCAGTACACCACACGTATGGTGATCAGATAATATGATGAATAAAATAGCAAAGTATTCAATGCTCCTGTTGCTCCTCTGCAGCAGGAGCATTGTTTTATCCGGCCAAATGTCGTGGACGTTTTACGATATGAGTAATTCGCCCATTCCGGAAAACAATATCAAATGCCTAGTAATTGACGGACACAAAAAGTGGGTGGGAACCGACAACGGACTGGCTCTTTTTAACGACACCAACTGGACTATTTACAATACTTCCAATTCACCGCTTACCGACAACTATGTGGTCTCGTTGGCGTTGGATACCAACCGCACATTATGGATCGGGACAACTCAATCCGGAGCATTTCATTTTGACGGTACGAATTGGGTGAATTACAATTCCGGTAATTCAGGCTTGCCTAATGATTTTGTCCGATCATTCGCTTTTGATCACGATGGCAATGTTTGGATGGGCACAACTGACGGACTCGCGAAATTTGATCGTGATACAACATGGGAAGTTTGGAATTTTTTGAACGCCCCTTTATTGTCAACCAACATAACTTCCATAGTAATAGGTGATGACAATAGAAAGTTTTTTTCTACGATCAATGGAGGAATGTATGAGTTTAATGATACCGCATTCACATCTTATACGATTGCATCACACGGATTGCCTGATAACAGCGCGGTTCGTCTCGTTATGGATTCTACAGGAAATCGTTGGTACGCTTCTCCTGCCGGAGGCTTAATGGTGCATTACGATTTTAATTTCTGGGCATGGTACAACACGATCAATTCCGGGATAGGGACGAATGCATTGACGTATGTGATGGTCGATTCGCTGGAACAGAAATACGTGTGTTCCATGCAACGTGGATTGATACGCTTTACACCTCCATCTACATTTACGATTTGGGACACTGCAAATTCGCCTTTGCCCGGAGAATACACACAGTGTGTAGAGAAGGAGAAGAATAATATTATTTGGTTAGGAACACGCGAACACGGATTGATTCGCATAGATGAAAATCCAACAACAATCGTGGAGTGGAATGTCGCGATACCTTTACAGGTATTTCCGAATCCCGCTCGCTCCGGCGCGCAGATTTCATCATCGGTTCATCTTACCGATGCGGCAATTGTTTGGAGTAGCATAACAGGACAAGTTGTTGCAACGGATCGTGTAACGGGAAGTTTGATTGATGTTCCTCAAGTTCCTGCCGGTATGTACGTATTACAAATCGCCGGCGATTCAGGTACAACAGCTCTGCGGGTTATTGTAAAATAGAAATCGCGGACTATACTAATCCGCGACCTCTAACACTAACGGGGAAATCATCGTATCAGGGAAACATGTCCGGTTTGCTTGTGTTGTTTACCGGCGAGATCTTTCACCTGAATTTTGTACACGTAAACATCTTGTTGCGCAATATCTGCTCCGCCGTTTGCGCGCCCATCCCAACCTTCCTGCACACTTGTTGAGGTAAATACCATGTTGCCCCAGCGATCGAAAATCATCATGTTCATTTCCTGAATTTCTTCTCCGTAAATCAGGAAGTTGTCATTTAGTCCGTCCCCATTCGGTGTAAAGGCATTTGGCACATACAGCGTAAACTCAGGGTTCACGATAATTTCATCAAATGTAGTGTCGGTGCATCCGCCCGGAGCGCTCACCACTAGACGAACATTGTAAGTGCCACGTTGGGCGTATGTGTGTGATGGCGATGCGAGATTGGATGAAGTACTATCGCCAAAATCCCACATCCACGCTATAACGTTGCTCGTGCTGAGATCAGAAAACGTAACAGTTGGTTCAAGAATACTTGTCGTATTAGCAGATACTTCGAAAGCAGCGCTCGGCACATCGTAAATCAGAATTGCAGCCGACGTGGTAAATGTTGCACTGCACCCTGCCGCGCTCGTTGTTGTAATGGTGATGAGATAATTCCCCGTTGCATTGTACGAGTGTTGGACCGGATTACCAACGGCTGTGGTGTTGTCGCCAAAATCCCAAAACCAGTTTCCGGCATTTTGTGCGAGCGTATCTGTAAGTGTCAGATCGACTTTCCCACAACCGCTGGCGCTCACCGGTGTTACTGCACTTTGCGGTAAAGGATTTACAACAACCTGTATATTTCCGCTAACTGCAACACCGCATTCATTAATCACGGTTACTTGATATAGTGTGGTAGTGGTTGGTGACACCGCATGTGGTCCTGGGCCTGTTAAGTTCGTATTCCATTGATATGTCAACATGCCGGTATTGCCCGTAACAATGCTGTTGATGGTAGCTGAATTTCCAAAGCACATGGAGGTGTTGCCTATTGTTACCAGATTTGCGGGGGAGAACTGATACACGTCAATGGTTATCGTGTCTATAGCAGAGCTACATCCATTGGCATCTGTGGCACTCACGATGTATTGCGTGAGCATGCTCGGATAAACTGTATATGAAGCATTGTTGCCCAAACTTTGGTTCCAGTTATAGCTGTGGTTTCCTGTCCCGCCGGTGGAACTAGCACTTATAGTTACGGGTGTTCCGGGACAAACAGTATCGCCGGTGGAAACGGATAACAGGACAGGCGTAGGTTGTAGAATGGAAGCTGTTCCAATAGTTGCACAACCGTTAGCGTCAGTAACAGTTACCGTGTAAGCCCCTGCGGTCAAAGAATTAGCTTGTGCAGTAAATTGTTGCGGCGTCGTATTCCATTGATAGTTGTATGGCGGCGTTCCTCCACCAGCCGTGACGTTGGCAGAACCGTTGTTGCTTCCAAAACAAGTTGTATTGGTTTGTATGGTTGTAGCTGTTAATGCCGGTGGCTGAGTAATGGACACAGCAGGATACACAGAACATCCGTTGGCATCCGTTATCGTTGCCACATAAGTGCCGGCTGATAAATTGATGGCATTGTTGCCTGTCTGAACCGGACTGCTATTCCAACTGATGTTGTATGGTCCAACACCTCCGGATACAACAACGTGAGCAGATCCGTTAGAGCCGCCGAAACATGTCGCAGGAGAAGAAGATGTAACACCTGCAATGCCCGGAGGCGCTGTTATGGTGTAAACTTGCTGTGATATGCATCCGTTGTTGTCGGTAACAGTAACAGAGTACGTACCCGCAGCAAGATTATTTTGTGAGTTGATGTTTTGATTGGTGTTGCTCCATGTGTAGGTATATGGTGCGGTTCCGCCTTGAGCATTAACGGTTGCTGATCCGGTGTTGTTTCCATTGCAAAGTATGTTGACGAAGGTTGCTGTGGTGGTTAGTGCAGACGCCGGTTGTGTAACAGTAACTGTTGCGGTGGTAATGCATCCGTTGGCCGTAGTAACAAGCACGCTGTAAGTACCCGCAGAGAGATTGTTTATTGTTGCCGTGTTTCCGCCATTGGACCATGCGTAAGTATAAGGCTGTTGTCCGCCGTTTACATTAACGCTGGCACTTCCCGTATTCTGCCCGAAACAAGCAATGTCAATAACAGAGCTTTGTATGTTGCCGGGCGCGGCGCCTTGCCCTACGGAAATAGTGTCGGAAATAGAACATCCCGTTGCGTCGGTAACAGTAACTGTGTAGGTGCCTGCAGAAAGTCCGTTAGCGTTTGCATTATTGCCACCGGAAGGAGACCACGAATATGTATAAGGTGCAACACCATTGCTTGCAACCACAGACGCGCTGCCATTGGATGCGCCACAGTTAGCAGAGGTAGAAGACAGCTGGAGATTAAATCCACCGACGGTTATACAAAAGGCATAAGTCTGTGAACCGGAATATGGACAAGCATCATCAGCAACAGTAACCGTGAAGCAATACGGAGTAGCGCTGATTTGTGCGCTGGTTGGTATCCAGGAAAAAGTAGCATTGCCGCCGTTAGAAGTAAATGTCGCGCCGGGTATAGAATTATTCCAGGTCATAATCAGGTTTTGTCCGGCGTCGGCATCAAAACCGTAAATGGGAAAGGTAAGAGTGTTGCCTGCACAAACGGATGCGGTGTACGAATTCGTGTTGTTAATTCCGGTGAGGTAGGGATTGTTGTTGTTGCAAAATATAGTGCGCAGTTGAATGTCGCGAACTACACTACCGATAAGCACTCCGTTTCTCCACTCTTCTACGCGCACGGCCATTACTGTTACAATAATTTGTGATGGTGTCATACAAATGTCGCCTGTAGCGGAATTAAAGGTCATTGCAGGATTGGATGGCACCGGCTGAGTTGCGGAATAAGGAGCGATATAAGTAACGTTTGTATTAGGGCTGTTTTGAGGTGCAACAAGCGAATACACTAATGAGTCGCCGTCAATATCGTTCGCGCCATGATTGAAGCAATATTGTTGTCCGACGCAGACAAAAGGAATTGGACGATTGGAAAAAGTGGGTGAGTTGTTACAAGGCCCGTTAACGTTATTGAGGTGTGATTGTACAAAAATGTTTTGTCCACCCGGATTGACGATGGTGTTGATGGCATTATTTCGACAGCAAAAGTCGAAGCTGAAGATCCAATCTGTGCAAGCCATCGGAAGAGTTACTACTCCTTGGTAAATCCATTCTTGTACACCCGGATTATTGCCATTATTACAGGTAGTAGTCATGCTGGGACAAATCGGAGTAACGTCTATTCCTGTTCCGGGCAATGGTTGTAGTGTAACATCAAAATTTTGGTTGCAGGAAGCTGATGCGATATTGATTTGCACGTTTCCGGGCGCAGCTGCTCCCGAGCAATCGCGGTAGAATGATAACCGCAATTGGTATTGATTTCCGCCAATACAGGTGTAGGTAAGGTCGGCGCCTTGGGCATGTGAAGCATAAGCTTCATTAAGTGACATGATAAAGCCAATTATTAAAATTGCCCATCGGATTCTTGGTTGTGTGTAAGACTGTTCCATAATTCCCCCTTTTTAATTTGAATGTCTGTTAGTACGTGAAAGAACTGCTCCTTCAACGCGCCCGTCAAATCAAGGTTACAAGGGGTTTACTCACGAAACTACGCGAGAAAAAATATTATGCATGAATAATAAATTGAAATTTAATCAGTTACAATAGGCCAAAATCGACCGGATAAAAAAATGTTGTAACTAAAAAAAAGTTGCTGCGTATACCATGCTTGTTGGGCTTTAGAGAAAAGGCCCGAAATCAGATAATAAGCACGGTTATAATATAGTTAACAAAAATCGTGCCTTACAGAATCCTGACGCCGATCACGCACACATCGTCTACTTGTTCCAAAGAGCCGCGCCAATTTTCGAATGCTTCACGGAGTTTGATTTCCTGAATGTCGCAAGGATGGTGCGCGATGGAGCACAGCAGTTCACGGAATTGTTGTGGTTTGAATTTCTTCCCTTTAGGGCCACCAAATTGATCGGTATAGCCATCGGAGAACAAGTATAACATATCTCCTTTTTGTATATCGATTACGTGATTGGTATATGTGTCCGTAATGCCGTCAACATTAATGCCGATCGGAAATTTGTCCGCTTTATACTGTGTAACTGTTCCATTACGAACTACATAAACAGGATTCATTGCACCCGCGTATTCTACTTTTCCGCTGTTCTTATCTATAGAACACAACGCAAGGTCCATCCCGTCCTTAACCGTATTTGCTTCGGTAGATTGTCTCAAAAGTTTATTCACGCCATAATCTAAATGCTGAAGTATGTCGGAAGGTTTTGAAAAACCCGCCTCGTGCACTGCCTGGTTCAACATATTAAAACCAACAACAGACATTAACGCTCCCGGCACACCATGACCAGTGCAGTCTACTGCAGCGAAATGAATTTTTGTTCCGCGCTCTTCCACCCAATAGAAATCTCCCGACACAATATCTTTAGGCATATACAATATGAAAGAGTCAGGAAGCAGTTTTTTGACAACGTGTCGCGGCGGTAAGATGGATTCTTGAATACGTTTGGCGTAATTAATACTGTCCGTGATTTCTTCTTTTTGTTGAGTGATTTCTTCGTTTTTACGTTCCAACACTTCTGCCAGTTTTTGCTTGTTTTTGAAACGCAGGAATAACAGAAAGGCAAGTAAACTAATGGCCAGCACACCAATAATCAATAGCATAATTTTATTGCGTAATGCAGCAGCTTCCAATTCACTTTTAGTGCGCAATAATTGTTGAGCTTGTTCTTGTTTATTAAACTCGTAATTCTGTTTCATTTGTTCCAGTTGCAGCAACTGGCTTTCTCCATGAAGGGAGTCGTTGAGATCGTTATGCAAGCGCAGATATTTCAAAGCAGAATCGGCCATTTTCTTTTTTTCAAATAATCCGGCCAGCTCCCAATAGCCTGATAAAACGGCTTCTTTTAATCCTGCACGTTTACTAAGCGCCAGACTTTTTTGATAGTACCACATGGCACTGTCCAGTTGGCCCATGTCACTAAACAGATTACCAAGACCACGCATCGTTGTAACCAAACCTTCCGGGCGACTCAATTTCAAATTTAATGCGTACGCTTTTCTTGCATAAATCAGGGCACTATCCTTATAGCCAAGCGATGCCAATGTGGAAGCCATGTTATTTAACGAACTCGCAACTTTTGCATCAGCTCCGATTTTCGTTAGTAATGCATACGCGCGACGATGGAACACCAACGCCGAGTCGTACAATTGTTGTTCGTTGAAAATGGCACCGATATTCGCGAGCGCAGAAGCTTCAAACATTTCATTTTTTTCCGACTTACGATTTAACTCCAGTGCTCCGATATAATGTCCAAGCGCAGTTTTGCTTTCTCCTTGTCCGTATAATATATTGCCCAAAGTCAGTTTGCACACCGCCATTCCAAACGTATTGTTCAACTCTTCCTGTGCCTGTAACGAGCGCAAACAGTAATCAGCTGCTGTTGCATAATCAGCCGTCTTCTGATAAACGTTGGCAATATTGAGGAGAATTTTAGCTTCACCTGATTTACTTTTAGCTGTCTTCCAAACTACCAGGGAGGAGTCGTAATAACTAAGTGCTTGCGGAAACTGACCTTGTTGTTCATGACCTTGTGCAAGCATGTTATAGCCGTCTGCAATTCCCCGCTGATAACCGGTGTTTTTAGCCAACACAATTGCTTTTCTCGCGTAATCCTTCGTTTTGTTGGGATCGGTATAGCGATAGGCATCTGCGATTTTGTTATAAAGTTTTACACGCTGACTATCCACTTGCTCAACAAAGGCTTGCTTTTCGAGACTATCTATTTTTTGTTTGGATTGCGCGAATACCAGGCAGCCTAGAAGCATAGTTATGCAGATAGAAACCCGGTACTTGTAATTCGTTCTCATGTGTCTAGCGCAATATACTAATTAAGATTTTTGATACCGAAATCCCATCACCAGCACATCATCCACTTGTTCCTGCGATCCTTTCCAATTTTCAAATTCTTCTTGCAGAACTTCAGCTTGTGTGCTCATCGCTTGCCCCGATACTTCAGTAAGCTTC
>Ga0068877_10004487_pt1 | contig 10886 bp, 10 predicted proteins | sample NOAtaG_FD_66437 | JGI IMG/M metagenome (GOLD analysis project Ga0068877, IMG submission 66437) | Freshwater lake microbial communities from Lake Erie, under a cyanobacterial bloom - NOAA_Erie_Diel6S_1000h metaG | ecosystem: Environmental > Aquatic > Freshwater > Lake | place: USA: Ohio, Lake... | reverse complement strand
ACAGTTCTGAGCGAGCTGCTCGATGGGGTAGCCGCGGTACAGCAACTCGCCCTTGTCGCCGTCGATGTAGGTGATGGTGGAGTTGCACGAGGCCGTGGACAGAAAGCCCGGGTCGTAGGTGAACTTGCCGGTCTGGCCGTAGAGCTTGCGGATGTCGATCACGTCAGGACCGACCGAGCCCTTGTACAGGGGCAGCTCCATGCTCGGGCTGCCGTCAGAGAACGACAGGGTGGCTTTGACGTCGGAGGGGGTCATCATGGAAAGGTCCTTCGCTTCAACAAATTCATCAATTCAGGGGCTCGGCACGCGCCGCGCGCATCTGCTTGAGCACGGCATGCACGTCCGGCAGGTCCAGCTCGGCTTCGGGCTCGCGCCGGGCCAGCAGCAGGTCCAGCAGGTCGGGGTCCGAAAGATCCATAAGGACCTGCAGGGCCTGGGCCTGACGCACGGTCAGCGCAGCGCCCGAGGAGCGGAAAAAGCGCTCCACAAAGAGGTCGTTCTCCAACAACCCGCGCCGGCAGCGCCAGCGCAGCTTGCTGAAGGAGCGCTCGTCCAGCAGCACGTCAACGCCACCGAGGGCGGCGGCTGCGGAAACGGCGTCCGGGCTCATCATCTGGCTGATTGGCAGGCGGCGGGGTTGGGTGTGTCGGTGATCTGCAGGCTCAGACCGTCCGACGCACCATCAGTTCCTTGATCTTGCCGATGGCCTTGGTGGGGTTCAGGCCCTTGGGGCAGACATCGACGCAGTTCATGATCGTGTGGCAGCGGAACAGCCGGTACGGATCTTCCAGGTTGTCCAGGCGCTCGCCGGTGGCCTGGTCGCGGCTGTCGGCGATGAAGCGGTAAGCCTGCAGCAGGCCGGCCGGGCCGACAAACTTGTCCGGGTTCCACCAGAAGCTCGGACAGCTGGTGGAGCAGCTCGCGCACAGGATGCACTCGTACAGCCCGTTGAGCTCGTCACGCTCCTCGGGCGACTGCAGGCGCTCCTTCTCGGGCGGCAGCGTGTCGTTCACGAGATAGGGCTTGATCGAGTGGTACTGCTTGAAGAACTGCGTCATGTCCACGATCAGGTCGCGGATCACGGGCAGGCCCGGCAGCGGCTTAAGAACCACCGTGCCGGGCAGCGAGCGCATGTTGGTCAGGCAGGCCAGGCCGTTCTTGCCGTTGATGTTCATGGCGTCCGAGCCGCACACGCCTTCGCGGCAGGAGCGGCGGAACGACAGTGTCGGGTCCACGGCCTTGAGCTTCATCAGCGCGTCCAGCAGCATGCGCTCGGAGCCGTCGAGTTCCACCTCGATGGTCTGCATGCGCGGCTTGGCGTCGGTGTCGGGGTCGAAGCGGTAGATCTGGAAGGTTCTCTTGGTCATGATCGTTCGCCTTGCGGAATCAGAAAGAACGCACCTTCGGGGGGATGCTCTCGGCCGTCAGGGGCTTGAGGTTCACCGGCTTGTAGTCCAGGCGGTTGCCTTCGGAGTACCACAGCGTGTGCTTCATCCACACGGCGTCGTTGCGGCCGTTGGGGAACTCGGGCGTGTCGGCGTAGTCGTTGACGGTGTGCGCGCCGCGGCTCTCGCGGCGGGCGGCTGCGGAGACGATGGTGGCTTGCGCGGACTCGATCAGGTTCTCCACCTCCAGCGCCTCGATGCGCGCGGTGTTGAAGACCTGGCTCTTGTCCTTCAGGCCGATGTGCTTCACGCGCTCGGCGATGGCCGCCATCTTGGTCACGCCCTCGTCCATGCTGGCCTGGGTGCGGAACACGCCGGCATGCTCCTGCATGGCCTTGCGGATGTCGTTGGCCACGTCCTGGGCGTACTCGCCATCGTTGGTGTTGTTCAGGCGTGCCAGACGGGACAGCGCACGATCCGCGGCGTCAGCCGGAAGCTCCTTGTGGGCCTTGGGCGCTTTCTTCACCGCGTCCACGATGTGCAGGCCCGCCGCGCGGCCGAAGACCAGCAGGTCCAGCAGCGAGTTGGTGCCCAGGCGGTTGGCGCCGTGCACGCTCACACAAGCGCACTCGCCCACCGCGTAGAAGCCATTGACGATGTCGTTGGGGTTGCCGTTCTTGGGCGCGACCACCTGGCCGTGAATGTTGGTGGGGATGCCCCCCATCTGGTAGTGGATGGTCGGCACCACGGGGATCGGCTCCTTGGTGATGTCGACGTTGGCGAAGTTGTGGCCGATCTCGAACACGCTGGGCAGGCGCTTCATGATGGTCTCGGCGCCCAGGTGCGTCATGTCCAGCACCACGTAGTCCTTGTTGGGCCCGCAGCCGCGACCTTCCTTGATCTCCTGGTCCATGCAGCGCGACACAAAGTCACGCGGCGCCAAGTCCTTCAGGGTGGGCGCGTAGCGCTCCATGAAGCGCTCGCCGTTGCTGTTGCGCAGGATGGCGCCTTCACCGCGGCAGCCTTCGGTCAGCAGGACTCCGGCACCTGCCACGCCCGTGGGGTGGAACTGCCAGAACTCCATGTCTTCCAGCGGCACGCCGGCACGTGCTGCCATGCCCAGGCCGTCACCGGTGTTGATGAAGGCGTTGGTGCTGGCAGCGTAGATGCGACCGGCGCCGCCCGTGGCGAAAAGGGTCACCTTGCCCTCGAGGATGTGGACGTCGCCCGTCTCCATCTCCAGCGCTGTGACGCCCAGCACGTCGCCGTCGGCATCGCGGATCAGGTCCAGCGCCATCCACTCGACGAAGAAATTGGTGCGGGCCTTCACGTTCTGCTGGTACAGCGTGTGCAGCATGGCGTGGCCGGTGCGGTCGGCCGCGGCACAGGCGCGCTGCACGGGCTTCTCGCCATAGTTGGCGGTGTGGCCGCCAAAGGGGCGCTGGTAGATGGTGCCGTCGGGGTTGCGGTCAAACGGCATGCCCGCGTGCTCGAGCTCGTACACCACCTTGGGCGCCTCGCGGCACATGAACTCGATGGCGTCCTGATCACCCAGCCAGTCCGAGCCCTTGACGGTGTCGAAGAAGTGGTAGTGCCAGTTGTCCTCGCTCATGTTGCCCAGCGAGGCACCGATGCCGCCTTGCGCGGCCACCGTGTGCGAGCGGGTGGGGAACACCTTGGACAGCACGGCCACGTTCAGGCCGGCCTGGGACAGGCGCAGTGAGGCCTGCATGCCGGAGCCGCCGGCACCGACGATGACAACGTCGAACCTGCGGCGGGGAAGATTGGCGAAAGACATGGGACTCAGAGCCTCCAAAGCACCTGGACGGACCAGCCGGCACAGCCGACGAGCCAGACGATCGTGAACACCTGCAGCGCCAAGCGCACACCCACGGGCTTGACGTAATCCATCCAGATGTCGCGCACGCCCACCCAGGCGTGCCAGGCCAGCGAAACGATGACCACAAAGGTCAGCACCTTCATCCACTGGGCGGCAAAGATGCCGGCCCAACGGTCGTAGCCCAGGGGGCCGGGCAACAGCAGCTGCACCAGCAAGACCACAGTGAACAGCGCCATCAGCACGGCCGTGACGCGCTGGCTGAGCCAGTCACGCATGCCGTAGTGGGCGCCGACAACGATGCGCTTGGCACCGAAATTGGGTTGTGCACTCATGATGAAGAGGCTCCTCAGTACAGGCCGAACAGCTTGGCGCCCAGTGCCAAGGTCAGCAGCACGCTCAGCACGAGGGTGACGATGGCCGAGCTGTGGCCCTGCTCCTTGGTCACGCTGTGGGTGGCGTCCATCCACAGGTGGCGCACACCCGCGATGAAGTGGTGCAGGTAGCCCCAGATGAGGGCCAGCACCGTGAGCTTCACCAACCAGGCCGGTACGAAGCCGATGCCGGCGATGAAGGCGCTGGTGAAGCGCTCGTAAGAGACTTCAGAGGTGACGCTGGTGTCGAACAGCCAGATCACGAAGGGCAGCAGCAGGAACATCATCGCGCCGCTGATGCGATGCAAGATGGAGACGATGCCTGCTGGCGGCAGACGGTACGAGATGATCTGCGAGACGTGGATGTTGCGGTGGACCGGCCTCGGTCTGCGGGTCGTCGACATGGGTGTCCTCTTCCTTCTCCTCGGTAGGCCTGGGCCTTGGGCGGCCGGCCAGTTTGGTATGCCATAGACGCTTGAGCGCCCACAGTCTTGTTGTCTTGCCTCTGCAGCCTGCTGAGTTTATTGCATCGCAACAAACTGACTTGAGGGCTACAGGACACGGCCCTGCGGCCGCGCAGGGGTTCAGTTCAGCTCATTTCGATAGTGATGATGTTCAGTGCGGTACAGGCCCCGGCGCAGTTCGACGGGCTTGTCGCCATAGGTGAATGACAAACGCTCCACCGACAGCAGCGGCGCGCCCTGCGCGACACCCAGCTCCCGGGCCTGCACCTCGTCGGCCGCCACGGCCCGGATCTTTTCTTCTGCCCGGATCATCCGAACCCCGAACTCGGTCTCGAACAACCGGTACATCGGGCCCTTCCAGGCTGACAACTTCTCTGCCGTCAAGCCCTTGAACAGGGCTCCGGGCAGCAGGATCTCGTCCAGCACCACAGGCGACTGCGCCGACAGCAGCACGCGGCGGATCTCCACCACGGGGTCGCCACTCTTCAACGCCAGTGCGCGTGCAGCCTCGGCCCCCACGCGTTGACGGCGGCAGCCGATGAGTCGCCTTTGCAGGCCGGGCGCACCGCCCTCATCGGACATCAATCGAAGAAAACGGTATTGCGTGCGCTCCTCGGCATGGGAGGCCACAAAGGTGCCCTTGCCTTGGCGGCGCACCAGCAGGTTCTCCGTGGCCAGTTCGTCCACGGCCTTGCGCACGGTGCCCTGGCTGACGCGGTAGCGCGCCGCCAGCTCCATCTCGCTGGGGATGGCCTGCCCGGGCTGCCACTCACCGCCTTGGAGGCTGCGCGTCAGCAGCTCTTTGATCTGCTGGTACAGCGGGCTGAAAGCGGGCGAACCATCCTGGCTCGGCTCAGGCGAGACAGCAGAAGACACAGACGCGGATGCAACCGGCATGAACCGGATTGCAGCACAGCCGCCCCGGGCAGGCAAGAACTCTTGTACAAGATATAAGACCAAAGAGACATGTCAGGCCGGCGCAGGGTCGGCGCCCTTAAACTCGCTGGTCACAGAATTTCTGACCTCACGCGCCCTGGGCGCTGCCGCTTTACTTCACTTCCCTGGAGCCTCCCAACATGAGCAAGAAACCCGTACGAGTCGCCGTGACCGGCGCCGCAGGCCAGATCGGCTACGCGCTGCTGTTCCGCATTGCCTCTGGCGAGATGCTGGGCAAAGACCAGCCGGTCATCCTGCAGTTGCTGGAGATCCCCGACGAGAAGGCCCAGAAGGCGCTCAAGGGCGTCATGATGGAACTGGAAGACTGCGCCTTCCCGCTGCTGGCCGGCATGGAAGCCCACTCCAGCGCCGAAACCGCCTTCAAGGACACCGACTACGCCCTGCTGGTGGGCGCCCGCCCCCGAGGCCCCGGCATGGAGCGCGCCGACCTGCTGGCCGCCAACGCCCAGATCTTTACCGCCCAGGGCAAGGCCCTGGACAAGGTGGCCAGCCGCAACGTCAAGGTGCTGGTGGTGGGCAATCCGGCCAACACCAACGCCTGGATCGCCATGAAGAGCGCCCCCAGCCTGCCGCGCGAGAACTTCACCGCCATGCTGCGCCTGGACCACAACCGCGCGCTCAGCCAGATCGCTGCCAAGACCGGCAAGCCGGTGTCAGCCATCCGCAAGCTGGCGGTGTGGGGCAACCACTCGCCCACCATGTACGCCGACTACCGCTTCGCCACGATCGACGGCGCTTCGGTCAAGGACATGATCAACGATCACGTCTGGAACAAGGACGTCTTCCTGCCCACCGTGGGCAAGCGCGGCGCGGCCATCATCGAGGCCCGCGGCCTGTCGTCGGCGGCCTCCGCTGCCAACGCCGCCATCGACCACATGCGCGATTGGGCCCTGGGCACCAACGGCGAGTGGGTCACCATGGGCGTGCCCAGCAACGGCGACTACGGCATCCCGCAAGACGTGATGTTCGGCTACCCCGTCACCTGCGCCAACGGCAAGTACGAAATCGTCAAGGGCCTGCCCATCGACGAGTTCAGCCAGGGCTGCATCGACAAGACGCTGGCTGAGCTGACGGGCGAGCAGGACGGGGTCAAGCACCTGCTCTGACGAGACCCAACGCGGCGCACGCCCAGTCTCCAGATCGGGGAGGAGTGCCGTCGCGTGGAGCGAAGTCAAGGAGGAGCATCGGGCATGAGCCCGATGCGGGGGACATGAGCGTAATGCGGCGGTGCTCTTCCCCGATCTCGCGAGGTCGCCAACGGCAGGCACCCCCCTCCGCTCATGTCCTCCGTCCGGGCTGCGCCCGGCCTCCCCCTTTACTTCGCTGCGGGGGGCACCTGCCGTCGCCGCCCTTCCGACAGAGTAGTTGGCGGGCTCCAGCAGTGGGAATCTCTTACCCAATGACCTCCGGCCACTGCGTGTGAAAGAACTGGCCCTCGGGCCGGTCCACGCGCTCGTAGGTGTGGGCGCCGAAGAAGTCTCGCTGGGCTTGCAGCAGGTTGGCGGGCAGGCGGGCGCAGCGCAGGCTGTCGTAGTAGGCCAGCGAGGCTGAGAACGCGGGCACGGGCACGCCAGCAGCCACCGCCAGCCCCACCACCTCGCGCCAGGCGGCCTGGGCGCGTTGCAGCACCTGCTGGAAGAAGGGCGCCAGCGCCAGGTGCGCCAGGGCCGGGTCGGCCTGGTAAGCCTCGGTGATGCGGTTGAGGAAGCGGGCGCGGATGATGCAGCCGCCGCGCCAGATGGCGGCAATGGCGCCCAGGTCCAGGCCCCAGTCTTTCTTCACGCTCATGCTGCGCATGAGGTCCAACCCCTGCGCGTAGCTGATGATCTTGGAGGCGTACAGCGCGTCGTGGATCTTGTCGACGAGCGCCGCACGCGCCGCGTCGTCTGGCAGCTGCAGCACCCCTGCAGGGCCTTTCAGCAGGCCTGAAGCCTGCACGCGCAGGGCCTTCATGGCCGACAGGATGCGCGCGTCCACCGCTGCGTGGATGGTGCCCACCGGCACGGCGTTCTCTGCGGCATTGATGAGCGTCCAGCGCCCCGTGCCTTTCTGGCCCGCCTTGTCCAGGATCACGTCCACCACAGGCGCGCCGGTGTCGGGGTCTATCTGCTCCAGCGCGCGGGCGGTGATCTCGATCAGGTAGCTCTGCAGTTCGCCCTGGTTCCAGCGGTCAAAAACCTGGGCCGTCTGCGCGACCGGCAGCCCAACGGCACGCATCAGGTGCCAAGCCTCGCAGATGAGCTGCATGTCGCCGTACTCAATGCCGTTGTGCACCATCTTGACGAAGTGCCCCGCCCCGCCCGGGCCGATGTGGGTGACGCAGGGCTGGCCTTCGGCGCGCGCCGCGATGGCCTCGAATACGGGGCGCAGCTCCTGCCAGGTGGAGGCCGGGCCTCCCGGCATGATGCTCGGGCCTTTGCGGGCGCCTTCCTCGCCGCCAGACACACCCGCGCCCACAAAGCGCAGGCCCAGCGGCGTGAGCCAGGCGTCGCGGCGCTCGGTGTCGGTGTAGAGGCTGTTGCCGCAGTCCACCACGATGTCCTCGGGCGAGAGCAGCGGGATCAGCTGCTCGATCACCGCGTCCACGGGCGCGCCGGCCTGCACCATGATCAGCACCTTGCGCGGGCGCGACAGGCGGGCCACGAAGGCCTGCAGGCTGTCGGCCGCCACCAGCGCCTTGCCCGGGTGCTGTGCCACGAAAGCCTGTGTGACGCTGGCGGTGCGGTTGTAGATCCCCACCCGGAAGCCCCGGCTCTCGATGTTGAGGACCAGGTTCTGCCCCATCACGGCCAGGCCGATCAGGCCGATGTCACAGTCGGCGGTCATCCGCACTCCTTGGATTCAAGCGTCAAATAGGAAGAAGGCCAGCGCTGGCGAGTTGATCTGCACCGGCACGCAGCCAGGCCGGGGCGAACTGCCGAATCGGCTTCAGGCGGAGCGGCTTCGGATCAGCCGCCACAGCGGCACCAACCAGATCAGCAGCGTCATCACCCCCAGCACGCCCGCGATGGGGCGCTCGAAGAAGGCCAGTAACTGGCCGTCGGCCTTGACCAGGCTGCTGAAGAAGTGCTCCTCCAGCATGGTGCCCAGCACCACACCCAGGATGGTGGGCGCCACCGGGAAGCCCCAGCGCTCCATGTAGAAGGCCAGCACGCCCGCTACGCCCATGACGATGACGCCGAACAGGCTGTTGTTGATGGCAAAGCTGCCCACCACGCAGAACAGCAGGATCAGCGGCATCAGCAATGCCGCCGGGATACGCAGGATGCGCTTGGCCGCCTTGATGGCCGCCCAGCCGAAAGGCAGCATCAGCAACTGCGCCAGCACGAAGACGATGAACACCGCGTAAATGTTCTGCGGGTTGTTCACGAACAGCATCGGCCCGGGGTTCATGTCCTTGAGGTACAGCACGCCAATGGCGATCGCGGTGATGCTGTCGCCAGGGATGCCGAACACCAGCGCGGGGATCCAGGCCCCGCCGAGCGCCGAGTTGTTGGCCGCGCCCGACTCCACGATGCCTTCCACGTGGCCGGTGCCGAACTTCTCGGGCTCCTTGGAGAATTTCTTGGACACCGCATACGACATCCACGCCGCGATGTCAGCTCCCGCGCCCGGCAGCGCCCCCACGGCCGTACCCAGCGCCGAGCCGCGCAGCAAGGCCAGCGGGTACTTCTTGATCAGCCCCCACATGCCCTTGAAGACATTGCCGAAGGGCCGGTCCACCGCCATCTCCGGGCGCTCCGTGGAGCAGGCAAAGCGCAGCACCTCGGACACCGCGAACATGCCGATCATCAGCGGGATGAGCGGAATGCCGCCCATCAACTCGCTGTTACCGAAGGTCCAGCGCGGCGCGCCGGCCGGGTTCTCCAGGCCCACGCAGGCGATCAGCAGCCCCAGCAGCAGCGCGATGATGCCCTTGAGTGGGTCGGTCCCCGCAATGAAGACCGCGCAGGTGAAACCCAGCATCACCAGCCAGAAATACTCGAAGGAGCTGAACTTCAGCGCGATCTCGGCCAGGGCCGGGGCCGCAACGATCAACACCAGCACCCCGAAGATGCCGCCCAGCACCGAAAACACCAGGCCCGAGCCCAAAGCCAGCTCGGCCCGCCCGGAGCGCGTGAGCAGGTAGGCCTCGTCGGTGTAAGCCGCGCTGGCCGGCGTGCCCGGCATGCGCAGCAAGGCGCTGGGAATGTCGCCCGAGAAAATCGCCATGGCAGTGGCCGTGACGATGGCCGCCACCGCCGGCACAGGTGGCATGAAGAAGGTGACCGGCACCAGCAGCGCGGTAGCCATGGTGGCCGTCAGGCCCGGAATGGCCCCGACGAACAGGCCGTACACCGCCGAGGCGGCGATCACGGCCAGCACATAGGGCTGGAAGACGAGCCCGAAGGCGGTGGTCAAGGCGTCCAAGAGCGCTCCTGCAGGGCGGTCAATAGAAGGGCTTCAGGACACCCCAAGGCAGCGGCACGCGCAGCAACTTGTAGAACGCCAGGTGCACTACCAAGGTACCCGACACGGCCCAGATGAAGGCCGGACCCCACCGCTGGCCAAAAGTGCGAAACAGCAGCACCAGACACACCGGAGCGACCAGCAGGAAACCAAGCCGATGTGACAACAGCACGTACAGCGCCACGGCCACCAGCACCATCAAGGGCGGGAGCTGCTGCTCGCGCGGGCGTTCTGCTGCTTGCGCCCGGGGGCCCCCACGCAGTGAGCGCCTGAAGAGCAACGCGGCGCACACCACCAGCCCGGCGCCCACCAACATGGGCAGAAAGCCGGCGCCGACCTTTTGCCCCGGCACGTTGGGGAAGCTGCGTGCTGACCACAGCACCACCAGCCCGAGCACGGCCAGCAGCAGGCTGATCCAGCGGTCAACGCGCTGCATGCAGCCTGCTTTCCGGACCCGCTGGGTCAGAGGTCAACCTGCATGGGGCCGCGCCCGTGGAGGCACCGCCCCGCCCCAGCACGCTTTCGGTCACTTCGCCAGGCCCACGGCCGTCATCACAGCCTTCATGTCGGCGTCGCCCTTGGCCATGAAGCGGGCGAATTCGCCCGAGTTACCCCACAGCATGCCGAAGCCTCGCTGGGCCATGAAGTCCTTGTATTCCTTGCTGTCATAGGCCTTCTTGACGGAGGCCTCCAGGCGGGCAGCCACGTCAGCCGGCAGGCCCTTGGGCGCGGCAATGCCACGCCAGGCACCCGTGCCCCAGGAAGAACCCGTGGCCTCCTTCAAGGTGGGCACGTTGGGGAACAGCGCCGAGCGCTGCGAATCCATCACGGCCAGTGAGCGCACCTTGCCGGCATCGATCAGCGAGCGCGCCTCGGGCAGCGAGCAGGGCACGAACTCCACGCCGCCGGCCACCAGGTCTTGCAGGCCGGGCGCGGCGCCGTTGGACGGCACCCAGGGCACGGTGGTGGGGTCGATCTTTGCGTCGCGCAGCATACCGGCCAAGGCCAGGTGCCAGATGCCGCCCTGACCGGTGCCCGAGGCCTTGAACTTGCCCGGGTTGGCCTTGATGGCGTTCAAAACGTCGTTCATGTTCTTGTAGGCTGAGTCCGCCCGCACCTGGAAGCCCGCTGGGTCGAGGTTGACCAGGGCGATGGGCGTGTAGCTGGTGGGGTTGAGCTCGGTCAGCTTCTGGTGGTGCATCATCGTGATTTCCACGGTGATGAGGCCGATGGTGTAGCCGTCTGGCGCCGCGCTGGCGATGGCCGAGTGGCCCACCACGCCCGAGCCGCCCGTGCGGTTGACCACGTTCACGGGTTGGCCCAGGTCTTTCTCCATCAGGCTGCCCAGCATGCGGGCCACGGCGTCGGTGCCGCCGCCGGCCCCCCAAGGCACCACCAGGGTGATGGGACGGTCAGGCCA
>Ga0068877_10004486_pt1 | contig 10890 bp, 10 predicted proteins | sample NOAtaG_FD_66437 | JGI IMG/M metagenome (GOLD analysis project Ga0068877, IMG submission 66437) | Freshwater lake microbial communities from Lake Erie, under a cyanobacterial bloom - NOAA_Erie_Diel6S_1000h metaG | ecosystem: Environmental > Aquatic > Freshwater > Lake | place: USA: Ohio, Lake... | reverse complement strand
GCGAAGCGTACCAATGAACTGTGTCGGTAATGCGTAATCCCGAATGCCTGTAAACGACTGAAGGTTTCGTAGTCGATCGCTAATCTGCACTTTGGCCAAATGTCCACCTTCCAATTCTGTGACTAAATTGATGTGGTGTTTTTTTAGTACGGGCTTTTCATGATCGCCATGTGTCTCGCTAAGGGCAAAAAGATCCCCATATTTGATTAGCCACGCCTCGGGGATAATCGCTATTTCACCGTTTGGTAATTTGAATTCTACTTTCTTTTTCAGGATAAGCTTGCGTAATTCTTTGAATGATATCTCGTATTCTCCAAAACGAATTTTTGCGTGAATATCAAACCAATCAATGCCTTCTTTTACTTCCAATTCAATAACTGCCTTCCCTACAAAGTATTTTTTGTCTCTGTTTTCGGGCTGGCTTACTTCGAAGCCAAGGTTGAGCAAATTGACTCTGTTTTCGTTCAGCCATGAAAATGCTTGTGATTTTTCCAGTGCACACCGAAATCCACGCAATGGCAACCCAAGTTTGATCAACGTTTGGGCAGCTTTTTTTTCTGTATCGGTATTTCTTTTGATCCGATGGAAAATGTAGTCATTGTCTTTCTTTTCTACCGTTACGCTTACCGGGCCGAAAGCATCTCCACGAAATTTGTACTTTCCGTATCGGAATGATAGATCAAACACTATTTTTCCAGCCTCATCGCTGTGACTCTCTGGTGAATCGCCCGACTCAAATAATGTGGGAATATTTTTTTCATTAGCCGGAGGCAACTCTGATATGGTAAGTAATCCATGCGGATCGTATTCATGTTTGGCAATCTCAAACCCACGTGCCTCAATATCATCGAAAGAAGCAATAAGCGGGGCTACAAATCGGTTATAGTATGTTTCTTCCAGATTCTTTGGAATCACTACATGCTTTTTATTTAGGAAGGGCTGTAGCTTCTTGCCATCGACAAATTTCTCAAATCCATATAGCTTTCCGTTGAAGACCATCCACGCAGGCTGCTTGCAAATGAGGTAAGCCGCAGGGTTGGGTATCTCTACTTTGGAGCCATTGTAGGTGATGGTAGGAAAATAGTTTGTGCTTTCTTCACTTCGTTGAAAATGGAATTGAATGGTTGCTCTTTTTTCCAGCACTTCTAGCTTTCGCCAAGTTGGCTCGCCATCGTTGCCCATTTCAAAAAGCAATTTACCTTTCATTTTTTCCAAAACAGCAGCTCTACGTTTTTCCATGTAGGCTTCGATTTGTTCTTGCAGTAGCTCATCACCTTTTTCCTTATGGAACACCCGGCTAAAGAACTCATCGGGTTTCATTATTTTTTTTGAAAAGTGCCTCAGCACAGCATCCTGATTCATGCTGTCCATCATGTCAATCAATTCAAAATCCTTTGTATCCAGGCCTTTTGAAAACTCCCTCGCGTTTTTTGCAGAGATATTTTGGTGCTGATAGGTGAGCTTCCCTTTTTCATCTAAGTGGACAATAAAAGACTCGAAAATATAGCCAAGGTACTCGTGCTGGTAAAGCGAGTAAATGATTTTAAACGGTTGGGCTGCAGATACTTTCATTTCGTGCCGCCTATGCTGATTTTGGCAAAAAACCCTTGAAAAGACACCAAAAAACCAATTTTCTGATACTTTCAGAATAAGCGGATTTGCAAAGTAGTAATTTTAAGTGAATAATATTTTCGGATTTTCGCCCATAACCTACATGATCATTACATCTTAAAGCTCCTTTGTGGAAAAGGATTTGCCAGCCAAAGACGCAGGGTAAAAAGAAATTAGAAAAGTGATGGCAATGACAACAGAAGAGGTGGTAACAAAGTCAATTGACTTGAGTTTAATCGGATAGTTGGCCACCAGCGCATTTTCCATGCCCATACCGACAAGCCCATATTGGTCTTGAAGCCAGCAGATTGCTCCACCTAGCAGCAAGCCAATTGCTGCCCCAAGAAAAGCAATAAGAGCCCCCTCGCTCAAAAATATCCGCTTAATCAACATTGGACTAGCACCCATTGCCGACAGGATTGCAACATCTTTTTTCTTGTCAATCACAAGCATCATCAATGAAAAGAAAATATTGATCGAACTCACTAAAATCAAGAGCGTAAGCGATATGAATACGAAGAGCTTTTCCATTTTGAGTAGCTTGTAAAGATCCTTGTGCTGCTCTTCATTCGTAAGCACTGAAAAACGTTCGCCCAGCAGGTCTTTAATTCTTGATTGCACCTTCTTGATATTCGCGCCAGCTACAGTTTTGATCTCGAGCGAAGTTCGCTTATCACCATAGTCCAGTAGTTCTTGTGCAAACGAAAGGGGTAGAAAAACATAATTTTCATCATAATTTTTTTCGATGGAGAATACAGAACCAGGCTCTATATTCTTTCGCCTATAAATTTTTGAAACGTCAAATATGGAGGCGTTTGCACTTTTGATGTAAAAGACTTGAAGCGGATAGATATTATTCTCTATACCAATTGAGAGTGCATATTGAATGCCTCTACCAATGATCGCATAGTTAACACCGTTTTCTACCAGCCTTAACCTTCCATCCACAATATGGCCGTCCAGGCGATGTTGGTCCATAAAATTGTCGCTTACCCCCTTGATGGTCACTACCATGTCGGCATCGCGGTACCGCATATAAGCGTAATCTTCGATTACGTCTGTTACGATCTCTACGCCTTCGATTGCTTCTATTTTCTTGCGAAGGACATCGTCAACTTCGAATGATTTTCCTTTGACAATTTCAATTTTCAGTTCGGGATCAAACGAGGAGTTGAGTGAGCGAAGTAAGTCTTCCAATCCATTGAATACCGAAAGAACTATGATTAATGCGGCCGTTGAGAAAGCCACCCCTACCATCGAAAGGATGGAAATCAAGTTGATGAAATTCTTTTTCCGCTTAGAAAAGAAATATCGTTTGGCTATGAAAAGGGGAAGATTCAAGCTACTTGTCTTCTTTCGGAATATTCAGATTCTTGATGATGTCTTCAATGCGTTGTGCATTCTCTTCAATTTCATCAATAAAGAAATTTAAGTGAGGTACGATCCTGGCCTGATTGCGTATCTTGGCACCAAGAGCTTTTCTAATTTCACTTTTCTTTGCATCGATCTTCGACAAAATTGCATTTCTATTTTTTGCCAATGTCATGCTGATGTAAACACTGGCCACACTTAAATCAGGACTCATTTTTACATCAGCAATGGTTACAAACGCATTGTCAAGAATATTGAACTTTTCTTTGAGAAAAATGTCACTCAATTCCTTTAAAATCAGTTTACTATACTTTTGCTGTCTTATGGTACCGCTCATAGAGTAAAAGTACAAAAGTCTTTGTGCGTAGTCTAACACTAATGAAATTTAGTAGCTAGCCTGTGGTTAAGAAAGAACAGCAATCAGACATTTTTTGATTTATTTGCAACCTAAACAAAACAAGTGCTTCGTTTTTTTCGCCTGAACGACCCCTATCGCTTATTGGCATTGTTGCTGATCTTATGTCTATTTAGTTTGCCTATGCTGATTGATCCGGCTATGGCTACCATTCAGGAGTTGAAGAGCTTTTTAGTAGGAGAAGCACTTAATAGCGGAAAGTCTTTATACGTCCAGCTGGTGGATGACACCGCCCCCTTTACGGCCTGGGTTTTCAAATGGCTAGAAGCCCTCTTTGGGAGATCGTTGACGGCAAGACATCTGTTGGCTCTTCTGGTCATTTTCTTCCAAGCTTCTTTTTTTGGGATTTTGCTGATCAACAACAAAGCCTACAACGAAAACACTTATCTACCTTCGCTGGTTTTTGGACTACTTGCATTTTACTCGTTTGATATGCTGTCGGTTTCGCCCGAATTGCTGGCCTCCACAGCATTGTTGTTTGCTCTAAACAATCTTTTTAAGGAGATCGAATTCAAAGTTCAACGAGATGAGATCATTTTGAATTTGGGAGTTTATTTGGGAGTTGCGTCATTATTGGTTTTTAGTTACACCATTTTTCTAGTTGGCACGTTGGCGATACTCATGCTTTTTACCCGGGTTACTTTTCGCAAGGCTTTCCTTCTTGTTTTTGGGTTTCTGTTGCCACATGCGATTATCTTTTCGTTCTACTTCTTTTGGGACAATCAGGCTGCTTTGGCAGAGTACTTTTATCTGCCAAATCTGACGCTGGAGACGTGGGCTTTGGTGAGTTTCCGTTCGATTCTCGTGTTGGCGATTGTGCCCATCTTGTACTTTGTTCTTTCACTCTTTATGCTAAATCGGGAAGCGCATTTTACCAAGTACCAATCGCAGTTGTTGCAGGTAATGTTTTTGTGGCTGCTCGTGGCAGCTGTTGAAATCGTAGCTACACGTGCACGCACACCGCATAGTTTCTTCACCTTCGTTCCTCCGTTGGCTTATTTTATCAGCCACTACCTGTTACTTATTCGTAGAAAGAGAATAGCTGAAATGATGCTTTGGATTTTTCTTGTTGGGTTGTTGTCTATGAATGGGGCGACCAGAAAGGGCAAAGTTTCATTGGTAAATTTCGCAACACTTTTTCCTTCCGCTTCTCCAGACTTGCCCGTGATCAAAGAAAAAAGAGTGCTTGTGTTGGGAGATGAGTTTGAGGTATACAGCAAAAATGAAATGGCGGGTTATTTTTTAAATTGGAATCTATCGAAAGGTATTTTTGAGCATCCTGAATTTTTTCAGAACGTGGTTTTCATAGATCAATGTTTCCAGCAAGACCCACCGGATGTTATTTTTGACAAGCAAAATCTCCTGCAACCATTTTTAGAAAAAATTCCGCGCATGAAAAGTCAATTCAGACGGGAAGCGGATATGTACTATAGAATCAACAATTGATTTTATCAACCCTTCGGCCGTGCCGACCACCCTCGAAACTGGAATGCAGGAATTTATCTAGAATTTTTTCAGCCAATTCCACACTTACATGCCGGGCAGGAATGCAAAGTACGTTTGCATTGTTGTGTGTTCTGGCAAGTTCAGCCAATTCCTCTTTCCAGCAGATCGCGGCTCTTATGCCCTGATGTTTGTTGGCGGTCATTGCCACCCCATTTGCGCTTCCACACAGCAGTAAACCCAAATCAAACTCATTTTTTTCTACCGCACTGGCAACAGGGTGAGCAAAATCGGGGTAGTCGGCCGACTCAGCATTGTGTGTGCCAAAGTCTTCTACGGTAAACCCGTTTGTTTGAAGCCATTTTTTGAGAATCTCCTTATACTCAAATCCGGCATGGTCTGCCCCGATAGCAATTTTTGTCATCATGAGTTTTGTTGATCGGCACGCAGTTCAGCCGCTTCTTGTTTTAACTTCCTTTTTACAACAACGCTTGAGATATAGATGCTAATTTCAAAAAGCACATATAAAGGTAGAGAGATCACCGTCAAACTAAAAGGATCACCGGATGGCGTAATGACAGCACCGAGAATCAAAATTACAACAATAGAATGCTTGCGGTATTTGCGCATTAGCTCGGGTGTCACAATACCTACTTTAGAAAGAAAGTAAATGACCATAGGAAACTGGAACAAGATACCGCAGCCTAAGATCAAGCTTGAGATGGTTGATACGTATGAAGTAATATCAAACTCATTGACAATCATGTCGCTAATCGAATACGTTGCTAAAAACCAGATGGTGGTGGGAGCAAGAATATAGTAGCCAAATAGGATTCCGATACTAAAGAGAAACGACACGGCAAAAACAGCCCCTTTGGAATATTTTATTTCTTTTGACTGAAGCCCTGGCTTTACGAAGCGCCAGAGCTCCCAAGCAACATACGGAAAAGCGACAATCAAGCCGATGACAAAAGAGGCTGTGAGGGACATCATGAACTGCCCCGTCATGTTACGACTCTGTATTTTGAAAGGCAGGTCAGTCACGCAAAGGTCATTGAAACCAAAGAGCTTGCCCAATTCACACATGTACTTGAAGGTGGGGAAATTGATTTTCGCAGGCGCGAAAATGACGTACTCAAAAATCTCTTTTATAAAAGCAAAGCACGCGATCATTGCAATGAAAATCACGCTGACGGAACGCACTACGTGCCACCTCAACTCCTCCAGGTGATCGAGGAATGCCATTTCTTTTTCTTCTGCCATAATTCAAAAAATTCCGCTGCGTCAAATTCGATTAAATGGAAACTGATAGAAAACACTGGTTTGGAAGAGCCCGAGAAAAAAGCAAAAGGATATTCACTACTTGAAAAGTGTTCGTTCAATTCGAATTAACCTTTCTTCAAATTGATCGATCTTATCCAGCTTACCAATCAATTTTTCGATAGCCTCTGCAAGACGCATGTTAGAAAGCCTCATTTCTGATATTTCTAGGTTTGTTTTTTTTTGTGTCTCCGCTAATCGATCTACAGTTGGGATCAATTCGGCCATCAAAACCGTTAGTTGGTTCATTTGATCATCTAGTTTCATATTGTAAATTATGAAATATCAGGTTAATAACCGCTGTCAGGTTAGTTTAAAGGGAAGCGCCTCATCAACGCATTTACTTTGCGCTTTACTGCCTTCAGATGTTTTTCATCAGCTGGTTTTGCCAATGCCTCATCGATCAACTCAACCACTTTAACTACGTCCTTTTCTTTTAGGCCCCGCGTTGTTATGGCAGGGGTACCTATTCGCATGCCCGAGGTGATCATTGGCGATTGAGTATCAAACGGAACCATGTTTTTATTGATAGTAATGTCTGCTTTGATCAATGACTCTTCAGCTATTTTGCCAGTCAAATTTTTAGAGCGAAGATCAATCAGCATTAAATGGTTATCTGTACCTCCAGAAATGATCTTATATCCTTTCGCAACGAATGCATCCGCCATTGCTTTGGCGTTCTTCGCTACCTGTACGATATACTCCAGGTATTCATCTGATAAAGCTTCGCCAAACGCAATCGCTTTGGCAGCGATAACGTGTTCTAATGGGCCGCCCTGTGTTCCCGGGAACACCCCTGAATCTAACAAGGATGACATTTTCCGCAATTCTCCTTTAGGCGTTTTCAATCCAAAGGGATTGTCGAAATTTTTGCCGATCATGATCAACCCTCCACGAGGGCCACGCAACGTTTTGTGTGTGGTAGTGGTCACGATATGACAATGTTTAAGTGGGTCATTCAGCAAGCCACGTGCGATCAAGCCTGCAGGATGCGAAATGTCGGCCAACAATAAAGCACCCACGCTGTCTGCTGCTTTTCTAAGTTTTTCGTAATCCCAGTCTCTACTGTAAGCAGAAGCTCCGCAGATTACCATCTTGGGTTTTTCACGCTGAGCTATTTCGATCACCTTATCAAAATCAATCAATCCGGTTTCTTGTTCGACTCCATAAAAAGAAGGCTGATATAACTTGCCGGAAAAATTAACAGGCGATCCATGGGTAAGGTGACCACCATGAGAAAGGTCAAATCCTAGAATTTTATCGCCCGGCTTTAGGCAGGCAAGCATCACGGCTGCATTGGCTTGCGCACCCGAGTGAGGTTGCACATTTGCCCATTCTGCTCCAAACAATTCTTTGACACGATCAATAGCGAGCTGCTCTACTTCATCCACCACCTCGCATCCACCATAATAGCGCTTTCCGGGAAGGCCCTCTGCATATTTATTCGTTAATACTGAGCCTTGTGCCTTCATCACTTGGGCAGAAGTAAAATTTTCAGAGGCGATCAACTCGATGCCGTGCTCCTGGCGTTGTTTTTCTTTCTCAATGAGGTCAAAGATGACTTTGTCGCGTTTCATAGTGCTTGTTTAAACAGATGGGCAAAAATAAGCTACGGGCTCGAATTGTTTTGCGTTTTGTAGTCATTAATACTGCACACAACCAGTTCACCACCCCCCACTGCTTCCACCCCCCCCAAAACTCCCACCTCCACCTGAAAAACTGCTGCCACTACTGCCAGATGATGACCAGCCACTTCCCGACCCACCTCCACCTGACTGCCACTCCATTAGTTTTCGCCCACTTTTTACCACCCAAAAACGAAGCAAGGGATAGAGGATTACATAACCAAGGAAAATCCACCAGCCAAACATGAAGCCCATGAACACGGCATAAAACGGCATCATAAAAGCATACAATACCCAAGTCATGTAGCCTTTTGAAAATAGACCGATGCCCGCAAAGATTCCTAAAAAGACAAAAAGCCCTGCAGCCAGTGCAATTTTTCCTCCCGTGCTCATATTGTCAAAATCATTGCCCTCCTTATCCGTAGAAGAATATTCACCACCAATTGCCTGTACAATGGAGTGAATGGCGGCAAGAATACCTGCATCGTAGTCGCCTCTTCGAAACTCAGGTGCCATTTCGTTGCGGATGATGCGATTACATAGGGCATCAGTCAATACGCCTTCTAATCCGTGGCCCACCTCAATTCGCATCTTATGATCGTCAATGGCGATAAGCAACAGGACCCCATTGTCTTTTGCTTTCACTCCGAGCTTCCACTTTTCGGCCACCTTCAAGGAATACTCCTCTATAAATTGACCATCTAATGATTGAATGATTAGAATAGCTATCTGATTGCTAGTGGAGTCTTCATATTGCTCTAGTCCCTTTTCAAGTTGGTCTATCGTTGCCTGTTTAAGTACGAGAGCCTCATCGTGTACCCGTTGACCCCAGAGTTCGGGAATTGGCTTTTGGGCGAAGGTCGAATAGAAGACTAGGCTGAGAAGGGTAAATGCAGAAAGGAATTTGGAAAATTTCATTGTGGATTGAATGCATCTAAAAATTTCAAAAATAGCTACCACGAATCACTCGAGCCTCCTCCCCCGAATCCGCCCCCGCCCCCGAAGTCAGAGCCAGAGCCCCATGAATTAGAGCGACCTGCTCCACCTAAAAGTGCCCCCGCGGCTCCAGCAGCCCAATAGCCGCCCATGCCACCACCACCGCCTTTTCTTCTAGACATGGCAATGATAATGATGATGATCAAAAGTACCGTTCCCCAAGGTGACCGACTGCCGCGTTTGCCTCGTTGTGGAGGGCTTTCATTTACGTAGGTTCCTTTGATGGCCTGAATAATGGCGATTGTGCCCGCCAAGACCCCCGCGTCATAATTTCCTTGTCTAAATTGTGGTGCTACTTCATTTCTATTAATTCGGCTTGACAAAGCGTCTGTCAGAACGCCTTCTAGTCCAAGCCCGGTTTCGATCCGCATTTTTCTATCTTGAATAGAAACGATAAAGATCACCCCATTATCTTTCTTTTGATCGCCCGCTTTCCAGGCTTCGGCCACCCTAATACCGAACCCATCAATATCTTCTCCTTCCAATGATGGAACGATCAAAATAGCAATTTGATTAGAGGTGGAGTCGCGTTCGGCCTTTAAAATTTGTTCCAATTGAGCTACCGTACCGGGAGACAGTACATTTGCCTCATCATGCACCCACACACCACCATGTGCGGGCACCGCTCGCTGCGCAAATGCGGAGACATTAAGCAAAAGAACAATAGCAACTAGAAAATATCGTAAGGAGAAATGCATTCGGGTTGGCTTCATTGAAAATTGACTCTTAAAAAAATTGATTCACTATTCGATTCTCAAGTCGTCCCGAAGCTCATTCACATCATCGACTGTTTTCAAAAACCCTTTTTCTAGAAGAATCTCACCACAGCGTAAAATAGCAGCTTCTATACCTTCTGTTACTTTGCCCAATCTCACGTTTTCCGTAATGGCGCGCACCATTTTGTCCCACTCTTTCTGTTCAACCACTTTGCTAATGCCGCGATCTGCCATCACGATTACTTCGTGCTCAAAAAATGATATGAAAAGCATGATGCCCGTGCGGTGCCGTGTATTGAATACTTCTTCTTCCAAAAATGCATTTTCGGCTCGCTGACGAGTCACTTTGTCCAGGTGCGACTGGCTCATAAGCAGGCGTTTCAAGGGCTCAATGAAAGTAGTGGCGCCAGCGCCAATAAAACCAACCAACGTGATGGATAAGAAAATCAACAATGGATCGTAGATGGCCAGTGCTGGAATGTATCGGTCAAAAACAATGATCGCCAGAAAAGCTAATCCTGCCAGCAGCAGAAACCCACGATAAACGGCAATGGAATAAGTACCACTGCGCTCTACAAAAACAGGCACAATTTCACCTGATATTTTGTCTTCGGCTGTTCGAACAGCTGCTTTGATGCGCTCTAAGTCTTGCTGACTAAATCTGCTTTGGATGGACATATTAGTTATTTTGTAAAGTACTAAGTTGGTAAAGAGTTTCGGGGCTAAAATCGAGCGAACAAGATGTAATACTACCATCTAATTCTCGTATGCGTGCAAGGCCATCCCAGGAAATCGTTGGGTAATTGTCAATCTTGGCCTTTGCAAAAACGGCTGGGTCTTTTAATGCAGTAAATTTTTCAACCAATGGTGTGAAATCAATTTTCCTGATTTCTCCGTTGCTAAACATTGCCGCGATCTGATACGGTTTAACATCAATGATGTGAGTGATTTTATGCATACCTAATTCAATGGTTCGATTTTACTGATGATTCCCCCTTCTTTTTGTGATTCGTAATAATTTTTAACCAACTCAACTCTGTGTAGCTCAACCCATTCTCGAACTAGCTTATGAGCTCTAGCGGGTAGTTCTCCGTTCATAACGTTTCCAGTGTCGATATTGATTTGAGCCGAATACTCAGAGTAAGTCGCGTGAAAATGGGGAGGGTTATGATCATTAAAGAACATTCGAATAATGATTCCGTAAAAACGACTTATTTCGGGCACACGCAAAGTTAATGAAATACTTTCTGTAACCGATAAAAGGAAAAGCCGACTGCAGGGAAATCGCTTTTAAGAAATTTTCAGATAACAAAATGATTGTGAAGTATTTGGAGCAAGGGCAGTGATATTGTATTTTTGATTCATCAAAATGAGTTACGTGAAAAAAAATGCG
>Ga0068877_10004485_pt1 | contig 10890 bp, 6 predicted proteins | sample NOAtaG_FD_66437 | JGI IMG/M metagenome (GOLD analysis project Ga0068877, IMG submission 66437) | Freshwater lake microbial communities from Lake Erie, under a cyanobacterial bloom - NOAA_Erie_Diel6S_1000h metaG | ecosystem: Environmental > Aquatic > Freshwater > Lake | place: USA: Ohio, Lake... | reverse complement strand
TGGGGATGGCGGATCGCGTTCTGTTGCTTGGTGATCGGTGGTCCATATTTGTTTCAGTGGATTGGATCCCAATTGGTATGGGGGTCACTGTTCGCCTTTCGAATGAACCCTCAAATGATTTGGACGACGTATTCTCTCGCGTTGGGTTATACGCTCGGGATGAGTATGTTCTTTCTCGCGTTGCGATTCTTGGGTTTCCAGTTGCAAAGGAAGGCTTCGTGTTAGAATCAAAATGGTTAAGGGGCTTACTCGTTGGTGCTTTATTGTCTGCCAGTATTGCGCCCGTTCGTTGTGAAGCAGACGACTACTTCATTACCATCGGCGGCGGAGCGGAGCCTCGCTCGAATCAAGCCTCCTTGGAAGCGAACGTCAACTTCTTTAAAGACGTCCTCCAACGCAGCGTAGGCCCGCGACGTCAGCACTCGATTTTCTTTGCGGATGGATCCGACATCAAAGCGGACGTTCAATTCGAACTTGACAAGGACACCCGCTCGAAGTCGATACAATTATTGTCCAATCTTAATCGACTTCCCCCAGCAAATATCGCCTACCGCGATCATCAAGTGACAGGATACGAAGGTGCCAGTCGCCCCGAATTGATTCGTGCGAGATTGGAGCAAATCGCTCGTAAAGCCAAAGCAGGAGATCGGCTATTGATTTATGTCACTGCACACGGCGGAAAAGGAAGCGACAAAGACCCATTCAACACCACCATCTATTGTTGGAACAAATCTACGATCTCCGTTCGGGAATTCTCCGGCTGGTTGGATCAATTCTCTGTCGATGTGCCCGTCATCATGGTCATGGCACAATGCTATTGCGGTGGATTTTCCCATACTCTTTTTACTGGAGGGAACGGAGAAAACGGACCTTCCAAACATCTTCGAGTTGGCTTCTTTGCCCAACAACACAACCTCCAAGCCGCAGGTTGCAGACCAGACGTCAAGAACGACGAGGAGTTTAGCAGCTACTTTTGGGGAGCAATGGTCGGTAGCAGTAGATCGGGAAAACCAATGACCGATGCTGACTTGAACAAAGATCGTCAGGTCTCATTTGACGAAGCCTACGCACATGCAGTCATCACGAGTGAGACGATCGATATCCCTCTCAGATCCTCCGATGTTTTACTTCGTACCTACAGCAAGATTCCGAATTATAAGTTTTATTCTAATAGAGTTCTGCCGAGCCGAACCCCATCATCGACGACTAGCGAATCGGAATTGATTGCGGCAACGGAGAATGAACCGTCAATCAATCAGGAATGCCATACAGACGAGTCGATATTGTGTATGAACATGACGATCGATGAACTCATCGACAAAGCAACTCCCTCCAACGCCTATATCGTCCAGAAACTATGCGAAGCGTTGGACGTCGAATTGGACTCCCCTGCAGAAGAGGTCGCTAATCTTCTTGGTAGACGTGGATCAGGCTCAGGCTTCTCTCGACAAGGTCGTAGATCGTCGGGCCGACGTGAACTGTTGGCAGATATTCATGAGCGTTGGCCAGAGCTGGCGGAAGAGGATTGGACCAAGTCGTCGCTGTTGAAAACAGAAAACGAAACGCAGTTCCTCGAAGAAGTTCAGAAATTGGAAACCTTTGAAGCGTACGAGCGCCGCAAGAAAGATATCGAAGAAAGCACGACCAAATCCAAGCTCGCTGAAATGCAACGCATCAGAGCCCGGCGATTGCTGGAAACACTCGAGTGCATCGCCTTGGCTCATAACCTCAAGCGAACGGCCTCGGAAGAAATCGCAAAACTTTACGCACGGATGGTTATCGTGGAAAACGGGTGTATTGGAACGCCAAAGTAGCTCATCGTTCCCTACGTGCGATCCGCGAAATAGATCGCGCAACCGACAAGCAAACAGGCAAGCGAAAGATAGTCAGCGCGCTGGAGTTTGCCGTTGTTGGGATTGCGACGCATGTAGTTTAGCAGCCCTCCCGTCACGCAACCATATCGACAGTATCCCATCGGAACAAATAGCGAGAAGATGATACCACAAATTGCGACGATGAGACTCGATATGGCTGCGGCTCGCCATGCATAGGCATCGAAAGGCTCTATGTCGACCAAACTAAAGGGAAGCCCAAATACTACAACAACGATCACCCAAAGCAACAACATGGGTCGGATCGTCACTAGCACTTTTTTGAACCAGGAGGACAGTTCCTTTTTCCATTGCCATCTTCGAGGCAGTAATTGCTGAATCGCTCCATGAGGACATAAGTGCGAACAATAGATGTTTCGTTTTGTCGCAATGGGAATGAACACTGCCGTAATGGTCAACAACAAGAGCCCCGTGGCACTCTGCCAAGGTACACCGTTCTGTGTCCATCCCACAAACATCGCAACCGACAACAATTCACCTTGCAGAAAGCCCAGATAAACGATGACAACCATTTGATAGATCGTCCTAGTCCATCGATTGCCTCGCCAATGACTAAAGCACAGGACAATCGCGAAGAAGATGATGGTCGCAGTACCGATCGCCCGATACACGTTGCCATACCAAGACTGAGTTTGTTGTATCTTCGTGATGTTTGATTCATCAAGCTCTTTCGCAGCCTTGATGATCGCTTCGGCAATTGCCATGCTGCTCATCGTTGCCCCAGAAACTCCTTCCATTCCTTCTTCTCTCAGGTCAACATTGCGAAGCGATGGGATGGTAAATTTCTTCCAGAATGAGCGAAAACTAGCGTCCTTTCGGACGTATCCCACATAGGGCTCGTTATCAAAACTCTTCCCTACATGCAGACCGACAATCTGGCCATCGGTATTCATAGCAAGCAAAGCATCCGTCGGGCCTTGATAACCAACCACATCATCGGAAATCGGAGATGTCCTTAGTAACCATCCGCATTCACGACCACGATCGTCGATCGCAAACCATAGGGATGGAAAGGACGTGTCTTGCTTCATCGTTTTTGCATCTTGAAAGAAAAGTTGCGCATCGTCTACCGAAACAGAACTCGGAAACTTGCTAACGACAACCGATGCACCGAATCGTCGTTGGATCCCTTGAATGATCGACGCACTGCTCAGAGTTGCTCCTGTAACCACTTGCACATTGGGCAAACTCGCCAATGCGTTCACCGTTTTTCCCTCAAACGATCGAAAAAACGAACCATCGCTCTCGATCAGTTTGATATGGTCTCGCGTATCACCGCTGCTCAGAATGGAAACATGTCTCACTAGATCATCGACGCCAAAAGCAAGGAGTACATTTGTTGGACCGGAGAAACCAATGCTTCGATCGCTTTGCGGCGACGTCTGGGCAATCGAGCCGACAATATTCCCGTTTTGATCGATAACGGAAAGTCGATCGTTTGAGGTGGCTTCCGAGATGCGACACCCCTGACCAAAGATCGCTTCGACTTTCTCTTCGGCGAGGGTCGCTAACGAAGCACTCGATTTGCGACTCATCTCTCGTTGATGAATCGCATGAAAGAGGATCAGAATACAAAGCAAAACCAAAAGCCGAAACACGTGGACAAACCACGATTCAGCGGGCCTCTTCGATATTGCCTTTTGAGTCAAGAATCACCTAGCGGGGCAAGATTTGCAACGCATCCGCATGAACATTCCCGCCTGCATTCTCCGTACTCAATGTTACCGCAACGACGTCACCTGGCTTGGCTGAATACTCTCCGAGTGTCACAAAGGTTCCATCGATGGCAGGCTTCACTTGCATGTTGACCTGCAACTTCGCAGTTGCCGCGCCAACTTGAACTTGAACGGGAACGTTATTTCCACGATTCTCGTGCGGTTGGTAAGCGATTCGAAGCTCTATTCGCCCTTCCTTTTCGGCTTTCCATTCGAAACGAATCGTTGCACCCGACTTCGCGGCAGCATAAACATAGTCGTAGCCAATGTACCCCTTGAGTCCTTCGCCACTAGTCCAGTTGCCCTTCGCGATTGCTTGTCGATTGTCAATGACGATCCCTTGCAGCTTGGCAGGGTCAATTCCCGTTGCGGGGCCTATCGAGCTCGCAAGTGGAAGTGCATCGGCTGGAATGGTAAACTCCTCGTGGACCGTTTTTCGATAAGCTTTACCGGGCAACTGCAAGAGGCTATCCATCTCCTTCCAGTAGCGTTCGTAAACCGCATACGGCAAGCAGTCATTCTTGACGCAAATCGAGGCGGCTTTGCCAACGACCTCACCCATCATGCCACACGTCTTCATCACTCGCACAGTCCCTAATGCTTCATGGGTCACGCTAATATTGCGACCAGCCATAAAGAGGTTTTGTATATTGCGAGAGTAGAAACAACGGTAGGGAACAGGGTAACCGTAGGCGCGATCGATTCTTCTATCATGCTCTGCAATAGAAATAAAAGGATTGTCAGGAAACTTTTCGGCGTATTGCTTCTTCGGGTAATGCAAGTCGATACTCCATGTACTCGGCACACAGCCATCTGGAAACTCTCGCTTGTTCACAATGTCATCTTGAGTGAGTACTACGTCGCCTTGCAATTGACGGGACTCGCGAGGGCCGCCGATATAAGCGACCCAGGTCAGGAAAGCGGTAGGGTGATCCTTGGCTCCATCGCCGTTTTTCATCGCATTAAATGCACCGAAGACGGCGCGAAGGTTCCAATCGCGGATCCCTTCGGCATCTCCTAAAGGGTCTTTGTCAAAACCGCTTTCCCAAAACCACTGGCCATGGTGATCCACTGGATAGGGAAAGTCCTTCATCTCCAAAGGGAGCGCCCAAGGTGTGGGAGGGAAAGACACATTCGCGGATCCTTCATCCCAAGCCCACATGTTGCTCATGCCCATCCGACCTTTTTCTTCAACGGTCCAATCTGCTTTGGCTAATGCACCAAGTGTTCCGTGCCCGGTCGCGTCAACAAACAGCTTGCTACGAAACTCGATCTCTTGGCTGGATCGAACGGCAAACGCGGTGACGGACTCGATCTGAGTGCCATTCATTTTGGCGCCGAATGCATGATGCTCCAAATACAAATCGATGTTTGGCTCGGCTCGAACAAGAGCCTCTTTCTTTGCGTCTTCGAATTCCTCAAAGGTACCGGGCGATTTCTTGGCGCGATCGCTGAACTCCTCAACGATCTCTCCAATACGTGGATACTTGCCTCGACGAATCAACCCCATCGCCCAAACACGAATCTCACTTGATCCATTTCCACCCAGAACCGGTCTGTCTTGAATCAGTGCTACTTTGCAACCCGCACGCGCTGCAGAGATTGCAGCTCCCATCCCTGCGTAACCACCTCCCACTACCACGAGATCGTAACCACTCTTTACAGTCGGCTCGACAGAAAAACCTAGTTTCTGTCGCCTCCATGCGGGCAGAATCTCATTGCTGTTTTCAGGCTTCTCGTCGCTGGACGTCAAGTAAACAGCATCGCACCGACCGTCAAATCCTTTCAAGTCATGCAATCGTAATTCAATGCTATCGGTCGTTGCCACAAATGTCCCCGCCTCTTGCCAATGCCATTCAGCCCCTTCGGTTCCGACGTCATTGGCAAGAGGCTTTCCGTTCACGACCACTTGAAAACGACCTGGCTGTCCTGGAGCATTCCACCGAGCGACCCAATCCTTTGTCCGAACATACACTCGATACGTACCAGCTTTTGGCAACTTGATTTGCGTTTTCGCATCCTTCACCGGTTTACCAAGACCGTGAGCAATAAGATAGGGAGAGCCCATATTGCGGATAAACTGCGTATCGATTCCCCAGCCTCCATATTCCTCAAACGCTTCCGCTTCAATTAGCAGATCTTGTTGATCTGCAAAGACATGTCCCGAGCACATGACAGTGAAGAAAATCAGATACGCGAATACGATGCTAGTGCTGTACCTAAGGCTTCGAGTAATCATGCTGTTCTTGTTCAATTCTGGAGAGGCTTTTGAATGGAGAGGTGTTTGTTGGTTTTATTCGTACTCAAGCTAAATCATAGCTAAGGAAAGCCTGCAATGAATACGGGATCAAATCGCTGATCGTCATCTAGAGTATCCTGAAAGAATAATCCGTCCACCGACTCATGCAATGCGTAGCCTAGATCTGACAAATCAATCGCGACGGCCAATAGACCATAACTTCGACCAGGTTGTGGTGTCTTAAGCGAGTGACCACTCCCGTTCTGAAAGTCGCTTAAAGAGTCAACCGCTTCGTCGAACTCCGTTAAGAAAAAATCCGCCAATCGATTTGTCTCAGATGAAGTCAAAGTTAAATCGTAAGATCTCACCGTCACGGGGTGAAGATGCGGAGCGTAACGGAGAGGAACCACATGAAACGAGTCACCATCCGGCGTTCCCGCTAGATGTTGTAGTTCAAACAAAACAACGTCGGGTCCGGCTTGATTCACTACAGGTTGATCAAAACGAACGGCCATACCAGGTGTTGTAACAGCATCGGCGGTATCAGCACTCATAACCGGGTCGCTTGTGATAGGCATGACAGCTCCGCCAGGATTGATCGCGCCCGTATTGAGAAAGCGATCGGTAATCACGCTTACTCGTTCATCGACAAGTGGTCGATGAGAAGCCAAGTGACGGACTTGAGTTTTCGTATTGTCGAACAACTTACCATCGGCTTTGAACCAAATCAGTTGAACGGGAATCAGCTCTTCCACACGGTAATTCATTGCCTTACCGTTTCGCTGTATCTGTACACTAACCAATTCCTCTGCGCCACCGTTCACACTTTGATTAGCAACGTACGATACGATGCGATCCGGAACATGGCTTCGATACAACGAAGACCGAAAGGTGGTAGATTCTGGCGGAACTAGGAAACCATCCTTAAACAATCTCGCTTCGGATTTCTCAAGCCTCGCTGTTGTTACGTTAGAAATTCCCGGCAACGCATGGCTTTCCGCAGTCACATCGCCCGTGTGCATCGAGTCTATGGGATATACATCTGCAGCCCCTTCAACCACGTGTACCTCTGCTCCCGAAGCGTCCTCAACCGACAACGCGAATCGTGTCCCCCGATCTACCACACGAATGCTGGGGGTATCGACAAAGAACCCCTCTGCTCCTTCGGGTGCATGCACGGAACAAGACCCCGAAGTCAGAATCAAGCTGTCTGCCGATGCAACTCGAAACACCGACGGCCCAACGATGATGACCTCGGCGCCGTTCGAAAACGACAACTCCACTGAACCACTTCTTAATACGTACTCCTTCATGCGTTTGACGCTGGATCCAATCGGCGGCGAATACTCACCGAGAAAACGCGAGTGAGCCATGCTTGTAAACATGGCGTCTTGCTGTTTGTCTTCGGAAGGAACTCGCTCCTGGAATCCGAAACGAGAGATCGCGAAAATCACGGACATGACCAAAGCGCTGGCGAAGCAGAGCCTCGTGAGCCAAAGCCCAACGGACCAATAGTTCGGAGTAGCTGGATTATGATTCTGTGTCAGAGGAACAGTTGATGATTGGGAATTCGGACGGTCGAGCGGCGCGTTCCGCCCGTCCAAAAGCATGATGCCTTTTTCGTTAGGGTCATGGTGGATTCCTTTCAAAACAGCATGCACAAACGAAGCCGACTCTTGCGGGATTCGTTGCATCACCGAATTGGAAAAGACGGTGCCTTCGCGTTGTTCCATCAATAGTCCGAGCATGCGATGTAGCCGATAGGATTGGACTGCTGCGTCGCGATACGCTTCACTCGAATCGATCAACGCATGAAGCTCCATCATCTCCGCTTCCGAGAGCTCGCCCTCCAGGAAATCGGTCAAGATCGCATGAAATCGCTCCTCACTCATTGGATTCACCTTCCGCCGCGATTCGCAATTCAATACACTTAAGAAGCCTCTGTCGAACAGACCAAAGCTGCTTTTTGACGGCACCCGGTGAACGTCCGCTCGCAGTCGCCATTTCTTCGATCGAGATCTGATCGCGATATCGCCAAGTCAAGAACTGCGAATGTCCCAGGCTAAGCTGTTTGACACATTCCTGGAGATATTCCAAACGAGTACTCCAACGATCCGAATCCATGATGTTCGGATCTTCGATCGAGTGCTCCAGAAAGCTTGGAGCAAATCGGCTATGGTAGTCAGCCAAACGTCGAATGCGTGTCAGTTCGGTCCGCAATTGATACCTCGCGATCGAAAACAACCAAGCAGAAAAATTCGTCCCTATCTCGAATTCCCCAAGCCGTGTGTAAGCAGCAATAAACGCTCGTTGGGAAACTTCGTCGACATCGACGCCGGGCGGTGAATGACTCGCGACCCAGGCCCGCAACGGTCTTTCAAATCGCTTGACAATCGGCTCATATGCCGAGGAATCACCATTGGTTGCGCGTTGAATCCAATCGTCGAGTTTTTGCTTGGTGTCGAGTTTTTGCTTGGTATCGTGATCTATTCCCATGATTGACTCTTCCCTTAATGGCAGTTCCGACGAGAGGGTTACCATTCCTCTGAATAGTACTCGCAAATTTGGTTGAATTTTTTAAAAACACCCCTGATTCAAGTAACCAAGCAAGAGGATCTGCCATTAAGATAGCGTAAAGAGCGGTTCTGTACCTTTGTGCACATGCCGACCATTCTCTTTCTCGTTCCTCCCCTGCTACTCTTTCTTTTGTCGACATATGAAAAGTTTTAAACGTTTTCGTGGATTCACCCTCGTAGAGCTGCTGGTTGTTATTGCAATCATTGGCATTTTGGTGGGACTTTTATTGCCAGCTGTGCAAGCTGCGAGAGAAGCCGCTCGCCGGATGCAATGCAGCAACAATTTAAAACAGCTTGGCCTCGCGATTCACAATTACGAGAGCGCTACGCAATTGGTGCCTCGGTCCCACGTTTTGTCGAATGAACTCGGGTGGACGGTTGCTGTCTTGCCCTATATCGAACAGATAAATCTTTATAACCAGTTCAACCAAAACCAAGGTGCATATACCCAAATAGGAAAAAACGATCCGCATGGTCTTAAGCGGATGGGTAGCTATTTGTGCCCTTCTTCGCCGGCAGACAGCATGCTTTTGAATGCGCCTCACAATGTAAATCCCCCAGATAGAATCCCTCAGAACACGGGGGCGGCACCATTCACAACCCACTATTACGCGCTAAATGGACCGAGAGGCACGGATCCCAACGGAGGAACTTACCCTCTCCAATCGACAGCAACACACGAAGGAGTTGCGACCGGGGGAACGGGAATGCTTCAATGGACCCAAAATACCAAGTTTGGTGGAGTGACAGACGGGTTGAGTAATACCATCATGATCGGAGAAATGTCATGGGTATCAGAAAGGTTTGGATCAAGATTCCGTACCTGGCTTCGAGGTGGTGGAAACGGCTTTTCTGTGGCAGCAAGAAACGTCGTGCGCACTATCAATGCAGGCTTGGTTGCAAATGCTTTGGTCCCCTACAATGACATGCCTATGGGAAGCATGCACACGGGCGGAGCAAATTTTGCGAACGGAGATGGTTCAGTTCGATTCATTAGCCAAGCGATTGACTTCAATCTTTACCGTGGTCTTGCTACCCGAAACTACGGCGAAGTCGTCGCTGTTGAAAACTAAAGCACCAAGCTGTAGTTATTGACAAAGGCTCTCACTCACTGAATAGGCCCGTCGATCGACAGTCTCATCGATCGACATCATCCCGATCCGTGTCCTTTTTTAAGAAGCTTCTAAATGATTCTTAGGCGATATCTGTTGGCAGTTTGTGGCTTGTTGCCCCTATTGGCTGGTTGCAGTGGTGGAAGCGAGGAGAAACTTTACCGCGTCCATGGTTCCGCCATATTCCAAGGAAAGCCAATCCCGAAAGGCACTATCTTCTTCGATCCTGACGCATCAAAGGGAGGAAATGGAGCCCAAGGGTTCGCCGATATCGTGGACGGAAAGTACGACACATCCACAAGCGGACAAGGAATCAAGAAGGGACCTTTCTTGGTTCGAATACAGGGCTTTGACGGAAAAGCTGGTAATGAGCTACCGTATGGCAATCCTCTGTTCTTAGAGCACGAAGTCAAGAAGGACTTCCCCGCCGAAGACACCGCGTGGGAGATCGACGTGGCTGCGAAGCCATTCAAGAAATAGCTCATCCGTGCCATGCATGCGATTTGTATCCTGACTGAAACGCCCCAATGAATGTTCAGCATCTTCTCAAAAGGAGTGAGCTGAAAGCTCATTGTCAATGAAGTATCGCTGGCATCTGCCGTTTCTTGTAGCTGTCATTGCATTTTTCTTTCAGGCAAGCCATGCACAGGAAACGGTCATGGAAGGCCGAGCGATGGGCATGCCCTATCGAATCGTCGTCGCAAAGACATTGCACGAGGAGGAACGAAAAGCTATACGGACGGCGGTACTCGAGATTCTCGATATTGCAGAAAATACTTTTTCGCTTTATCGAGCCGACTCGGAGATCATGCGATGGAACGATAATACCTCGACAGACTGGATTCCGGTTTCGAGGCCATTAGCCGATTTGGTGCAGCATTCACGCATGCTATATATTGCAACCGACGGCGCCTATGATCCAACGATTCGCCCGCTCACGAAACTTTGGCAATTCGACAAAGTCACTCCTATATGGGTGCCACCCACCTATCCCGATATTGCCGCATGCCTTGAAATCGTCGGAATGCATCGGATTCACTTACGCGACTCGCCAACCGCCCTCAAGAAAGATCTGCCATCAATTGAACTGGATCTAAACTCGCTCGTCGAAGGGTGGTGCTTGGACGAAATCGCGAAGTCCGTAAAGTCTATTGTTAAGACGAACTTCCTTGCTTCGCTTGGAGGTGAGTACGTCGGCCTCGGCTTGAATTCGCAAGGCAAGCCCTGGCGTGTCATGATCGAACCAACCGCAGGAGATTCGAAAAAAAGTAAGAACCAACCGAACCCTTTGTTTCAGGTCCAGCTAACTGATCTATACATAAGCACTTCAGGCACTTACCGAAGCGGACATTATCA
>Ga0068877_10004484_pt1 | contig 10890 bp, 7 predicted proteins | sample NOAtaG_FD_66437 | JGI IMG/M metagenome (GOLD analysis project Ga0068877, IMG submission 66437) | Freshwater lake microbial communities from Lake Erie, under a cyanobacterial bloom - NOAA_Erie_Diel6S_1000h metaG | ecosystem: Environmental > Aquatic > Freshwater > Lake | place: USA: Ohio, Lake... | reverse complement strand
TAAAAAGAAGGTGGCCGTGTAAACCTGACTCCTTTTGTCATCATTCATCCTGGTGTGATCATGAAATCCTTGGGTGCGCCGATCCATGAAGCCCGCCTGAGCCGAGGGCAGGCCTTAATAGCTGGGTGGGCATTTTCAGACATGGATGCAGGCCTGCTCGCCCAGCTCGAAGCCGGCAAGCACAAGCCCCCTGCCACGATGAAGCACTCACCGCGGCCTATGACATCCCGGGGAAGACCATCATCGCGGCCTATATCGGGGATCGCATGTTCAGGGAATATGGTCCGGATCAGTGCTTTCGGGATGCCCATTCCATTGCCGAAAACCAGTTAACGTTCATTCCGGATACCCCCGCAGATCAGATACCCTCGCCATTGCGTGATGCAGTGGAGGCGTATGATAACCTGAGTAAACAATGGGGTGGACTGTTCTCTGTTGCTCCCCGCAGTCAGGGTTCCGGAACCAGGATGAACCCTCCGAGGGGAGGCAATGTGAGCACAGCTGAAAACGCACGGCCTTGCCAAAACTCGCCAGTGGCATGAACGTCACCATTGATCACCCCACTTCCTCCGAATGCCAGATCATCCGAGTTCAAGCATTCCTTCCAGGCACCACCCAGAGGCAATCCGATGCGATAGCCCTCACGGGGAACAGGAGTCATATTGAGCACCACCACAACCGGCCTCCGGGCATCGCAACCCTTGCGCAGAAATACCAGCACGCCCGAGGCACGATCGCTGAAGTCAATCCATTCAAAGCCCGCGCCCTCATAGCTCGCCTCGTACAAAGCAGGCAGCTGACGGTATGCCTCATTCAGGCGGCGCACCAGTTGCTGCACCCCGCGGTGCGGATCGAATGCCAGAAGATGCCAGTCGAGACTCTGCTCGTGGTTCCATTCGGATGATTGGGCAAACTCACATCCCATAAAGAGGAGCTTAGATCCCGGATGCGTAAACATCCACAGGTAGAGAAGACGGAGATTGGCAAAGCGCTGCCAATTATCCCCGGGCATCTTACCAATAAGCGAATGTTTGCCATGTACCACCTCATCATGCGACAAGGGGAGCATGAAGTTCTCTGTGAATGCGTAAACCAGCGAGAAGGTAAGCTCGTCCTGGTGGTATTGCCGGTACATAGGATCGCGCTCAAAGTAGCGCAGGGAGTCATTCATCCAACCCATCATCCACTTCATCCCGAAGCCCAGGCCACCGGTGTAGACCGGACGAGAAACACCCGGCCATGAGGTGGACTCCTCGGCCATCATCTGCACGGAGGGATACTCCGCATAAATCGCCGAATTCATCTCCCGCATAAATGACACATTCTCGAGATTCTCCCGGCCTCCAAACTCATTTGGAATCCACTCACCCGGCTGGCGTGAATAGTCCAGATAGAGCATAGAAGCCACGGCATCCACCCGAAGGCCATCGGCATGGAATACATCGAGCCAGAACATGGCACTGCTCAGCATGAAGGCCCGGACCTCATTGCGCCCGAGATTGAAGATGTAGCTCTTCCAATCGGGATGAAATCCCTTGCGCGGATCGGCGTGCTCGTAGAGATGTGTGCCATCAAACCGGTACAGTGCATGTGCATCACCGGGAAAATGCGCCGGGACCCAATCGAGGTATACGCCAATCCCAGCCTCGTGGAGACGATCCACGAGATCCATAAACTCTTGTGGTGAACCGAAGCGCGATGTGGGAGCGAAATAGCCGGTGACCTGGTATCCCCATGAACCATCGAAAGGATGCTCCATCACTGGCATGAATTCCACATGAGTGAATCCCATGTCCAGGACATAATCCACCAGCCGGACGGCGATTTCACCATAGCTCAGGAAGCGTTCGGGCTGCCCAGGATCCCGCATCCACGAGCCCAGATGCACCTCATACACCGAGATAGGAGCCTGGAGCGAATTGCGCTGTGCGCGCTCATCCATCCAGCGCGCATCGCGCCAGGTATAAGATAAGTCCCAGGATATGGTGCCGGTGCGCGGACGTTGTTCCCAGAAGAAGCCAAAAGGATCTGCCTTTTCCAGAACCTCGCCCGAAGAGGTGGTGATGGCGTATTTATAGACCTCTCCGGCATGCAGACCTGGGATGAACCCTTCCCAGATTCCACTGCCGTCCCAGCGGGAGAACAGGACGTGTGAGCCTTTCGACCAGTGGTTAAAATTACCCGTGACAGCAACCTGTGCAGCATTAGGTGCCCACACGGCAAAGTAGGTACCTGGAGTACCCTCAACCTCCATGACGTGGGATCCGAAGAGCCGGTATAACCGGTAGTGCTTTCCGGCGCGAAACAGGTTGATATCCAGATCCGAGAATCGGGAACACCACCATACACGATCGGATGCATCCCGGGAAGCTGCGGGGTTGGTGGTCGCTAATGCGCGTGAATCAGACTTCGCAGATGAGCCAGGAGATATACGCGATGATGATTCCTTCTTGGACATAGTATGCGGCGATTAGTCTTCGAATTTCTGAAGCTCATTGATCACCTGCTCAATTCCCTTAAGGGGTATTTTAACCCAATCAGGCCGGCCATTGATCTCATAACCGAATTCATAGATGGCCTTTTCCAGCAGGTGAAGCAGGAACAAAAAATTGAGCTCGGCCTTGCTGGCAAATAGCTTCTGATCCTTCCCGAGGGCCTCGAGGTACGTTTCAGTGAAGGTCTCCCGGATGAGGTAGAACCAGCGATCTGCAGCACGCTGAAGCCGTTCCTGATTCATCTGGCGTGTTTCGCTGCTGAAGAAGAGTTTGGCGCTGACCGCGTAGTGGAAGCTGCGCACCATACCAGCCACATCTTTCAATGGGGAGTGCTTGATTTTACGCTCCACTATGGAACTTTCCGGCTCACCTTCGAAGTCAATGATGATAAAATCTCCCCCCGTATAGAGCACCTGTCCGAGATGATAATCTCCATGGATACGGGTGCGGAGTGATTTCAGCGGACGAGTCTTCACCTGACCGAAGAACTTCCTGACACGTTTCTCGTTTTCGCGCAGCATGGTAGCCATCCGACGCGCATGTTCATCCAGAGTATCGTAGTGATGACCGATCATTTCGAGACGCCCTTCGAGAAGCCTGATCAGGTGGTTATGGAGCCACTCGCGATAATCCGGGGTAAATTTCTCCACGGCAAAGGCCTTGCCTTGTGCTGACCTGCTCAGGGCCAGATGCATTCCGGCCGTGCGACGGGCGAGTAATTCAACCTGTTCAAATACGTGTTCATGGAGGGAAAAGTCCCCCTTCACAAATGCAGCGAGAAAGTCATTGAGCTCATCACCTGTAGATGCCCAGTTATCCCGGGCAGCATCCACCTTAGTCATCATCAGAGCGAAGGTGATGGGCGGGATATTTCTGCGCTCCCAGATCAGACTCCCGCAGTAGGCGGGTATGTTACCGAATTCTCCCTTCTCCGTAAGGAACCGGAGCATTTCCACCTCCGGATTCATTTCCCTGAAAAGTTTCCGGTAGAGCTTCAGGAAGTAAATATCGTTATAGAACACCGAGCTGTTGCTTTGGTCAATCAGGGGATTCCGGCTGTTGTGATAGAGCTCATCCTGTTGCACATGTGCAGCTCGTCTGAAGGCCAGCACACCATCGGTAGATCTCACCTTGCTGTCGGCGATGATGAGCTCAAACAGCGCTTGCTGGAACCGCATGTCATACGTCGCATCCACGATCCATCCTCCCCCGGCATGCAATGAGAATCCTGGCCCAGGCTGATCTCTCCAGGCGAGTGGAATCAGATAGTTTTCGGGCTCATGATCACCATAATGAACCTCCGCAATGAAAAAATAATAACGCTCACCGGCATGGTTGAGCGGAAAGCAGTGGCCGCAAAGCACTTGTTTCCATTCATATCCCTTGCCGCCAAACCAGCGGACTTGCTTGAGAAAAGAAGGAAGAGCGGCGAGTATTTCGCACGTCCATTCGGCTGATGCATCCAGCCACTGCCAGGGGCTTGCTGTCTGTTGGTTCATGATGGTCAGGCATGTTCAATCCGGAACACGTGAAACGGGAGCCGGTTGGGGTCAATCTCTACATAATTGCGGCTGCCCTTCCACATGTATTTATCGCCAGTAAAGAGATCATGAACGACGTAAGGTTGATCTTCAGTCAAGCCCGCCGAGGCCAGGGGCACGTGGAGACTGCCTGACTGCCGGTTCCAGGTATCGAAGTTGGCTACGCACAGAATCCGATTATCCGAAAACGTCTTGAGAAACCCCATCAGGTAGTCGTTCTCTGCATGCACCGGAGAATAGTTATTGGTAAACCGAAAAGCTGCATTCTCCCGACGGATGGTATTCATGCGGGCGATCACGTGCATCAGTTTGTTTCGTTTCTTCCAGTCCCAATGCCTGACCTCGTATTTTTCCGAATCGAGATACTCTTCCTTTCCCGGAATCGCTGCGTGCTCCATGAGTTCGTAGACCGGTCCGAAGATGCCATAATTCGAGGAGAGAGCTGCCGCAAGGAAATAGCGCAGGATGAACTGTGGTTCGTGTCCGCTCTGCAGGATGTAGGGATTGATGTCATGAGTATTGGGCCAGAAACTGGGCCGGAAGTACTCCCGCATCGGGCTGCGGGTCAGTTCATCCATGTACTGCATCATCTCACCCTTGGAGTTGCGCCAGGTGAAATACGTATAGCTCTGATGAAAGCCCTTCTTGGCGAGGTCTTCCATAATTCTGGGACGCGTAAAAGCCTCGGACAGGAAGATGACGTCGGGATGTTCCTTCGCGATTTCGGCCAGGCACCATTGCCAGAAGATAAAACTCTTGGTGTGCGGATTATCCACCCGGAAGATGCGAATGCCTTCTGCAATCCAGTAATCAAGGATACCCTTGAGCTCAAGCCACATAGCCTGCCAGTCATCGTTCTCAAAATCCAGAGGCAGCACATCCTGGTATTTCTTGGGAGGATTTTCAGCGTACTGCACCGTGCCATCTGGTCTCCAGCGGAACCATTGAGGATGCTGCTTCACGTACGGATGGTCAGGCGAACATTGGATGGCAAAATCCATCGCTACTTCCAGGCCGAATTCACCCGCGCGGGAAATGAACCTGCGGAAGTCTTCAAGAGTACCGAGTTCCGGCAGAATATCCCGGTGCCCACCGAGTTCAGATCCTGTGGCATAAGGACAGCCGGGTTCGCCGGGCGACGCGTTCAGTGCGTTGTTCTTACCCTTGCGAAAGGCGTATCCGATCGGGTGAATAGGAGGGAAATAGACAACATCGAAGCCGAGTTCCTGAATTCGGGGGAGCAGCAATTCGCAGTCAGCAAACGTGCCATGGGACTTACCTTCAGTGGCTGCACTCCTCGGAAAGAAGGAATACCATGCGCTGAATCCTGCGCGTTCCCGGTGCACCACGAGGGGCAGGTCAACAGGCGACTCAGTGGCATGTTCCACCAACGGATAGGTGCGCAAGAACTCACGGATTCCATCGCCAGCAGCTGACTCATGGGCCTGTTCTCCCTGTAGAGCTGTTATCCATTTTGCCGCCGGTTTTCGCGCGCGTGGATATTCAGATGCGATGCGTCCGAGGAATTCGATGCCGATCTGAAGCTGGACATCCAGCTCAAGGGTATCCGACTCGTTCAATCGCTTGCGGAAAGCATGCTGCCAGGTGGAAGCATGATCTACGAATGCCTTGACCCGGTATTCGAATTCACCTGTCTCCGTGCAAGGAACATGGGCCACCCAATGGTCGTTGCCCGAAGTATACATGTCGTATTCCGTCCACTTACGGCTTCCCTTTCGGCGGAAGAGCAACCAGGGGCGCACCAGATCATGGCCATCCGTGAACACATCTGCCTCAACCGTCAGCCAGTCGCCCTCAATGCGCTTGACCGGATATAATCCACCATCCACATGCGGGATAATATGAGCGATAATGACCCGACTGCGGCCGGATCTGCTGAATGGTTGGGTCATTTTTTTCATATTCACCGAATCATGAATTCGTGGAAGTAGTGATCTATGGTGATTTTGTATTTGCCCACGGCCAGGTTGCGCGTGCCCACAGGATGCACCTTGCCGTCGATGACAAACTCCGATGCACGGAAGGGAAGCCCGGAAATCACCAGCTTGAATTTCTCCAGCGTACCCGTATACTGTCCGATGGTGTGCTGGCGGACGCGAAGCATCTGCCGGTTGCCTTTCAGTTCAAAGCGAACCACCCGGTAGATGCTGTTCTTGTAACCCATGTTATCTCCGTCATCCAGATAGAGAAAGCTCTCTTCATTGCCATCCTTGAAGAAAGCGTGCAACGTGATTTCCCGCACCTTCTTCTCACCCACGTATTGCATGCGCGGCCAGGTGGGAATGATGGCACCTTCCCGGATAAACAGCGGAATCTGCTGGATGGGTGCTGGCACGGTATGTTCACGCCCGCCCCTGTAATACCGGTCATCCCAGTTATGATACCACCCTCCTGAAGGGAGATATACGCTTCGTTCCCTGGCGCCGGGCTTGGAAACCGGACATACCAGCAAGTGATCGCCGAGCAGGAATTCCTCGTTGCGGTAGTAGGTTTCGTTATTGGACTGATCAGCAAAAACAAGTGGCCGAAGCATCGGCGTACCGTAACGGAAGTTCTGCCAGAATGTAGTATAAATATAGGGCAGCAACCGATAGCGCATCTGGATAAACTTCTTGCAAATCCCTTCATAGAAGCTTCCAAAGCTCCAGGGCTCCTGGTCAAATCCGGTTTCATTGCTCGCGCTGTGCACCCGCATAAACGGATGGAAGGCAGCCATCTGAACCCATCGGGTAAAGAGTTCACCGTTGGGCTCACCGATAAATCCGCCGATATCGCTCCCGGCAAATGAGATCCCTGAGATGCTCAGACGCTGGCATTGCTGCGAAGCGATCCACAAGTGCTCCCAGGTGGCTGTGTTATCGCCCGTCCATACACTGCTCCATTTCTGCACGCCAGCATATGCTGAACGCGTGATCACAAAAGGCCTTCGCGGCATGAGGTATTTCCTGAGGCCCTCGTATGTTGCGCGAGCCATAAGATGCCCGTAAACATTGTGTGCCTTACGATGGCTGCAGGGATCGCCGTCAAAATCGTGTCGCACATCTTCCGGAAACGTACCAATCTCAAATACAGCCGGCTCATTCATGTCATTCCACACTCCGGCCACACCATTCTCGGTGAGAATTCCGAAGAGGTTGCTCCACCATTCGCGCACGCGGGGATTGGTATAATCCGGAAACACGCATTTACCCGGCCATACATCTCCTTCCATAAAAGCACCATCCTGCCGGCGGCAGAAAACGTCCTGGCGCAATCCATCCTGATACACCGGATAATCGGGATCTACCTTGATTCCCGGGTCAATGATCACGACCGTTTTGAAACCCTCATCCGCGAGTTCGCGGGTCAGGCTCTTCGGATCTGGAAAGTGCTCACGGGAAAACGTGAAGCACCGGAAGCCCTCCATATAGTCGATGTCGAGGTACATGACATCACAGGGAATACCCCGCTTCCTGAATTCCATCGCTACTTCCTTCACGCGCGAATCCGGGAAATAACTCCAGCGGCACTGGTGGTAGCCCAAAGCCCACATAGGAGGCAGTTCGGGACGCCCGGTGAGGTTGGCATATTCCTCGGCTACCTGCTTCAGTTGAGGGCCATAGATGAAGTAGTAGTTCATCTCTCCTCCCCTGGCCCAGAAACTGGCCACATCCTCCCTTTCAGCTCCAAAGTCAAACAGCGTGCGGAACGTATTGTCGAAGAATACCCCGTAGGCCTTGCCGTGATGCAGGCCGTAATAGAATGGGATATTCTTGTAAAGCGGATCAGTTTCGGCTCCATACGCGTAAGCATCGGCTCCGTAATTTTCAAAACGCTTACCGCGGAGCTGAAGCTCGCAGGGCTTATCACCCAGACCATAGAAGACCTCCCCTTCCTGGATCTTCTTGGATGCATATACAATCTTGCCACCCTTCCACCGGTAGTGCTGCCAGTGGAATCCCGCTTCATCATCCAGGATGACCTGTCCTTGCTGATCCGTGAGGGTTACAGCAAGATTTGACTTGCGCACCAGGCATTTCACTTTTTGCGTGATGATGCCCACGTGCTCTCCATCATCAAAAGCGCCGAGAGATACCAGACTCTCCTGAAGATCCGGAGATACGGCATAAGAAAAATCGCGCTGGAAGAACCCATCTGCAGCATAGCGGAAGCGGATCACCTGATCATTGACCACCTTCACCTCCAGAATGGTTTCGGAAGTGTGGAAATAAAAATAATGTCCTTTCTGTTCCCAATGCCGGATGGCGTCAGGGTAGTATTTGGAAGAGTACTTATCGTTCCGGGCAGCTACCTGCATGGTTGCAAAGTGTATCTGCCAAAGTTATGGGGGCTTAGTACACTACAAAGTGTATTTTATACACTTTCTTCACCAGAGCGGGCCCTTTTCTTTCGGTAGGCCTGCGCAGCAAGGGTCATGAAGGCGCCCAGACCGAGCAGTCCGAGGGCTCCCCAAATCCACGAGATGCTATCGCGGTTGACCACCAGAAAGACGATGGCGACCAACAGCAGGGTGCCTGCCTCATTCCACAGGCGCATCCTGAATGATGTAAATGCTGATGGCAAGACCCGGATGCGGTTGAATACCTTTTGCCCGTAGAGCTGATAAGCCAGAAGGCAAGCAATAAAGAACAGCTTCAGGTGCATCCAGGGTTGGCTGAGATATGCCGGCATCTGGATCAGGAGCCAGAATCCGCTGATCAGGGTGAGGATCGCGGAAGGCCAGGTAATGATATACCAGAGCCGGCGTTCCATGATGGCATACTGGGCCAGCAGGATGCCGCGGTCAGGATCGGGTTTGCGGGCAGCTTCAGCATGGTACACGAATAACCGGAACATGTAGAAAAGGCCCGCAAACCAGGTGACCACGAAAATGATGTGGAGGGACTTGAGAATCAGGTAAGGCATGGCATCAGGTTGCGCTGGACAAGATACACGGGGTAACTCACTGGAAGAGTGCCCTGAGTTCGCTCGCCTCCTCGGGCTTCATGCGGCCGGCGAGTATGAGCCGAAGCTGTCTGCGTCGAAGCGCACTCTCGTAGCGCCGCCTCTCCTCCTCCGTTTCGGGAATCAATTCGGGCACATTGATCGGACTCCCGAGCTGGTCCACGGCCACAAACGTGTAGATAGCCTCATTGCACTTGATCTTCTCGCCCGTGGTATGGTGCTCCACAAAAATATCCATGAAAACCTCCATAGAAGAGGTGAAGGATCGCGAAACCTTGGCTTCGATGATGACGATATCTCCCAGCTTGATGGGATGCTGAAACGATACATTATTTACGGCTGCAGTTACCACAACGCGTTTGCACAGCCGGTGCGCAGCAATGGCCGAGGCAATATCCAGCCAGTTGAGCAACTGCCCTCCCATCAAATTGCCAAGAGTATTGGTGTTCTCTGGAAGTACGAGGTGGGTGGAGATCGTGTAGGTATCCTGGGCCCGAACGGGTTTCATCATGTCACAATTTAGGAGCGAAGATAGTCTGCCCGCCGCACGAAGCCGCTACCATAAGCGGTTTACAGCCTGTGTAATCTCATCCGCATGCACTGTGAGGATGCACCTGTTGTGAGTCCCATACTTGCAGCGGTTCCCAAGCTTGGAGCATGGTCGTCTGCGCCGGTTCATCGGTTCGATGATGACGGAATCGGGATGCGGGCGGTAAGGAGCCATGCCCAAGCCGGGCGTTGTACAACCCCAGACCGATACGATCTTCCTGCCGAATGCCGCGGCAATATGCATCATGCCGGTGTCTCCGGCCACCACTACCCTCGCCTGTCGCACGAGATCCGCACTTTGCTGAATACTGCAAGACCCGGCGAGGTTGATGACACGATCCCCGAATAATGCGGATACCCCTGCCCCGGCTTCAGCATCTTCAGGCCCGCCGAGCAGCACGACCGGAAACGCAATGCCCGCGCATAATTCGGCCACCTGGGCCGACACCATCCTTTTGCCTTCGTGCGCAGCCCCGAGGGCAATGGCCACGTAGCCATGCGTGAAGACTTCAGGAAGCCGGGACCGGGGGTAGCGCTCTGATTCGGGAATGCAGAAATCAAGACCCGATCCGTCGTCCTTCACGGAAAATGCCGCAAGCGTCTCCATATAGCGATCCACCACATGCTTTTCCGGCATGCAGTTGATCCCCGTATTGACCCAGAGCCATTTCCGGAAATTCAGCTTGCGGAACGTAAATGACATCGCTCTGAGCCGGCGCTTTACGATGCGACTTCGGATGTTGTTATGCAGATCGATAACGTAGTCAAATCCTACCTCCTCAAGTTGTGGAAGTACCTCCTGAACAGTGCGCTCAATCGTGTGAACCACATCCACATGGGGGTTGCAGGTGAGCAGCGGGGCAAACCTCGATTTGGTGAGCACATGAACCTCCGCACCACCGTGCAACTGCTGCTTAAGAGCGCGCAGCACAGGCGTGGTGAGCACGATATCTCCGATTGAACTGAAGCGGATAACGAGGATGCGAGCCGGGGTACTCATTTTTCAGCCTGCAAAGTAACACCCCCGCGCAAGGCGGGGAGCATGCCCCCATCTTTGTGCCATGATCCTTGTGGATACCCATGCCCATCTTTACCTCGACGCCTTTCTGGAAGACCGGGATGCCATGGTTCGCCGGGCGCTGGAAGCCGGGGTTACCCGCATGTTCCTGCCCAACATTGACGAGACCAGCATGGCCGGAATGCATGAACTGTGCGACCGATATCCAGGCCAGATTTTTCCGATGCTCGGCCTGCATCCATGTGACGTCAGGGAAGATTTCAGAGCTGTACTTCTGCGCATGGAGCAGGTACTCGATGATCCCCGGTACATCGCCATCGGA
>Ga0068877_10004481_pt1 | contig 10898 bp, 10 predicted proteins | sample NOAtaG_FD_66437 | JGI IMG/M metagenome (GOLD analysis project Ga0068877, IMG submission 66437) | Freshwater lake microbial communities from Lake Erie, under a cyanobacterial bloom - NOAA_Erie_Diel6S_1000h metaG | ecosystem: Environmental > Aquatic > Freshwater > Lake | place: USA: Ohio, Lake... | reverse complement strand
ACGAGGAGTACTATATCGAGATAGGAAAGGCGGACATCAAAAGAGCCGGTCGCGATGTAACCATCGTTTCTTTCAACAAAATGATGAAAGTAGCTCTTGGTGCCGCACAGGAGCTCGAAAAAGAAGGGATCAGTGCCGAAGTGATCGATCTTCGCACCATTCGCCCCCTCGATTGGCATACGATATTGGAATCCGTCAAAAAGACAAACCGTCTGGTAATTATTGAAGAACAGTGGCCCTTTGCTTCTGTCTCTTCCGAAATTACCTACCGAATACAAAAAGAAGGTTTCGATTATTTGGATGCACCCATCCGACGCATCACGGCGGCCGATGCTCCTTTGCACTATGCACCCAATTTAGTGGCGGCTGCATTGCCGGATGTGCCCAGGACCGTACGACTGGTCAAAGAGGTGATGTATCAAATTAAATAAAATGCCCCTTCAACATTTTTTAATCGTTTATCTGGTAGCCACGCTGCTGGTATTACTGCCTGCACCCGGCTTTGCAAAGCTGTTCGTAAAGGCAGGACTTCCTGCCTGGAAAGCCTATGTTCCCTTTTATAATACCTGGTGCATGCAATCGTTGGCCGAGCGACCCCGGCATTGGGTATTTTGGCAGTTTATTCCTGTGATGGGTTGGTTCATAACGCCCGGTATCTTTATTGAATTCGCAAAGGCGTATGGCCGTTTTTCGCTACTCGATCATACCATGGCCGCACTGCTGGCCCCCTTTTACTTTCCGTGGTTGGCTTCGCAGGAACAAACTACGTACGTTGGCAAGCTCGGAGTAGAAAAGCATATCAAGCCAGCCTGGCGAGAGTGGTTCGATGCGGCCATCTTTGCCATTGTAGCGGCTACCTTGATCAGAACCTTCGTTTTCGAGGCGTACACGATCCCATCCGGGTCAATGGAAAAAAGTTTGCTGGTCAATGATTTTCTCTTCGTCAGTAAGCTCAGTTATGGGCCCCGGATACCCAACACGCCGCTGTCGGTTCCCTTCATGCACAATTATTTTCCATTTGGCTCTGACAAGCCTTCTTATACCAAGGTGGGCTCGTTGCCCTACATTCGCTGGTTTACACAGCCGGTAAAAAGAGGAGATGCCGTCGTATTTAATTTTCCTGCCGGCGATACGGTCATCAATCTCCCCGATTACCAATCCAAAGATCCCTACTATGATGTTTGTCGCCGATTGGGTAATGGTAATATCGATGCCGGAAGAAAGATCGTACTGGCCGAACCCGAGAACTACCCACTGGCCATTCATCCGGTAGATAAAACGGACCATTACATCAAAAGGTGCGTTGCCATTGCAGGTGACATGCTCGAACTAAAGAAAGGGCAGGTATTCATAAACGGCGCCTCATCTCCTGCGCCACCGGATGCTCAGTATACCTACACGTTCACCTCTTCGATCGCCCTCGATCCCGAGATCATAAAAGAGGAATTCAATAGTACCGAATTTGGCATGGACATGTACGGGCGCTATGTGATAAACCTGCCCTACAACAAGGTCGCTTCCTTTAGGGAGCAGCCCTTCTTATCGGGCCCGTTGGTGGCTGACGATGAGATCTATGATCCTCGGTCGGTCAATGACATGGATCCACGTACTACATCCGGCGATGTATTTCCACAAGACACCACCTATTTCAAATGGACCAAAGATAATTTCGGTCCGTTGTGGATACCTGAAAGAGGAAAGACCATTTCGCTTACGGACTCTACCTATCGTCTCTACGAGCGGGTAATTCGTGTGTACGAGAAGAATGAGTTGAGTAAAAAGGATGGCCAGTTTTTCATCAATGGCGCTCCTGCCAGTCAATATACTTTTTCCATGAACTATTACTGGATGATGGGCGATAACCGCCATGGGTCACAAGATTCCCGCTTTTGGGGTTTTGTTCCGGAAGATAGGTTGGTGGGCAAGGCCTGTATGATCTGGTTCAGTTGGGAGAACGGTCCTCGTTGGAATCGTCTGTTCAAGTTGATTAAATAAGGTCTTATGGAGCATTACCAGTTTTCGTATGAGTTGGTCGATAGCATCGATGCATTGACCGCAGCTGATGCAGCCTTACTGGGTAAAGCTCGAGCAGTTACGGAACTGGCGTATGCGCCTTATTCTGGTTTTAACGTGGGAGCGGCTGCCCTTTTGACCAATGGTGCGGTCGTGCAGGGAACCAATCAAGAAAATGCCTCTTACCCGGTTGGAATTTGTGCGGAGCGCGTGCTGTTGGGTAATGTAGCCATGCAATACCCCGGAGAGAAAATTGTTAGTCTTGCCATTAGTTATCGGTCCGATAAAAGAGCCAGCGATCAACCCATCAGCCCCTGTGGCATGTGCAGGCAGGCCCTTCTTGAATTCGAGCATCGAAGTGAAGCGCCTATTCGGTTGATCTTGGCAGGAGAGACCGGTCAGGTAATGATCGTCGAAAGTGCTCGCTTGTTACTGCCCTTTGCGTTTACTCCCCGAGAACTCGGCGGGCAGTAGCTTTATTTCTTTAGAAGAATGCAGTACATTTAGCCAGCTTAAAAATTGGCTTGTATGGCAGCATCCTCTTTGCATCGTAGAAAATTCTTACAACAATCGGCGCTTACCGCAGCCGGTTTTTTTATTGTTCCTCGGCATGTCTTGGGCAGAGGCTTTGTAGCACCAAGTGACAAGCTCAATATTGCTGCCATAGGAGTAGGCGGAAAAGGCGAAAGCGATATTGATTCTTTTGCCAAGAGTCCTTTTGTTAATATCGTAGCCCTTTGTGATGTTGACGACAGACAGTCCGCTGCCGGTAGAAAAAAGTATCCACAGGCGTCCTATTTCCGTGACTTTAGGGTCATGCTCGAAAAAGAAAGAAATACGATCGATGCTTGTAGTATCTCCACGCCCGATCATACGCATGCGGTGGCTACGCTCGCTGCCATGCAATTAGGTAAACATGTGTACACGCAAAAACCGCTTACACATAACATAGCAGAGGCACGGTTGCTCGCGACCGCTGCCGAGAAATACAAGGTAGTGACACAAATGGGAAACCAGGGAGGTTCGGGCGAGGGTGTAAGAAAAGCTAAGGAGATGTACGAGGCTGGCCTGATCGGAGAAGTGACCGAAGCACATGCCTGGACCAACCGTCCGGTGTGGCCACAAGGGCAGGCAACCCCATCCGGCGACTTTACGATCCCTGCTGAGCTAGATTGGGATCTTTGGCTTGGCCCTGCCAAGAGCATACCGTATCACCCTGCCTACTTGCCATTCAATTGGCGCGGCTGGTGGGCCTTTGGCACAGGTGCGCTAGGAGATATGGCTTGTCATATTCTTGATCCTGTCTATAGGTTGCTGCCTATTTCGTATCCAGATTCGGCCGAGTGTAGTGTAGCTACCGTATGGAAAGAAATGTGGAACGACACACAGAATCAGGATGCCTGTCCGCCTGCATCCATCATTCATCTCAACCATCCCCGCACCGATGGCAAAGGCAGTATCAGGGTCTCTTGGTACGATGGCGGCCTATTGCCTCCTCGCCCCGAGGAATTAGGGCCAGAGGAGCCCTTTGGAAATTGGGATGGTGGAGTGTTATTGATCGGCACAAAAGGAAAAATGCTGATCGATTGTTATGGGGCCAATCCACGATTACTTCCTACTCGTTTGATGAAAGAGACCACGCTTCCGGCTCCTTATTTGAAGCGTGTGCCCGAAGGACACTATCTGCAATGGGTCAATGCCTGCATCGCAGGATACGGAAAGGGGGTCACCAGCTCACCTTTCTCATTTGCCGGGCCTTTTACAGAAAGTATATTGATGGGTAATCTGGCCATTCGAAGCTGGTTACTTAAGAATCCGGCCTTAAAGGGTTGGGACGATAAATACCTCGGGCGAAAAAAACTTTTGTGGAACGCACGCGAAATGAAAGTGACTAATTTCGATGAGGCCAACACTTTTGTCAAAGGAAATTATAGACCCGGTTGGGAATTGTCCGCTCTGTAAGAGTTGTCAAAGTAGTTCAGTTCTCCAGCAACTTGGCCAATGCCAACAGTTCGTCTTTTTTATGGCGCTCCGCTTCATTATCAAAGCAGTTGGCTAATTCTGTAAGAAGGAGCGCAATGGTGTCTATGTTATTTAGGGGAGAAAAATAAGCAGGTGTTGGTTCGATATCCATTTTCTTGAAATATCCATCTACTTCTTTTCGGGTAAAAACCTGGCCACTGGCAGGCTCAATAAAGTACTCGATCTTCTCTACAGCCTTCATACGTTGCCCCTCTGGCTGTACTACGGGTTTAAAGTAGGCCAGTACAAATTGACCCGGAATACGAATTGCCCTGATGGGTATATCGAGCCCCTCGCAGAGTAGCAAGTATATAAGTCCGTTTCCGAATGCATTGCCTTTTTTTGAGGAGAGCACTGTTTGCAACAGAAATTCCTCGGGGCGGCTGTAATCTTTTGACTTTCCCTTCAGTCCATAGTAATTGAATAAGATACTGGTCAACACATTGATCTGCTCCAAGGGGGTCAGGTAATTGTTGAGTTCGAGCCAGACATTGCGTCGTAATTTTTCCAGCTCAGAGAGCACAGGGGCAATGGTAAGATCGGGATATTGAAAGCGTGTACAAAGGAGGGCGCCTGCCAATAGATCGGGATGGGCAGACGTTTTCCAGGCTAACAAGTCGTTTTGAAGGTCTTGCAGTTGCAGCCGGTGAATAAGTGACTCGATGCGTTGTTGCACCTGTTCGTTGGGGGTTGTTTCCCAGAGGTGCTCCAGGTTGGGAATCAGAGAACGGCCAAAGTCAGCGATTCGGTTTGAGACAGCACCATACACTTCTTCGTCAGGATCGTCTATTAAACTAAATAGCGCTGAAATTTCTTTGTCTTGCTGCATACACACAATTTCATGCATCGATCCAGCATAAACAAGATAAATTTTTCCACAGGGCTGTAAAAAAGCTCAGTTTCTTTCGACCACTATCATCCAGTCCCAAGGGTAAGGCTTACCAAGCCAGCGTGGGGGTTTGTTAAATTCGGTCTTCCAGCTGTACTCGATCTTTTCCAGTTGAAGTATCGTAAAGCCGCCCCGAGAAAAAAGTAGCTGCAATTCCTCTGCCAAAAAGTGTTTGTGCGGTACTTCGTCAATATCGCAAACGCCCTGCAATAGATTATTCCACAGGCGAAGCCCCTTTTTTGCATCCGACAACTTTGGAAAAACCGATCTGTCTATGTTGTACTCTTGTTGCAGCCTCCTCGATAAAAGAAACGATTCCATCGATGGAACGGTTACGATCAATTTACCTTTTCGGCTAATGCAGCGAGACAGGTTCTTAAAGAAGGTCTTTCTGTCTTTGGCGAGGGGTGTTAGTATGGCATTGATGCAAATACCTAATTCGCAAGCCGGTAATGCTATGCCCGGTTTGCTCATATCCTTTTGCAAGTAGGTGATGTTGGTGAGCTGTGAATGAGATGCTTTTGCGATCTTCAGGTTGGCGGCCGAAATATCGAGAGCGATCACTTCTTTACACAAAGGGGACAATACGGGAAACCATTTTCCGATGGCACAACCTATATCGATAATGCGGTGCTTGGGGTCAGCATATTTCTTTATGGCCCGGGTAATTAGCGCTTTTTTATCTTGGCGACGCACATCGAAGATCTCTTCGTTGTAGCGTACTGCCATATCTTCCCAATAAGAGCGCTTCATCTTTATTTTTTTCGAGCCTTCTTCTTTGTTGCTGATGCCTTGTTTTTGGCTGTGGTTGTTTTTTTAGCAGCAGCGGTTTTTTTGGTGGCCGAAGCTGATTTGGCAGTTACAGCTTTCTTCTTGGTCGCCGACGCAGATTTGGGAGTGGCCGCTTTTTTCTTGGTCGACGTACTTTTTGTCTTTTTCGAAAAGGCGCCGGGTAGCTGCTGTTCAATAAAATCCTTGATCTGATCGAGGGTAAAAGAAGCGCCCTCCTCTGGACTGTAGCGATTACCGTCGGCTTTTTTAGGCAGGTAAAGTTGTTTTTTGCCAAAACGGATGACCGGACCCCAACGACCATTTTCGAGTGCTATGTTAAGGTCGGGCCAGCGTTGAATGTATCGGTTCTCCTCTTTCTTGATCTTAGCTTCGATCAATTCTTTCATTTCGGCGGCCGAAAGGGTAGCAAAGTTGTACCGCTTGGGGACGTTGATGAACATTCCATCCCATTTTATGTAAGGGCCAAAACGACCGGCTCCTTTGGTGATGGGTTTATCTTGAAAAGTTCCTACGGGAGCATCTGCCTTTTGTTTTTCTTTTATTTGATCAATGGCGCGATGTAGGTCTACCGTGCCCAGATCCGTTCCTTTTGGTAGCGAGATAAAATCATCTCCCCACTTTACGTAAGGTCCAAAGCGCCCCACATTGACCGAAACGTCCTTGCCTTCGTATTGTCCCATGGGTCCTTGTGCGCCAAACAGGGCCATTGCCTCTTCGTAGGTGATGGTCTCTATGCTCTGTCCGGTCGGGACTTTTGCAAAACGTGGTTTTTCTTCTTCATCGGCCTGACCAATTTGTATCATGGCTCCGTATCTGCCCATACGGGCAACCACTGTTTTTCCGCTAACGGGATCCACTCCTAAAACACGCTCACCTTTAATTCGTTCTGCCGTCTCTATGGTCTTGTCGACGTCCTTTTTAAAAGGCTTGTAAAAATCTTTGATCATCTGGTTCCACTTCATATTACCGGTGGCAACCTCGTCGAATTCACTCTCAATCTTGGCCGTAAAGCCATAGTCCATCACATCATCGAAATATTGCAATAAAAAATCGGTGACCACCAGTCCCAGGTCACTGGGAAAAAGCTTTGATTTTTCAGCACCCGTGTTCTCTTCTTCGGCCAATGTGGTTATCTTGTCGTTCTTTAACTGCAATACGGTATAAGCCCTTCTGATACCTTCTTTATCCCTTTTCTCTACGTAACCTCTTTTTAAGATGGTAGAGATGGTAGGTGCATAGGTCGAGGGTCGGCCAATCCCGAGCTCCTCTAATTTTTTTACGAGGGAGGCTTCGGTATAGCGCGGCTGCGGACGGCTAAAGCGTTCAGTAGCCTTTAGTACATTGAGCGTTACTTTTTGCTTCAACGTAAGCGGGGGTAGCATACCCTCGTTTTCCTCTTCGCCATCCTCTTCGTCTCGTCCTTCGAGGTACACTTTGAGGAATCCTTCGAATTTTAGGACCTCACCCGATGCGGTTAATTCCTCTTTATTGGAGGATATCAAGATCTTTACCGAAGTCTTTTCTAATTCGGCATCGGCCATCTGACAGGCCATGGTCCGTTTCCAGATAAGTTCGTAGAGTCTGGCCCATTCTGCCTCTTTAATAGTGGCATTGCTCATGTAGGTAGGACGAATCGCTTCGTGCGCTTCCTGAGCCGACTCATTCTTGTTCCGGTATTTTCTAAATTGGTGATAGTCCTTGCCATACATGCTTTCGACCGTGGCACTGATATCGGCCAGTGCGGTATTGCTGAGGTTCACGCTGTCGGTTCGCATGTAGGTAATATATCCGTTCTCGTATAGCTTTTGCGCAATTTGCATGGTGCGCGATACGCCGTACCCGAGTTTTCTGGAGGCTTCTTGCTGCAGGGTAGAGGTTGTAAAGGGGGGAGCGGGCGATCGTTTTCCGGGCTTGACCTGAATATCATTTACAGTATACGTAGCCCCTTTGCAACTATCTAAAAAGGCTTCGGCACTTTCGGCACTGTTTTGTTTTTTTCCTTCGGCAGAAAAATTTATCATTCGGCCCTCGCTGTCCTTATCGGCAAATAAAGCCTCTATCTTGAATTGGCTAACGGGGGTAAAGGCATTTATCTCGCGCTCTCTTTCTGCAATGAGGCGAACGGCAACGCTCTGTACACGACCTGCGCTCAGGTTACCCCTCATGCTCATTTTTCTCCAAAGCACCGGGCTCAGCTCAAATCCTACGATTCGGTCTAGAATACGACGAGCTTGTTGCGCCATTACCAGGTTCATGTTAACCCGCCGGGGCTTTTTGACGGCCTCTTGGATGGCGGGCTTCGTAATTTCATGAAAGACGATTCGTTTTGTCTTATCAGGGTCGAGTCCTAACACCTCGCACAGGTGCCAGCTAATAGCTTCCCCTTCGCGGTCTTCATCGGTCGCCAGCCATACTTCCTCTGATTTTTTGGCCAGTGATTTCAAATCACTTACCACTTTTTCTTTATCTGCCGAAACGATGTAGCGGGGTTCGAAGTTTTTTTCGAGGTCAATGCCCATCGAGGCCTTCTCGAGGTCCCGAATGTGTCCAAAGCAACTTTTGACCTGAAACTCCTTTCCCAAGATCTTTTCGATGGTCTTTGCTTTGGCCGGGCTCTCTACAATCAATAAATTTTTTGCCATGCGGTGGGGTGATGACTTTTAAAAATCTGACGCAAGTTAGGCAAGAATACCAAAAAATATTTTAACCCGAACAACTTACCCTCTTCTTTGTTTTAGCATTACATTTGCAAACCCTATGTATACCATACAGTTCAACTTCGAGCAAGCAGGTCTTGAACCCGTCACGCTCACAGGGGTAAAAGCCGGTCAGAGTCTACTCGAGATCGCGCTTGACAACCAGATCGAACTCCACCACAATTGTGGCGGCGTATGTGCCTGCAGCACCTGCCACCTATATGTTAATAAGGGCGAGGAGTTCATTGAACCTATCAGCGATAAAGAAGAGGACTTCATTGATAGGGCCGTCAATCCCAGACTTAACTCACGCCTCGGTTGTCAGTGTGCCCTGCTGGCAGGGTCAGGCCATATTGAAGTAACTTTACCCGATCAAACCCAGTTCTTAGGCGAATAATCTTTATATTTAAAACAACGTCATGTCTCATTTTGAACCACCCATCGGTTGGAACGACCACGAGGATATTGCCTTAAAACTGTATGAGAGGTTCGGAGATGACTTTACCGAGAGCAAGATCTACCGGATTCGTTTTACCGATCTGTTAGAATGGGTGCTGGCCATTCCCGGTTTTACCGGAAAAAAAGAGGAGAGCACCGAGGGCCATCTCGAAATGATCCAGAGCGCTTGGGTCTATGAATGGCGCGACAATCAGAAATAAAAACTTCATGGGCCATTCACTTTCATTTGAGCGTATCTCCACCTTTGTCTTTGATGTGGATGGCGTGCTCACGGACGGGTCCGTATATCTGATGCCTGACTTTACACAGGCTCGTCGCATGAATATCAAGGATGGGTTTGCTCTGCAGCTGGCCGTTAAAAAGGGATATCGCGTTTGCGTAATCTCAGGGGGCTCTTCGGATGAGGTAAAGGAACGCCTTAGAAAATTGGGCATTACCGAAGTTTACATGGCCGTTCACAATAAGCTGGAGCTTCTAGAAACCTTACTTATCGAGTGGGATACGCCGGCTACCGATGTACTCTACATGGGAGACGATCTGCCCGATCTCTATGCCATGCAAGCCTGTGGCCTTGCCAGCTGTCCTGCCGATGCAGCTGCTGAGATCAAAGCCATTGCACATTATGTGGCCCGCGAAAAAGGGGGCAATGGGTGTGCCCGGGAGATCATTGAGGCGGTGTTAACTGTTCGTGGGCACTGGGGACCTGAAGAAAACATAGCCTCTCGTTAAAATACTAAGGCCATGCAACTGCTTCTTGGTTTTTTTCGCCTGGTACGGTTACCTAATTTGGTATTCATAGCCCTGGCTCAAGGGTTGTTTCAGTTCGCCATTTACCAACCCATTTATGCGAATCAGATTCCGGCAGGGGATACCACTCGTTTTTGGTGGTTGCTGCTGGCCTCTGTGCTCATTGCAGCTGGTGGTTATGTGATCAACGATTATTTTGATGTGAACATCGACGAGGTCAACAAGCCTGAAGCATTGGTGGTCGACAAGATCATCGGTCGTCGCTGGGCCATGGCCTGGCATTTCTTATTGAGCGGAGCGGGACTTATTTGCACGGCTTTGGCCATGCAGTCATTACGACAAGGGTACTTATTACTTTTTAATATGGCCTGTGTGGTCCTTCTTTGGGTCTATTCTACCCGTTTTAAAAAGAGTTTTTTGATCGGCAACTTTTTGATCGCCTTATTGGTTGCCTGGAGCATACTCGTGGTATTTGTGTCAAAGGTCGATCCGCTAGGTTGGGCATACAGAGCCGACCCGTTGCAATTGCGTTTGTACCGGTTTGCCTTATTGTACGGTGCCTTCGCTTTTTTGGCAACATTGGCAAGGGAACTAATCAAGGACATAGAAGATATGGAGGGTGATCGACGCTATGGTTGTAAGACACTTCCTATTGTATGGGGCATTGGTGTCGCTCGTTTCTTTGCCCTTGTATGGGTGATGTTGTTACTATTATTATTGATCGGAGTAATGCTCTATTTGTTGCAACTAAATTATTGGGCCGCCGTTGCCTATGGATTCTTTCTACTAGTCTTGCCCTTGCTCGATTGGATACGACGACTCAAACAAGCGGCCACGCCGGCCGATTTTGGAAAACTAAGCCGCTACGTCAAGTGGATCTTATTGGCGGGTATATTTTCTATGACCTTCTTTTATTTTTAGCCCATGGAAACGATAATTCTAGCCTCTCAATCCCCGCGCAGAAAGCAATTGCTCGAATGGGCGTCTGTTCCCTTTGAGATACAGGTGCCAGCTACCGACGAGGATTTTCCTCCTGGTATGGAACTTTGTGATATACCGGTACATATTGCCCGACAAAAGGCACTTGCGGTGCAACCCTTGGTGTCTGGGGAGCGCACTATTTTGGCTGCCGACACGGTGGTCGTGCTAGGAGACCATGTGATCGGAAAACCGGTACACCGAGAAGAGGCTGTGAGCATGCTCTTGGCTCTTTCGGGTCAAGTACACCGTGTTATAACGGGGGTGGTGCTGCTCAAGGGAGACAAGGAAAAAAGTTTTTA
>Ga0068877_10004478_pt1 | contig 10905 bp, 9 predicted proteins | sample NOAtaG_FD_66437 | JGI IMG/M metagenome (GOLD analysis project Ga0068877, IMG submission 66437) | Freshwater lake microbial communities from Lake Erie, under a cyanobacterial bloom - NOAA_Erie_Diel6S_1000h metaG | ecosystem: Environmental > Aquatic > Freshwater > Lake | place: USA: Ohio, Lake... | reverse complement strand
GACCACGCAGGCTCTTCCGCCGCCAACCCAGCCGATGATGCGGGCCTCCCCGCAGGCTTCCGCGCCCATCGCGACGGGCTCCGTCGCCTCCGCCTCCTATCCCGCGCTGGCGCCGGTCGCGCCGCGCCCTGGCACGGCGCTTGGCGCCACGCAGGGCTGGACCGCCGTTGGTGGCACGCCGATCGTGCTGCAGCAGGGAGAGAGCCTCGGCACGCTGTCGAGCCGCTACGGTGTGCCGGTCAGCGCGCTGCTGGCGGTCAACGGGCTTTCGTCGGTCAACCAGGCGCAGCCCGGCCAGCAGATCATGATTCCGGCCTACAGCGCCGTGCAGGGCGCGGGTTCCACGAGCGCGCCGCGTCGCGTGGCCAGCGCCGTCCCGTCGCGCGAGACTCTCGCGGAGGCCTCCCCGGCTCGCCCGGCCACGCGTCCTGCCGTGCGGGACGTGACCGGCAAGCCCGAAACCGAAGCCGAACGGCGCGCTGCCGCGAAGCTGAAGCAGCTGCGCACCCGCGACGAGATCGAAGATGAGGCGCCCGCCTCCCGCCCGGCCGCGAAGGCAGCCGCGCAGCCCATGCCCGAGAAGAAGATCACCGAGCAGAAGCGCCTCGAAGCCGAGCGCGGCGCGAGGCAGGCGACGAAGAAGGTTCCGGCCGCCGAACCGGAAACCACGGCCTCGATCCCCGAGCCGAAGGTGGTGGCCCGCAATGCCGAGCGCCCGGCAGCCGTGGCCGCTCCCGCCCCGCAGTCCGAAGAGCCGGCCGAGCAGGCGGCGAATTTCCGCTGGCCCGCCCAGGGCCGGGTGATTTCCGGATTCGGCGCGAAGGGGGCCTCTGGCACGAATGATGGCATCAACATCGCCGTGCCGGAAGGCACGCCGGTGCGCGCCGCCGAAGGGGGCACGGTCATCCATGCCGATGACGCGCTGAAGGGCTATGGCAAGCTGGTGCTCGTCCGTCACCCCAACGGCTATGTCAGCGTCTACGCCCATAACGGCGAGATCAAGGTGAAGCGCGGCGAGAGCGTGAAGCGCGGCCAGGTGATCGCGGCCTCGGGCTCCTCGGGCAATGTCACCTCGCCGCAGCTCCACTTCCAGATCCGCAAGGGATCGCAGGCGGTGGACCCGATGAAGATGCTGTCAATGAACTGACACAGGTTTGACCGGATCGACGGAGCCGCGAGACACCTCCTTCGCGCCGGGAAAGCCCCGCCGCCTCCAAGGAAAGGGGCGGCGGGGTTTCTGTTTGCGCGAGCACGATCCGCAGGTTCCTCGCCCAGGTCTCGAAAGTGCGTTTACCATTGTTTTCGGCGAACCCTTCACGGGGCTTGTTAAAGGATTTTTGGCAGGGTTTCTCACGGTCGAAGACTCCGGGGGAGCTGGATCCGACCTTGTATGGGTTGATTTCCGATGCGTATCCTTCTTGCTGAGCCGAACAAGATCGGACGTTTGATCCTCACGCTGATGCTGGAAACGGACGGCCACCAGGTGCTCGCCTGTGACAGTGCCGAGGTCGCCCTGCAGCATCTGGAGGCCGAGGATGGACCCGACGTCCTGCTCATGGCCATCGATTTCGAGGGGATGTCGAGCCTCGAACTCTGCTGGTCCGCGCGGCTTGTCGCGAGCACGCATCGCCCGCTCTTCATCATCGTGATGTCAGCCTCGACCGACGAGGAACAGCTCGCAGAGGCGCTGGATGCCGGCGCGGATGACTTCATCGGCAAGCCCCCGCGCAAGACGGAGCTTCTCGCGCGGCTGCGCTCCGGCAAGCGCATGCTCGATGCCCAGCGCGAACTCATCCGCATCGCGTCCTTCGATGCGTTGACCGGCCTGCGCAACCGTCGCTTCTTCTTTGACATGATCGCGGAAGCCGAGGCCAAGCCGGAACTTGCGAGCATACTCGTGCTCGATATCGACTATTTCAAGCAGGTGAATGACCGCCACGGGCATGATGGCGGCGACATGGTGCTTCAGGAGGTCGCACGTCGGCTGGCTGAGATCGACAGCCGCTTTGCCCGCATCGGCGGCGAGGAATTCTCGCTGCTCGTGCGCGGGCCGATCGAGATGGCGGCGGTCATCGCCGAGAAGGTTCGCCGCGAGATCGCGATGCTGCCGGTGAAGCTGCCTTCCGTCGAATTGCAGGTGACGATCAGTGTCGGCGTGGCCCAGCGCAACCCCGGCATGACCTTCGAACAGGCCATGAAGGATGCGGATATCGCGCTCTATGCCTCGAAATCCGGGGGGCGGAATCGCGTCACGCTGGCGCGCGTCGCCGACAACACCGCCTCGCTCGAGGCTCAGCCGCGCTCGCATGACAAGAGCCAGGGCCCGCGCGGCGAGGTGGTGAAGCTTATGGCCTGATCCGCTCGGGGGAGGAAGGCGGGCGTGGCGAAGCCGTTCGGCGTCGATCACGGCGCGGGAATTCGGGAACTTGTCCACAAATTCCGGCACCACCCGCAGGAAGGCCCGCGCGACGAGCGAAAGACTGCCAATGACCTCGGTCATGCCGATGATCGCCGTCTCGATCTCGTCGAGACGTGCGAGCGCTCAGGCAACCTCCATCGCACGCCCCATGCGCCCCGCCAGATCCTGGATGAACTGGAAGGCCACGCGGCCCGCGCGGCTGCCGCGCGTGGTGGACCATTCCAGCGCCTCCCAATGCAGGCGCTCGCGGTCCATCTCGAGGCCGAAATGGGCGGCATAGGCGTCGATCATGCCGAGATAATCATCCTGGCTGCATTTGTGGACGCCAAGCCAGAGCCCGAAACGATCCGACAGCGAGACCTTCTCCTCGACCGCCTCGCCGGGATTGATGGCGGTGGCACGTTCATTCTCGATCATGTCGCGCGGCAGGAGATGCCGGCGATTGGAGGTCGCGTAGAACAGCACGTTTTCCGGCCGGCCCTCGATGCCGCCATCCAGCACGGCCTTCAGCGCCTTGTAGGAGGTTTCGCCGCTATCGAAGGAGAGATCGTCGCAATAGAGGATGATTCGATGCGGCGCATGCCGCAGGCTGTTCATCAGCGCGGGCAGGGAATTGATATCCTCGCGGTGAATTTCCACGAGCTTCAGCGGCAAACCCTCGGCGGTCATCGCGCCATGCGCGCTCTTCACGAGGCTCGACTTGCCCATGCCCCGCGCCCCCCAGAGCAGCACGTTGTTGGCCGGAAAACCTTTCGCGAAACGGCGGGTGTTCTCGACGAGAATGTCGCGGACATGATCGATGCCCACAAGAAGCGCCAGCGGGATGCGATTGACCCGGAGTACCGGCTGCAGCGCCCCGCGGGCGGCATTCCAGAGAAAGGCATCGGCGCTCGCAAAATCCGGCGCGGGCGGGGTCGGCGGCGCCAGCCTTTCCAGGGCTTCGGCGATCCGGGTCAGCAGCGGCTCGAGTTCCGGGGAAGGGGGCAGGCTCATGCGCGGTTCATCCTTGGCGATCTCGCGCGGGATTAGCGGGAACCGGCTCTCCGATCAATGTATCCGTGGAAAGGCCTGTGGCCCGCGTGCCATGCCGGGCCCGCTTTGGTTTGCGTTTCCGGGGCGAGCGATTATATACGCCCCGACATATGATTTCCGGGCTTTTCCCGCCCGACCTGATGGAGTGAAACGCTCGTGATTACCCCTGCTTTCGCACAAGGCGCGGCTGCCCCCGGCGGCACGGATCTTTTTGTTCAGCTGCTGCCGTTCGGCCTCGTGCTGATCATCATGTATTTCCTGCTGATCCGGCCGCAGCAGCGGCGTGCGAAGGCCCATCAGGAAATGGTGAAGAACCTCCGCCGCGGCGACGTGATCGTGATGAATAACGGGATGATCGCGAAGATCACCAAGGTCATCGACGACAACGAGATCGAGGTGGAGATCTCGGACAGCGTCAAGGTTCGCATGCTGCGCGGCATGGTCGCCGAGCTGCGCGTGAAGAGCGAGCCCAGCGCCGGCTGACGCCTTCTCGCCGGGTGAGGCGGAGCGCGCCGCCCCGCCCGCGCCGAAATGCCCCGCCAGCGGCCTTGTTCAGGGATTTCCATGTTCCGGCAATCGACCCTCAAAACCGTCCTGATCGCCTTCACGCTGTTCGTTGGCGCCTACCTGACGCTGCCGACCATCTTTGGCGATCAGGTCGTGCGCACGCTTGCGGGCTACCTGCCATCCTTCATGGTGCCGAAGGGCGCGGTGAAACTCGGGCTCGACCTGCAGGGCGGCGTGCATGTGATGCTCGAGGTCGACCGACCGGGGCTCCTGCGTGACATGACACGGCAGTTGCAGGAAGATGTGCGCCGCGTGCTGCGCAACGAGCGCGTGGCGCCGACGGGCGGAATCGTCGCGCAGAATCGCGGCGTCGCCGTGCGAATCAGCGATGCCGCGAACCGCGCGCGCGTCCTGCCGAAGCTGCAGGAACTCGCGCAGCCCATCACCAATGCGCTGATCGGGCAGACCGGGCAGCGCAATCTTGAAGTGGTCGATTCCGGCGACGGCCTCATCACGTTGACGATCACGGATGCCGAGATCAACGACAAGATCGGCCGCGCGGTGAACCAGTCGATCGAGATCTTCCGCCGCCGCCTCGACCCCGAGGGCGTGAAGGAGCCGGTGATCCAGCGCCAGGGCCTGGATCGCATCGTGGTGCAGATGCCGGGTGCCACGAATTCCAAGGAGATCACCGACGTTCTCCAGCCCGGCAAGCTCGAATTCCGCATGGTGGCCGAACCCGGCGCGCCGGCGGCGGAGGTCGAAACCTTGCCCTATGCCGAGGAAGCGGGCGGCACGATCACCATCGAGCGGCGCATTCTGGTGCGGGGCGAGGATCTCGTCTCCGCCGAGCCGGGCTTCGACCAGCACACCAGCCAACCGGTGGTGAATTTCCGCTTCAATGTGCGTGGCGCGCAGGCTTTCGCGACCGCCACCACCGCCAATGTCGGCAAGCCCTTCGCCATCGTGCTCGATAACCGCGTGATCTCCGCGCCGCGCATCATCTCGCCGATCACGCAAGGGCAGGGGCAGATTTCGGGCCGCTTCACGGTGGAAGCCGCCAACCGTCTCGCGATCCTGCTGCGCTCCGGCGCGCTGCCGGCCTCCTTCACGCTCGTCGAGGAACGCACGGTCGGCCCCGGCCTGGGCAGGGATTCCATTGCGGCCGCCACGCTCGCCTCCATGGTCTCGGCCGGCGCGATCGTGGTCTTCTCGATCGCGACCTATGGCGTGTTCGGCGTCATCGCGCTCATCGCGCTCGTCGCGAACGTGATGCTGATCTTCGCGCTGATGTCGGCGCTCGGCTCGACGCTGACGCTGCCGGGCATTGCCGGCATCGTGCTGACGCTCGCGATGGCGGTTGATTCCAACGTGCTGATCTACGAGCGAATCCGCGAGGAGCAGGCGGCGGGACGCGGCGCGGCTTTGGCGCTCGATGCCGGCTTCACGCGGGCGCTCGCAACGATTCTCGATGCGAACATCACGACCTTTCTCGCCGGCGCGATCCTCTATCTCGTGGGAACGGGCTCCATCAAGGGATTCGCGGTCACGCTCTGCCTCGGCATTCTCACGACGATCTTCACCGCGTTCACGCTCACCCGCATCATGGTTGCGGCGTGGTATCGCTGGTTCAAACCCAAGGTGGTTCCGATCTGAGGAGGCCTTCCGCCACCCTCCCTCGGCTCCAGACAGGTTCTTGCCCGATGAAACTTCTGCGCATCGTTCCCGACAATACCAAATTCGGCTTCATGCGCTTCCGGCGCTTCAGCTTCCCGTTCTCGGCGATCGCCTCCATCGTTTCGGTGGTGGCCTTCCTCTGGCTCGGCCTCAATGTCGGCATCGACTTCAAGGGGGGCACGGTGGTGGAACTGCAAGCCCGGGGTGATCGCGCCAATGTCGCGCTGATCCGCGAGGAAGCGAACAGGCTCGGCTTCGGGGATGTCGAGGTGCAGGAATTCGGTGGCCCGCGCGAGGTGCTCCTGCGCGTCGGCCTGCAGGACGGTGGCGATCGCGCGCAGGCCGAGGTGGTGGTGAAGCTGCGGCAGGCCTTCGAGAAGGATTATGACTTCCGCAAGGTTGAGGTTGTAGGCCCGCGCGTGAGCCAGGAACTCGTGCAGAACGGCACGATTGGCGTGCTGCTGGCCATCCTCACGATCCTCATCTATCTGTGGTTCCGCTATGAGTGGCAGTTCGCGGTGGGGGCCGTGATCGCGACGATGCACGATCTCGTGCTGACCATCGGCTTCTTCGCCGTGACGCAGATCCAGTTCGACCAGACCTCGATCGCGGCGATCCTCACCATCATCGGCTATTCGCTGAACGACACGGTCGTCGTTTATGATCGCGTGCGCGAATTGCTGCGCAAATACAAGAAGATCAGGCTCTTCGAGCTTCTCGACCTGTCGATGAACTCGACCCTGCCGCGCACGGTCATCACCTCGGTCACGACCATTCTCGCGCTGATCGCATTGTCGATCTTCGGGGGTGACGCGATCTGGGGCTTCTGCATCGCGCTGCTCTTCGGCGTGCTCATCGGCACCTATTCCTCGATCTTCGTGGCGGCACCCATCCTGATCTATCTCGGCGTGCGCGTCGGCGAAGGCGTTGGCTCCGAGAAGCCGGCGGACAAGACCACACCTGCACCGGCCCGATGACCAGGCTCGCGCCCGCCCCGGGTTTTGCGCCGGGCCGGCACCCCATCGAGGGCTATGGCGCGGATGGTTTCCGCTTCGCGGGCATGGCGCATCCCGGCTCGATCCTCGCCTTGCCCTCGGGCATCCGGGCATGGCCGGTGGATGATCTGGCGCAGGTCCGTGACGCCGATCTCGCCCCCCTCCGTGCAGAACAAGAGGCGATCGAACTGCTGATCATCGGCTCGGGCCGGAAGGCCGTGCTGCCCATCGGCCCGCTGGCGGATCGCCTCCGCGAAGCCGGTTTCCGGCCCGAATTCATGGATACGCCTGCGGCCGCCCGCACCTATAACGTGCTTCTGGCCGAAAACCGGCGCGTGGCTGCCTTGCTCATGCGCATGGCCTGAGCCTCCGGGCGGATTTCGCGTCAGAGCAATCTTCTGCTCTTTTCCTTTCCCGCGCTGGCACCATATGGACCCAAGGGGAAAGTTCGCGAAATGACGATCGCCAGTCGCCATCACCAGCCGATTGCGGAGATCGAGACGGCGCCACTCGCTTCGGCCTTCGAAGCCTGCCGTGCGGTGGTGCGCGCCGAAGATCCCGATCGCTATGCTGCGATCCTTTTCGCCCCGGCTCCCTCGCGCCCGCCGCTTTTCGCGCTCCATGCCTTCAACTGCGAGATCGCCCGCGTGCGCGACATGGTGAGCGAGGCGATTCCCGGCGAGATCCGTCATCAATGGTGGCGGGAGGCGCTCTCCTGCGCAGCCGGCGAGGCTGCGCGGTCGCACCCGGTCGCGGCGGCCCTGCTGGATACCATGAGACGTTTCCGCCTGCCGCCGGAGCCTTTCCTCAACCTGATCGAGGCTCGCAGTTTCGACCTCTATGATGACCCGATGCCGACCTGGCTCGACCTCGAGGGCTATTGCGGGGAAACCTCATCAGCGCTGATCCGCCTCGCCTCGATCATTCTCGCGGGCGGCGAGGAGCCGGGCTCGGCCGCGTTGTGCGGGCAGGCGGGCGTGACCTACGCGATCACGGGTCTGCTGCGCGCCTTCCCCATCCATGCCCGGCGCCAGCAATGCTATGTGCCGCATGAGGTGCTGATCGCCTGTGGCGTGACACATGAGGAAATCTTCGAGGGCAAGGACAGCGAGCGCCTCCGCGCGGCACTTGCCGCCATGCGCGAGCGCGCCCGCGGCCATCTCTTGACCCTGCGCGCGGGCATCCGCGAGATCCACCCGGCGATCGCGCCGGCCTTCTATCCCGTCACGCTCTGCGAGCCCTTGCTGCGGCAGATGGAGCGGCCGGATTACGACCCCTTCGAGAGTTACATCGGGTTGAGTCCGCTCGGCCGCCTCTGGCACATCGCGCGCGGCGCATGGCTCTCGCGCCGCGCGGGTTGATCACTCGGCCGCGTCTGGCAGGGCGGCGGGGCGCAGGTTCTGCGCCGCGATCCAGCCCGCGAGATCCTGCTTCGCCCGCGCGGTGATCATCCGCTTCCGCGCATGCGCTTTCTCCGAGCCGCGGAGGCGCTTGCCGTTCTCGTCGCGCGGCACCTCGGTGACCGGTGGAAACAGGCCGAAATTGATGTTCATCGGCTGGTAGGAGCGCGGGCCGGCATCGATGGTCTCGATATGCCCGCCGGTGATGTGATTGAGCAAGGCGCCGAGTGCCGTTGTGGAAGGCGGCAGGGCGAGTTCGCGCCCCAGCCGCTCATGGCTTGCGAAAAGCCCGGCCAACAGGCCCACCGCCGCGCTTTCCACATAGCCCTCGCAGCCGGTGATCTGCCCTGCGAAGCGCAGGCTTCTGCGCATCTTCAGGCGCAGTCGGCCATCGAGCAGGCGCGGCGAATTGAGATAGGTGTTGCGGTGAATGCCGCCGAGGCGGGCGAATTCCGCATTTTCGAGGCCGGGAATCATCCGGAAGATGCGGCCCTGCTCACCATGTTTCAGCTTGGTCTGGAAGCCGACCATGTTGAACAAGGTGCCGAGCTTGTTATCCTGCCGCAGCTGCACGATGGCATAGGGTTTCACGGTCGGGTCATGCGGGTTGGTAAGCCCCACCGGCTTCATCGGCCCGTGGCGAAGGGTTTCGACGCCGCGCTCGGCCATCACCTCGATGGGCAGGCAGCCGTCGAAATAGGGGGTATCCCTCTCCCATTCCTTGAACTCGGTCTTCTCCGCCGCGAGCAGGGCCTCCACGAAAGCGTGATATTGCGCCTTGTCCATCGGGCAATTGAGATAATCCGCGCCCGTGCCGCCGGGGCCGGCCTTGTCGTAACGCGACTGGAACCAGGCCGTCTCCATATCCACGCTCTCGCGATGCACGATCGGCGCGATGGCATCGAAGAAAGCGAGCGAGGTTTCGCCCGTCAGCCCGCGAATGCCCTCGGCAAGCGCCGGCGAAGTGAGGGGACCGGTCGCGATGATCACGTTGTCCCATTCTTCCGGCGGAAGGCCGGCCATCTCGCCTCGCGCGATGGTCACCCGCGGATGCGCTTCCAGCGCGGCCGTCACGGCATCCGAGAATCCGTCCCGATCCACCGCGAGCGCCGATCCCGCCGGCACCTGGTGCCGGTCGCCGCAGGCCATGATGAGCGAGCCGAGCTGGCGCATCTCGTGATGGATGAGGCCAACAGCATTCGAATCGCTGTCATCCGAGCGGAAGGAATTCGAGCAGACGAGTTCCGCAAGCCCCTGGCCCTTATGGGCTTCGGTCATCCGCGCCGGGCGCATTTCATGCAGCATCACCGGCACGCCGCTTTGCGCGATCTGCCACGCCGCCTCGCTCCCGGCGAGCCCGCCACCGATGACATGAACCGGTTCGGTCATCCCGATGATCCCTGCTTTCCGGGCGCGCAACGCCCTGTTTCCCTGCCGAGGCATTAGGCCTTGCCGGGGGAAGCGTCAAACCGTTGGAATGCGATGGCGAAGAAAGATCTGCCGTTTCCGGCGGGCAGGAAGCCTTCCGGGCAAGAAAAAGGCCCGCCGTTTCCGGCAGGCAGGAAGCCCTCCGGGCATGAAAAAGGCCCGCCGTTTCCGGCGGGCCAGAAGCGTGTTCGGGCAGGGAGGACCCCAACACGTCAGGGAGCTTGCTCAGATGTTTGCGATCTGCCGCGACACCTGGTCGATGCGCCAGCGGGCGATGCCGATATCGTCGAGTTCGCGGTCGGTGAGGCGCGAAAGCACCTCGACGGAACGACGATAGCGCAGATAGGCCTTGAGGCGGCCGATGAGGGTGGTCAAGATCATTGTCTTTCTCCAAAACTGGCGAACCGGGGGCAGGGGTGCCGGACCTCTCGCTCGGGCTCGGACCCTTTCGGACCACCCCGCGTGAGAACCGCGCCAACCGCGTCACCGCTCTCGGTTTCGACAGATCTTGTGCAGTGCAAAAAAGGCAGAAAATAGGCATGATGGCCTCTTTATTGGGCGGCATCTATGCGTTTTTTGCAGATCAAGAGGGGCAGCCCATGGCGTGGCCCGCGTGCCGCCCGGAGCGCATTCGCGTCTGGAGCAGCCAGAATTCTCCCGCATTCAGAGGATTCTGCAAGGAAGGGCCGGGGGATTGCGCGAAAGGCAGGCAAAGCCCGCCGGCCGGCTGGATCGTGAAGAGCCTTGCCCGATCACGATCTTCGCGATCCCCGATCCAAGCCGCCTCAGGTCGCTCTTCCCCGCTTCAGAACATCCCGCAGGAAGCGCCCGGTATGCGAGGCCTCGGCCTTCGCGATATCCTCCGGCGTGCCCTTTGCGACGACCATGCCGCCGCCATCGCCGCCCTCCGGGCCCATATCGATGACGTGATCGGCGGTCTTGATGACTTCGAGATTGTGCTCGATCACCACGACCGTGTTCCCCTGGTCGGCGAGTTCATGGAGCACCTCGAGCAATTTCTTCACATCATGGAAGTGCAGTCCGGTTGTGGGCTCGTCGAGGATGTAGAGCGTGCGGCCCGTCGCGCGGCGTGACAATTCCTTCGAGAGCTTCACGCGCTGCGCCTCGCCACCCGACAGCGTGGTCGCCTGCTGACCCACCTTGACATAGCCGAGGCCGACACGCGCGAGCGTTTCCATCTTCTCGCGGATCGAGGGCACGGCCTTGAAAAGATCAGCCGCCGCTTCCACCGACATGTCGAGCACATCCGCGATGGAATGGTCGCGGAATTTCACCTCCAGCGTCTCGCGGTCATAGCGCTTGCCCTTGCAGACATCGCAGGTGACATAGACATCGGGCAGGAAGTGCATCTCGATCTTGACGACGCCATCGCCCTGGCAGGCCTCGCAGCGGCCGCCCTTCACGTTGAACGAGAAGCGGCCCGGCT
>Ga0068877_10004474_pt1 | contig 10910 bp, 11 predicted proteins | sample NOAtaG_FD_66437 | JGI IMG/M metagenome (GOLD analysis project Ga0068877, IMG submission 66437) | Freshwater lake microbial communities from Lake Erie, under a cyanobacterial bloom - NOAA_Erie_Diel6S_1000h metaG | ecosystem: Environmental > Aquatic > Freshwater > Lake | place: USA: Ohio, Lake... | reverse complement strand
GCGCGCTCGACGCCCTGCGCCCGCCGCACCTGGCCTGCCACTTCGTCAGCAACGTCGACGCGCACGACATCGCCCCGCTGCTGGCGCGGCTCGACCCGGCCCGCACGCTCTTCATCGTCGCCAGCAAGACCTTCACGACGCAGGAGACGATGAGCAACGCCGCGCTGGCGCGGCAGTGGTTCGTCGCGCGGGCGCCGGGGCGCGACCTCGCGGCCCACTTCGTCGGCGTCACGACCAACCTCGAGGCCGCCGCCGCGTTCGGCATCCGGCGCACCTTCGGCTTCTGGGACTGGGTGGGCGGCCGCTACTCGCTGTGGAGCTCGATCGGGCTGCCGATCGCCATCGCGGTCGGCGGCGCGGCCTTCCGCGAGCTGCTGGCCGGCGCGCACGCGATGGACCGCCACTTCGCCGAGGCGCCGCTCGAGCGCAACCTGCCGGCGTGGCTGGGCCTGCTCGATGTCTGGTACCGCAACTTCCACGGTTTCGCCAGCCGCTGCGTGGCGCCCTACCACCAGGGCCTGGCGCGGCTGCCGGCCTACCTGCAGCAGCTCGAGATGGAGAGCAACGGCAAGGGCGTCGACGCCGACGGCGAGCCGCTGCCCTACGGCACCAGCCCGGTCGTCTGGGGCGAGCCGGGCACCAACGGCCAGCACGCCTTCTTCCAGATGCTGCACCAGGGCACCGACGTCGTGCCGGTGGAGTTCATCGCCGTGCGCACGGCGGCGCACCCGCACGCCGACGCGCAGGCCAAGCTGCTGGCCAACTGCCTGGCGCAGGGCCAGGCACTGATGCTGGGCAAGGACACGGCCACGGCGCGCGGCGAGAAGGCCCCCACCGCCTCGGCCACGCTCGACCGCGAGGTGCTGGCGCGGCACCGCAGCTTCCCCGGCAACCGGCCGAGCACGACGCTGGTGCTGGACGCGCTGACGCCGCGCTCGCTGGGCGCGCTGGTGGCCCTGTACGAGCACCGGGTCTTCACCAGCGGCGCGCTGTGGGGCATCAACAGCTTCGACCAGTGGGGTGTCGAGCTCGGCAAGGCGCTGGCCGGCGCGCTGCTGCCGCGGCTGGATCCGGCGCGGCCGCTCGACACCGCCGGCCTCGACGCCAGCACGGCGGGGCTGCTGGCACGGGTGCGCGGATGATCGCGATGCAGCCGCAGACCCTCTCCGACGACCGTCCCGCCATCGTCTTCGACTTCGGCGGGGTGCTGTTCCGCTGGCACCCGCCCTCGATGCTGCGGCGCGTGGTGCCGCACCTGGCGCACGACGAGGCCAGCGCCGCGCACTGGGTGCGCGAGATCTTCCAGGGCTACGGCGGCGACTGGCAGGCCTTCGACCAGGGCCGCGTCGAGGTGCCCGACCTGGTGCGCCGCATCGCGCGCCGCACCGGTGCCGGCGAGGCCGACGTGCAGGCCGTGGTGGACGCGGTGCCGCACGAGTTGCAGCCGATCGAGCCGGCGGTGGCGCTGCTGGCGCGGCTGAAGGCCGCGGGCCGGCGCCTGTACTTCCTGTCGAACATGCCCGCGCCGTACAGCGACCACCTCGAGCGCACGCACGGCTTCGTGCGGTGGTTCGACGACGGCATCTTCTCGGCGCGCGTGCTCGAGGCCAAGCCCGACCGCGCCATCTTCGAGATCGCGCAGCGCCGCTTCGGGCGCGCGCCGCACGAGCTGGTGTTCCTCGACGACCACGTGCCCAACGTGGACGCGGCGCGCACGCTAGGCTGGCAGGCCATCCACTTCGTCGACGCGGCGCAGGCCGAGGCCGAACTGAAGGCGCACGGGCTGGCCTGAGTGCCTGCGACGCGTCACAGGCGCCCGGCCAGCCCGCAAACGAACCGATGCCACCGATCCGCTCCGTCCGCTCCGTCCTGCTCGCGTGTGCCGTCACGGGTGCCGCCACGGCAGCCGCTGCCAACCCCGCCGGCATCGCCTGGGTCCCGATCGGGCAGGGCTTCGAGATCGCGCGCACCGAGACCACGATCGGCCAGTTCCGCCGCTTCGCGCAGGCCGCGGGCCTGGTCACGGAGGCCGAGCGCCGCGGCGGCGGCCAGGTCTACGAGGCGGGCTGGGTCACCAAGCCCGGCTGGACCTGGCGCGCGCCCTTCGGCAACCCCGCGGTGCACGACGACGAGCCGGCGGTGCACGTGACGTTCGACGAGGCGGCGGCGTTTTGCCGCTGGGCCGGGGGCCGGCTGCCGAGTGACGCCGAGTGGCTGCTGGCCGCCTACACCGAGCAGCGCACCGACCCGCCGCCGCCGCTGGCGCGCGGCCGCGCCTACCCGTACCCGACCGGCGAGAGCCCGGTCGGCGCACAGTGCCTCGGCGACTGCGGCCCCGAGGCCGCGCGGCGCGCGGTGCGGCACGGCGCCACGCTGCTGCGCGGCGATGGCCATGCCCGCGCCGGCACCACGGTGCCGGGCGTCAACGGGCTGTTCGACATGGGGGCCAACGCCTGGGAGTGGGTGGACGAGCCGCGCACCCCGCCCGGCTCGGATGCGGGCCGCGCCGAGCGCCGCACGCGCGGCGGCTCGTGGTGGTACGGCGCGGCGCAGATGCGCGCCGAGTTCGAGCAGGGCAAGCCGGCGGACACGGCGGTGGTCTACATCGGGTTCCGCTGCGTGCGCCCGCGCTGAGCCCACGCCGACGCGCGCCGGTGCGGCCGGGCCCGGCCGGGCGCGCGTCGATGGCGCTCAGTCGCGCCAGTCGGGTGGAGGTTGCCGCTGAGCAGCGGCCTCGCCGTCGGCCAGCCAGGCCTCGAGCAGCGTCCAGGCCACCGCCAGCACCACCGGGCCGACGAAGATCCCCACCAGGCCGAAGGCGAACAGGCCGCCGATCACGCCGGCGAAGATCAGCAGCAGCGGCAGGTCGGCACCCATGCGGATCAGCACCGGGCGCAGCACGTTGTCGAGCGTGGCCACGACGGCGGTGAGCGCGAGCAGGAAGATGCCCCAGCCGGTGTCGCCGTTCCAGAACGCCCACAGCGCCGCCGGCACCAGCACGGGCACCGGACCCACCTGTGCGATGCACAGCATGAACACGAGCGCGGTCAGCAGCCCCGCGAACGGCACGCCAGCCAGCGCCAGGCCCGCGCCCGACAGCAGCGACTGCACGATCGCCGTCACGCCGACGCCGAGCGCCACGCCGCGGATCGCATCGCCCGCCAGCTGCACGACCCCCGCGCCGCGCGTGCCGGCCAGGCGGCTGCCGATGCGGCGCGCCAGCCGCGCGGCCTCGTCGCCGTGCGCGTACATCACCGCGGCGATCACCACCGTCAGCAGGAACTGCAGCAGCAGCACACCGATGCCGCCCACCTCGGCGACGAACCAGCGCGTCAGGTTGCCGGCGTAGGGCGACACCTTGGGCAGCAGCTCCGACAGCCCGAGCGCCCGCAGCTGCGCCCAGGCGCCTTCGAGCGCCGGGCCGACCAGCGGCAGCGTGCGCAGCACCTCGGGCAACTGCTCCGGCGGCCGCCAGGACGCGGCCAGCCGGGCCCAGTCGGCGAGCCGGTCGGCGTTGTCGACGATGGTGACGATGGCGCCCACCAGCGGCAGCACGAAGAGCAGGAACAGCAGCAGCGTCATCACCGCCACCGCCAGCCCGCGCCGGCCCCACAGCCAGCCCTGCAGCCGCAGCAGCAGCGGCCAGGTGGCCACGACCACCATCGCCGCCCAGACCAGCGGGCCGAGGAAGGGGCGTGCGATCCAGAACGAGGCCGCCAGCAGGCCGCCGAGGGCCAGCACGGTGAAGGTGGTGCGCGCGAGGTCGCGCCCGCCGGGTCGGGCATCGACCGGCCCGGCGGCGGATGCATCGGCCGGCGGGCCGCCGCCCGGCGCCGATGCCATCAGCGCCTCTTCTCCTCGTAGGGCGCCACCTGCACGGCCTCGATGCGGTAGCCCGACATGCCCATGTAGGAGTCGGTGCGCACGGCCCTGATCGGGCCGCTGACCCACACCGTGTCCATCGAGCGCAGGCCCTTGGCCGGCGTGCGCGGCAGCACGTGGATGATCTGGTTGGCCGGCGGCGGCGGGCTGTGGATGCAGGCGCCGAAATAGGGCACGAGCAGGAACTCCTTCAGCCCTTCCTTGCTGTCCTCCAGCGGCACGACGAAGCCGGGGATGCGCACGCTCTGGCCCTCGATGGCCGGGTTGGCGGGCGCGCTGTCCCAGACCTCGCGCATGCGCTTGAGCATCTTGACGGCGCGCGGGTCGCCGTCGTCGAGCAGCTGGAAGTTCAGGTCCTTGAAGTCCTTGAACGGATCCCAGTTCGGGGGCACCAGCGCCTCCCACTGGATCGTGCGCGGGGCGGCCGGGGAGGCAGGCGTGGCGGGGGTCGTGGCGGGGGGCGCTGCGCCCTGCAGCGGCGGCTTCATCAGCGGCACGCCGTCGCGGGCCTGGGCCTGCGCGGCGGCGGGCAGCAGCAGCGCACCGGCCAGCGCGACCAGCGCGGCCGGCAAGGCCAGCGCAGCGCCGGCGGCGAGGGCGCGGGCCGGCAAGGTGGCGAAGGCGTTCTTCACAGGCGGGGCGAGAGCCCGTCGGCCAGCGACAGGCGATAGGCGCGCCATCCGGGCACAAGGCTGGCAAGCATACCCGCCGCCAGCACGGCACCGAACAGCGCCCACTGCGCCGCCGTCGGCGCGCCCGGCTGCAGCGTGATGCCGAAGCTCTGCTGCACCCAGGGCTGCGTGGCCACCACCGCGGCCGCCGCCGCGGCGGCGCCGAGCAGCGCTCCGGCGCCGGTGACGAGCGCGCCCTCCAGCGCCAGCAGTGCCAGCACGTGGCGCGGGCCGGCGCCCACCGCGCGCAGCACGGCCAGCTCGCGCCGGCGCTCGTTGAGCCCGGCCAGCACCACCGCCACCAGGCCCGCGAGGCTGACCAGCGCCACCAGGCCCGACAGCGCGAGCAGCGCGCGCTCGCCCAGGCCCACCGCCTGCCACAGCTCGTCCAGCGCCACGCCGGGCAGCACCGCGAGCAGCGGCTCGGCCTCGTAGTCGGCCACGAAGCGCTGCACGTTGAAGACCGCCACGCGGTTCTTCAGGCCCACCAGTGCCGCGGTCACGGCCTTGGGCTCGAGGTCGAACTTGCGTGCCGCCTCGGCCGGGATCGCGAGGCCCGGGATCGGCGCCCCGCCGGCCCAGTCGAGGTGGATGGCCTCGATGGCCTGCAGGCTGACATGCACCGTGCGGTCCACCGGCGTGCCGGTGCGGGCCAGCACGCCGACGACGGTGAAGGGCTTGTCGGCGTGCTCGGCGGCCAGGCCGCTCGCCTGCAGGCCATGGGTGAGCGTGATGCGCTGGCCGAGCCCGTAGCCCAGCGCGTCGGCGACCTCGGCGCCGAGCACGGCCTCGTACAGGCCGTCCAGCGTGCCCGCGAAGGCCCGGCCCTGGGCCAGCACCAGCGGCTGGCGCTCGCCGTACAGGAAGCGCTGGAAGTACTCCGTGCTGGTGCCCAGCACCGGGAAGCCGCGGTGCGAGTCGCCCAGGGCGAGCGGCACCACCCAGGCCACGGCCCGGTGCGCCGCGACCGCGCGCACGCCGTCCATCGAGATCTGGTTGGTGGCGCCGCCGACACGGAACACCGCATACAGCATCAGCTGCACCGGGCCCGTGCGGGCGCCGATGACGAGATCGGTGCCGCTGACGGCCTGGCTGAAGCTCGAGCGGATGTCGGTGCGCAGGCGCTCCAGCGCCAGCAGCAGCGCGGTGGCCAGCGCGATGGACAGCACGACGAGCGCGAGCGTGCCGCGCCGGTTCCACGCGCTGGCCGCGGCGATGCCGAGCAGGGCCTTCATGCCGACGCCCCCGCGGTCGCCGTTTCCGTGGCCGTCGCGTCCGTGTCTGCCCTGGCGCGGTTGAGCGCCGGCAGCGACAGCCGCTCGTCGAAGCGGCCGGCCAGCCGCTCGTCGTGGCTGACGAAGACGAGCGTGCTGCCGCGCGCGGCGCAGGCCTCGAGCAGCAGGGTCATGAAGTCGTCGCGGCGTGCGGCGTCCAGCGCCGAGGTGGGCTCGTCGGCGATCACGAGCTCGGGCGCACCGAGCAGCGCCCGCGCCGCGGCCACGCGCTGCTGCTGGCCCACCGACAGCGCCAGCGCGCGCCGGTCGTGCAGAGCCGCGGGCAGGCCCATGCGCTCGAGCAGTTCGCGCGCCGCCGCCGGCGGGCCGCCCGTGCAGCGCGCGGCGCGGTGCGCCGAGAAGCGCGCCGGCAGCAGCACGTTGCCGAGCACGCTCAGGTAGGGCAGCAGGTTGAACTGCTGGAAGATCACGCCGACGTGATCGGCACGGCGCGCGTCGCGGCGCGCCGCGGGCAGCGCGGCCCAGTCCTGGCCGAGCAGCGCGACGCGTCCCGCGTTGGGTGCCGGCCGCGCCACGAGCACGCCGGCCAGCAGTGCCAGCAGCGTGCTCTTGCCGCAGCCGCTCGGCCCGTGCAGGAATACGCTGCGGCCGGCGGCGACTTCCAGCGTGCCGATGTCCAGCAGCAGCGTGCCGGCCGGGCTGCCGGGCCAGGCGAACCGCAGGTCGCGGATCTCGATCACGGGGCTTCGGTCATCGGGTCTCGATCCTGCCGCCTCGGTGCGCCGCGCCCGCTGCGCGGCCCTGAGCGGCTGGGCCCGGGCATGCGGTGCGCGTGCTCAGCGCGGCAGCGTGATGCGCGCGTTCGGCCGCCGCAGCGTGGCCTTGGCCTGGCCGCGCGGCGTGGCGACCTGGACCTCGAGCCGCTTCAGGCGCGGGAAGGCCTCGAACAGCCCCACCTCGACGAAACCCGCCTGCGCGCCCGCCGTGCAGCCGAACTCGAAACTGCCTTCGAGGTCGGCGTGCGCGCTGCCCTGGGCCGGGGCCGGCGCCTTGCCCAGCCCGAGCGGGGCCGAGGCCAGCTCCACCTTGCCGGCCGTGCAGCCGGCCGCGCCGTCGATGCGGAACAGCGCGGCCGCATCGCGCAGCCGGGCCACCGCCGCGGCCACCGCGGCGCGCTCGGCATCGGTGCGCGGCGCGCGCTCGAAGCCGACCAGGTTGTCCAGTGGCGTGTCCAGCTCGATCACCACGCGAGCGGCCTCGACGGCGATGTCCAGCCGCGCGACCCCGTGCTCGTGGGCCTTTCCGGCATGGGCGATGCCGAGGGCTGTGCTGCCGGCCAGGGCGAGCAGCAGCATGGCCGGCAAGCCGCGGCGGACGCGGGAGGGAAGGAACGGGTCGAGAGGAAGCAGGTGCATGCGCGGGCGGATTGGCGTGCTGAGCGGCGCGGGAGTGGGATTGTCGCCGCGTCCCGTCGGCCGCGCATGCCCCCACGTCGCCGCGGCTTCGTCCGGCCCGGCGTGCAGGGTTCGCCGGCGCCGGGCCCGGGTGCCGGGTGCAGCGCCAGTCAGGCCGGCTCGGGCGCCGGCTGGCGCCGCGGCGCCGGCGGCCGCCAGGCCTGCGGCGCCGGCACCTCGGGCAGGTCCTCGGCGAAGGCTTCGCTGCGGAACCACGCCGGCACCGTGTCGGCGAAGGCGGGCGGCTCGGGACGGCGGCGATCGGCGGTGAAGTCGAACGGGAACATCGCGGCTCCAGCAGGGGGCGGCCGCGTGGGCGTGGATGCGCGGCCGGACGGAAATGCATGCTCGCACCCGCATGTGGCAGCCGTGTGTCGGGCCGGCCGCGGCGTAGCATCGGCGCCATGCCCGCCACGCTCGAAGGCCAGCTCGTCGTCGCCATCTCCTCGCGCGCGCTGTTCGACTTCGAGGAGGAGAACCGCGTCTTCGAAGCCGCCGACGACCGCGCCTACATGCGGCTGCAGCTCGAGCGGCTGGAGCAGCCGGCGCAGCCGGGCGTGGCGTTCTCGCTCGTCAACAAGCTGCTCGCCTTCAACCAGGATGGCCAGCCCCGCGTGGAGGTGGTGATCCTGAGCCGCAACGACCCCGTCTCCGGCATGCGGGTGTTCCGTTCCGCCCGGCGCTACGGGCTGCCGGTGCAGCGCGGGGTGTTCACCCGCGGCCAGAGCCCGTGGCGCTACCTGGAGCCGCTGGCGGCCAACCTGTTCCTCAGCACCAACGAGGCCGACGTGCGCTCGGCCCTGGCCGCGGGCGTGCCGGCGGCGCGCGTGTTCCCGCAGAGCGCGCGTGCCTCCGAGGCCCACCCCGACGAAGTGCGCATCGCCTTCGACGGCGACGCGGTGCTGTTCTCCGACGAGGCCGAGCGCGTGTACCAGCGCGAGGGCCTGGCCGCCTTCCAGGACCACGAGCACGCGCGCGCCGCCACGCCGCTGGCGCCCGGCCCCTTCAAGCCGCTGCTGGAGGCGCTGCACCGCCTGCAGCAGCAGCCGGCCGCTGCCATGCGGCTGCGCACCGCGCTCGTCACCGCCCGCAGCGCACCGGCCCACGAGCGCGCGATCCGCACGCTGATGGCCTGGCAGATCGACGTCGACGAGGCCATGTTCCTCGGCGGCCTGCCCAAGGGCCGCTTCCTGCGCGAGTTCGAGCCCGACTTCTTCTTCGACGACCAGACGGGTCATGTCGAGAATGCGGCGCCGCACGTGCCGGCGGGGCATGTGGCTTCGGGGGTCGTGAACGACGGGTAGGGGCCGGGTGGGGCCCCGGTCTGGCCCTGGTCTGGCCCTGTCTTGCCGTGGGCGGGCCGGGCTTGTGGTCGCTGCGGTCTCGGTGCTTGGGCTGCGGGCCGCGCGGCCGGGTCTCGCCCCGGCGGGCGACCCCCTTTCTTTGCTCGTGCAAAGAAAGGGGGCAAAGAAACACGTGGATGCCCGGATGCGATGGCGCGCTGCGGAGGCGGTCCGCATGGCGCCTGCACGCCTGGGCAACGGACACCCTCGAACCCGCAGCCCGCTTCGGGTTGCGCTCGACAGTTCGGCGCCGGCGCCGGCGCCGGCCGAGGCGGCAGGGGCTGTGCTGGCACATGCGGCCTCCGACCCGGTCGCTTGCCGTGTTCGGTGGATCGACGTGTGCGCCAGGGTTGCCACCTCCCCAGCGCTTGCCATGTCCGCAGCCCGGCCGACCCGCACTGCCCCGTTGTCCCGGTGGCCAGGATCGTCGATGCCAAGGACGACGCGACGGCCGCGCGGGCTACAGGTCGCCGGGCTTCAGGCCGGTGTGCTTGGCCACACGGGCCGGCATCTTCGGGCCGATCTCGTCGCCATCATGGAAGGCGAACACCACGTCGGGCCAGCCGGCACGCTCCAGCGTCTTGTGCGAACCGGTCTGCCGCTTGATCCGCCAGCCCACGCGCTGCAGCGCCGCCAGCACCTGCCGTGCCTTGGCTGCCGGCCAGGCGCTCACGCGGCGCTGGGGAGGCTGAAGCGGATCTCCAGCGGCTGGGCCTCGCCGTGTTCCAGCCGGTCGGCCAGCACGCGCAAGGCCAGGATCTCTGCCTTGGCCATGGCTTCAGCCGCGCTGGCGCCGTACGCCAGCACGCCGGGCAGCTGCGGCACCTCGGCCAGCCACCGGCCATCGTCTTCAAGCTCGCATTCCAGTTCGAAGTTCATGGCTGCGCCCCAGGTCCGCTGGCAGTGTACCGGCCGGGCCCGCTGAAGCCACCACAGGGAGGGCCCGCATGGCCACCATGAAGTCCAAGAAGACAGGCAGCACCTTCGTCTGCGTCGATGCGCTCGAGCACGCCGACGACAAGCGCAAGAGCATCCCGACGGCCGAGCACCAGAGCCTGACGACCGGCGCCGCGCGCAAGCCCATGCAGGTCAGCCATTCGCGCAGCGTGTCGAACGCCGATCGCCTGAAGGCCGAGAACGAGGCCCGAACCACGACCGGGGCCCGCGCAGCTCGTCTGGCGCGGCAGGGATCCACAGGAGTGGATGGACCGCGTCGTCAACCCACCGCCGCCCTGCATCCCGGCCGGCGCCGACGAGACCGATTCCCGCGCGCACGAACAGAACCGGCCCAATCCCATGATCCTGGGCGACGGCCTGCCGGTGAGGGCGAGCCTGGCGGAGCGCGAGGGTCTTCGAGCTTGGGTTCGCGGAGCGAGGAGATTCAGGGGGCAAGAGCGGCTGCAGGACGACTGCAGGCGGCATGCGGCGTTCAGGTCGAGCCGATGCGGCGTGGTTCCCAACGGGCGCGGCCCGGAGTGCACCATGTCCAATCCCTATCATGAACTCATGGAGACAACGACAACAGCGGTTCAGGCGTTCATCGAACGCTGGCAGGGAGTGACGGCAAGCGAGCTGGCCACCGCGCAAACCTTCGTGATGGACCTCTGCGAGCTGCTGGGTGTGCCCAAGCCGCACCCCACGCCCGCGCAGGACTACATGTTCGAGCGCCCCGTGACCTTCAGCCACGGCGACGGCTCCAGCAGCGCCGGCCGCATCGACTGCTACCGGCGCGGCCACTTCGTGCTGGAGGCCAAGAAGCTGAAGGCCGGCGCCCACACCAAGGGATTCGACGACGGCCTGCTGCGTGCCCGCAGCCAGGGCGAGAGCTACGCCCGTGCGCTGCCGGCCGAGGAAGGCCGCCCGCCCTTCGTCATGGTGGTGGACGTCGGCACCGTCATCGAGGTCTACGCCGAGTTCAGCCGCAGCGGCGGCACCTACACGCCCTTCCCCGACCCGCGCAGCCATCGCATCCTGCTCGCGGACCTGGCCAAGCCCGAGGTGCTGGAGCGGCTGCGCAAGATATGGACACGACCGGATGACCTGAACCCGGCGTCGATCGCCGCCAAGGTCACCCGGGATGTGTCCAACAAGCTGGCCCTGCTCGCCCGCTCGCTCGAACAAGCGGGGCACGCGCCGCAGACCGTCGCCGCGTACCTCTCGCGCTGCCTGTTCAGCATGTTCGCGGAGGACGTCGAGCTGCTGCCCAAGGGCTCCTTCCAGGCGCTGCTGCTGCAGCACCGCGAGAACCCCGCCACGCTGCAACTCATGCTGCGCAGCCTGTGGGCCGACATGGACCGGGGCGGCTTCTCGGTGGCGCTGGTGCAG
>Ga0068877_10004471_pt1 | contig 10920 bp, 11 predicted proteins | sample NOAtaG_FD_66437 | JGI IMG/M metagenome (GOLD analysis project Ga0068877, IMG submission 66437) | Freshwater lake microbial communities from Lake Erie, under a cyanobacterial bloom - NOAA_Erie_Diel6S_1000h metaG | ecosystem: Environmental > Aquatic > Freshwater > Lake | place: USA: Ohio, Lake... | reverse complement strand
GCCCATCGAGTTTCCGTTCAAGCCGCCGCTCCGCCGGCTGCTCTGATTCACGGTCGACGTGCCGGTCCACGTTTAGTACTCCTTTTTGCCGCAGGCCCGTCAGTGCCAGCCCGTAGCGGCCCCGCACGCCCGTCTTCTCGAAAATGTGTTTCAAGTGAATCTTCACCGTTCCCGGCCGAATCCCCAGTTCCCGGGCGATCTCGCGATTCTTGAGTCCCTGCTCCACCAATTCCATCACCTGCTGCTCCCTCGCCGTCAATTCCGAACGGGGGTGCCGGTCTTCCCGCGGCTGCTCACGAAATACGGAATCTTCCATCCAATTCTTTCCGTTCACCACCGTCCGGATGCAGTTCAGCATGTTCGACGGCGACGTCGATTTCCGCAGGATCCCCTTGGCTCCCGCCTGCAGGAACCGGAGCGCCTCGGCCTCCGTCATCGATACCCCCCATACCACCGCTCTCGGCATCGGCCTCGTCGGATTCATCGCCGCTGCCCCCATATCCCCTGGCCGACCCGTCGCCAACATCAGCCGCTCCAGATCCTGATCTGCCAATCGCAAATCCTGAATCCAGTCCATCACCGCCTGCACTCCCAAGGCTTTGTCAATCAAAACTACGTCCGGCCGCTGCCGCCGGGAGATCTCCCGGCACAGCGCCAGATTCTCACACACCCCAGTCACCTGCAAGTCGCTTGTCGATCCCAGTACGGCCCTTACGCCCTCTACTGTCAACGGCTGGCTCTCGCACAACAAGACGCTGGCTGTCCTGGTTTGGGGGGGATAGTTCGTTTCCGTCACATTCACATTGCTTTCGTACACGATGGTAATAGCCTTTCAGCAACAACTGCTAGCTGCAATTCATTTGCTGGGCTAGCTTTGTTTGGGATTCTGGTCTAGCCACATCCCCGTGGCAGAGGAATGGCTCAACTTGGATATCCTTATCGACTCGCACCACTTAGCTTTTAGTAATTTTTCCTCAGTATTTTTCTCTATCGTTTTTCCCCTTTTCCGACGATACTCCCATACGACACAAGGGCTGTCCGGGCCCTCCGCCCCGCTGATTCATTGCTATGAGCAAATCTGAAATCTTCCTCGCCGCTGGCTCCTGGAAGTACCTACTCATCTGCCCCTCTCAGGGAATTACGAAAGACCTGCAACAGGCCTTCCGCTCCAATATGCCCACTGCCGAAATTCTCGAGATCCCGATTTACCCTCCCTCCACAGGCTTGCTCGAGGTCCTTTCCGTTCAAAACCCCGACATCGCTATCGCCGATATCGTCAGTGACCGTGAACAGGGGCTCAGTCTCCTAAAAGATCTCACTACCATGCAGCCCAAGATGCCGGTCATTGCTATCCTCCCCCCGGATGAAGCCGACCTCATCTTAAAATGCCTCCGCACCGGCGCCGCCGAGTTTCTCAATTACCCCTTTCCCCCCGGCCAGATCGAGGAAGTCATCAGCCGCCTCGTCGCAAAGAATCCTCCCGCTAAGGGCAACTACAAGACTGGCCGCGTGCTTGCTGTCGTTCCCGCCAAGGGAGCCTGCGGTGCCTCCACCATTGCCAGTGGCCTTACTCTTTACTGGAAAAAAAAATCCGGTAAGCTTCTTCTTGCCGACTTTGACCCTCTCACCGGCACCATTAGCTTCCTGCTCAAGCTCAGAAGCCAGTACAGCTTCATGGATGTTGTCGCTCTTAATGACAACCTCGACGCCGATCTTTGGCGCAATATCATTACCTCTACTCAGGGCGTCGATGTCCTGCTCAGCCCCGAAGGCGCTGTCCAAGGCGTTCACGATCTCATGGATGCCTCCTCCATCATCGACTACGCCCGCCGCAATTACGAGATCACCATTATCGATTTGTCTTGTCCTTATGGCCCTTGGAATCTCAGCATCCTCCAAAACGCCGACGACATCCTCCTCGTTTCCACCAACGAACTTCCCTCTCTCCAGGCCACTCAACGTGCCTTCGCCTACATGGACCAGAACCGGATTGATCGCTCCAAAGTCAAGCTTCTAGTCAATCGCTACAACCGTGATGTCGGCCTCGGCAAGGAAGTCATCGAGACGGCCATTCGTACCGAAGTCTTCCAACTTCTGCCCAGCGACTTCGAAGCCGTCCAGCGGGCCATGATCGAGGGAAAACCCTGTCCATCCGGCTCTCCATTTGGCAAAGCCCTTCTGCAATTGGCCGAAAAGCTCGGAGGCCTCGGCATCGGTCTCGCTCCACCCCCAAAATCCGCGAAGCCTTCCTCCCCCGCCTGGGGCGGCCTGCTCAATTTGTTCTCTCGCGGCTCCAGATAAACTGGTTTCTTGCTTACCCTGGACTGCTCCACAGCCCAACACTACCTCGCTGAGCACTTCCGCCTTCCCGCCGCCTCCATTAAGGTGCGGGAACTCCCCGGCGGTGTCTCCAATCTCGTCTTCCGTGCCTCCCTCCCCGGCCTGCCCGACCTCATCCTCAAACAATCCCTCGCCAAGCTCCGCGTCGCCGAAGACTGGTTCTCCGATCGCAGCCGTATCTTCCGCGAAATCGACGCTCTCTCCCTCCTCGCCCCCCTCGCCCCGCCCGGCGCCCTCCCTCAAGTCCTCTTCGCCGACAAATCCAACTACCTCTTTGCCATGTCCGCCGCCCACCCCGACGCCCCCACCTGGAAGCAACAACTCCTTGCCGGCGAAATCCATCTCTCCCTCGCCGCCCAGGCCGCCCACCTCCATGCCCTCTTCTTTCAGTCCAACCCCGCCTACCACCACTTCTCCGGCCTCGACCTCTTCGACCAGCTCCGCCTCGATCCCTATTACCGCTTCGCCGCCTCCCGCCACCCCGACCTGCAGCCCCATTTCCATCGCGCCATCGAGCAGGCCCGTACTCAACTCCGTGCCCTCACCCATGGCGACTTCTCGCCCAAGAACTTCCTCGTCAACCCGGGTCCTACTCTCCTTTCCATCGACTACGAAGTCATCCACTTCGGCGACCCCAGTTTCGATGCCGCCTTCCTGCTCAATCACTTCCTGCTCAAGGCTTGGCATAATTCCCAGTCGCGCGCCCACTACGCCGCCCTTGCCCTCCATTACTGGCAAACCCTACTCGCTCTCCTCCCCGCCGGACAGTGCTGGCTCGAGCCCTCCACCATCCTCCACCTCGGCTGTCTCCACCTCGCCCGCGTCGACGGCAAAAGCCCCGTCGAATACCTCCGCCCCAACGAAATACTCCAGGTCCGCCGCTTCGCCCGCGACCTCATTCAGAATCCCCCGCGCACCGTCGCCGAAGTCTTCGAAATGCAAGCAGAGGCCTTTCATGAGTAAATCCACCATCCAGTCCATCCGCGCCTTCGAAATTCTCGACAGCCGCGGCCGCCCCACCCTCGAAGCCCACCTCACCCTCTCTAGCGGCCTCACCGCCGCGGCCCAGGTTCCCTCCGGCGCCTCCACCGGCCTCAGCGAAGCCCACGAACTGCGTGACGCCGACCCCGCCCGCTACCGCGGGCTCGGCGTGCTCCGCGCCGTCCACAACGTCAATGCCGAAATCAACGCCGCCCTCGCCGGCCTCGACCCCCTCGACCAAACCCTCATCGATCAAACCCTCATCTCCCTCGACGGCACTCCCAACAAATCCCGCCTCGGCGCCAATGCCATCCTCTCCGCTTCCTGTGCCACTGCCCGCGCCGCCTCCCTCCTCACCGGCCAGCCCCTCTGGCGCTATCTCGCCGGCGCCCGCCCCGCCGTGCTCCCTCTCCCCATGGTCAATATCCTCTCCGGCGGTCTCCATGCCGCTCACGCCATGGAATTCCAGGATTTCCTCGCTATCCCCCACGCCGCCCCCTCCTTTGCCGAGGCCATGCGCTGGATCAACTCCATCCACCATTCCGCCCGCCTCCTGCTCGAAGCCGCGGGAGCTTACTTCACCGGCGTCGCCGACGAAGGCGGCTGGGGTCCCAAACTTCCCACCAACGAAGCCGCTCTCTCCCTGCTCACCCGCGCCATCGAGCACGCCGGCCTCCAGCCCGGCGCCCAGGTCTCCATCGCCCTCGATGTCGCCTCCTCCCACTTCTTCCGTGATGGCCTCTACCACCTCCAGTCCGAATCCCGCTCCCTCACGGCCCCCGAATTCATTTCCCTCCTCGATCATTGGTGTCGCAACTATCCCGTCGTCTCCATCGAAGACGGCCTCGATCAATCCGCCTGGTCCGATTGGCCCGCTCTCACCGCCCGCCTCGGCGCCCAAGCCCAGATCATCGGTGACGACTTCCTCACCACCAATCCCCAACGCCTCTCCCGCGCCATCGCCGAATCCTCGGCCAATGCCGTCCTCGTCAAAATGAATCAGATCGGCACCCTCACCGAGACTTTCGCCGTCATCGATCAGGCCCGCGCCGCCGGCTGGCGCGCCGTCATCTCCGCCCGCAGCGGCGAAACCGAAGACTCCTTCCTCACCGACCTCGCCATTGCCTCCGGCATGGCCCAACTCAAGGTCGGCTCCATCACCCGCTCCGAGCGCCTCGCCAAATACAACCGCGCCCTCATTCTCGAACAGACCGCTTCGCTACCCCACTGGTCCGCCGCCCCCGCTCTTCTCCCCCCTACTCGACCACGTTGATAAAACCCCGGCACCCCTTCGCCCCACACTTGCACACCACCTTTTCCTGATTCTTCCCAAAGTGATAGTCAAGCAATAACTCTTCGCCCTTTTGGATATCCCGCAAGCTGAAATACAGCACGTGCCGCTTCACAATCCGCGACTCCAGATTCGGCTCGCAACAATGGTTTACAAACTCCGCCCCGCTGCCCCCCACCGCCCCATCCACATACCAGTACGCATCAATCGTGAACAGACAATGGATCTCGTTTGACTCCGCCCGCTTCTTCCCCTCCTTGCGGCTCACCAACTCCCCCGTGTACTCCATCACTTTCCGCCCCTTCGGAATCGCCTCCAGCGCAAACACACCCCACCTGTGTATCGCGCTCGGCCTGACTTCCAACTGAAAGCTGCAATACTCTTGTTTCAATTGGGGGCGCGCCACGCCCCCCTTCTTCGGCTTCATGGCCGTGCTCTAAAAATCATCTTCCGCCGCGCTAGACTTCTTGCCCTTGCGGCGGATGACGATCACTGCCACGCAAAGCACTGCCAGCACTCCCGCCACAACCCGAACCAGCATTTCTGTTTCCATCTTCAACCTCCTTAGATTGCGAAATGAATATCCAGGCTACTAAAACCTGTTTTCACTGGCAATAGCCTATCGCAATCGATTCCCATCCCCCCCTCCCGCGCGAAAATCAAAACTTGCAATCCCCCTCGTGCGTCTTATAATTGCAGAAATCCTCTTTTGAGGTCGATACTTTCGTTAGCAGTTCTTGCGAGGTTTTTATGGACATTCTTGGCGAACGCAAATTCGTTGAAATTCCCGGCAACCGCACGCACGAACTACCCCCGTTGCTAGTCCGTTCCACTCCCGTCAAACGCCTCGACAAAATGGTCAGCATGGCCGAGGACATCCTCTCCTCGGAAGATCTTCTCTCCACCCTTCCCCTGCTCGATCCCCGCATTGAGCTCGAATTCGAGCGCCGCCGCATGGATCTGGCTCTCAATCTCGTCGATCAGTACCAGACCTTTATGCACACCTGGGCCTGGGGTGACTCCATCCTCGAATGGATCAAACAGTGTGAGACCACCTTTGAGTCCCGCCCCGATCTCCGCCCCCTTCTCAAGGCCGATGTCTGGCCCCACGCCGGCCGCAAGAGCTTCGTCGTCCTCCTCGAGGACAAAGCCCGCCACCTTACCATCAACCCCGAAGGCGCCCTCGGCCTCCGCCTCACTTTCCGCCAACCCCCGCCCATCTCCTGCTTCTCTGACCAGTTCCTGTTCTACCTCAACGGCTCCCTCGCCCAGTCCGCCTTCCGCACCTGGGCCGGCATGAACCCCGATCCCGTCTCCGATCTTCCTCCCGAACGCTTCCGTTTCGACGTCGTCACCATGTAGCCGCGTCCTCAACGCGCCCCCGCTCTTGATACCCTGTTGTTTCTATGCAACTCGCTATCGTCGGACTCGGCTTCATGGGCGCCACCCACGTCAAGTCCGCCCTCTCCATCCCGGGCATCCAACTTGCCGTCGTCTCCCGTGACCCCGATAAGCTCAAAGGCGACCTCTCCAAGGTCTCCGGCAACCTCGCCACCACCGAGGCCGCCCTCGACTTCTCCTCTCTCCGTACTTTTTCCACCTTCGACGATGTGCTCGCCGACCCCACCATCGACGCCGTCGATCTCTGTCTCCCCACCGCCCTCCACGAACCCTTCACCACCCGTGCCCTCGCCGCCGGCAAGCACGTCCTCGTCGAAAAACCCATGGGCCTCGACCGCGCCGCCTGCGACCGCATGCTTGCCGCCGCCCAATCCGCCAACCGCATCCTCATGGCCGCCCAGGTCCTCCGCTTCTTCCCCTCCTACGACGCTCTCAAATCCCACACCGCTACCCACTCCACCCTCGCCGCTACCTTCCGCCGCCGCTGCGCCGCTCCCGGTTGGGGCCCCTGGCTCAAGGACAAATCCCAGTCCGGCGGCGGTGTCTTCGACCTCCTCATCCACGACATCGACATGGCCCTCTATCTCTACGGCACTCCCCTCCACGTCCGCGCCACCGGCTACGAAAACCTCTCTCAGCAAATCGATCTTCTCAACGCGGAACTCACCTACCCTAACTTCACCCTCACCATCGATGGTGGTTGGCATCCCGGCGCTTATCCCTTCTCGATGGAATTCACCGCCGTCACCACCGGTGGCACCATCGAATACCACTCCTCCCAGCCCAACCCCTTCCTCTACGTCCCCGGCGCTGAACCCGTCGAACTCGCCCCCCCCTCCCCCATTGACGCCTATCGCGAAGAGATCGCCTACTTCCTCGATTGCGCGAAAGACAACCGCGAGCCCTCCCGCTGCACTCCGCTCGATTCCGCCCGCGCCGTCTCCCTCGCTCACCTTTTGCTCGAATCCCGTTCACTCCAAGGAAAACAACTCTCATGCCAACTCTAAAACCCCTCGAACTCGGCTGTATCTTCTGGGCTCAGAACAACAAGTCCGCCCTCGAACAGATCCAGGCCCTCAAAGCCCTCGGCCTCCACTGCGCCCAACTCGGCTGCTCCGGCGAATACCGCATCGAAGGCAAAGCCTCCGAATGGAAAGCCGCCTGCGAGGCCGAAAACTTCACTCTCCTTGCTGTCGTCGCCGCCTATGACGGCGAAGACTACGCCGACATCCCCACCGTCGAGCGCACCGTCGGCTTCATCCCCCCCGCCACCCGCGAGGTCCGCGAGGCCCGTACCCTCGCTCTCTCTGACTTTGCCCGCGACATCGGCATCCCCGTCTTCGCCTGTCACGTCGGCTTCGTCCCCCACGACAAGTCCAACGAAAACTACATCGCCGTCCAGGCCATGGTCCGCCGCATCTGCGACCATTGCGCCGGCAACGGCCAGTTCTTCCACCTCGAAACCGGTCAGGAACCCGCCGAAGTCCTCCTCGACTTCCTCACCGACACCGCCAAGCCCAACCTCGCCATCAACTTCGACCCCGCCAATATGATCCTCTACGGCACCTCTGACCCCGTCGATGCCATGGAAGTTCTCAAGGGCCACATCCGCTCCGTCCACGTCAAGGACGGCGAATGGCCCGCCGGCCCTGGCCAACTCGGCGCCGAAAAACCCCTGGGGCAGGGAAGTGTCGGCATGCCCCGCTACATCGCCAAGCTTAAGGAAATCGGCTACTCCGGCCCCCTCGTCATCGAGCGCGAAGGCACCACCCCCGAAGTCTGGACTGAAAACATCCAGGGCGCCATCGCCCTCCTCAACACCCTTGTCTGATCTCCTCACCCTCCTCGGCGTCCAACCCGAATCCCGCGTCTCCCTACTCGGGATTCGGGACGCCCACTTCCTCCGCGCCATTCTCCCCAATCTCCTCAACCCCTCCCAGCACCGCGCTGCCTTTCACTCCGACCTCATCTTCCTCGGTGTCGATTCCCCCCAACAGCTCAAGCGCCTCTCCCCCCTCAGGAAATATCTCAAACCCCACGGCGCTTTCTGGATCGTTTACCCAAACGATCAGCCCCTCATCCCCCTTACCCTCATCCTCGCTGCCCTCGACAGCGCGGGCCTCACCGCCTCTGATTCCATTCCTTTCTCCTCCACCCACACCGCCCTGCACGCCACCCTCCCCGCCTAACCGCCCTCGCCTCTCCCCCTCGCACCTCCTCGCACCTCCTCGCCCCTCCCCCGCATCCAACCAATAAGCGATAATGAGAGATAGTCTTGGTAAGCAAATGAATTGGAAGTTCTTCTGGCGCCTCAACGCCCACATTCAGCTCGCCCCCGTGCTCGAGTCCGGTGAGGAAACCCTCATCGGTGGTCAGGCCGTCATGGAAGGCGTCATGATGCGCGCTCCCCATTCCTATTGCGTCTCCGTGCGCAAGTCCAATGGCGAAATCGTCAGCGAAACCGCCCCGCTCGCCAAGGTCAGTGAAAAATACCCCTTCTTCCGGTTCCCCGTCCTCCGCGGTCTCGGCACCCTCGGCCAAGCCATGAGCCTCGGCATGAAGGCCCTCAAATTCTCCGCCGACGTGCAACTTGCCGACGAAGCCGAAAAGAAGGGCGCCACTGCCGAAGCCGGCAAAAAGGGCCCCACCGAGATGCCCGCCTGGGCCATGGCCGGCCAGCTCGCCTTCAGCCTCATCTTCTTCATCGTTCTCTATAAGTTCGTTCCCCTCTGGCTCACCGAACAGCTCAAGTCCAACTACCCCATCCTCGAAGGCCGCATCCTCTTTAACCTCGTCGACGGCATCATTCGCATCGCTATCTTCCTCGCCTTCCTCTACGCCATCTCCCGCGCTGAGGATATCCGCCGCGTCTTCCAATACCACGGCGCCGAACATAAGGTCGTCTTCAACTACGAGTCCGGTAAGCCCGTCACCGTGGCCAATGCCCAGAGCTTCGTCACCTTCCACCCCCGCTGCGGCACCAGCTTCCTCATCGTCGTCATGCTCATTTCGATGGTCCTCTACATGTTCCTGCCCTTTGACACCATGCTCGGCAAATTCCTCGGCCGCATCGCCCTGCTCCCCGTTGTCGCTGGCCTCTCCTACGAGCTCATCCGCTATGCCGCCAAGCACAAGGGCAGCCTTCTCACCCTTCTCGCGCTCCCCGGCCTCTGGCTCCAACGCATCACCACCCAGCCCCCCGACGACGGCCAGGCTGAGATCGCCATCCATGCCCTCAACGGCGCCATGGAACTGGAAAAAAAACAAGGTGGCGAACTCGTCATCGCCTGATCCAATCCAATGTCCCGCATCCCTACCGACAAGCTCAACGATATCGAACAGCGCTTTGAACAGCTCAACGCTGACATGGCCAACCCCGAGGTGATCGCCGACCCCGATCGCTACCGCAAAACCGCCAAGTCCGTCGTCGACCTCGAGGATGTCGTTACCACTTTCCGCCGCTGGAAGGATCTCACCTCCCGCTACGAGCAGGCCAAGCCCATGCTCGCCGACCCTGACCCCGACATGGCCGAAATGGCCCGCGCCGAACTCGCCGAAGTCGAGCCCCTCATTCCTCAGGTCGAGGAGCAACTCCAGGTCCTCCTCATTCCCCAGGACCCCAACGATTCCAAGGACGTCGTCCTAGAAATTCATGCCGGCGCCGGCGGCGACGAAGCCAGCCTCTTCGCCGCGGAAATGTTCCGCATGTACACCCGCTACGCCGAACTCGTCGGCTGGAAGGTCGAACTCCTCGACGTCTCCGAATCCGGCGCCGGCGGCTACAAGAGCGTCTCGGCCATCATCTCCGGCAAAAAGGTCTACTCCATCATGAAGTACGAAGGCGGTGTCCATCGCGTCCAACGCGTCCCCGCCACCGAAGCCCAGGGCCGCATCCATACCTCCACCGTCTCCGTTGCCGTCCTGCCCGAAGCGGACGAAGTCGAAGTCCACATCGAAAATAAAGACCTCCGCATCGATACTTTCTGCTCCTCCGGCCCCGGCGGTCAGTCCGTCAATACCACCTATTCCGCCGTTCGCATCACTCACATCCCCACCGGCGTCGTCGTCTCCATGCAGGACGAAAAGTCCCAGATCAAAAATCGCGAAAAGGCCATGCGCGTTCTCCGCTCCCGCCTCTACGAACTCGAGATGGAAAAACAAAACGCCGCCCTTTCCTCCGAGCGCAAGTCCATGGTCGGCTCCGGTGACCGCTCCGAGAAAATCCGCACCTACAACTTCAAGGAAAACCGCGTCACCGACCACCGCATCGGCCTCACCATCCACCAGCTCGACCAGGTCATGGAAGGCAAGCTCGATCCCTTTATCAGCGCCCTCACGGCTCACTACAACGCCGAGAAGCTCAAGAGTGTCGCCTGATCTCACCATCGGCCAAGCCCTCAGGCAGGGCATCAAAATCCTCACCGAAGCCCGCATCGAGCCCCCCCGCCTCACCGCCGAACTCCTTCTCATGCACGCGCTCCAAAAAGAGCGCGTTTTCCTTTTCAGCCACTCCAACGACACCCTCTCCGAACTCGCCTGGATCCACTATGGCCGCTACCTCCACGAGCGCATCGCCGGCAAACCCGTCCAGTACATCACCGGCCGCCAGGAATTCTTTACCCGCGATTTCAAGGTAGCCCCCGGCGTCCTCATCCCCCGGCCCGAAACCGAACATCTCATCGAGCTCATCCTCGCCCTCCCCCAACCCCTCGGCTCCATCGCCGATGCCGGCGCCGGCTCCGGCGCCATCTGTGTCACCCTCGCCGCCGAACTCCGCCGCCCCGTCATCGCCATCGATCTCAGTGCCCAGGCCCTCGCCATCGCCCGCCAAAACGCCGCCTCCCACAAAGCCCCCGTCCACTTCCTTCAGTCTCATTGGCTCTCCGCCCTCCGCCCCGCCTCCCTCG
>Ga0068877_10004469_pt1 | contig 10923 bp, 6 predicted proteins | sample NOAtaG_FD_66437 | JGI IMG/M metagenome (GOLD analysis project Ga0068877, IMG submission 66437) | Freshwater lake microbial communities from Lake Erie, under a cyanobacterial bloom - NOAA_Erie_Diel6S_1000h metaG | ecosystem: Environmental > Aquatic > Freshwater > Lake | place: USA: Ohio, Lake... | reverse complement strand
GGGCAGGAGGTCGAGTGCCGCGTGCTGGCGATCGACCCCGACGAGCAGCGGCTCTCGCTCTCCATCAAGGCGCTCGCCCCGAAGCCGGCATCGGCGAAGCCGGATGCCGTGGAGACGGACGAGCCCGCGGCCGAGGAGCCGGCCACGCCGCCGGTGGTGAAGAAGCGGACCGCGCCGCTCAAGGGCGGCCTCGGCAGCGATTCGCAGGGCGCAAAGTTCGGCCTCAAGTGGTAGCGGCGGACGAATGGCCGCTCAACGCCGTTTTTGTCCCCCTGCTTGCGCATGGGGGCTTGTATGAAAACGGGCTCGGGGCTTGTATGAAAACGATCGCGTACGGTGGCTTTATGGCCGCAGGAACCCCGTTTCCCATACAAGCCCCCAGGCGCGAGCCGGGGGATCGTTCGCGTCGTCTTCAGTAAGGCCGCTCCGCCTCACTGGGCCTTGAGCGTCTCGAGCCAGGCGACGAGATCGACGAGCTCCTGCACGGAGAGCGTCGCGGCGAGGTCGGACGGCATCAGCGAGACGGGCTGCTTGACGAGTTCCTCGATCTCGCCGGCGGGCATCGTCGTGTCGATGCCGTCGGCCCCGCGAATCACCACCTCGCTCGGCGACTGCGAGACGAGCAGCCCCGTCACGCTGCGGCCGTCGTCGAGCAGGGCCGTGTGGGTCTCGTAGTTGTGGCTGATCGCCGCTGAAGGCGCGAGGATCGCCTCGTAGAGGCCCACCCGCGAGAGCTTGGCGCCGATCCCGGAGAGATTGGGCCCCACGGCCTTGCCCTCGCCGCCGACGATGTGGCACTTCGAGCAGGTGCCCGCGCCGGCGAACACGGCCTTGCCCCGCGTAGGATCGCCGCTCGCCTGTTTCACGAGTTCGGCGACGCTTGGCAGGCTCCCGCCCCCCTTCGGCGTCGGCATCGGCAGCACACCGGCGGCCGCCTGCTTCACCTGCGGCCAGGGGCACATCGCGATCGCCGCGGCGGCGGCCTGCGGCAACGCTCCCGTGAGCTGTCCCTCCTTCGCGAGGGCCACCAGCCGCTCCGCGCCCCCCTGGCTGCGGCCGAGGGCGAGGACGGCGGCCGACTTCACGTCGGGCCGCACCTCCGCCTCCGGCAGGAGCGACTCGAGGAACGTGATCGCCGGCGGAGTGCCGGCGATGCCGACCGCCGTCAGCAGCCGCGCGGCCGTCGGCGGATCGGCGTCGAGGACCGCCGTCCGCATCGCCCCGGTCTGGCCGAGTATCAGGGCCGTGCGGGCGGCTGCCGAGGCGAGCTGCTCCGACGTGGCCGGCTCGCGAGCGAGCGCGACCAACTCGGCGCCACGCGACTCGAGCTTGAACCGGCCGACGAGCTCGACGAAGGCCGGCGTGCCGAGCACGTAGCCCACGGCCTCGTCGATCCGCTTCGCGAGGACGGGATCGGCCGCATCGCGGCCGTCGAGCCGGGCCACGAGCTCCGGCAGGATCACGCGGAGCTTCTCGTCGGCCGCGGCAAATCGCGGTACGCATTCGCGGATCGCCGCGGACACCGCGGTCTGATCCTGAAAGTCGAGTCCGCGGACGAGTGCGAGCGACTCGCTCGTGGAGACCGTCGCATCGCCGATCAGCTCGCAGAGCATTCGCGGCGTCATGGCGGCCCGGCTCCGCCAGACGATTTCGCGGCCGGCCGGGGTCTTCCAGCCGTCCCCAACCTTCGCGAGCCAGGCGGTCAGGCGGCCGTCCCAGTGGCCGGTCGAGCCGAAGCCCGTCACCGCATCGGCGCCGATGCCGAGCGACTCGAGTTCCCAGCGGTCGCCAGCTGTGTGGGAGGCGGCGAGCGAGGCCCAGGCATGGTCGGCCCGCTCACCGGCGATGCCCCGGAGGGCGATGGCCAGTTCGCGCCGCACCTGCGGCGACGCATCGCCGACGAGCTTCTCGACGAGGCCAATGACGTCGCCTTTCGTGAGCCGGCACATCCGCACCGCGACGCACCGCAGGCTTTCGTCGCCATCTCCGGCCAGCCGGGTGATCCATTCAGGTGCTCGGCCGGGCAGCATGCCGGCCGCCCAGGCGAGGCGGGCCTTGAGCCGTGGTTCGGCAGCAGCTCCGAACGCCTTCGCCAATTCAGCGGCCGCGGCCTCCGGCTCCTTGGCCAGACGCTCGAGAGCCGTGGCGCGGGTCGAGCCGTTCGGACTGGAGAGTGCCGCCACCGCTCCGCCAATCGTCGCCAGATCGACGGCCGGCACGCTCCACTTCGAGCCCGCGGGCGCGATCCTATAAAGGCGGCCCTTTTCCGTGTCGCCCATGCCGTGGCCGCCGACGCCGGGGTCATACCAGTCGGCCACGATCAACGAGCCATCCGGCGCCACGCACACGTCGCTCGGCCGGAACCAGCGATCGGCCGAGCCGTCGACGAGCGTCTCCGACTCGGCGGCATAGCCGGCGCCCTCCGGCTGCACGTGATAGGCCCGCACCACGTTGGGCCCGGCGTCGCAATGGATGAGCGAACCGCGGAACCGCTCCGGCATCAGCGTCCCCTCGTAGACGCAGATGCCCGTGGGCGAACCGCCCCCCGTCAGCAGCAGGTTGGGCACGACGCCCGGATCGTTCTGATGCCAGTGCTGCAGCGGCACCTCGGACTCCAGGTTCGTCCGCGGCACCCGCCAGCCAGCGCCGGTCCGCTCGTCTACATAGCCGTAGTTGCCGTAGTCGAGCACGGCGTTGATCCGCACGCCGCGATTGCCGTCGTCGTCGTTGTCGCTCTGCCAGAGGCCGCCGAACGCGTCGACCGCCACCTCGTAGTTGTTGCGAAAATTGTGGCCGAGCACCTCGAAGTCGGTGCCGTCGGGCTGGCAGCGAAACACCATGCCCTGCCGGTAGGGCTTGCCGGTGTCGTTGACCACGTTGCCGAACCGGTCGGTGACCGGCTTGCCCTCCTTGTCGTGCACCGCCTTGCCCGTGTTGCCGAAGTTGAAGTACCAGCGGCCGTCGGGGCCGACCACGAAGGCGTGGACGGAGTGGTCGTGCTGGGGAATGCCCGTCTTCGTGAACAGCGACTCGCGGCGGTCGGCCTTCAGATCGCCGTCATCGTCGTGGAACACGAACACGTCGGGCGCGCACGACACGATCACCTTCCGCCCCGCCCCCTCCCCGATCACGCAGATGCCGAGGGCGGAATCGACGTCGCGGCCCTGATGAAACACCGTCTGCTTGTCGGAGGCGCCGTCGCCGTCGGTGTCTTCGAGCACGAGGATCCGATCCCCCTCCGGCCGCGTCTCCTTCTTGCCGCGGTAGTTGAGCACCTCGCACACCCAGATCCGGCCGCGGGCGTCGACGTCGATGTCGGACGGGCTGGAGAGGAGGGGTTCCTGGGCGACGAGCGTGGCCGTAAGGCCTTCGGGCAGCGTCAGCGGGGATTCAGCCGCCGCGGCGAGGGAGGTGGCGAGCAGCAGGCAGACCACCGATCGGAGGGCGTGCATGGCTGGGGGCTCCTGGGGGATCCTTTTATGGTAACCGCCCCGGAGGACGAGGCGACCCGCATCATCCCCCGGCTCGCAGGTCGGGCTGACGCCCGACAACCCCCGGCTTGCGCCTGGGGGCTTCCTTTCGCTTGTTGACATAAAAGCCCCCATGCGCAAGCAGGGGGATAATGCGGTGTCGATCCCGAAACAACCCGCATCATCCCCCGGCTTGCGCCTGGGGGCTTGTATTGGCAAATCATCCCCCGGCTTGCGCCTGGGGGCTTCTATGGGCGGGCGACCACGCGGGGGGCGATGACCTTCTTCCCCATCCACGGCACGAGGGCCTCGGGCACCTTCACGCTGCCGTCGGCCTGCTGGTGGTTCTCCAGGATCGCGATGATCGCGCGGCTGATGGCGATCGCCGTGCCGTTGAGCGTGTGCACGAACTGGGTGCCCTTCTCGCCGGGCTTGCGGTAGCGGATCGCGAGCCGGCGGGCCTGGTAGTCGGTGCAGTTCGACGTGCTCGTCACCTCGCCCCACTCCCCCTGCTCGCCGCGGCCCGGCATCCAGGCCTCGAGGTCGAACTTGCGGTAGGCCGGACCGCCGAGGTCGCCCGACGCCGTGTCGATCACGCGATACGGAATGCCGAGGCCGTCGAACAGCCGGCACTCGAGGTCGAGCAGCAGGTCGTGCATCGCCTCACTCTGCTCGTGCGCGGTGAAGGCGAACATCTCCACCTTCGTGAACTGGTGCACGCGGTAGAGGCCGCGGGTGGCCCGGCCGTGTGCGCCGGCCTCCGTGCGAAAGCAGTGGCTGATCCCGCAGAGCTTGAGCGGCAGTTCGTCGGCCTCGAAAATCCGCTCGTGGAAGGCGCCGCCGAGCGTGATCTCGGCGGTGGCCACGAGCGAGAGGTCGCTGCCGGTGATCGAGTAGATCTGGGTCTCTGGGCCACGGGGCATGAAGCCCGTGCCCTCGAGGATCGTGTCGCGAGCGAGGTCGGGCGTCGTCATCACCGTGAAGCCCTCCCGCATCAGCAGCTCGACGGCGTACCGCTGCAGCGCGAGCTCGAGGAGCACCGCGTCGTTGGTGAGAAAGTAGAAGCCGTGGCCGGCCACCTTCGCACCCGCCTCGAAGTCGAAGAGCTTCAGGGCCTCGCCGAGCTCGACGTGGTCGCGGGGCTTGAAGTCGAAGCTGGGCAGCGGCGTGGCACCGCGGCGGATCTCCACGGCGTCGGCCTCGCCGCCGACGGGAGCCGAGGGATGGGTGAGGTTGGGGATCGCCCGCAGGATCTCGTCGGCCTCGCGTACGATCTCGTCGGCCTTGGCCTCGAGCGCCGAAATCTCCTCCCGGAGCCGGCGGCCCTCCGCCTTCTTCGCCTCCCGCTCGGCGGCGTCGGCCGCCTTGCCGATCGACTTGCTCACCTGGCCGGCCTGCTGGTTGAGCCGGTCGATGTCGGCCTGCAGCTGGCGGCGGAGGCGGTCGAGGTCGGCGAACCGGGCCACGTCGGCCGAGGAGCCGCGGCTCTGGCAGTTGGCGGCGACGAGGGAGACGTTGTCGGCGACGAAGCGGCGGTCGAGCACGGGGACACTCCGGTGGATCGGGGCGGGCGGGGAAGGCGGACCGCGAAACGGCCGCGAAAGCCGTCCGCGGGACGCCTATACTAGTTCTGTTTGCCGGGCAAATGACTCCGCCCGGGCTCCGAAGTGTGCCAGACCCATGCCCGCCTCCGCCAGTGCCGCTGCCGAGCCGGAAACAGCCCTGCCAGTGCCGGAGACGCCGGCCCCCGAACGGGCGGCGAAGCCGAAGCGGCAGCCGCGGTACCACGTCGTGCTCTGGAACGACGACGACCACACGTATCACTACGTGGTGGCGATGCTCCAGAAGCTCTTCGGCCATCCGACGGAGAAGGGATTCCAGCTGGCGAAGCAGGTCGATCGCCAGGGCCGGGCGATCGTGCTCACGACCACGCTCGAGCATGCGGAGCTCAAGCGGGATCAGATCCACGGCTTCGGCGCGGATCAGATGCTCGCCCGCTCGAAGGGCTCGATGTCCGCCACGATCGAGGCGGAGCCGGCGTGACGGGCCAACGTCCCCCGGCTTCCGCCAGGGGCTTCCTTTGGGACGGTGGCATACAAGCCCCCATGCGCAAGCAGGGGGATCTCTTCCGGGCGGCTCCCACGAGCGGCGACGCACGACGGGTGTCCGACGAAAAAATGTCCGGGGTTTGCCGCGTGAAACCGATGCGAGCGCGTCGGCCCTTGCCATCGACACACGACGCGGCCATAGGTTGAACGTGCCGGGACGAAATCCGAGAGCCGATGGCTCGCGGGCGTCATCCCGACATCATCTCGGACGACGAGTTGCTGGGCCCTTCGGCTCTTTCCGAAGCCCCGGCGCAGCGTAGGCCGACGTGGACTTGCGACGAAAGTCGTTCCCCACGAACGCCTGGTTCCCTGCGCCGAAACGCACGTCGGCGTGACCATGTGCATCGGATGCCGCACGACCGATGCGGAGATTCGTCATGCGACTGTCACGTGCGCATCTGCCCGGACTGGCCCTGATCCTCCTGGGATCAGTTTTTGGCGCTAGTCCAGTCAATGCAGTCAACTACAACTTCAACAACGGCCCCGAAGGCTGGTATGCGGAAAATTTCAACACGTCGGCCACGAACTGGGTATGGGACGGATCTCCGACGGCGGGCTACTGGACCGTCGACGGCGAATCGCGGTCGTTCGGCGACGTGTCCGCCAACTACCTCTACAGCCCGATCCTCTGTGCCACGAAAGATGGCGTGACGATCGAGGTGCTGCACCTCTTCAATTTCGCCACGTTCACGGGCACGAGCGGCACGATCCCGACGGGGCTCGGGCAATTCCAATACCGCGTGATCTCGTCAGGCAGCGGTTTTCAGGCCAGCCCGGTCACCTTCACGGACATCGCGCCGACCTATCCCGTCACCGCTCCACCGACGTTTCCTCTGGAGGTCGGCCTCGCCTGGGAAGGTCAGTCGCCGGAATTCGGACCGGCAGCTTGGAAAAATTCCAAAGGCGACATTCCGCTGCTCGAAGGCGACGTCTTTCAGGTGCGGTTCGTCAACACGCATCTCGGGCCCTACGACTCCTCTTACAATCCGACGCCCGCGTGGCGAATCGACGAAGTTCGGTTCACAAACGTCGTCGAGTGTGTGCCCGAGCCGGGCACGCTCGCACTCGCGGCGATCGGCGGAATGGCGATCATCGGCCTGCGGCTTCGGCGCAAGCCGTGGGCCCGGAAGCTGGGCAGCTCAGCCGTCGCGGGGATCGGGTTGTCGCTGCTCGCGATCGCGTGCGCCCTGGCGATGCCGCCGCCGGTGAAGGCCGACGTGCTGTTCGACTTCCAGGTCAACCAGAATGGCAACGTGCCGGGCGTGACGTGGACGGAATCACAACAAAACAGTGTGCCGCTGAGCAACCGCTGGACGTACTACTCCACGGGTGACAAACGGTGGGGCGTGCTCGCAGCGGGGGCCGACAGCATTCTCTCGGGAAAGGCCGCCCATCTGACGAGCAGCACGTTCAGCGGCATCGTCGACGGCCTTCCGGCTCAGAACGCCCGCATCAGTCTCGCCCACAATTTCTTCCTGCCGCCATCGGGCACGGGCGGCCCGCGGCCGATCACGCTGGGCGAGCTTCAGTACCGGCTCAACAACAGCGGAACGTGGATCGGCCTGCCAGTCTCGGCCTACACGAGCGGCGGATCCATCAACACCGATGACCCGGTGTTCGGCCCCTCCCCGTTCAAGAATCCGAACTTTCCCGTCAATCCGACACCGGTGTATGTGAATCAAACGGCGTTCGTCGCGCCGACCTACGTCACGCCGACGACTGCACCGCTGGTTCCCTATGTGGCCCCGGGGGGTGCGGCGTTCGTGGGCCTGACGGATGGCTGGTCGTCGTTGTACGTGCCCAGCCAGGCGTTTCTCAACATCAACACCGGGCTGGCTCCCGAGGGCATTACGTCGCTGCAACTGCGACTCACGAACGCGAGCATCGGGGGCAACTGCGTGAGCGGCGAGGGCTGGAATGTGCGGATGGTGTCCGTGGAATTCGACACCGTGCAGCCCCCCGTGCCCGAGCCGGGCACGCTCGCCCTCGCCGCGGCGGGAGGCGGGGCGGCGTGCGCGGCCCGGGCGTGGCGACGCCGGCGATCACCAGCGGCCCTCGAGACCGAGTGAGAGGCCCTGCACCACGACGCTGCCGCCGGTGTCGGTCGCACCCTTGATCGGGTCACCGTTGGGGCAGAGTGTCTGCCGGTCGAACTGATTGGGAGCCAGCGCCAGCCCGCCCAGCCAGAAGATCGCATACCCGGCCCGCAATGAGATCCGCTCCGTGATGTCGTAGACACCCGTCACGCCCAGCTCGCCGACGAAGGCCGCCCGGCCCGTGCTCGTACCCACGGCAAGCACGTCGGGAGCAACGGTGGGGTCGGTCGTGGAGAACCGGGACGCCTGCCGCGCATCGTTGTAAAAGACGCCCGCCTTGCCGATGCCCTCGATCCGGAACGGTCCGCCGAGCCCGTAGAGAATCGAGTCGGCACCGATCTGCATGCCGTAGAGATCGTTGGCCGTCTGCGTCCGGTAGCTGCGGGTGTAGGGATCACCGAACTGGGGATCCGGTGTCGTCAGAGACTGGAGGCCGACTCCGTCATTCCACTCCACCCAGCGGAACCCGGCCAGCCAGCCAAGCCGGCCAGCGGTCGGAAACCGCCGATTGACCTCGAAGCTCTGCAGCGAGCTCGACATCCGGCCACCGGCGGTGTCGCGGAGCGTCTCTGTGTCACAGCAGTAGAGGCCGTGGGGCTGCGTGTCGAGGTAGCCGCCCTCGGTCGTCGGCAAGGATCGCGTTGCGGTAAATGACTGGACTCGCAGGTAGTTGAACTCGATCGCTCCCATGTCGCCAGTGTGGCGAAAGAGAGTGAAGCGTGGGCCGGCCGCCATCCCGCTCTGGAAGTCCGACGCCGCGAGAGCGACTCCGTCTGACTCGAACGTGTCGGGGTTGGCAAAGTCATAGAAGGGCACGGAGCTCGGCGCATCCCGCCACAGGAGCAGGGCTTCCGTGCGGCCCGTCCACACCGGATCCTGCCCGAGCGGGTCGAGCAGCCGGCAGGGGACGTCGCAGCAGGTGTTGGCGAAACAGGGATCCATGATCACGATGTCCGGCGGCGGCGACGCCCCATCCGCCGCATGTGTCCAACGGCCCCCGGCAAGCACCCCGACGACCGCCATCGCCACCCTCATCCACCACCTCGTCACAGGCATGACCCACCCCGTTTGTCGCTGTTTTTCCCGAACCGCCCCAGGCGACCCCCACCTAGGCGGGGTATTTATCGGACACCCACCTAGGGGGGGTTTGGGGTTTGGCGTTGATAGCCGGTCGCGATGACTGGGTTGACTCTGCCGGCGGCCCGTCCGAAGCATCGGCCCGAGGGGGCATCAGGCCTCCTCCGGAACGTCCGCACGCAGGCGGGCGAGAAACCAGCAAGCAGGAACGCTCTCAGCCATGGACCAGGCACGCCGCCGGCAGGGAATTGCCGGCCCCGAATCGTTGGAATCGCGGATCGCGCTCACCGTCGATCCGAGCCTCTCGGCGCAATGGAACCTGGCCGCGATCGACGCGGCCGAGGCGTGGCAGACCACGACCGGATCCCGCAGCGTCGTCGTCGCGATCGTGGATTCGGGGATCGACTTCAACCACCCCGACCTCGCCGCCAACATCTGGACGAACTCGCGGGAGATCGCCGGCAACGGCCGTGATGACGACGGCAACGGCTACATCGATGACATCCACGGCTGGGACTTCGTGGACAACGACAACCTGCCGCAGGACGGCTTCTGGCACGGCACCCACGTGGCCGGCATCATCGGCGCCGTGGGTAACAACGGCATCGGCGTGAGCGGCGTGAGCCAGCAGGTGTCGATCCTGCCGCTCCGGTTCCAGAACGACTCCGGCCTGGGCTACACCGGCGCCGCCGTCTCGGCCCTGAATTACGTCACGCGGCTGAAGCTGGCCGGCGTGCCGATCGTCGCCACCAACATCAGCTGGGGGGGCGGCACGAGCACGTCGCTCTCGCTCCAGACGGCGCTCCAGGCCCAGGCGAACGCCGGCATCACCGTCGTCGTGGCCTCGGGCAACAATGCGGGCGACAACGACGCCCTGCCGCGGTATCCCAGCAGCTATCCGTTCGAGAACATCATCTCCGTGGCCGGCTCGGATGCGTCCGACAACCTGCTCGGGTTCTCGAACTACGGGGCCACGAGCGTGGACCTCGCAGCCCCGGGGGCGGGCATTCTCTCCACGCTTCCCGGCAACAACTACGGTGCCATCTCCGGCACGTCGATGGCCGCGCCGCACGTGACGGGAACCGTGGCGCTCTTGGCGTCGGTGCGGCCCAACGCCTCGGCAGGCCAGATTCGCTCGGCGATCCTGGGCTCCGTCGATGCGGTGCCCGCCCTCGCCGGCAAGGTGGCCACCGGTGGCCGGCTCAACGCCTTCGCGGCGCTCGGCCGGGTCATGGCCGCCGTGCCCGCGCCCGGCACGCCTCCCGCACCGCCGCCGCTGCCGCCGCCGCTGCCGCCTCCGCCACCGCCTCCTCCCCCACCGCCGGTCGTGAACACGCTCCTGGCCAGCGACACGTTCAATCGCGCGAATGCGACGACGCTCTCGGCGCCGTGGTTGACGCAGGCCGGCCGGTTCGCGATCGCGAGCAATCGGATCGTGGCCAAGTCAACCGGCACCTCGCAGGCCGTGATGGGCGGCGTGTCGGCGGCTGACGCGACCGTGAACTCCACGGTGTCGCTCGGCACGAGCAGCTCGGCAGGACTCGTGCTTCGCGCGACCGGCGGCGTGAACGGCAGCATGTACTGGGGCGTGCTCACCCGCTCGAGCGGCGTCGTCTACGCCCGGATCTGGAAGATCCAGGGGGGTGTCGCGACGCGGCTCGCCTCCGTGAAGGCGCCGAGTTCGAGCGGCCTGCTCGAATTCTCGGCGGTGGGCACGCGGCTTTCGCTCGCGCTCAACGGCCGCCAGCTCGTGGCCTTGAACGACGGCAGCATCAGCGGCGCCGGCTCCGTCGGCTACCGCTACAAGGGCGCCGGCGGCATCGCCGATTCGTTCACGGCGCGAAAGGCGTGAGCCTGCATCTCAGGCGCGTCGTTGATCCGTAGGCCCACCCAAAAGCCCGGGGCGGAAGCCCGGGGATCCCCCGGCTTCCGCCGGGGGCTCGCGTGAACATCGTCACGCACGAGGCTCGCATGAGTGCCGTAGGCCGCGAAGGCGGCGGTGCGGGCTTCTTCGCCGCCAGCCGAGTCGCGGAAGCCGGCCATCCGCACGGAGCCGCCGCGGCTTGGCACCGCGCCGAAACTGAAGGCCACCTGGTAGACGCCGGTGGATCCGGCCCGGCCCGAGCCGGCACGGGACGGGTTGTAGGCCGAGTTGCCGAAGCCCGAGACGCC
>Ga0068877_10004464_pt1 | contig 10927 bp, 10 predicted proteins | sample NOAtaG_FD_66437 | JGI IMG/M metagenome (GOLD analysis project Ga0068877, IMG submission 66437) | Freshwater lake microbial communities from Lake Erie, under a cyanobacterial bloom - NOAA_Erie_Diel6S_1000h metaG | ecosystem: Environmental > Aquatic > Freshwater > Lake | place: USA: Ohio, Lake... | reverse complement strand
TATCCAGCTTGATCTAGGACGCGCTGTCTTCCTCGACCAGATGGCGAATCGAGGCCTTCATGTAATCGTAGCCGGTGATGAGTGTCAGCACCGCGGCGACCCAGAGCAGGAGCAGGCCGATGAGACGCGTCCAGTCGGCGGGCAGGAAGGCGTCGCCCGCCGGCCCGGCAATGAGGAAGCCAAGGCAAACGAGCTGCATCGCGGTCTTCCATTTCGCGAGGCGCGAGACCGGCACGGAGACCTTCAGTTCCGCGAGATATTCGCGCAGGCCCGAGACGAGGATTTCACGGCTGAGGATGACGATCGCCGCCCAGATCGACCAGGAACGGATCGTGCCATCGGCCACCAGCATCAGCAGGCAGGCGGCAACCAGCAGCTTGTCGGCGATGGGATCGAGCATGCGGCCCAGAGAGGACTGCTCCTGGTAGAGCCGTGCGAGATAGCCATCGAGATAATCCGTGATGCCCGCGAGCGCATAGATCGCCAGCGCCCACCAGCGCATGCTCGGATCGCCCGGCCAGAACAGCAGGCCCACCACCACGGGAATGGCCAGGATGCGCCCATAGGTGAGCACGTTGGGCAGCGAGAACGGTCGAAGCTTCCGAGGCGGCATGTCTCTTAGCACCATGCCGGAGCAGAGCGGGTCAAGCCTTGCGGGGCTGAAAAATTCGCTGCTTCCACGGCATCAGCGCCCACCTTCGTGGAAGTGATCATAAACCAGCCTAGCCGTGGCCTCGTTGATGCCCGGCACGCGGGCGAGATCATCATAGGAGGCGCGGCTCACCGCCTTTGCCGTGCCGAAATGCAGGAGAAGCGCCCGCTTCCGGCGCGGCCCGATCCCGCTGATCTCGTCGAGCGGATTGGCGGTGAGCGCCTTCCTGCGCCGGGCGCGATGCGTGCCGATGGCGAAACGATGCGCTTCATCCCGGAGGCGCTGGATGAAATAGAGCGTGGGGTCACGCGGCGGAAGGCGGAAGGGCTCGCGGCCATGCAGGACGAATTGCTCGCGCCCCGCATCGCGATCCGGCCCCTTGGCGACACCCACGAGCGGCAGATCGGTGATGCCCAATTCGGCGAGCACCCCGCGCACAGCCTCGAGCTGACCCTTGCCGCCATCGATCAGCACCAGATCGGGCCAGGCAGGCAAGGCCTCGGGATCGTCCGGCTTCTCGTTGCGTGGCGATTCCTTGAGGAGCCGTGCGAAACGCCGCTGCATCACCTCGCGCATCATGCCGAAATCGTCGCCGGGGGTCATCTCGGTCGATTGGATGTTATAGGTCCGGTAATGCGTTTTCGAGAACCCGCGAGGACCGGAAACGATCATCGCGCCGACGGCATTGGTGCCGGAGATGTGGGAGTTGTCAAAGACATCGATGCGCCGCGGCGGTGAAGCCAGATCGAAGGCCTGTGCGAGGCTCGCGAGAAGCTTCTCCTGGCTGGCGCTTTCGTTGAGGCGCCGGCTCAGCGCCTCTTTCGCATTGGTCAGCGCGTGTTCGACGAGATCGCGCTTTTCGCCGCGCCGGGGCGTGGCGATCTCGACCCTGTGGCCCGCCCGCGCCGAGAGCGCCTCAGCCAGCAGCGCGCGATCCTCGATCATCTCGGAGAGCAGCACGAGGTGGGGCGCGGGGCGCTCGTCATAGAATTGCGCGAGGAAGGCGCCGAGCACTTCCGCCGGCTCCATCGCGCGGTCGGCGCGCGGGAAAAAGGCACGATTGCCCCAGTTCTGGAAGGTGCGGAAGAAGAACACTTCCACGCAGAACTGCCCCGCCTCGGCATGGATCGCGAAGACATCCGCCTCCGCGACCTCGCTCGTGTTCACGCCCTGCTGGGCCGAGATCGCGGAAATCGCCGCAAGACGGTCACGGTAGCGCGCGGCGGTCTCGAATTCCATGGACTCGGAGGCCGCCTGCATCGCCGATGCGAGGTGCTGGCGAATGGCCTGGCTCTTGCCGTCGAGGAAATCGCTGGCCTCGCGCACGAGCGCCGCATAGCCTTCGCGCGAGATTTCACCGGTGCAGGGCGCCGCGCAGCGCTTGATCTGGAAAAGCAGGCAGGGCCGCGAGCGGTTCTCGTAGACCGAATCAGCGCAGGAACGCAGCAGGAAGGCGCGTTGCAGCGTGTTCAGCGTGCGATTGACCGCGCCAGCCGAGGCAAAGGGCCCGAAATAGCGTCCCTTGCGGTTGCGCGCGCCGCGATGCTTGGTGATCTGCGGAGCTTGGTGATCGCCCGTGATGAGGATGAACGGGAAGGATTTGTCATCCCGCATCAGCACGTTGTAGCGGGGCTTCAACTGCTTGATGAGGTTCGTTTCCAACAGAAGCGCCTCGGCTTCCGTCGTGGTGGTCACGAACTCCATCTGCGCCGTCTCGGCGATCATCCGGGAGATGCGGTTGTTCGGCGCATCGCCGCGCGCATAAGACGAGACGCGCGCCTTCAGGTTCCGCGCCTTGCCTACATAGAGCACCTCATCCGTTGCCGAAATCATCCGGTAGACACCCGGCGAACCCGGCAAGGTCTCCCAGAAGGCGCGGATCACGGCCATGCCGGTTGCGAGCCGGCGCGGCAGATCGGCCAGGTCGAGCATCACTTCCGGCGGATGGTAATCCGAGCCTGACGAGGCCAACGCCTCGTCCTCTTCGAGGTCATCATCCTCGAAGGTCGTTCCCCCATCGATGATCTTGCGGCTGGTCATGCCCGAGACATAGGCGTTCGGCGTGATTCCGCAAAGGTTGAGCAAACGCCCTGAGCCGATATTAACCACGGTTGTCTTCGGCCGGCGGACCGGCTTTGCATCCCGGCCAGGCAGCGTTAAGAAACCGTTGACCAATTTCCGGCGGTGACATGGTTCGGCATTTCCCCTCCCTCCCGGCTTCGCGCCTGACGCTTGCCCTGGGCCTCGCTCTGGGCCTTGCAGCCTGCAATGGGCCGCGGATGACGGCGACGGCCAATCTCGCGTCCCTTCGTCCCGAAGCGGCAACCATCGTGATCCTCGGTGTCTCCGGCCCCTCCGACGAGCAGGGTCAGCGCTTTGCAGCCATCTTCGCGCAGGAGGCACGCAGCCGCGGCTTCGTGATGGCGGAAGCGAATGCGCCGGTCGCGACCACGCGCCTCAAGGCCTATCTCGACAGCTTCACCGGAACGGATGGCCGCCCGGCGATCTCCTATGTGCTGCTGACCTCGGTCGATGGGCGCACGAGCACCAATCGTGTCTCGGGCATGGTGCCTTCCCAGGCGCCGGGCTGGGCTGGCCTTGATGATGGCGCAATGCGCCGGGTCGCCGCCGCAAGTCTCGACGAGCTGACCCGCCAGCTCACACGCCAGCCGGGCGCGGCCGGCGAGGTGGCGGCGGCGGGCGAGGACAGTCCATGATGCTTTCGGCCAAGTCCTTGGTGAAGATTCGTTTTTTCCGTCGTCGATTTTGCACAGAGTCATTTTGCACAGAGTCATGGCCGTCATCATGGCCGTCATGCGCATGTCATGTTGAAACGCGGGGCCAGTCGCGCTAGCAGCACGACAGACGAGGAGGCTTCCCCATGGACAAGATCAAGCTCGTGGCGGGCAATGCGAATCGCCCGCTCGCGGAAGCCATCGCGGCCTATCTCCAGCAGCCGCTGACGAAGTGCCAGGTTCGGCGCTTCGCCGACATGGAGATCTTCGTCGAGATTCAGGAAAACGTGCGCGGCGAGGATGTGTTCATCCTGCAATCGACCTCGGCACCGACCAACGACCACCTGATGGAACTGCTCATCATCATCGATGCGCTGCGCCGCTCCTCGGCCAAGCGCATCACGGCGGTGGTGCCCTATTTCGGCTATGCAAGGCAGGATCGGAAATCCGCCGCACGCACGCCCATTTCCGCGAAGCTTGTGGCTAATCTCATCACGCGCGCCGGCGCGGATCGCGTGCTGACGCTCGATCTTCATGCCGGGCAGATCCAGGGCTTCTTCGATATCCCGGTGGACAATCTCTACGCCGCGCCGGTGATGGTGAAGGACATCAAGGAACGCCTCGATACCTCGAAGGTGACCGTGGTTTCGCCCGATGTGGGCGGCGTCGTGCGCGCCCGCGCGCTTGCCAACCGCATCAACGCGCCGATCGCCATCGTCGACAAGCGTCGCCCGCGCGCCGGCGAATCGGAAGTGATGAACATTGTCGGCGATGTCGAAGGGCAACATTGCATTCTGGTCGACGACATCGTGGATTCGGGCGGCACGCTCTGCAACGCCGCCGATGCGCTGATGGAGAAGGGCGCCAAGGATGTGCGCGCCTATATCACCCATGGCGTGCTCTCGGGCGGCGCGGTGGCGCGCATCACGGCCTCGAAGATCACCGAACTCGTGCTGACCGACACCATCCAGCCCACGGAAGCCGTGCGCGTGGCGAAGAATATCCGCGTGATTTCCGTTGGCTCGCTGCTCGGCGAGGCGATCAAGCGCACGGCGGGCGAGGAAAGCGTCTCGACGCTCTTCGATTGATCCTGTCGCGCGTTCAGCCGGAACGCGGACCCAGATCCTTCGAGAAATACGAGCCGGTGCGGCGATACCCGTTCTTCAGGTAGAGCTGGTCCACGCCCGCGCCCTCCTCCGTATCGAGCTGGACGAGGTTGCACCCATCCTCCAGTGCGCGCTGCTCGGCGAACTCGATCAGCAGCCGGCCATAGCCCTTGCCGCGATGCTTCTGGTCCACCACCACATGCTCGATATAGGTCACGAAGCCATCGTGGATGTTGTGGTTCGGCACCATGCCGATGACGCCGATGAGCTCGTCCACGCTTTCCGCGATGAACATGCGATAGCCCGTGGCCCGCGCCACGAAGACGCGACGGGCATAGGTCTGCATATCGAGCTGGGGGATCAGCTGGCGGATGGTCGGGTAGGCCCGGTAATAATCCGTGTCCGATCGGGCTTCGCGGATGGTGATGTCACTCGGTGTCATGATCAGGTCCATGGGCTGGGATACCCTTGTCGCCGATCGGGCCGGGGAAAGGCAAGAGCCCGCAGCCTGAACCGGCCGGATCTTGCTGATCGGGGCATGATCAGGCCGCGCGGGCGGAGATCAGGAACTTGTCCATCTCGGATCGCAGGGTCTCGGCCTGTTCGGCGAGGTCACGCGCGGCGCTCATCACCTGAGCCGATGCCGCGCCGGTATTCGTGGCCGCCTCGTTCACATGCACGATGTTGCCCGAGACCTGCGTCGTACCGATAGCCGCAAGCTGGACGCTCTGCGCGATTTCCGATGTGGCCCGTCCCTGCTCTTCCACCGAGCCGGCAATTTCCTGCGCGATTGCGTGGATCTTCTCGATCTTCCGGCCGATGCCGCGCATCGCCTCGATCGTGCCGTTGGTGACATCCTGGATGCCGGCGATCGTCGCGGCGATTTCATTCGTCGCGCGGGTGGTCTGGCCCGCGAGGTCCTTCACCTCGTTGGCGACAACCGCGAAGCCGCGGCCCGCCTCGCCCGCCCGCGCCGCCTCGATGGTGGCGTTCAGCGCGAGCAGGTTGGTCTGCGAGGCGATGCCCTGGATCAGCTCGATCACGCTGCCGATCTTGTCGGCGGCCTGAGAAAGCTGCTGGATCTTCTCGTCCGTGGTGCCGGCGGCATGCACGGCGTCCGTGGCGATTTCCGAGGATTGCCGCGCCTGCCGCAGGATCTCGCTGATGGAGGCGGAAAGCTCCTCGCCCGCCGCCGCGACACTCTGCACATTCCCTGTGGCCGCCTCTGCGGATTGGGCAACCGAATTGCTCTGCTGCAGGGTTTCCTCAGCCGATCCGGCGAGGCTTTCCGCCGCGGCCTGCAATTCGGAAGAAGCGGATACCACGGTGGACATGACCATGCCGGCGCGGGATTCAAACTCCGTGATCGCCGCCTCGAGACGCTGGCGACGCTGCTCGCGGGCGAGCTGCTCCGCTCCGGTTGCCGCCGTGAGGCGATCCGCCTCGAGCCCATTGTCGCGGAAGACGAGAAGCGCCTTCGCCATGTCGCCGATCTCGTCCATGCGCGCCGTGCCGGGCACCTCTGTCTGCCACTGGCGATCGGCGAGCTTCGTCATCGCGCCGGTCATGGCGCGCAAGGGGAGCACCGCCCAGAGGAAAATGGCGGCCAATGCGAGGCCCAGTCCGGTGATGATGCCGATGAAGGAAAACACGATCGAAATGCGTTTGGCCCAGACCGCCTGCTCCTGAACGGCGAGCGTGAGGCTGTCGGACTGCCGTTCCATCTCCACGAGGAACGGATCGATCACCGCGCTCATCGCGCGTTCGCGAACCCGGACGTCTCGCGTGAAGGTCTGGTAGGCCAGATCCGGCTGCCCGGCCATCGCCTGTTGCCGCACGGCGCCGAAGGCCTGGATGACCTGCTGGCCCAGGGCATCGAAATTCACGAGAATCGCGCGATCCGCATCGCCGAGCGTCGGCAGGAAGCGGGTGGAGAGATCCTGAAGGGCCTTGATGCGGCGGTCGACATTCTCCGCCATGGCGCGCCGGCTCTCGGCATTCTGGTCCAGCACGAGGTTCAGCAGGTCGCGCTGCACGGCGCGGCTGGTCGCCCGGATCTCGGAGGCGAGGAACGCCTTCTGGTGCGCCGCGCCCGCATGCCGGGAAAGGTCGCGACCCTGTTCGAGAACAGAGTAGCTCAGCCCTGCGAGGGCCGCCGCGATCAGCGCCAGAAACGCAACCGGAAGCACCAGCTTGAATGCGAGATTAAGGCGCATGATGGCAAAATTCCTGTCTTTTTCCCGCTAAAATTCGGTTAGACACCGAAAACGTTAACGAAGATCGAAAGAGATGGCCGGCAAAGGGTTGGCGTCTCGACTGACCCTGGCCGCACCCTGCGGCGGCCGGAACTCCAGAAACCCGGCCCGGGCACCAAGATTGAACCACCCGGCCCTGATCTTGACAACTTGCCCGGAACAACCGGCCTGCCTGGCGCTTTCCGACCCAGCCCCGCCCCCCGGCTTCGGCATCCATCGCCGGGGCCCTGCAGGCAGGAAAATTGAAATTGCGCGGAATTCCGCAATCCTCGGGCACCCGCAGACAGGAAGCAGCCGGAAAGAACGGCGCCTTGCCGGAACCCGCGTTGCTTGTTGCGCGCTCATTCTTGCCCTTTCGGACCAATTCCCCTATAGCCCCGCTCACCCGCGCTGACACCCCTGGAGGTCGCGGGCCCATCCGTTCCCGCAAAAGGGGGGCCCCAAGGCCGCCCGGCGGGACATTTTTGTTGGAGAAACACCATGGCTTCTCTGAAGCAGCTCGCGGCGAAGACCCGCGAGGGGGTTGGCAAGGGGGCCGCCCGTGCAATCCGTAAGGAAGGCCGTGTTCCGGCCGTCATCTACGGTGCCGGCCAGCCGCCGATCGCCATCTCGCTCGAATACAAAGAGACGAACAAGCTGATCTATGCCGGCCATTTCCTGACGACGGTTTTCGAAATCGATGTCGACGGCAAGAAGGTCCGCGCCATCCCGCGTGACTACCAGCTCGATCGCGTGCGCGATTTCCCGATCCATGTCGACTTCCTCCGCCTCGCGGAAGGTTCGACCGTGCGCGTCGAGATCCCGGTCCACATCACGGGCCAGGAAGTCTCGCCGGGCCTGAAAGGCGGCGGCTCGCTGAACCTCGTTCGCCACGCCGTGGAGCTGATCGTTCCGGCCGACGCGATTCCCGAGGCCATCACGGTCGACGTGTCGAAGTCCAGGATCGGCGATTCGATCCATATCTCGGCGGTCACGCTTCCCGCTGGCGCCAGGATGCCCGCTGGCGGCGAGAAGGATCTCACCCTCGTCACCATCACCGGCACGGCGAAGGAAGAGGCCTGAGCCCTCACCGGCGCGACAGCGCCGGCACCCATCCTTTTCGGGCCGGGTTCGCGACGAGCGATCCGGCCCGTTCCATGTCTGGAACAGGCTGCGATTGGGTGGAAGCCGGAAAAAACGCGAAAAGCATGCGAACACAACCTCCTCTGGAAGGCGTTGCGATGCGGCTCCTGGTCGGCCTCGGCAATCCCGGTGCCAAATATGCCGGAAACCGGCACAATATCGGCTTCATGGCGCTCGACGCGATCGCGAAGGCACACCGCGCGGCACCCTGGCGCGCGCGCTTTCAAGGCGAGGTCGCCGAGGTGACGCTCGAAGGCGAGAAGGCCCTGCTCCTGAAGCCGCAGACCTTCATGAACGAGAGCGGCCGGGCCGTGCGCGCCGCGATGGATTTCTACAAGCTGCCGCTCTCGGCGCTCCATGTGCTGCATGATGAACTCGATCTCCCGGCAGGCAAGCTGCGCGTCAAGACCGGCGGCGGCATTGCAGGCCATAACGGCCTGCGTTCGATTTCCGCCCATTGCGGCAATGATTACGCCCGCGTTCGGCTCGGCATCGGCCATCCCGGCGACAAGGCGCAGGTGCATGCCTATGTGCTGAATGATTTCGCCAAGGCCGAGCAGCCCTGGCTGGAGCATCTCTGCGCGGCCATCGCCAGCCATGCCGCGCTGCTCGGCCAGAATGATGCGCTCTTCGCCAATCGCGTGCATGTCGCGATGGAGAAGGCGGGGCATGCCGAGGCGAAGACCTCGCGCCAGGCTGAACAAGCGAAAAAGGCTGGACAGGGCGAGGAACCTCGCTGAAAAAGCAGCGCAACTTCAGAAATTTTGGCGGCGCGGCCGCCTATTGCACGGAACGGACATCATGGGTTTCAAGATGGGCATCGTGGGCTTGCCGAATGTCGGCAAGTCCACCCTCTTCAACGCGCTCACACAGACCGCCGCCGCGCAGGCCGCGAATTACCCTTTCTGCACCATCGAGCCGAATGTGGGCGATGTCGCCGTGCCGGATCCGCGGCTCGATGCGCTCGCGGCGATTGCCAGCTCGAAGGAGATCATCCCGACCCGCCTCACCTTCGTGGATATCGCCGGCCTCGTGCGCGGCGCCTCGCGCGGCGAAGGCCTCGGAAACCAGTTCCTCGCCAATATCCGCGAGGTCGATGCCATCGCCCATGTCGTGCGCTGCTTCGAGGACAGCGACATCACCCATGTCGAGGGCAAGATCGACCCCCTGGCCGATATCGAGACCATCGAGACCGAGTTGATGCTCGCCGATCTCGACAGCCTCGAGAAACGCATCGTCGCCATCGAGAAGAAGGCGAAGGGCGGCGACAAGGAAGCGAAAGAGGCTTTCGACCTGATGAGCCGCTCGCTCACCCTGCTGCGCGAGGGCAAGCCGGCGCGCCTCGTCGAAGTGAAGCCGGGCGAGGAGCGTGCCTTCCGCATGCTCGGCCTGCTGACCTCGAAGCCGGTTCTCTATGTCTGCAATGTCGAGGAAGGCTCGGCGGACAAGGGCAATGGCTTCTCGGCGCGTGTTTTTGAACGCGCGAAGCAGGAAGGGGCGCGCGCGGTCGTCGTCTCGGCAAAGATCGAGAGCGAGGTCGCGGTGCTGCCGCTCGAGGAGCAGAAGGAATATCTCGAGGCCATCGGCCTGGAGGAGCCGGGCCTCAACCGCGTCATCCGCGAGGGCTATGCGCTCCTGGGCCTCCTCACCTATTTCACGGTCGGGCCCAAGGAAGCGCGCGCCTGGACGATTACGGCCGGAACCAGGGCCCCGGTGGCCGCCGGCGTGATCCACACGGATTTCGAGAAGGGGTTCATCCGCGCCGAAACCATCGCCTATGCCGATTACATCGCCCATAAAGGTGAGGCCGGCGCGCGCGAAGCTGGCAAGTTCCGCCTCGAAGGCAAGGATTACGAAGTGGCCGATGGCGACGTGTTGCATTTCCGCTTCGCAAACTGAGCCTTTGCGCCGGGCGAGGCGGATGATCGCGTTCTTGACTTGCCGTTTACGGATGCAACCTTAGTCTTGTTCCCCAGGGGGGATCGGGACGGAGGCTTGTCGATGTCGGCTGTGACGATGTGCGTTCGGGCGGTTTATTGGCGTTCGCTTTATCTGGTTCTTTTGCCTCTGGTTTTCCTGGTGACCTGGGCCCAGATGGCGTCTGCGGGCACAAAAGACGTTCTGGTGAAGAGCGCGGGCTTCGTGACCCTGATGACCCTCGGCCTCGCTTGCGCTGCGGCGACGGGTGGCCGATTGTAGGTGCCTCTTCCCGCTGGCGCGGGATGTCCGATCCCAGTCCTGCCTCGGCGGGGTGGAGCCAGCCGGGTGAGACCATGCGCTTTTTCGAGGATTTTCGGGTCGGCGAGCAACAGGCCTACGGTTCCTTGACCGTGAGCGAGGCGGAGATCCTCCGCTTCGCGAGGCAATATGATGCGCAGCCGATGCATACCGACCCCGCTTCCGAACAGGCGCGGATGACCGGAGGGCTGATCGCCTCGGGCTGGCACACGGCCTCGCTCAACATGCGTCTCATGGCTGACAATTTCCTGCTGCCCGCAAAGCAGGGGCTGGGATCACCGGGCGTGTCCCGGCTCGATTGGGCCGCGCCCGTGCGCCCCGGCGACACGCTTGGCGGAAGCTTCGAGGTGTTGGGTCGGAAAGCATCGGCCAGCAAGCCGGATCGCGGCTTTGTCAATTTCCGCTTCACGGTGAAAAACCAGCACGGCACGCCTGTGTTGCGGCAGGAAAACCTGATCATGTTCGCGCGGCGCGACCCGAGATCGCCCGTGCCGCCGCCGGAGGGCTTGGAAATCCCGCCACCCCCGCGCGAGAACCTCGCCTTTCCCGATGCGCCGAACCCGCCCATGGGCCGAATCGGTGCGATGGAAGCGGGCCATACCCTGCGCTTTGGAACGATTGAATTCACGCCCGAAAGCATCAAGTCCTTTGCACGTGATTTCGATCCTCAGGATTTCCATTTGAGCGAGGAGGCGGGCCGCGCGACGCATTTCGGCGGCCTTTCGGCCTCGGGCTGGCATATCGCGTCGAACTGGATGCGCGCGATCGTGACGTTCTGGGCGAACGAAGCCAAGGCGGGGCGCTTCGTGCCGAAGCTTG
>Ga0068877_10004462_pt1 | contig 10928 bp, 12 predicted proteins | sample NOAtaG_FD_66437 | JGI IMG/M metagenome (GOLD analysis project Ga0068877, IMG submission 66437) | Freshwater lake microbial communities from Lake Erie, under a cyanobacterial bloom - NOAA_Erie_Diel6S_1000h metaG | ecosystem: Environmental > Aquatic > Freshwater > Lake | place: USA: Ohio, Lake... | reverse complement strand
CGGAGTCTTCCATGCGCACGTCTTCCCTTGCCTTGCCGCCCACGCTGCCCTTGCACACGCCGCATATGGCGCCGGAAACCGGCGCGCTGCACAAGCCGCGAAACAGCGCGAACAGAACCCTCGATCGGCTCGTGTGCAAGGCCGCCGGCCTGCTCGCCAGCGTGCTCGTACTGCTCGCATCCACAGCGCAGGCGGCTGCGCCCATGGCCGGGACCAATCCTCCCGGCTTCTACCGCATCATGCTCGGCAGCTTCGAGGTCACCTCCCTGTCCGACGGAACGTTGCCGAGTTTCAGCCTGCAGCAGCTCTTCACCAACAACTAACCGACCGTTCTATTTGACCAAGGAAGGAAGCACCATGACCTCCGTACTGATGATCATGACCAACAACCACCGTCTCGGGAACACGAACGTGCCCTCGGGGGCGTGGGCCGAGGAGATCGCCGCGCCACTCGAGGTGTTTGACCGCGCTGGAATCTCGGTGACGCTTGCCTCGCCCCAGGGCGGCCCGGTTCCGCTCGACCCGATGAGCCTCCTCGACGCCTACCGATCGCCTGTGGTCGATGCGTTCCTTGCGAGCCCACAACGGCGTATCGCCCTCGATCACACCGTCCGGGTCGCCGAGTTGGACGCGACCTCGTTCGATGCCCTGTTCATCGTCGGCGGGTTCGGGGTGATGTGGGATCTGGTTGGCGATGCGACCGTGCTTGCCCAGGTCGCATCTGCCGCTAAGGCCGGGTTGCCGATCGCAGCGGTGTGTCACGGCCCGGCCGTTCTCGCCAACGTCCGGGTCGGCCCCGAAAGCCTCATGCGGGGCCGTCGGGCGACCGGGTTCTCGAATGCCGAGGAGGACGCCGTGTCGAACGGGGCCGTGTATCCCGTGACGGTCGAGAACGCCCTGCGCTCGGCTGGCGCCGAGTACACGGCCGCCGGGGGGATCTTCGGTCCCAGCGTCGTCGTGGACGGCAAGATCCTCACCGGCCAGAATCCGGCGTCGTCAGCGGCACTTGCGGCCGCACTCGTCGAGGTCCTCGCATGAACCTCGACGTGATTCTGAAGGAACTGGACGGATCCCGCCGCTTCGACCTCTCGGTGCCGATCTCTGCTGACACCCCGCTGACCCCCCACATGGTCCCGTTTCGCATGGCATACATGCGCCGACACGGAGACATCGTGAGAGACGGCGAAGTTTCCGGATCGACGGAGATGATCTCCATGGGCGCCCACACGGGAACCCATGTCGACGCGCTCGCGCACATCAGCCACCGAGGACACCTTCACGGCGGCTTGCCCGTCGACGACGCCATGGTGGCTGGACGGTTCGCGTCGTTGGGTGTGGAGACCGTGGTCCCGTTCATCGGCAGAGGCGTGCTCCTCGACGTGCCGCGGTGGCTGGAACTCGATGCCGCAGACCTGCCCGGTCGCGCGACCACTGCGGATGACCTCGCCGCGGTGATCGAGCGTGCGCAGGTGGAGATCCGGCCTGGTGACGCGGTGTTCATCCGGTCGGGGTGGATGCAGCACACGTACGCTGCGCCAGCCGACTACGTCGGCCACGCCACCGGTGTCCCCGGTCCGGATCTCGACGGAGCGCGCCTGCTGACCGATTTGGGGGTCGCGTTCGTTGGTTCGGACACGTTGGCGTTCGAACACCTCGCCCCGGGTCTCGGCCACACTCGGCTGCCCGTGCATCGCCACCTGCTCGTCGACTCGGGCGTGCCGATCGTCGAGCACCTGATGCTGGACAACCTCGCCGCAGCGTCGGTCGCCGAGTTCCTGCTCGTACTGCTGCCACTCCCGATCGTGGGCGCAACGGCGTCACCACTCCGCCCGATCGCGCTCGCATCGGACTGACGCACCCCAGGACCACCGCAGACGCTCGAGTACCGAACGAGCGCCAAACAGGAGCAGACGATCCATGACCGCTGGGTTCCGACGTACACCGGACGACAACTTCGCCGGCCTCCGAGGCTTCGACTACCCGCCCAACTACCTCGATTGGGAAGGCCTGCGGATGCACTACGTTGACGCCGGGCCAGCGGACGGGCCCGTATGTCTGCTGCTACACGGGATGCCCACCTGGTCATACCTGTACCGGACGATGATCCCGACCCTGGCTCGCTCCGGTTACCGATGCGTCGCTCCTGATCACCTCGGGTTCGGACGCTCGGACAAGCCAACCGACCCGACCTGGTACTCGATCGGGCGGCACACTGAGGTGCTCTCGTCGCTGATCCTCGCCCTCGAGCTCGACCGGATCACACTCGTGTGTCAGGACTGGGGTGGCCCGATCGGGCTTTCGCAGACAGTGCATCTGCGTGATCGGTTCGAGCGTGCCGTGGTCATGAACACCTGGCTGCACCACGGCGCCGCCGCCTACAGCGCTGCGATCCGATCATGGCAACGCAACTGGGAACGCGGCGGCATGTTCACCCGGGGCGCGTTCGACCCGGGCTATCTCCTCGCGCTTTCGGCGGGCCACGCGGGAACCGACGTCATGAACGCAATGGTCGGCGGTCCAGCCGCTGAACTTCCTCCGGAAGCCGAGGCCATGCGGCGCGGGTTCTCCGCCCCGTTCGCTGGTCTTCCCGACGACGCGCTCGCTGGGGCGCACCGATTCCCGGCCTCGATTCCCATCGATGGCAGCAACCGCGCCAACGCCGCGGCACAGCAGTACGTGCGGAGCCAGCTCCAGACGTCGGGCCTCACCTTCCACTTCATCTGGGGTGCGACCGACGACATCTTCCCCGTCGCCTCAGGCCGCGAATGGGCCACCGAGCTCGGCGCCACGTTTGCGGAGATCGCAGGGGCCGGCCACTTCCTCCAGAACACCCACGGGCCGGAGATTGCGGACCTCATCGTCGCCCGAATCGCCGAGGAGTGATCTGACCCCGCACCGCGTCGCGCCGACGGGTCGGCCGCACTGCGTGACCGACACCACCGGTCCGAAGGACGATCAGCCGGCGACGTGGGTGTCGGTACGAGACGACACGTCATGGGCCGCCGACGTCTTGCGGTTCGCCGTCGCGCGCTTCGACGATCGGCGTCGCATCGTCAGCTGAATCGGCGATCTTGCGGTCGACCTGGTACCAATCGCACCGCAACGCGCCCTCCACATCTCTCCATTCTTCGAGACAGACGCGATGAACACGTCGATGCGTCAGCCTCCCGCGACCCACGGAAACTCTGGCCAGGCAGGAATCGCGGGCGGCGTGGAAAAACTGCGCGTCAGGGAGCGCCGAAAGTTGCTGATAGCACCGTGTACGCCGCTCGCTGTGCCCGCTGCGGTCGCGCACCTTCGTGAAGCTCCACTGCCGCTTGTCCTCGGCCTTGTAGCACGTCGTCTCGCCGTGCAGCGTCGTTTCTGGGCCGTGCAGCAGGTGCGGCAGCTGCGTGCTGTCGGCGATAGCCGCGTCCGTCGTCGTGATCGTGTGCATCACGCCGGGTCGGTCGGTGCCCACATGGACCTTCATGCCGAAGCACCACTGGAGTTACCAGACGTTCGTGGAGGGTGCTGAAGTCCAGCGCCTCAACGAGAGGAAGTGCCCGTGCCGGCGAAGCCTTGAGCAGATCGCGCTCGGCAGACCACTCGTTCATCAAGGCGCACCGGAAGCAGTTCCCTACTGAGGTCATGCGCCGCGGACTCAGCGTTAAGCCCAGCGGGTTCTACCAGTGGGAGAAGTGTCCGCGGTCTGCGCGGGCGCCGGTGCGGCGCGGGCGCGAGCAGTGTCGTGTCCAGCCACTGCGTCCAGATCGCCAACCGCTTGGCGTGACAGCTGGGGCAGAAATAGCGGCACTTCGAAATAGGAATTTGAATCCGGGCGGGCCGTCGATTCGTGGAGCATACGGCGCGATCGCCGACCTCGCCAGCGCCGCGTGGCGGGCGGCGACCGGCCTCCGATCTCGCGCTGGCCGCGTCCGCGCCGCGGGAACGTCTGTCCAGGTGCGTGGCGCGCCCCGCGGGGACTGATCGGACGCGCCGGCGGGATGGCCGCGCACGCCGAACGGCCCCGCGGGGGCTCGGGGCGTCTGGGGGGGCGGCCTCAGGGGGGAGTCGGGGCGTCGGCGGGCGGGCATGAGGTGCGTGACACGCCCCGGTTCGAGCGGGCCCGCGTCGATGGGGGGCTCCGCGCGCCGGCGTGGGCCGTGTGCGCCGCGGGCGCCGCGCGGGTGCGGAGGTGGGTGAGGATCCGGTCGATGACGGACGCCTGCGTGATGCAGGCGACGATCCGCATCGCGCCCTGGCACGTCGGGCACGCGAGCGGGTCGACCTCGAAGATCTGCCGGAGGAGCGCCGCCTACCGGCGGCGGGACTCGGTTGGCGCGAGTCGGGGTGCGGGCACGATGGCGGGTGGCCCGTCCGCGGCGGCGGGCGCCGCCATCCGCTGGCGCTGTTCGCCACGGGCCTGCTCGGCCTCGCCGGTGTCGCGCGTCGTCGCCGCAACGCCTGATTTTGCAGGCAATCGGATTGAAGGGGCGGAGCGCCAACGGCGCTCCGCCCCTTTTGTCGTGTGGGTGACGCGGGACTCGTGACGGGTGTGGCGCGTGACCGAACCACCGCCCCTCTCGAACCGCCCACCGATGGGTTGCAGCGCCGTCACCTGAACGCTCGCAACACGGTCATGGAGACTCGGAACTCACGACATTCGTTGCCCGCGACCGAACCACCGCCCGTCCCGAACCGCCGCACGCGAGTGTGACGGCAGCCCCACGACACGGTTGCGAGTCGCGCGTGGCGAAGCGCTCGTGACTCGTGACTCGACTGGCCGCGTCGCTCGGCGCGCCGGCTCGCGGTGGGCGGTGGTTCGGTCACGAGCAACAGATGTCGAGGGTCGCGAGTCGCCCATGGGATCATCGCGCGAGCGGGGGGCGTATGTTCAGCAGGTCTACCTCCTCCCTGCGACGATGCCCCTGCACACCTACACCAAGTTCAACCCGGCCCTGGCCGACGCGGTCGACCTGCAGGCGCTGCTCGACCAGCTCTCTGACTTCCTCCTCCAGTCGGACTTCGCCGGATCGCCGGACCAGAACCCATGGTGGGCCGAGCCGAGCGAAGGCTCTGACCGGTCCATGGACGCGCTTAAGGAAACTCTGCACAGGTGTGCAGCGTGAGGGCTGTGGATAACATCGCGGTGAAATGCATGGCTATAGGCGCGCCGAGCGCGCCGCCGTCGTGGTTGGCGGCCCCGCACGGGGCGTGTCGGGCCCGATTGGGGCCCCCGTCGGCGTTCGCGCCGACACTACGTGCCCGCCGGCACGAGCCGTTTCCGCGCCAGCAACAGGTTGGCGAGCGCAAACGCGGCGAGCGCGCGCACGGTGTTCTTCATCAGCCCGCGATAGCGCACCTTCGTGAAGCCCCATAAGACCTTCACCACGTGAAAGAGGTGCTCCCCGCGCGCTCGAATGCGGGAGCGCTCACGGTTGAGGGCGTCGCGGGCCGGGGTGCGCTCCCCCCGCTGATTGATCAGATACTGCCCGCCGTGGGCTTCGTAGGCGACGCGGTCCGCCTCTTTCCAGTAGGCCTTGTCGCCGTGGAGTGTGTCCTCGAGGCCATGCACCAGGTGCGGCAGCTGCCCGATGTCCGAGTGCGCCGCATCGGTCGTCACCAGCGTGTGGACGAAGCCCTGCGGATCGGTGCCGATGTGGCACTTCATCCCGAAGTACCACGACTTCCCCTTCCGCGTCTGTCGCATCTCGGGATCCCGCGTCTTCGTCGCATTCTTCGTCGAGCTCGGGGCCGCGATCAGCGTCGCGTCGACAGTGGTCCCCGTCGTGACCAGCACGTCGCGCGCGGCCAGCAGGTCGCGCACGGCGTCGAACATCTGGGCGGTCAGCTGATGCGCCTCGAGCAGATGGCGGAACCGCAAGATCGTCGACTCGTCGGGGACCGTATCCTCGCCCAGTTCGACGCGCGCGAACCGGCGCATCGACTCGCTGTTGTAGAGCATGTCCTCCGCCTGCGGATCGGACAGATTGAACCACTGCTGCAGGAAGTAGATCCGTAGCATCGTCTCCAGCGGCATCGGCCGGCGGCCGCGTCCTGGCTTCACGTAGTGCGGCGCGACGAGCGCGATCAGCGTGGCCCAGGGAATCACGCGATCCATCTCCTGCAGGAAGCGCTCCCGACGGGTGACCTTGCGCTTGCTGTCGTACACCACGCTCGCCAACGTCCGCTGCTCGCCCAGCTCGGGCTCCACCCCGTGCAGGAGAGGGTCGCTTCAGTCGCGCCAATATTGCGCGTGGCGAGCCAAGATGCAGCGTTCTTTGCAGAGTTTCCCAAGGAACGGGGATTGGATCGTCGTGCGGACCGGCGTACCCCATAACGAGGCCGAGGCATCTCCTGTCGTACCACCGAACACCCGTGGACCTCCGAACCACCATGTTGCGTGTGATTTGTACTGCGTACGGCGTGGCGCGGTCACGCCGCGAGAGGTGGCGCGATCTCCCGTGCGAGTTCCAGGTCGCGCATCACCGCCCACAGATAGCCGATGCGTTCGCGCGCGACCGCCACCACCGCGATCTGCGGGCCGCGCCGCACGGAGAGTCGGTGATACCTCGCATACAGGCGTTGTTGCGCGTTCCATGCGTGCCGTGTGACGGCGGGTGGTTGACCGCGTTGCCGCACCGCGAGCGATGGCCCGATTTTGGGGCGGAGCCGATACGCCCACGCCGCCTGCACGAGGACATGTCGGCAAGGTGTATTGCCCGCCTTCGTGATGGCACCGCGTCGTTCGCGCGGGCCGCTGGAGTGTTCACGGGGCACAAACCCGAGATACGCCATCAACTTGCGCGGGCAGTCGAATCGCCGCCAATCCACGAGCTCCGTGGCGAGCACCATCGCGCCGTGGACCTGGAGCCCACGGAAGCACTGCCGCGTGGCCACCGCCGGCGCGTACGCCGGCGTGCGCGCCAGCTCCGCGATATGGTGATCGAGCGTGTCCCGCCGTGCCAGTTGGTACTCGAGGAGTGCGAAGTACTCCTCGAACACGATGCGCTCTTCCGGCGCGAGCGGCGACGACGCGCCGATCAGTTGCCGCAACCAGGTGTAATGCGCGGGACGCCAATGCAAACCGCCGCGATAGATGAAGCCGCGCCGTCCCAGGAACGTGAGGATGTCGTGCCGCGACTTCACGACCTCGCGCTGCATCGTTTCGCGGCAGCGGACCAGGTCATGCACCCGCTCTTCTGCTTCAGTCGGAATACGAATCGTGGTGAGCTCTCCAGCGCGATACAGTCGCGCGAGCTGCCCCGCATCGTACTTGTCGTGTTGGCGCTGCACGCCCGGCTTCACCGGAATGAGAGACGGCGAGATCACCTCACAGTGGTAGCCCCAGCCCTGGATCGCGCGCTGAAGCACATTCCCCGCGCCGCTGGTCTCGTAACACGCGCGCACCGAACCCTCCTTCGCGTGGCGCTCAGAAACGAGTCTCAATTTCGCGAAATCATTCCGATACTTGTCGATGCGCGTGGGCGCCACCGCGTCTGCCGGGAGCACCGCGATGGTCACGGAGTTCTTGTGCACATCGAGACCGAGATAGATGATAGGGGCAGCAACCGTCGACGATGACATGGGCTGGTCTCCGAAGAGGTGCGACAGCAGGCGCGTCGCAGGTGGCTCTGGTGACTCGGGGTACCGGTGGAGCTGGCCCACGCAAAGCGCGGGGGCCAGCCCAGTCATAACTTCTAGGTGACTATGAGCAACGAGATCGAAAGGGATACCCTCCCGATGCAGCCTGATCTGCGAGTGGCTCTCGCCCTCGGTATGCTGCAAGGCCTTCTGCACCTCACCGCGTGGGGTCGCTCCGCCGATCCCCGTCTCGTCATCCCGCATGCAGTGGCCCTGCTTCACGACGTGCTCATCTTCGCCGCAGTCGTGGCGGGTACCCGACTGCTTCGCCGTCCATGGCCACCCAGCGCACAACGCCCATTCGAGCTCCTGTCGATCCTGGTGCTGTTCGCGGTCGGGATACTGCTGTCCGTCTACCCACAGATGCTGCGAGAGTACCTTGCCTTCCCGGTGAACCTGTTCGGAGCGAGCGCCGATAGCGCGTCGGTCATGGTCAAGGAGTACATGGGAATCGGTCGGCTCTGGCCGGCCCTTTCGGCGGTCGTTGTGGCTACGCTCGCCATGTGGTGGTCGCCCCGAGCATGGCAAAGGACACGGCTTGCGGTGATTGCAGCTTCCTTTGCGTTGATCGCCATGCTGTTGACCCTGCCGAGAAGCCCAAACCCATGGGTCTTCAGCATCCACCAAACCGCCATCGGGCTCTTGAGTACAAGTGCGCGTGAAGTGCGATCACTCGACCGACCGCCCAACAGGGCTTCCCAGACCGTCGAGCGGCGCCTTGCGATCTCCATACCGGAGGATTCCGCAGTTCCGACTCACATCTTCCTCATCGTCCTCGAAGGCGTCACATCACTGGATTTCGAGCGTGAGTTCCTGGGCGCTGCTGATGGCTTTTACGCCCGTCATCGTAACCGGGCGTTGTATTTCAGCCGCTATTACGCGACGAACCTGGACTCCTATACGAGCCTGATCGCGATGCTGACCGGTGTCCAAGTGCCGTATCGGGCGTATGCGGACGAGGGCAGCTACGCGGCCGTAAATCGGGCGGGCAACCTAACCCGTCTGCTGCGAGCGGCGGGTTTCTTCACCGCCTTCGTGAGCACCTATGCGCATCAACCGTTTGTTCCCACGCGAGAGGATTGGGATCGCGTGCTCGACAGGAGTTCCTTGCCGACTTTGGAGGGATGGGTGTCGCTCGGCACAAGCCGTATGGAAGCGGCGACCGAGGACCGGGCAGCTCTTGCGACTATCGTTGATCTGGCGGCTTCGAACGACAAGGCCTTCATCCTGCACGAGATGGTCTATGGCCATTCGACGGAGTGGAGGGCTACCACCGGGCAATCGCAGCTGTCGTACTACGACCAGTACTTGCGCGAACTGGCGAGCGCGCTTGAGCGCCGTGGACTGTTTGAGAAGTCACTATTCATCATCGTCTCTGACCATGGCGAGAGAGCACGATCTTCGGACGCCGAGAATTATCGAGTGCCGCTCTTGGTCGTCGGCTCCAGCGTAACGGCCGGAAGCGACCCTGCGTTTCGTTCGCATCAGGATCTACCAGCAATCGTTGCGGCTGTGATTCGCCGGAGCGAATTGCCAACCGCTCGAGTGTCTCAGCTTCTCGTGGGTTCCACCGAGCGGTGGGTGTATGGCCAACTGCAGTCGGATGGCACCTGCTTGTTCATCGATGATGCGTCCGGTACGGTTTCCGCTCGTCGGGGTGCATTGGCGGCCGAGTCGGTGCGAGATAGCTTTCAGTCTCTCCTCGATACCTTCGGAGCCGAGTTCGGACCACGATCCGAATGATGTCGTCCAGGAGTTCGAGAGGTAGTCGCCTAACAACCGGTTGCAGCGGACGGTCCGCTACGCGGCCCGCCGCTGAATCGGAGCGTTGAGGATGTAGGATACGCCGACGGGCGAACGCGCCCGCTGAGTTGTGGAGAACTCGACCCGCACATTCGCCCCAGGATAGACGATCGCCGTTCAGGCCATACTCTTGGTATGACGGAATTGTGCCAGCGCGACACATCCCAGACTTATTCTACAGCCTCGATATACCTCATTCGGTCATGGACAGTGCAAGGCTGCAGGCCCCTTCAGATACCGACTCACTGACACCAATTGGAGGCTGAACAATCCGAACGCGAAATGCGCTGCTCTTGACGTTGGGCCTTGCGATGACGCTGCTAGTACTGGCCGGCACCGCGGCCGCCACTTCAGTGGTACTTTCGATGGTGGTTCCAGCGTTTCTGGAGATCGCTGCCGCCATAATGGTGTGGCTCGGTGTGCTGTACGTGCGCCGTCGTCGTGGGGGAAAGCCGTGGAGCCTGATGCTCACGCTACTCGTCGGCATCGAGGTCCTCCTGATTGTGGCGGTTTGGACTTACCCCGAAAAAGTGGACGCGTACGTGATGAGAACTACGCGGCCTGCTGTAACTGCGCTTCGTACTCGGCGGGGCTGACGTAGCCCAGCGTGGAATGCCGTCGTTTCCGGTTGTACCAGGTCTCGATGTAGCGAAAGATCGCCCGCCGCGCCTCCGCGCGGGTGTGCCAGTCGTGCTTCATGATCAGCTCGAACTCCAAGGTCGCGAAGTAGCTCTCCGCGACGGCGTTGTCATAACAATTGCCCTTGCCGCTCATGCTCGCCAGCATCCCGTGGGTCTCCAGTTCGGCGCGGTACGCCGCCGACGCGTATTGACTGCCGCGATCCGAATGGAAGATCAAGCCGGGCGCCGGCGTCCGGGCGTCCCGCGCCATCCGCAGCGCGCTCGTCACCAGGTCGACCTCCATGGTCTCCCGCATGGCCCAGCCGACGCAGCGGCGCGAGCTGAGGTCCAACACGGTCGAGAGACAGAGGAAGCCCTCCCGGGTTGGGATGTAGGTGATGTCGCCCACCCACACCTGATTCAGCGCGACGCCGTGCACGTCGAAGTCCCGCGCGAGGCGGTTTGGGGCGATCGGATCGCCGTGCCTCGAATCGGTCGTCACGACCCGGCCGCGCTTCGGGCGGCGGGCCACCAAGCCGGCTTGCTGCATCAGGCGAGCGACGCGCTTCGTGCTGGTCGGCAGCCCCGCGGCACGCAGTTCCTGATGAATCCGCGGCGCCCCGTAGGTCTCCCCGCTCTCCGCAAACGCGATCCGGACGTGGGCCATCAACACGTCGTCGATCACCGCCCGCCACGGCTCCGGCCGCCGGAGATAGGCATACAAACCGGCCACGGAGACGTGGAGGACCCGGCACATGAGTCGCACAGGATACTCGCCCCGATGGCGAGCAATCACGACGCACCTCATCGCGACTCTTTCGCGAAGTCCGCCGCGGCTCTTTTCAGGAACGCCTGCTCCTGCTGCAGGGGCGCGAGCTC
>Ga0068877_10004451_pt1 | contig 10950 bp, 9 predicted proteins | sample NOAtaG_FD_66437 | JGI IMG/M metagenome (GOLD analysis project Ga0068877, IMG submission 66437) | Freshwater lake microbial communities from Lake Erie, under a cyanobacterial bloom - NOAA_Erie_Diel6S_1000h metaG | ecosystem: Environmental > Aquatic > Freshwater > Lake | place: USA: Ohio, Lake... | reverse complement strand
TTGTCCGGGCCTTCACGCCAAGCGATCCGCCAATGACCCCCTCTGCCCGCCTCTCCGCCGCCATTGCGCTTCTCGACGAGATTCTCGACCGCAAGCGGCCGCTCGGGCCCGCTCTGGCGGATTGGGGCAAGGCCAACCGCTATGCCGGTTCGGGCGATCGCAATGCCATCGGCAACCTCGTGCATGACACCCTGCGCGTGAAAGCCTCGGCCCAATGGATCATGGGCTGGCGGGCCGAAGCAGAAGCATCGCCTAGCGAAGTGGATACCGGTTCGCGTGAAGACGATGCGTTGAGAACACAATCCGGCCGCGCCGCCCTGCTCGGCATGCTGCGCCTGCTGCGCGGCATGGAGGCGGAGGCGATCGCTGCGCTTTTCACAGGCGAACGCTTCGCGCCCGCCCCGCTCTCCGAGGCCGAGCGCGCGGCGCTTTCCGCGGCCGATCTCTCCGATGCGCCGGCACATGTGCGTGGCAACTACCCGGAATGGCTCGATGTGGAACTGGCCAGGAGCTTCGGCGAGGCCCGTGTGGAAGAGGCGGCTGCGCTCGCCTCCCGCGCGCCGGTCGATGCGCGCGTCAACGCGCTGAAGCTCATCCGCCTCAAGGCGATGGAGGCGCTTGGCCATCTCGAACCCGAGGCCACGCGCTACTCACCCTATGGCCTGCGGTTCAAGCCCAATGCCGAGGGACGCGCGCCCTATATCCAGGCCGAGCCGGCCTTCATCAAGGGGGCGGTGGAAATCCAGGATGAGGGCTCGCAACTGGCTTCGCTCCTCGCGGGCGCGAAGCCGGGCATGCAGGTGCTGGATCTCTGCGCGGGCGGGGGCGGCAAGACCCTCGCCATGGCCGCGGAGATGAACAACAAGGGCCAGATCTTCGCGACCGACAACGATGCGCGTCGCCTCGCCCCCATCCATGAGCGCCTCACGCGCGCCGGTGTGCGGAACGTGCAGGTGCGCACGCCCAAGGGGAAGGAACCGGCGAAGCTCGACGATCTTGCCGGCAAATGCGATCTCGTGCTGGTCGATGCGCCCTGCACTGGCACCGGCACATGGCGCCGGCACCCCGATGCGAAATGGCGCCTCAGGCCCAACGCGCTGGAGATGCGCCGCGAAGAGCAGCGCGGCTTGCTCGCGCAGGCCAGGCGTTACGTGAAGCCTGGTGGCCGGCTCGTCTACATCACCTGCTCGCTGCTTGATGCCGAGAATGGCGCGCAGATCAGGGACTTTCTGGCCGCAAACCTGGATTTCAGGGTTCTCGACCCCGCCGCGAATGCCAGGGCCGCCGGGCTGGATTCCATCGGCCGGCATCGTGACGTTTCCGGGCTTGGCCTGCTGCTCTCGCCGCATCGCACGGATACCGACGGCTTTTTCATGTCCGTTTCCACACGTTCCACCTGATTGCCGAAAGGCTGGCCATGACGCTTCCCAACCACGACACCGTTCTCATCATCGATTTCGGCTCGCAGGTGACACAGCTCATCGCCCGGCGCGTGCGCGAGACCGGTGTCTACTGCGAAATCCACCCCTACCAGAAGGCGGATGAGGCCTTCCTGAAGCTCCGCCCCAAGGCGATCATCCTGTCGGGCGGGCCGGATAGCGTGACGCGCGAGGGCAGCCCCCGCGCGCCGGAGGCGGTGTTCGCGAGCGGACTTCCCATCATGGCGATCTGCTACGGCCAGCAGACCACCGCCGTTCAGCTCGGCGGCGTGGTGGAAGGCGGGCATGCCGCCGAATTCGGCCGTGCGGATATCGAGATCAAGGAGGCTTCGGCGCTCTTCGACAGGCTCTGGGAAGTGGGCCAGCGCTATCCGGTCTGGATGAGCCATGGCGACCGCGTGACGAAGCTCCCCGAGGGCTTCAGCGTGAAGGCTGTGAGCGAGAACGCGCCCTTCGCCATCGCCACGGATGAAAAGCGCCGCATCTACACCACGATGTTTCACCCCGAAGTCGTGCATACGCCCGATGGCGGCAAGCTGATCGCGAATTTCGTGCATCACATCGCGGGGCTCAAATCCGATTGGACCATGGGCGCCTATCGCGCGGAGATGATTGCGAAAATCCGCGAGCAGGTGGGCAAGGGCAAGGTGATTTGCGGCCTCTCCGGCGGGGTGGATTCGAGCGTCGCCGCCGTGCTGATCCACGAGGCGATCGGCGACCAGCTGACATGCGTCTATGTCGATCACGGGCTGATGCGGAAGGGCGAGAGCGAGGAGGTGGTGAACCTGTTCCGCGGGCACTATCACATTCCGCTCGTGCATGTGGATGCGAGCGAGACCTTCCTTGGCGCGCTGGCCGGCATCTCCGACCCGGAGGTGAAGCGCAAGACCATCGGCAAGCTCTTCATCGATGTGTTCGAGGCGCAGGCACGCAAGATCGCAAAAGACGGGCAACAACCGGCGGAATTCCTCGCTCAGGGCACCCTCTACCCGGATGTGATTGAAAGCGTGAGCTTTTCGGGCGGACCCAGCGTCACCATCAAGAGCCATCACAATGTGGGCGGCCTGCCCGAGCGCATGAAGCTGAAGCTCGTGGAACCCCTGCGCGAGCTCTTCAAGGACGAGGTGCGGGCGCTCGGCCGCGAACTCGGCCTGCCCGAGACCTTCGTGGGGCGTCATCCCTTCCCCGGCCCGGGCCTCGCGATCCGCATTCCCGGCGAGATCACCCGCGAGAAGGCCGATATGCTGCGCGAGGCGGACGCGATCTATCTCGAGGAAATCCGCAAGGCCGGGCTCTACGACACGATCTGGCAGGCTTTCGCCGTGCTGCTGCCGGTGCGCAGTGTCGGCGTGATGGGCGATGGCCGCACCTATGATCACGTCTGCGCCTTGCGCGCCGTGACCTCGGTGGATGGCATGACGGCCGATTTCTACCCCTTCGACATGGCCTTCCTTGGCCGCGTGGCGACGCGCATCATCAATGAGGTGAAGGGCATCAACCGCGTCACCTACGACATCACCTCGAAACCACCCGGCACGATCGAGTGGGAATAATTTTTGCCCTCCGGAGCATATGCGAAACTACGCCATAATACGACTTAAACCACTGACGAACAAAAATAATCAAGCACAATGCCATCGATGTCTATCGGTGGGCATCGAATGCGTCTGGCGTGCCTGCTGACGGACCCGACCCCGTTGATCATCCGGAAAACAGGACGTGCCGTCACGACCAGAACAGAGTCTGGTGACAAGCGGGAACAATCAGGGGGCAAGATCAGCAGCACCCGGCGTCGGCAGCACTCGGCGTCACCCGCACTCGGCGATCATCCGGGCAATCTGGGACGTTGAAGATGCGCTCGCAGTCCCGCTGTTCGAGCGCACCTCGCAAGGGGTGGATTCGACAGAGACCGGGCGACGATTTCTTGTTGAGACAGGCCGCGGCGTGGAGCCAATTGAAACAGCCCTCAGGCAAGCTCGGCGAGGCTCATCGCCCCGCCCGGGCAGCGGCCAAGCCGCCTCTCGGGCTGGTCTGGCATCTTTGCCTTGCGGAATCTCAGGGACAGAGAATCGTGCGCCCGATGACGCGGCCGGCCTCGAGTTCGGCGAGGGCGGCATTCGCCTCGGCCAGCGCCCGCCGGCGGGCAGGCAGCGGCTCGGGCGGCCTTCTGCGAACCAGCTGCATCAGTTCATCGAGTTCGGCGAGGCTGCCGACATAACTGCCCTGGATGGCGATGGCCCGGGAGGCGATGAGCGGGATCGACAGGCTGATCGCACCGCCGATCAACCCGACGATCACCTGGGTTCCGCCTTTCATGAGGGAATCGAACCCGGTCTGCACCGTTGATGGCACGCCGACGAAATCAATGGCGGCACGAACACCTTTCCCGGTCGCGCTTGCCGCCTTGATCGAATCCACGAGGTTGGGGTCCTGCCCGTCGAAAGCCGCGAGGGCCCCGAGTTCCAGCGCCGTCGCGCGTTTCGTCGCGTCGATATCGACCACGATCGCACCCCGCGCGCCGAGCATGCCGAGCAGCGTGAGGCACATGAGACCCACCCCGCCGGCACCAAACAGCACGATCGGCTCGCTCTTCAGCACGGATTCGGGGATTTTCCGCAGGGCGCTGTAGGCCGTCAGCCCGGAACAGGCGAAGGGTGCCGCAATGGCTGGCTCCATCGCGCCGATGTCGAGCAGATAACGCGGATGCGGCACCAGCACATGGCTGGCATAGCCGCCCGGCCGGAAGATGCCGAGAAAGCGCGGCGAGAGGCAGTAATGCTCCTCCCCGCGCGCGCAGGTCTCGCAGGAGCCGCAGCCGATCCACGGAAAGGCGAGCTTGCGCACGCCGGTCGTGACGCCCTCCGCCTCCGGCCCCGCGCTGACCACGGTTCCGCAGATCTCGTGCCCCATGATGACCGGCAGCCTGATGCCCCGATCCCCCATCAGGAGACGCTTGCCGCCACCAAGATCATAAAAGCCATGGCAGATATGGAGATCGCTGTGGCACACGCCCGCCGCATCGACCTTCAGCAGAACCTCGGTCCCCTTCGGCTCCGGCATCGGCATGCGAAGCGGAACCAGCGGCTCGCCAAATTCGGAAACCGCATAGCAGAACAGGGATTCGCTTTCCTTGAGCATGGAATCAGCCGTGATGTTGACCAAGATAGAGGTTTGCCGCCCGCTCGTCGGCCAGCAGGCGATCGGCCGGACCTTCCATCGCGACACGTCCGCCATCGAGGATGACACCGCGATCGGAGATCCTCAAGGCCTGCCGCGCGCGCTGCTCGATGAGCAGCACGCTCGCACCGATGCCGGGAAGCGCCCGGATGCGCTCGAAGGTTTCCGAGACAAGCGCGGGCGAAAGAGCTGCCGTGGGTTCGTCCAGCACGATCAGTCGCGGGCGGGTCATCAGCGCGCGGGCATAGGCCAGTTGCTGACGCTCGCCGCCGGACATCGAGCCGGCCCGCGCGCGGCGACGCGCGGCAAGCGCGGGGAAGACTGAAAAAAGCTCGGCGATGCGCTGCCGCCGGTCGGCGACCCCCACCACGACCTCGAGATTTTCCTGCACGGTGAGGGAAGGAAAGATGTTCGAGACCTGCGGCACATAGCCGATGCCGCGATTGGCGCGCATTTCCGTCGGCACGGCGTTGATCACCATCCCTTCGAAGCGGACCTCGCCCTCCACGCGGGGCAGCAGGCCCACCACCGCCTTGGCGAGGGTGGATTTGCCCGCGCCGTTGGTGCCGGCCACTGTCACGATCTCGCCGCGGCCGACCGAGACCGTGACGCCGTTCAGGATGTTCACCTCGGAATAGCCGCCGCTGAGATTGACGACCTCGAGCACGCTCATGCCGCGCCTCCCAGATAGGCTTCGCGCACATCCTTGCGTGCGAGAACCTCGGCGGGCGTGCCCGAGGCCAGCAGCCTGCCCTGATCCATCACATGCAGCATGCTCACGAGCCGCGAGAGTGCGGAGAGATCGTGCTCGATGATGACAAATCCGATGCCGCGCCGGTTGAGCGCCCGGATATGGCCCGAGAGTGCCTCGATCAGCACCGGGTTCACACCCGCGAAAGGCTCGTCGAGCAGGATGAGCTTCGGCTTCGTCATGAGCGCGCGGCCGAGTTCGAGGAGTTTCTTCTGGCCGCCCGAGAGCCGCCCGGCGGAGGTATCCGCCACCGCGCGAAGCTTCAGGAAGTCGATGGTTTCCTCCGCCTCGCGGCGGATCGCCTCTTCCTCGGCGCGCACCCTGCCGGGCCGGAAGAAGAGATCGATGAGGTTTTCGCCGCTCTGGCCGGGGGCCGCCGCCATCAGGTTCTCGCGCACCGTGAGATGGGCGAATTCGCGCGGCACCTGGAAGGTGCGCACCATGCCGTGGCGCGCGCGGTCGAAGGGCGCCTCGCGGGAGATATCGGCATCTCCCAGAAGCACGGTCCCCTCGCCATTCTGCAGGAAGCCGGTGACCATCGAGAACAGGGTCGATTTGCCCGCACCATTCGGGCCGATAATGCCCACGAGCGTGCCCGGCTCGATTGCAAGGCTCACGCCATCCACCGCCTTGAAGCCGCCGAAGCGGACGGAAATGTCATTGAGGCTCAGCTTCATTTGCGCCTCGTATAGTCGCCCATCAGGCCCTGAGGCCGGTAGAGCGTGAAGAGGATCAGCGCGAGCCCGACAACGCCGATGCGGATGCTCGCCATCTCCACCGCCGAGATGAAGGGCAGCAGGTCGCGAAGGAAGCGCGATCCCTCGAGGAAGCCCATCAGCAGCAAGGTGCCCACCAGCGCGCCGGAAATGCGGCCGACACCACCCATGATGATCGCCATCCAGACATAGAAGGTGACGATCGGCAGGAATTGATCCGGCGAGACATAGCCGATGTAATGCGCGTAGAACCCGCCCGAGAGCCCGGCGAGAACGGCCCCCAGCACCAGAACCTGGATCTTGAAGCGCGCGGGGTCCTTGCCCAGGGCCTTCACCGCATCCTCGTTGTCGCGGATCGCCTCGATCATCCGGCCGAAAGGGCTCTTCACGATGCGCAGGAAGGCCATCACCGCGAGGAGGTTCGCGAGGCCAACCAGCGCGAGGATCGTCAGCGCAGGGCCTGTGCCCACCCCGTCGATCAGCTTGGGGATGCCGGGAATGCCCTGCACGCCCTTGGTGAGCCACCCCTCGGAGGTCACGACAAGGCGCACGGTTTCAGAGAAGCCGAGCGTGACGATCGCGAAGTAATCATCGCGCAATCGCAAGGCCACGAGCCCGATGGGGATGGCCGCGAGACCCGCGAGCACCATACCGGCGAGAAGCCCCACGCCAATGGGCATGCCGCCAGCGGTCGAGAGGATCGCGGCGGCGTAAGCGCCGATGCAGAAAAAGCCGACATGGCCGAAATTGATGAGGCCCGTCAGCCCGTATTGCAGCGTGAGGCCGAGCGAGAGCAGCACATAGATCGCCGTGACGATCAGGATGGCGATGAGATAGGCTTCCATCAGCGCGCGCCTTCCAGCTTGCCGAAGAGGCCGCGCGGGCGCACCAGCAGCACCACGAGCATCATCAGGAATGACAGGGCGATCTTGTAGGTGAAGCCCACGAAGGGCGTCGCGAGTTCCTGCACCACACCGATCAGCAGACCCGCCGCCACCGCGCCGACCGGGCTGCCGATGCCGCCGACAATCGCCGCCGCGAAGGCCGGCAGGAGCAGATCCCACCCCATTTCCGGCGAAACCACGGTCTTGATGCCCGCGACGATTCCCGCCGAGGCCGAAACCGCGCCGGCCAGCAACCAGAGCACGGTCATCACCCCCGACGGGGAAATCCCCGAGACACGCGCGAGCGCCGGATCATCCGCCACCGCGCGCATGCGCCGGCCGACGGGCGTGAGATGCAGGATCGCGAAGACGATGGCGAGGATCATCGCGCAGGCCGCAGCGAGCACGAGATCATTGGGATGGACCGGCACCCCGCCGATCCGCCAGGGCCGCACCAGCGGCAATTGAAACACCTGCTGCGAATGCCCGAAGGAGACCCCGAGAATGGCGCGAAGCACGAAAGCCAGGCCAATGGAAGCCACGAGAAGCGCCACATTGGAGCGCTGCGCGAGCTTGCGGAAGATGAACCAGTAGCCGAGGAAACCCACAAGCGCCCCGGCCGCTGCCCCCGTGAGGCCGCCGACCAGCAGCGAATTCGTCGCGCGATGCCCCAGGAGCGCGCCATAGGCGCCGACGGTCATGGTGTCGCCCGTCGCCGCGTTGGGAAACCGCGCGATGCCGAAGACGAGCGTGATCGACAGGGCGGAAAGCCCGATGATCAGCCCGGCCACCACGCCGGAAATCAGCAATTCGATCCAGAATGCCATGCGGGAACCAATGCCACGCGGAAGAAGGTCAGGGCCCGGCGAGGGCGAGCGCGCCGGGCCCCACGCCGTCAGATCTTGACCACGTAGCGGCGATCGAGCTTGCCCTTGGTGATGAAGAACACGCCGAAATCGGGCGTGACATCACCGAACTCGTCGAAATCCAGCACCGAGGAGGCCCCCTCGTAATTGATCTTCCTGCCGGCCTTCAGCGCGGCCTTGCCATCGGCGAAGGTGAAGACCTTCTCGCCGCCAGGGTTCGACACTTCGCGGATCTTCGCGTTGATCTGGGCCGTGCCGGCACCCGGTCCGGCCGCCTCGATCGCCAAGGCCAGCGCGATCACCATGTCATAGGTCATCGCGGCATAGACATTGGACGCGCCGGGCTGGGACATCTTCCGGCGATAGGCTTCATCATAGCGGGCGAAGGAGGCCGCCTGCTCGTTCGAGACGGAATCGACCGAAATGATCCCCTCGGTCGGCTCGTTGCCGAGCGCGGATACCAGCTGCGGGTTCGCGGCCCAGCCGGGAATGATCCATTTCACGTTCGCGCCGGTCTGGAAGGCCTCGCGCAGGATGATCGTCGTATCCGGCAGGAAGGAGCCCATCACGATGACATCCGGGCGCGCGGCCATCACCCGCTGCAGCTCGGCGCGGTAGCTCGGCTGATTGGGTTCATAGACGACCTCGGCCACCACCTGGTTGCCCTTTGCCTCCCAGGCCTTCTTGAAGCCCTGCGTGTTGCCGATGCCCGAGGCATTGTTGAAGGCCATCGTCGCCGGGCGCTTGTAGCCCTCCTTCACCGCGATCTCCGCGAAGGCGCGGCCGAAGCGGTCATTCGTGGCCTGGAAGCGATAGCCATAGCCCTTGGCATTGGCCGGCGGCACGGAAAGAGCCGGCGCGCCGGAGGTATGCATCAACAGGATGTTCGCATCATTCACGAGCGGAATCACCGCCAGCGACACGCCCGAGGACCAGGTGCCGAGGATCGCGTTGACCTTGTTCACCTCGATCAGCTTTTTCGCGGCGAGCACGGCCGATTGCGGGTTGGTCTGCGTGTCATCCGCGAAGACCTGCAGCTGGCGGCCGCCGGCACCGCCCGCGGCATTCACTTCCTCGACCGCCGCGAGGATCATCGCGGCCATGCCGGAGCCGTAAGGGCTGCCGGCACCCGTCACCGGGTTCAGCGCGCCGATGCGGAAGGCCTCGGCCTGCGCAAGAGCGCCTTGCGGCGCAAGCCCGAGGGCAAGGGCGCTCGCGCCTGCCTGAAGGATGGTTCTGCGATCAATCGTCATGATGGTCTCCCCTGTTGAAGCGCATGCGCGCCTTCTGGTTGTTTGGGTTTCGGATTTGGCTCGTCAGTTGATGGCCTTGCGCTTCACGACCTTGCCGCCGCGCAGGATGAGCGGCATGTGGCGACCCTGCCCGGTGAGGAGCGAGAGATCCTTCAGCGGATCGCCATCCACCACGATGAGATCGGCATGCGCGCCCGGCGCGACCACGCCGATGCGGCCCTCCATGTGGCAGAGCTTCGCGGCGACATGCGTGGCCGAGGCGATGACGTCCCTTGCCGGCAGAACCCGGCCGCGAATGACGAATTCCTCGGATTGATAGGCATGCATCGCGCCGAGCAGATCACTGCCATAGGCCATGGCGAGGCCCGCCTCCCGCATGATCGCGAGGGATTCGAGGCCCTTGAGGCGCACATCGTCGATCTTCGCGACCGATTCCGCCGGAAAGCCGAGCTTCGGGCCATCGGAAGCGAGTTTGTCGTAAGTGACGAGCGTGGGGACAGCCACCGCACCCGCCTTCGCCGCGAGTTTGGCGACCTCCGGCGTGATGAGGTTGCAATGTTCGAGGGAATGCACCCCGCATTCCACCGCGCGCTGGATGGCCTCGGCCGTGTAGAGATGCGCGGAGACATAAGTCCCTGCATTCTTCGCTTCCTCCACCGCCGCGAGGATTTCCTCGCGCGCGAAACCGAGGAAGTGGATGGGATCCGTCGGCGAGGCCACGCCGCCATTCGCCATGATCTTGATGAAGGCCGCGCCCTGCTTGATTTCCTCGCGGGCCGCTTTTCGCACCTCGGCCACGCCATCGCAGAGCCGGCCCAGCGCGCCGAGGCGGAAACCGCTCTGGATCGCGGGGCGATCGTTGAAGCGGCCGCGGAAATCGCAGTGCCCGCCGGTCTGGCTCAGCGCCTTGCCCGAACGCACGAGGCGCGGCGCGGGGATGGGCCCTTCCTCCGCCGCGACCTCCAGCCCGTGATCGGCCCCGCCGACATCGCGCACGGTGGTGAAGCCGCGCATCAGCATGCCGTTCATCACCTTGAACGAGCGCGCCGTGACGAGCGAATCCGGCAATTCGGCATTGGTGCCGAGATTGGCGCTCACGGCCACCACATGCACATGGGCGTCGATCAGGCCGGGCATCAGCGTGCGGCGTCCCACATCGATCACCCGCGCCTTCCCGCCGCGAACCTTCGCGCCGACCTCGCGGATGATTCCGCCCTCGATCAGCACATTCACGGGATCGGTCGGGCGATCGGCGGTGCCATCGACGATGCGGGCATTGGTGATCAGCGTTGCGGCCATGGCGGGTCTCTCGGGCTTGGTTGCGGGCAATAAGGAAGGCGGGGATGAGAAAAGGCGCATTACCCTGATGCCGGTTAAGACCAAAGCCGGAACCCGTCAAAGCCTTCCTGGCCTCCGGCTTCCCGTTGGTGATGAGGGATTCATGCAGATCCGCATCGGCCACGAGCGGGATCCGATGCTGGACCTCGCAACCAAACACCTGGCCATGATTGGGACCCGGAACGTTATCGCCACTGGTGGAATCAATTCCTCAAACCGGATAATCAGTCAATACGGCCTCATTCCGCCCTCGGCCAGCAGCCCCCGGCGGTCTTCGCCGCCCCGCTCACCGCAAGGGGCGATCGGCTTTGCGCCTTGAACCGCGACGCAGATCCCCTGTTGCTCCGTCGGTGCAACCGCGCAAAATTCAACCAGGGATTCTGGTTTCAGCCGGATAAGCATCGGGATCACAGCAAGACGGTTGTCGAGCCGGTCAATAATCGAGTGGGAGTAAGGCTCGCATGAGTCGGAAAGAAGCCATTGCCTCGCGCGAGCGGCGGGCGAAGCGCCTCGCCATCCGCTACAA
>Ga0068877_10004450_pt1 | contig 10955 bp, 11 predicted proteins | sample NOAtaG_FD_66437 | JGI IMG/M metagenome (GOLD analysis project Ga0068877, IMG submission 66437) | Freshwater lake microbial communities from Lake Erie, under a cyanobacterial bloom - NOAA_Erie_Diel6S_1000h metaG | ecosystem: Environmental > Aquatic > Freshwater > Lake | place: USA: Ohio, Lake... | reverse complement strand
GCGCTCGCGCACATCGAGCGGTGCGGTCTGGTGATTCAATCCGAAGGCGAACAGCGGCATGGGGCGGCGGCTACTGGTAAGGCCTTGTATTTTAACTTTTTTTCGGAACGGCCAGCGATGCAGGAAAAATCCGGTTCAACCGATCGCGATCATCACGAAATCGGCCTTGGTCGCGCCGCAGTAGGGGCAGGTCCAGTCAGCGGGCACGTTTTCCCAGCGCGTGCCGGGCGGGATGCCCTCGTCGGGCAGTCCCGCGGCCTCGTCATAGACGAAGTTGCACAGGATGCACTGCCATTTCTTCACCGCCTTGTTCTCCCGGCCTCAGCCCTGTTCGTTGAGCAGGGGCTTGCCCGCGGCATAGAGGGCGATGTTGTCGCAGAAGATCTTTGCCGCGCGGGCATCGTTGCCGGCAGAGGCCGAGGCGTTGTGCGGCGAGACGATGACATTGGGAATGTCCCACAGCGGCGAATCGGCGGGCAGCGGTTCTTTCTCGAACACGTCGAGGTAGGCGCCGGCAATCTGCTTCGACTGCAGCGCGGCGATCAATGCCTTTTCGTCGGCGCAGCCGCCGCGGGCCACGTTGATCAGGTACGCATGCCTGGGCATCAGCGCCAGCGTTTTGGCGTTGACCAGCTGGTGGGTTTCCCGGGTGTAGGGGCAGGCCAGCACCAGCCAGTCGCAATGCGGCAGCAGTTGCGGCAGCTTGTCGAGGGTGTGCACCTCGTCCACCGGATCGCCGTCGCGTTTCGGGCTGCGGCGCAGGCCGATCACTTTCATGTCGAGGGTCTTGCACAGCTTCGCCACCGTCGCACCGATGGTGCCGAGGCCGACGATGACCACGGTCTGGCCGCGCAGGTCGCGCGGCACGCCTTCACCGCGCACCGGATCCCATTTGCGCTCGCGCTGCGCGGCGATCCAGCGCGGGAACCCCCGGGCCAGCATGAGCAGGCCGCCGAAGGCGGTCTGGCCCACGGGCTCTCCGTTGCTGCCGGCCGAGGTGGTGAGCCGGACCTTGCGCTCGTGCAGCGCAGGCAGGAAGGGATGCTGGTCAATGCCGGTGCTGACGAAGTGCGCCCACTTCAGGCGGGTCGCCGCCTTCATCGCGTCGCCATAGCTGTGGTACAGCTCGGAAAAACGGATGTCGCGGGTCAGGTAGGCCACTTCGATGCGTGCCGTCACATCGGCAGGCAGGCGCTGCGCGGGGTCATCCGGCAGGTGGATGATCTCGGGCTGGAGGCCCGCGGCGCGCGCCACGCGCTCCAGCTCGGCGCCGAACTGCGCCATGAAACCCTTCGACAGCAGCATTGCGGTCATGGTGTTCTCCCCGGCCCGTCTTACTTGTCGCGCTTGAACAGCGCGTCGAGTTTCTGCTCGTACGAGTGGTAGTCGAGGTAGTCGTAGAGGTCGTCGCGCGACTGCATCAGCTCCACCACCTTGTTCTGGTGGCCTTCCTTGCGGATGCTCTGGTAGACCTTCAGCGCAGCGGCGTTGGCGGCGCGCCAGGCCGACAGGGGATACAGCGCCATCGCCACGTTGGCGCCGGCAAGCTCCTCGGTGCTGAACAGCGGCGTCTTGCCGAACTCGGTGATGTTGGCGAGGATCGGCACCTTCACCGCGTCAGCGAATTTCTTGTACATCGGCAGGTCGGTGATGGCCTCCGGGAAGATCATGTCGGCACCGGCCTCGACGCAGGCCACCGCCCGCTCCACCGCGGCATCGAGCCCCTCGACTGCAAGCGAATCCGTGCGCGCCATGATCACGAAGTCGGGGTCGGTCTTGGCATCGGCCGCGGCCTTGATGCGGTCAACCATTTCCTCCTTGCTGACAATCTCCTTGTTCGGGCGGTGGCCGCAGCGCTTCTGCATCACCTGGTCCTCGATGTGCATCGCGCCGGCGCCGAACTTGATCAGCGACTTGACGGTGCGCGCGATGTTGAAGGCGCCGCCGAAGCCGGTGTCCACGTCCACCAGCAGCGGCAGGTCGCAGACATCGGTGATGCGGCGCACGTCGGTGAGCACGTCATCCAGCGTGCTGATCGCGAGGTCGGGCACGCCGAGCGAGCCCGCAGCGACCCCGCCGCCCGACAGGTAGATCGCCTTGAAGCCGCTGCGCTGCGCGAGCCGCGAATGGTAGGCGTTGATGGCGCCGACGATCTGCAGCGGCTTTTCGGCGGCCAGCGCGGCGCGAAAGCGCGCACCGGCGGATTTCTGGGCAGTGCCCGGGCGTGAAAGGTCATTCATGGCAACAGCTCCTGTATGGGGCGTAGTGAAAAATCCGGTCGGGGTCGGGTGTCCAGGGCGCGGAAGCGCGAAGCGGTGATGTCCAATGCGGTGGCGCAAGGATAGCGCAGGGCGGAAAACCGTGGCGCGCACCGAGCCCAAAGCCTCGTCCGTCATCTGGACGGGCAGCTTTTTTTTGCTGAAAATGGATGTGCAAAAGGTAGCATAAAGTGGCCTATTCCGCTACGGCAGACGCGATGGCATAATCCCGGCTCCCGTTTCTCACGATTCGGACTGTACTGCCCGTTTTGACAGACTCTACGCGCGAAAGCATTCCCATGGCCACCGCAAAATCCTCCGGCGAAGACACCCAGGGCCGCCTGACTGGCACACAGAGCATCGAACGCGCGCTGCTGCTGCTGCGCGAAATCGCGGCGCACAACCGCGCAGGCTCGCGCCTGCTCGACCTGGCCACCCGCACCAGCCTGCAGCGCCCGACCGTGCACCGCATGCTCAAATGCCTCGCACACGAGGGCATGGTGCAGCAGGATCCGGAGACCCACCGCTATTTCCTCGGGCCCATGGCCTTCGAACTCGGGCTGACGGCGGCGCCGCGCTTCAACCTGCGCGAAATCTGCCACCCGGCGATGACCCGCATCGCCGAAGCCACCGGCGACACCGTGTTCCTGACCCAGAGAAGCGGCCTTGACGCCGTGTGTATCGACCGCCACGAGGGCACCTTCCCGATCAAGACCTTCACGCTCGAGGTCGGCATGCGCCGCCCCCTGGGCGTGGGTACCGGCAGCCTCGCCATCCTTGCCGCGCTGCCCGAGGACGAATTCAAGGGCATCATCGCCAGCAACGAGCCGCGGCTGCAGGAGCACGGCCTCAACGGCCCCACCCTGCTCAGCCAGGCACGCAAGGCGCAGAAACTCGGCTACGCCGTGCGCGAGACGCCGACGCTCGCCGGCGTGCGCTCGATCGGCCAAGCCCTGCGCAACCAGAGCGGCGTGCCTTTCGCCGCGCTGTCGATCTCGGCCATCTCCAGCCGCATGGCCGAGCGCCGCATCCAGGAACTGTCCACCATCCTGCGCAACGAATCGCGGCTGATCGAGCGCCAGATTGCCACCGGGATGGATATCCGGTAAACCGGGCATCCACCCGGGCGCCGCCAGAGCGCCTGCGCCACAGTCGTTTGCCGAGGAGAACGCCATGAAGCCAGTGCTGCTTGCGGCCCTTGCCGCGCTTGCGGGACTCGTCGCCCACCCCGCCGCCCAGGCCCAGGCCTGGCCCGCCAAACCGATCCGCCTGGTGGTGCCCTTCCCGCCCGGCGCGAGCAACGATGTGCTCTCGCGCATCACCGCGCAGAACATGAGCCCCGGACTCGGCCAGCAGATCCTGGTCGAAAACCGCCCCGGCGGCGGCGGCATCGTGGGGGCCGACAACGTCGCCAAATCGCCCGGCGACGGCTACCACATGCTCAACATCCAGGCCTCATTCGTCGCCAACGCTGCGCTGCGGCCGAAGCTGCCCTACGACCCGATCGCCGATTTTTCCTATGTCGGCATGATGGCGCGCGGCCCGCTGCTGATGGTGGTGCACCCCTCGCTCCCGGTGAAGAACGTGCGCGAATTCATCGCGCTCGCCAAGGCACGGCCGGGGCAGGTCAACTACGGCTCCACCGGCACCGGCAGCCATAACCACATGGCCACCGAACTGTTCCGGCGCATGGCCGGCATCAACATTGTGCATGTGCCTTACAAGGGCGCGGCCCCCGCGCTGACCGACCTGATGGGCGGCCACATCCAACTGGTGATGACCAGCCTGCCCTCGGCGATGACCCAGGTGCAGGCCGGCCGCATGCGCGCGCTGGGCGTCGCCAGCGAAAAGCGCACCAGCTTCATGCCCGAAGTGCCGACCATCGCCGAAGCCGGCGTGCCCGGCTACACCGCCGAATTCTGGTGGGGCCTGGTGGTGCCGGTGAAAACCCCGGCCGAGATCGTGACCCGACTGGGTAGCGAACTGGCGAAAGCGCTGCAGGCGCCGGACCTGCGCCAGCGCTTCGCCGGCGAGGGTGCGGAGCCCGCGGCCATGAACGGTGAAGCCTTCCTGAGTTTTGTCTCCAACGAGATCACACGCTGGCGCAAGGTCGCCCAGGAAACTGGCATCAAGCCCGAGTAATGCCGCCACTGCCCCGCGCCGACTATGCCCCGGCCGCGCGCGGCACGCTCGCCGGCGTGCGCGTGCTTGACCTTTCCAGGCTGGTCGCCGGCAACACGCTGACCCAGTTCCTCGCCGACTTCGGCGCGGAGGTGATCAAGGTCGAGCCGCCCGCCGGCGACACCCTGCGCGCCTGGAAGACCAGGGGCGTGCAAACCAACTGGAAACTCTACGCCCGCAGCAAAAAAAGCCTGGGCCTCGAACTGCGCAAGCCCGAAGCGCGGGAATTGCTCAAAAAACTGCTGCCCTCTGCGCAGATGTTCATCGAGAGCTTCCGGCCGGGCACGCTGGAGAAGATGGGCCTCGGCCCCGAGGTGCTGCTGCAGATCAATCCCGGGCTGGTGATCGTGCGCGTCTCCGGATGGGGCCAGGACGGCCCCTACAGCAAGCGCCCGGGCTTCGGCACGCTGGTCGAGGGCATGTCGGGCTTCGCGTCCTTCAACGGCTTCGCCGACCGCGAGCCGGTGCTGCCGCCGATGTACCTCGCCGACACCGTGGCCGGGCTCTACGGCGCGGCGGCGGCGATGACCGCGCTGCGCGAGGTCGAGATCAACGGCGGCCGCGGCCAGGTCATCGACCTGCCGCTGCTCGATCCGCTGTTCGCGGTGCTGGGACCCCAGGCCGCCAACTACCGCCTCACGGGCAAGGTCAAGCCGCGCACCGGCAGCCGCTCGACCAATGCCGGGCCGCGCAACGCCTACCGCTGCAAGGACGGGCATTACGTCTGCCTGTCATCGTCCACACAGAAGATGGCAGAGCGCCTGTTCCGCTCGATCGGCCACCCTGAATTCATCACCGATCCGCGCTACGCCACCAACGAGGAACGGGTGAAGCATGCCGAGGAGCTCGACGCGGTGATCGGCGCCTTCGTCGCGCAGCGCACCCAGTCCGAGAATGTGGCCTTCTTCGAGGAGGCCGAGGTCACCATCGGCCCGATCTACGACATCACCCAGATCCTCGAGGACCCGCATTTCAAGGCCCGCGCCATCCTCGCCGGCTATCCGGACCCCGACATGGGCGAGTTTCCGATGCACCACGTGGTGCCGCGATTGTCGGGAACCCCGGCGTCCATCCGCACGCCGGCGCCCGAGCTTGGCGAGCACAACCGCGAACTGCTGCGCGAGGCCGGTATCGATGACGCCGCCTACCAGGCCCTGCTGGCATCCGGCGTCGCCTGCGCCGGTGCCGCAGCCGACAACGAAGACGAATGACGCGGCGGCGCCGCAGATCCTGAACATCACCGCAAAGGAAACCTCCATGTACCGCGAACTTCCCGTCTGGCGCTCCCTGATGTATGTGCCCGTCAACGTCGAAAAATACGTCGACAAAGCCCACACCCGCGGCGCCGACGTGATCCAGCTCGACGTCGAGGACAGCGTGCCGCCGGCGGAAAAAGCCAATGCGCGCAAGCTGATCGAGAAAAATGCCGCCCGCGTGCGCCGCGGCGGTGCCGACGTGGTGGTGCGCATCAACCAGCCGCTGTCGCTGGCGGTGCGCGACATCGAGTGCGCGGTATGCCCGGACGTCAACGGCATCGCGGTGACCAAGGCCTCCGGCGTGTCTCACCTGCAGCTGCTGGACGAACTGGTCAGCGAGCTCGAGCAGAAACGCGGCATGACCGTCGGCCACACGAAATTCATCACCATGATCGAAACGCCGGAGGCGTTCTTCAAAATCCGCGAGATCACCACCGCCACGCCCCGCATCATCGCCTGCAACATCGGCGGCGAGGACTTTGCGCTGAACTGCAACATGCAGCCCACGGGCGAGGCGCTGTTCTATCCCAAGCAGCAGATGGTCATCGCCGCCAATGCCACGGGCATCATGCCGCTGGGGTTCGTTGACAGCGTCGCCACCTTCGGCGACTGGGACAACTTCCGCAAGATGGTGCGGCGCTCGCGCGACTTCGGCTTCATGGGGGCGGGGTGCATCCATCCCGGCCAGGTCACCATCGTCAACGAGGAATACAAGCCAAGCGCGGTCGAGGTCGAATACGCGCGCAAGGTCATCGCGATGGACAAGGAGGCCGCCGCCGCCGGCCGCGGTTCCTTCGCGCTCGACGGCAAGATGATCGACATTCCGATCATCGTCCGTGCCGAACGCCTGCTCCGGCGTTACGACGCCATCGTCGCGCGTGAGGCGAAGACACTGGCGGCGATGAAGGGCTGAGCCGCAGGGCTGCGGCCCGGCCTGCGCCCGCGATTGCCGCGGGCGGATTCTCTTTCCCCCGCGCCTCGGCTAGGATGGCGCGTCACGCGCCGCATCCTGCGGCCGCCGGGGGAGAAAAATGATCAATAAAATCAATTACTTGCTTTTTATCGCGCTGGCCATCACGAGTGCCACGGCAAGCGCCCAGCCCGCAGCAAAGTTTCCGACCAAACCGGTACGCATCATCGTCGCCTTCCCGCCGGGCAGTTCCACCGACATCGTCGCCCGCGTGGTCGCCGAACGGCTGACCGAACTGTGGGGCCACAACGTGCTGGTGGAGAACCGCCCTGGTGCCGCCGGCAACATCGGCACCCAGGCCGCGTTGCGCGCCAACCCCGACGGCCACACACTGCTGATGAACAGCTCGGCGATCGCGGTGAACGTCAGCCTCTATGCCAACCCCGGCTACACGATGAAGGACCTGGTGCCGGTACTGCAGGGGCCGACCACGCCGAACATGATCACCGTGCATCCTTCGCTCACGGCAAAAACGCTGCAGGAGCTGATCGCACTGGCGAGGACCAAACCGCTGTCCTACGGCTCTTCCGGCACCGGCACCACGCCGCACCTGAACATGGAAATGATTTTCCGCTCGCTGGCGAAAGTGGACATCACCCATGTCCCCTACAACCCGGCAGCAGCCGCGGCGGCGGTGGTCGGCAACCAGGTGCCGGTGGGCTCGACCTCGATGCCGCCGGCGGTGCCGCATGTCAAGGCAGGCCGGCTGCGCGCGATCGCGGTGACTTCGGCGAAGCGTTCCGGCGTGCTGCCCGAGGTGCCGACCGTGGCCGAGTCGGGCTTCGCGGGCTTCGACGACGGTACCTGGTTCTCGGTGTTCGCCCCGCTGGGCGTGGCGCCGGCGACGGTGAACCAGATCAATCGCGATTTCAGCGCCGCGCTGCAGTCGGCGCAGGCGAAGGAGCGCCTCGCGGCGCTGTCGCTGGAATTTACCCCCAACACCGCCGCCGAGTTCGCGGCACGCCTGAAAACCGAAGTCGAAAAATACGCGCAGATGGTGAAGCAGTCCGGCGCGCGCGTGGACTGAACGCAGAAGCCATGCGCGACGTCGACAGCAACACCATCACAGCGGCGGTCGTCCGTTCCTTCGACGGCGCGGCCGACCCCAGGCTGCGCGAGATCATCGCCAGCCTGGTGCGCCACCTGCACGGTTTTGCGCGCGAAACCCGCCTGACGCCGGAGGAATGGCAGGCCGGACTCGATTTCCTTCACCGCGCGGCACGCATCAGCAACGAGTCACGCAGCGAATTCGTGCTGACTTCGGACATTCTCGGCCTGTCCTCGCTGGTCGATCTCATCGCCAGCGGCAAGGGCGGCACCGAACGCAGTGCGCTGGGTCCCTTCCATGCTGAAGGCTCCCCGCTGCTTGAAGTCGGCGGCGATCTCAAGCGCGACAACGCCGGCGAACCGATGCTGGTCAGTGGCCGCGTGCTGGATACGGCTGGCCGCCCGGTACCGCGCGCGCAGCTTGATTTCTGGCAGGCGGCCGTCAACGGCAAGTACTGGCAGCAGGACCCCGAGCAAAACCCGGACAACCTGCGGTTTCGCATGCTGACCCGCGATGATGGTGCCTATTCGTTCACCACGGTGCGGCCTGCGCCGTACACCGTGCCCTACGACGGCCCGGTGGGCGAACTGCTGCGCGCCGCCGGCCGCCATGCCTGGCGGCCGGCGCATTTCCATTTCATCGTCTCAGCCGAGGGTCATCACGCGCTGACGACCGAGGTGTTTTTCGCTGATGATCCCTACATCGACGGCGATGCGGTGTTCGGCGTGCGCGAGTCGCTGCTGGTTCAACCGCAGCAAAATCACGACGGGGAACTGGCCCGGCGCCACGGCCTGCCGCTGCCGTTTGAGCAGGTGATCTTCGACTTCCGCCTCGCGCCCGCCCCCGGGTGATGGCTTAAAATCGGGGGCTGATAACCGTTCACCGAAAGCCCAGCATGTCCGCAGACCCCGATGCCCTGAATGCCCTGAAGCAATGGATCGGCCGCAGCGAATCGGCCATCGACTATGTCACCGTGCCTGCGGTGGACCGCCTGGCCGCCACGCTCGACCGCAACGATCCCTTCCCGAAAATGGGCGACCCCTTGCCCGTCGGCTGGCACTCGATCCTGTTCCCGCGCGTGGTGCGCCATTCGCAGATCGGCCCGGATGGCCATCCCGCGCGCGGCGATTTCCTGCCACCGGTACCGCTGCCGCGGCGCATGTTCGCCGGCAAGCGCACGACCTTCACCGCGCCGCTATACATCGGTGACGAGGTCCACCGCACCTCAACCATCCAGAATGTCACCGTCAAGGACGGCCGCAGCGGGCGCATGGTGTTCGTCACCGTGAAGACCGACATCCGCAACACGAAAGGCGTCGCGATCAGCGAGGAGCAGGACATCGTCTACCGCGGCGAACCCGACAAGAATGCGCCGCCGCCTCCCCCCCAGCCGGCGCCGGGCCGGGCAGTGTGGCAGCACCAGGTCACGCCGGACCCGGTGATGCTGTTCCGCTACTCGGCACTGACTTTCAACGGCCACCGCATCCATTACGACCACCCCTATGTCACCGGTGTGGAGGGTTACCCCAATCTGGTGATGAACGGCGGACTCACCACGCTGCTGGTGTACGAACTGGCGCGCACCCATGCTTCGACCCCGATCAAGTTCATGTCCTCGCGCAATGTACGCGCGCTGTTTGTCGGCCGCACCATCACCATCTGCGGCGAGCCCTCGGCCGACAACAGGACGGCCAAGCTGTGGGCGCAGGATGATACCGGCGCGCTGGCACTGACCGCGGAAGCGGAGTTCGCATGAAAGGCATCCGATAATGGCTGGTGGTCCGCTTGAAGGTGTCACCATCGTCGACCTGACTTCGGTCGTGGTCGGCCCGCTGGCGACGCAGATCCTCGCCGACCACGGCGCAGAAGTGATCAAGGTCGAAACCAAATCCGGCGACCTGATCCGCAACATGAACGGCAAGTCGGTAACGCCGGGCATGGGCGCGAAATTCCTGCACCTTAACCGCAACAAGCGCTCGATCGTGCTCGACCTCAAGCACCCGGACGGCCACGCCGCGCTGATGAAGCTGATCGCGAAGGCCGATGTGCTGGTGTGGAACGTGCGGCCACCGGCGATGGCGCGGCTGAAGTTGTCGTACGACGATGTGCGCAAGGTCAATCCCGGCATCATCTACTGCGGCATGTTCGGCTTCGGCCAGGACGGCCGCTACCGCGAAAAGCCCGCCTACGACACCATCATCCAGGGTTCGGGCGGCATGGCCGCGCTGCACCACCGCGCGATGGGCGAGCCGCGCTTCGTGCCGATGGTGGTGGCCGACAAGACCGTGGGGCTGATCGCCGTGCAGATGATCGCGATGGCGCTCTACCGCAAGGCGAAGACCGGCGAAGGCTGCTCGATCGAGATCCCGATGTTCGAGAACCTGGTCAAGTTCGTGCTCGAAGAGCACATGTACCTGAAGACCTTCGACCCGCCGCTGGGCGAAACCGGGGATCCGCGCCTGCTCGATCCGCTGGGCAAGCCGATCCCGACCAGGGACGGCTGGATCTGCATCTCGGCCAATACCAACGACCAGGCCTTCGCCTTTTTCAAGGCCATCGGCCAGCCGGAGCTGAAGGACGACCCGCGCTTCTGCAGCGTGCAGGCGCGTTTTGCCAACGTGAAGGCCTATTTCGAAGTGCGCATGGCCGCGCTCAAAGGCAAGACCACCGCCGAGTGGCTGGAAATCTTCGATGCCGCCGACGTGCCGGCGATGCCCTACCACACGCTCGACAGCGTGCTGGAAGATCCGCATCTGCAGGACATCGGCTTCTTCGAGATGAAAGACCATCCGACCGAGGGCCGCACGCGCAACATGCGTCTGCCCAACAAATGGTCCTGCGGCGTACGCAAAAGCTGGAGTCCCGCGCCGAAGCTGGGCCAGCAAAGCGTGGACATCCTGCGCGAAGCCGGCCTACCCGAGGCCGACATTCAGCGCATGGTCAATGCCGGTGTAACTCTCGACGGCCGCCTCAAAACCTGGCATGACCACTCGGCGGATGGAAAAATAATTGAATAAAATCAAATACTTATTGAAATCCGTTGTCGTCGCTGCCTGCGCCGCAGCGGCATCCGCCTTCGCGCAGGGCGCCGCAGGCTACCCGGCGAAACCGGTGCGCTTCATCGCACCGTTCCCGCCCGGCGGCAGCACCGACCTGCTGGCGCGGCTGGTCGCGCAGAAGCTGGCCGAGGCCTGGGGCCAGCAGGTGATCGTCGAGAATCGCGGCGGCGCCGCCGGCACCAT
>Ga0068877_10004437_pt1 | contig 10976 bp, 11 predicted proteins | sample NOAtaG_FD_66437 | JGI IMG/M metagenome (GOLD analysis project Ga0068877, IMG submission 66437) | Freshwater lake microbial communities from Lake Erie, under a cyanobacterial bloom - NOAA_Erie_Diel6S_1000h metaG | ecosystem: Environmental > Aquatic > Freshwater > Lake | place: USA: Ohio, Lake... | reverse complement strand
TCGACATGTTGGGCAACGAGTTGCTCAAATCTTGGCACGTCGTTTTGGAACGATGGAGTCATTGATGGCGGCCGATTTGGAGACGATCAGTAGCACCAACGAGATCGGACCGATTATTGCGAAAAGCGTCTTCGATTTTATGCACAGTTCGGAAGGCATCGAGTTGATTGAACAACTGAAGAACGCAGGTGTTTCTCTCGAAACGGCAGATGAGGATAAAGTTGATTCGGCAGGTCCGTTGGCGGGAAAAACGCTGGTCGTTACCGGTTCGTTAAGCAAGTATTCGCGCGATGAAATCGAACGCTTGATCGAGCGATTGGGTGGGCGCGCATCGAGCAGTATCTCGAAGAAAACAGATTTTCTCGTTGCCGGAGAAGCTGCGGGTAGCAAGCTTGAGAAAGCCAAATCATTGGGAGTTCCTATTCTGACCGAGGATGAGTTCGTCCAGAAGTTTGTGGGTTAGCAGACCGAGGATGGCGGCAACTGGACGACTCCACTACACTAAATAGTCTGCAGGTATCGGGCATTCGGTAGCTGCAAGCTACCTTGATCCCAACCCGAAGCGTCCAGTAAGCCAGTTAAATGATCGATGCCAGTGTTCCTCCTCTCAAACACTTCAGTACAGGCATTGCTCAATTTTTTTGAATCTTTTCTTTTGAATAGTGGATGAGTTAGATGATTGTCGGTGTGCCTAAGGAAGTGAAAGATGATGAGTACCGAGTCGCCATGTTGCCGGTCGGTGTCGAGGAACTCGTGTCTCGCGGTCACAAAGTGGTCGTGCAAGCCGGGGCAGGGTTAGGGTCAGGTCTAGCCGATCATGCTTATCTGCAAGCCGGAGCGGAGTTGGTTTCGTCTGGGCTCGATGTGTTTCAGCAGGCGGATTTGATCGTCAAGGTCAAAGAACCAATGGTTTCTGAATGGGAGTACATTCGTCCTGGCCAAATGCTTTTTACTTACTTTCACTTTGCTGCCGATCGGAAACTTACCGAAGCCATGCTGAAGACCGGTGCATCATGCTTTGCCTATGAGACATTACGAGACACTCAGGGACGTTTGCCACTGCTGACACCGATGAGCGAAGTCGCAGGTCGGATGAGTATTCAGGAAGGGGCTAAATACTTAGAGCGGCCTCAAATGGGTCGAGGCATTCTTTTGGGCGGAGTGCCAGGTGTCGCTCCGGCTCACATTACCATCCTCGGTGGAGGTGTCGTCGGTGCGAATGCCGCCAGAATCGCAGCAGGCTTTCAAGCGGATGTGGCTATCCTCGACGTCAATCTCGATCGGTTGCGTTACCTCGACGACGTGATGCCGCCGAACGTCAATGCACTGTTCAGCGATCGTCATACGATTCGCGAAGAGTTGAAGCTTGCGGATTTGGTGATCGGCTCCATTTTGATCCCTGGAGCCAAGGCACCTCACTTGGTACGCAAAGAGGACTTGCGATTGATGAAGCCGGGAAGCGTGATCATCGACGTGGCGATCGACCAAGGAGGTTGTGTGGAAACGAGTCGACCGACGACCCACCAACAGCCGACTTACATGGTCGATGATGTCGTTCACTATTGTGTCACGAACATGCCTGGAGCAGTTGGACGAACCAGTACGTTTGCGTTATGCAACGTGACGTTGCCATGGGTTTGCACTCTTGCGGATAAAGGTAGCGAATGGGCCGTGAGTCAGTCCAAGCCATTGCGCGATTCGCTGAATATACATGCCGGCAAAGTTACCAATCTCGCAGTCGCAGAGACCTTCGGATTGGATTTTGCAGACAAATTGGGATAAGCTCCCCTTGCTTCCAGCTTTGCAAGGGCTAGTTCAGGGATCGACTGGCAAGTTGCCTATCCCGCATGCCAACTGAAGGAAAGAAACGGGCCATAGCTTTCAATCGCAAGTCGTTGCAATCCATGGCGCGACTACACGTTCATTAGGGACTGACATGAAGCCACGTGCCAGCCTGGGATGGGCCAGCAATTTTGACTGGGACCTCTCGATCTCCTGGCTGTATTTCGATCGGCAATACACCATCGAAGGCTGTGGGAACAATGATCTTCACCTCCAAACTCTTTGGCGCCTCTTTCGTGATGGAAAACTTGTTGGGCTTGAGTGTTGAGCCCTGCGGCAAGCCTGAAGTGATTAGTTCAAGCTCCCCGGTCCAATTGGCAAGCCTTTCCACTTTGATGCTTACATCAAACTCCTTGCCGATCTTCGCCGCTAGGACATCGTTGGTAATCGACGGAATAATACTAGGTTCGATTATATCGACCTTGAAGCAGTATGGACTCGTATTATTGTCGTGTTTGTGGAAGTCATTAACACTTGCCCAGTATTCTCCCTCTTTGGGAACTAGCCAGCGAATTTCCGGGTCCCGATTGGTTCCATTGTCATCTTGAAAAGTTTGTTGTTTTCCATCTTTGTCCATGATGGTTAGAGTGGGATCGAGTTGGGAGCCGATTGACTGGGAAAAGATCCGCAGATGAAGAATCTTTCCATGGGCCTCAGGGAGTTTGAAGAAATGAGTTAGATTCGCAGGAAGAAAAATCCCGAATTGAGGATCCAAAGTTGTGACGACAGTCGCCTCTGCTATAGAAGTTGCTTGGGTAGCTGGAATCGAAGGTGCTGTCCAACTTTGGCCGACAACGGGTAGCGTGTCCAGTTCTAACGGTCCAACATTCCATCGAAGTCGATATGCATACTCCGCACCGCCGCGAAAAGAAATCGTGCTATCAGGCTGTTCGGGAAAGCCAAAAACGCGAAGGTAATACGAGCCATCTTTAGGAACCTTGAATTCGATCGCAGGATCAAGTCCGTAGTGATCTAAATTCTCCGTCAGGACGAACCCACGACCATCGAGTAGTTGCAAATGAGCGTCGAGCGGCGACTTCAAGTATCGTGAAGCATCCAACACGGCGCCGATCGTTTCTCCACGCATGAGTTCTAGACGATAATGATCGATATCGCCATTTTTTTCCAACAGCCCAAAGACTTCTGTGTCCGAGGCAATACTTTCCTTGAGCTGCGAAATACGATCGTTTGGTTCTGATTCGCGAATAGATTTCTTATGGGAGATAAGAAACGGTTTTGGTGGCGTAACGCCGTCTTCGTTATAAAATCGGACCCAAGTGATTGCTGGTTTTGCATCGGCATGGACAGTCACTTCGAATTCGCCTGCCTTCGCAAGGCACTTCCATTTGGTCTCTTGGCTGCTCGACCAAATTGAAACCGGCCAGCTTTTGAAACTACCGACTCCCGTGACGGATACAGTGCCACCCACTTTAGCTCCAGCTGGGCTTAAGCGTGTAATCTCTGGCTTCTCATCGCCGAAGGAGCGAGTTCGAGGAGAAAACAAGCTCAGGAGTAAACAACTGCACAGGAGAAAAAAGGTAAACTTGAAGGTCATTGGAGAGAAGTAACGCAAAGGGCAGGGAAAGGTAGGGGATATGGTAGCGGGGGCGTCGAGTCTATAGTCAGATACCCATGGGAAAACTGTAAGTTGGAAGTTGCATCGCCAACCAATCCACTCCTTGATTGTAGCTTGGGACTCGTTGTATCAGCCGTTAGAAGACCATTTTACTTAGGTTTTTTCGTGGTGGCTTATTCAATGGTCTAGCCATAGTGCGCGCAGTCGCCAGCATGAACGCCTTCCAATCAAGGTTTCGAAATAGCCGATTCCTAGAAGAAGACTGCTCTTTATGCTACTTTAGAATGTTCTCGTTAGAGTATATTTAAAGGGTCTGTCCTCCAACCGCTAATCATTCAAAAGCACCAATACGGTGCGGCAGTCAAATCGCGTGCGACGGACAGATTCTCTACTACTTTTCCCTTTGGTGACGTATGGCTCGAATTTTTCTTTTGCAGTGCGCGAGTCTCCGGAAGACTATCTTCTTCGCCATTGTAGTTGGGTGTGTTTTGCAGGGAATCGTTTGGGGACAAAGGCAAATCAAACGGCACAAACGAGTCACTCCACCGGAGTTTAAGGCTGGTCAGTTTGAAGGCATTTTTTTTGATGACGCCCTGGCGCAGCTTCAGGGGGATCGCCCGAATTTGGCGGATGCGACCAAAATGAAGTCGACTACGCGTTCGCAGGGAGAATCTTCCACTTCCGTTGCTGTTGAAGAATCCACAACAACTGGTGCGGGAGGCTCGATTTGGAAATCAATCATCTCGGGGGAGTCAATTGAAGATCTCATCAAAGAGTCCAAATCAAAACTGGATAAAGTTGTCACGACCCCCGCGAAGTTCGCCGGTGGGGGATTTGGGGAAGCACGCAAAGAATTCACATTGATCGCAACGCTCATGGCAATCGTCGCTCGGTATCCAGAGGACATCCGCTGGAAGAATTCAGCGGAGTACATACAACGCGTATTTGCCAGAACTGCATCCAATTGCAAAGTCGGTACGCAGCCTGTGTTCAATGAAGCAAAGCAGAGGCACCAAGACCTTCAGGACTTATTGAAGGGAACGAAAGTTAGCGGAAACGCCGACGAAGTTACTTGGGAAGATATCGCCGATCGAGGCCCCACCATGCAAATTCTAGAGTGGGCCCTCCGTGAAAACCTTGCTCCAAACGTCAATAACGAGAAACAGTTTAAGCAGTCGCAGGCGGACATCATTCGTTATGCTGAACTAGTTGCGGCCTACGGAACAGTGCTGCATCAAAGCGGCATGACCGACGCAGACGATGAAACATATGTCGAACTATCCAAGTCAATGGTGGCCGCCGCTATCGAAGTGCGGCGAACTGCCAAGAGTGATGACGCAGAGGGAGCTCGAGTAGCTGTCGGAAAAGTAGATCAATCCTGCAACAAGTGCCACGAATCGTATCGCTAGAAACTCGAATATCAGAACGAATAACGGAAATGGGAATTCGCTTTACTTGTCACCATTGCAGCTATGCAATGCACGTGAAAGACTTCCAGGCTGGCAAACGTGGCAAATGTCCTCATTGCAATAAGTCTTTTCGTATCCCGATTGAGAGTACGGACTACTCCATTCCAATCTTGGATGGAAAGTCCGAGTCCATGGCCGACGCCCCAGCTCGAAGCACCGCTGCTGTTGCGAAATCCATACCTAAAGAAACTCGCACACTTTCCCAAGTCGCTTCTTCCAGCCAAACGCCGTCTCCTGTCACTTTATCTGCTAAGCAACAGGGCGACAAACGCGATGTGCATCCCACGGGAACCAATACATCGAATCCACAAATTATCCCTGCCGCGTTTGCTTCGGCTCCCAATGCAGCTTGGTACGTTCGACCACCCAGCGGAGGCCAATACGGCCCTGCAGACCAACAATTGCTTCAGCTTTGGATACTAGAAAACAGAGTTACCAGTGACTCACTTCTGTGGCGTGAAGGACAAGCTCAATGGATTCCGTCAGCCACGTTACTACCTGAACTTTATTCCAACGAGTCCTTACCATCCGACGAGACTTTCGGCGATCAGGCCCACAACGAACCAACAAAGCTGAAGCCCGACACATCGTTCACTGTCGCTCGCCCAAAAACCGCAGTATCGCTTGCCAGTACGGCCAACTTAGCAGCACAACGCAAGATTCGAAAACGACGTCAACAATGGATTGCCATCAGCATTCTTGCCATCGTCTCCCTTTGCCTTTGCGCCGGCTTAATTGCTGTTTTGTTTCTCAAGTAGTTTTCGAAGCTAGATACCAGCCTCAAAAGCAGGATCAATCATCTCGATCGACCGCGTCGGTGAATAGTTTGGCCCTTGTTGCACATCCCGAGATCTGCATTTGTTGAAGCTCAGAGAGTAATCGACCGTGCACACGATTGGATACATCAAGTGCAAAGCGCGACAGTGAGACACACTCATTGGTGCGTCGCATTGCCAAAGCCGAACGCGATGGCAAATTTTCTTTGCAAACAGGCGACACTCGTACTAGTGGAATCCACGATGGGTCGAATGGCTTTGCTCCAGACTGGATCTGCGTTGGAGTTCGCGACAATTTTCGCGGTCCGTTTGGGATGTGAGGATTCAATATGCAAAGCCATCAACTATTCAACTCGGCGTGGAAGAAGACGCCTCTACTTGTCCATTGCAATCACAACAAACCAAAAGTGTCAATTGGCACAACTATTGCACCGAGGTGTCCTGTAACACATCCAACGTATTTGCCTCTTGAAACGCCTGTGACGCGTTCCAGTAAATCGAACTTGACTATCGAAAGACCGCAAGTGAAACGCAAGATCGAACTGACCAAATGGATGAAACGACCACAGTCAAAACGTTGCTCGGCTGTCAACCGAAAGCGACGGCTACTTGTTGAATATTTGGAAGTTCGAACGCTACTGGCTGCTGGTATTCCGCCGTTCGTCGACATTAACCCAATTCCATATCCATCGGCTCCTGGGGCCGGGGGCTTTGTTACAGTCGGCGATGAAATCTTCTTCGCAGCAGTGACAAACGCTAACGGTGCAGAGCTTTGGAAGACTAATGGAACCGATCAAGGCACAGTGATGGTCAAAGATATCAATCCTGGACCTTCCGGTTCGACTACTGGCGCACCAATAAGCATCGGCGGAGTAATAGAGATTGTACCTCCTTACGGGAGCTACAGCAGCATGTTTATGACCCCAGGCTACAAACAGCAATAGATCTACAGCCCGCCGGGCATTAAACGGCAACACACACACGCACGATGACAGGGAGGATTTAGATGAGCCGATTTCAACCGGTGAATACGCAAGTGCTTCGCGAACTTCGTCTCAAACGAGGCTGGTCCCAAAAAGAACTTGCGGAGAAAGCTGGTTATTCCGATCGTCTCGTTCGGAAAGCGGAGTTCGGCGGAAGACTCGATATCGAAACTATCCGAAATATCGCCGAAGCGCTCTCGACTTTGGAAGAACATGTCACGCTTGATTTGTTGACAAGCGATGTTCTATCGATCGCGAAAACATTCACGCAATTCTTCGATAAGCGAGGAGCAGGAATGGTACCAGCCATCAAACATCACATCGCACCCGACTTTGTACTCCATGTCACCTCTGCGGTGGATTCGCTACCTCTGCAAGGTACTTTCAACGGTCAGCAGGGATTGCAGGAATTTCTGAATCTTTTTTTCGGAACCTTCTCGCGAGTTACGAACTCGCTAACACCTCTATACGCCGTTGGCACTGATTTCGTCGTAGCAAGATACTCGGTTATGCTGCATACATCCAATCAGACGGACGAAGCTGTCCAAGTTTATCGCCACTTTCACTTTCGCGATGGACTATTATCTAGAATCGACGACCTCTACGAGAGCGTCGTCACGTCTGAGTGAACCATTCGCTTATCCCGAGGATTGATGCAGAGTCGAAGCATAAGTGCCAGAGATATGAACCATGGCATCCAGCAACCAAACATTCGATAAACGGTTGTAGTACTAAGGAGTGGTACGTCTGCCACAAAGTGACCTTGCTCGAGCGTCGCAATCCTTTGAACCTCGCGTCCGGTGTGGCTAATGTAACACGAGACGCCTGTACCCGCGCACCGAACGAAACACCGTCGATTCTCAATCGTTCTAAGTAGCGATAGTCGTCGATGTTGCTCTAGCGCCTCGGCGGTCTCAAAGGCCGATGCATTGATCAATCCGACAAGCACTTGCGCCCCAAGGTCTACCGTGCGGCGCGCAGCACTCTCAATCAAATCTTCATAACAAATCAAAACTCCAACAGAGGGACCTCCCGCGATGGTCAATGGATCGTCGCGATGCCCAGGCTCGATGTACTCGCTGAGTTGAGCCATGTCGTGAAGGAAGGGAAAACTCTTCTCAAAGGGAACGAACTCCCCGATGGGAATAAGATGTCGCTTTTGATAGGCACCTTGAACACTCCCTAGGGTGTCGATTAAGAATGCAGTCTGCCAATAGGGCCCCTCGTCCGCGTTTCCTGGACGAAACGTTCTCCCTCCCACTAATAACCAATTCGACATGTTCTTGGCACAGTCCGTATTGATGAAAGGTGGTTTGGCGATCGAAACATCTTGAATCATCTCATCCAATGAGCCAACTTCCGTGGAATAAGTTCCAATGGTGGACTCTGGCCAAACCACCAAATCGATTGGGTGGCTCATGGCGTCGGTGGCCTGACGCATTTTTTCTGGCGAATCTACAAACGAGGGATCGATCTGCACCACTCCAATTCGAAATGTGGACGAGTGCGAGACCGACTCTAACCATGCCAGTCGACCCCATCCTGCGAATACCGAAAAGCACGCCAGACCGATCGCGACGTAGGATTCTTTCCGGAATGGAGTGCGTGAATCTCTGCGTACAAGCGAGCTTACACCGAAACAAGCGTAGAGAAAAATAAAACTTACAAGCTGAGCACCCCCTAACTCTGCGGACTGCAAGAACGATAAGAACTTTGTCTGCGAATGCGCCAAAGACCACGGGAACACGCGTGGCCACGCACTCTCCAGTACAACCCAAACCACGGGTGCCATCCATAGAGCACCGTACCGTAGATGCTGGACGCTGATCATCCATCCCATCAGAGCGTATGGGATGGACTCCCAGAGGAGCAATGCTCCGAAAACGGCGTGAGGAATATAGCTTCCTTCCTCAGCGTTGAGTGTATAGGCAAGTGTTTTTGTGGCCCAGTAAAAAGAGACGCCGGTACTCACGGCTCCAAAAAAACTACTGTAAAGTGCGCTGCGCCACTGCGAGTCGCGAGGGACAATAGTAAGAAAGATCACCATGCCAATCCAGATGGAGATACTCCATGTTTCCTCTAGCCAGCTCACGGAAGTTAGCAACGAGGAAGCGATCAGCGCAAAGAAGAAAATTGCATTTCGAAGCATCACAGGATGTACTATCTATTGCTTGGCTTACCACTCCGGTGGAAGTTGATTACTGCGCTTCTATTTTTCCAAACAGAAACGTGAGCGAACGCGGCGGTTTAAGACAAAAATCAAGAGTCGCTTTTTAGTCGTGCATGTTTGAATAACCTCTCTTTCGCCTGTTTTTGAATCGCACAATGTGTACGAAACAAAAGAATACTCAGACCAATTGGCCCGAGTATTCTCATCTGGAGGAATCTTCCAAGAAGTTGAGTTCCTGTTATCTTCGACTATCCAAATAATTGGTCTCTACTTAATGCAGTCAAACCTCAGAAAGTGACGGTCGAGGTCTTGCCCTTGCTCGTCGTCACAGATTGCTTTCCTACTGGCTCTTCCAAGACGATGTCGACTGCTGTGACTGTGTGAGACCCCGACTTCACGGAGAAGTTTGCGGAGTTACCACCCGATGCAATCTGCTTGCCACCGAGCGCATTGAAGGCCTTGATAGGGTCACTAGAATTAGCAGCCTCTTGAATCTTGGCGTCAGTCACATCGACGAAAGCATAGATTGGATTCGGACCAGAATTGACAACCTTGATCGTCGAGTCCTTTTTGGCACCGCCTCCACCAGCCAAAGCTGTCGATACGGACATAGCCAAACAAACAACGAGAGCAACAAACATCTTTCGATTAAACATAATTTTCCTCAACAAAACGAAACTAAAAACAGGTAAAGCTTTCGGCGAAAGTGCCGTAAGCAACAAACGTTCAAACAGTCAATGGCGTGACAATTCGGACACAATCCTTTCTTCGAGAAGCGGGCATCACGATGTCCATCATGGAGTTAAACCAGCAAGCCATGTCCATGCTTGCAGTACCTTAGTCAAGAGACTCAGAGATCGACTCCCTTCCATTCCTTGTACATAGCGCCCCAAGTATTTGGGTGTCGATATACAAGGATAGAAGTGACACATGGCCGTCCACAAAGGTGACCGGAACACCCGCTTTGTGCCATGACTCCATATCCCCTTGACTGTTATGATTTGAAAGAGCCTCTCCTTGTGAGAAGCAGTTTAGTCCGCAAGCCCAACGCCCCGACGCGTGTTCACTGCGATCGATCGACTCTGCAATACAAACCGTCGAACTCAATCCGTCTAGGATGGAACCCATACGCAATGCGGTCCTTTGTGATGTCGAAGTGACGAGCATAGCACCACAGCCGAATGCCTCGTTGGGACCGTCGCCCAAGGGTAGGCCTGCAAGCGTTGTACCCATAACACCACCATAGTCCTGCTTGCCAGCAAAGTCCTTCAGGGCACTCGGGCAGCGATAAATACTCAGATTGTGGAGTGACGCAGGCTTATTCGACGTTGGATTATTCCAAGGTTTTTTAAGGTCAAATTGAGCATGGACTGAACTCTGCTCTAGGTGCGGAAGCACGAAAGTCGACCATGCATGTTCCGTTCCCGCCACGCTGTCAGACCCAATAGGTATCGTTCTATGAGCTGACTCAAAGCTATGAATGGATAGCCCTATGTTCTTCAGATTGTTCTGGCAATGCATGCGTCGAGCCGACTCTCGAGCTGATTGCACTGCCGGCAATAGCAATCCGACCAGAAGTCCAATTACGGAAATGACGACTAGTAACTCAACGAGCGTAAACCCATTGACGACTCGTCTCGTCGAATACTCCCTCCAAAAGCTAGGCATGCGTTTTCTCCTGAAGTCCAATAACTGACGGCACTCAGTCTATGGGATTGCTCTCGTACTTCAAGGAACGGAACCGGAACGATGCAGGAGATTCTCGTAGGCCACAAAAGCTATCTGAATCGAGTTAGCCTCAGATGGACAACGTGATTTCTGTGTGGAGAGACTTTCAGTGTACTTGGCAATCAAGGAACGGCTTCCCAGGAATTGTTGAAGCATGCACTTTTTGCGACGCTACGCTACATGGGTGGCACCTGTTTATATCCGACTACCATCTACATGTGTGGCTCCTTTTTGCAACTGCACCTGTTGGCAACGATTTTCCGATTTGGAGTCAACGTCCAAAGCAACTACACTGACAGACTTGGGTCGGTCGCTCTTTGCCAGTCTGTCGCGATCGAATACGAGCGTTAGCATGCAAGTGAGGTGTTCGGCGTCTTGCAACATCGGCTGACCGATCGTTGAGGTTACATTCCATCGACAACCGTCTATAGG